>Ga0265295_1000643_pt1 | contig 68007 bp, 59 predicted proteins | sample Munlansysbiofilm_FD_192503 | JGI IMG/M metagenome (GOLD analysis project Ga0265295, IMG submission 192503) | Leachate microbial communities from a municipal landfill in Southern Ontario, Canada - Methane capture system biofilm | ecosystem: Engineered > Solid waste > Landfill > Unclassified ...
TCATTCGATATTTCCAAAGAGAGCATGAGTTCGTATGAGTCATTGTCTGAAACTATTTGATTTTGTTTTTCAGTATAGCTTCCATCCCATTCGTGGCATGAATTATGGCATGTTAAAACCATCCATAGATTATACATCCTGCTTTGGCTGTCATCCCATAACATATCAAGTTCGTTTTCAAAATCAAGAATTGTTCCAGCAGGATCCCATCCGTTATTTTTTGCAAATTCAAGTGCGTTGATCCATTGTTCTTCTGAAAGGCAGAATTTTTCTTTTGATATAAGTGATTCTAAATGATAATTCATTTTTTATTTAATTCCTGAAAAGAAGTTTTAAAGCATGATCAATAACAAAAATAAATTAAATATATCTGTCCAGTATTTTATATATTTTTCAATATTAGGGGTTTTTCTTCCATATTTCAATCTGTACTGTCATAAAATTGGTTTTTCAGGATTTGAGATAGGGGCAATATCATCTCTTAAAACTTTTTCTACAATAATATTTCCTTTGTTATGGGGTTTTTTTGCAGATAAATTTTCTATAAGAAAAAAAATATTTATAATTGTCAATTTAATGTCTTCTATTTTTTGGGGGCTGTTTATTTTTACAACTGATTATTATTTTATGATGGTTGTAATGTTTTTTTATTCACTTTTTCATGCACCAATTGTTTCTTTTCTTGAAACTTTTACAGTAGAAATTTTGGGAAAGGATAAGAATAATTATGGTAAAATAAGACTTTGGGGCTCCATTGGTTTTGTTATTTCTGTTTTTTCTACCGGCTATATTTCAGATAAAATTGGAATTTTTTCGGTTGTTTATATGATATTTTCAGGTTCTTTAATTCATTTTTTTCTATCTTTTAAAATACCTGAAACTGAAAAGGAAAAAAAACAAATAAATTCTTTTGATTTTTCCTTTATTTTAAAGCCTCAGACTGTTTTATTTCTTCTGGCCTCAGTTTTAATGCTTGGAAGCCATGCCCCATATTATGCTTTTTTTTCAATTTATCTTTCAGATTTAGGTCTTCAAAATACATTTATAGGCATTTCATGGGCTATTGCAGTTTTTGCCGAAATAACAATGATGCATCAGTCTGGTTTTATTTTTAAAAAAATTAGCCCTGGGAAAGTTCTTGTTTTTTCAATGTTTGCTGCAAGTTTAAGATGGTTTGTTCTTTTTTATTTCCAAAGCAGTTTAATAATTCTTTTATCTCAGATTTTGCATTGTTTTTCCTATGCAACTTTTCATATGGCATCGATTCTATATATTGATGAATTAACGCCTGAAGGGAGAAAAACAACCGGCCAGGCTTTGAACAATGCTCTTACATATGGTCTCGGGCTTATGGCCGGTAATCTTTTGAGTGGATATTTTTATGATTCTGCAGGCGGACAAATTTTGTTTTTATCAGCTTTAATCACTTCTTTTTCAGGTGGCTTAATAATGTTGTTTTCAATAGTTTTTAAACAAGATCAGACTTCTTAATAATGCTTCTTGCTAGTGGAACATGGTTTAAAATATTTTCAATTCCGCCTTCTTCTCTGTCAACAAGAATTATTGCACCTATAACTTCAAGCCCTTCTGATTTTGCCCGTTCTATGGCTTTTATGGTTGAGCCCCCTGTTGTAGCAACATCATCAATAATTGCGACTCTTTCACCTTTTTTTAAGTCTCCTTCTATCCATTTGCTTATTCCATGATCTTTTTTTTCTTTTCTTATGGAAAAGGCCTTGAAAGGTTTTTTTGAATAGTATGAGGCAAATGAGGCTGCAACTGAAACTGGGTCTGCACCAAAAGTAAGGCCGCCAACAGCATCAATTTTAAGATCTAGCACTTCGTTTAAAACAAGATTTCCTATAAGATAAAGACCTTCAGGACGAAGTACTGTGGGCTTACAATTTACATAAAATTTGCTTTTTTTACCTGATGCAAGAGTAAAGTCTTCAGTCTCTGAATATTTGACCGAATATTTTTTTAAAAGTTCAATAAGTTGATTTTTCATTGATTTTCCCTGCTTTTTCAGACAATTTATATAAAAAGTTTAAATTTAATTAACTAGTTTTTATAATAAACAGATTAAATTATTAAAATAAATTACAGACCTCTGCTGGTTTAGGAAGAAGCGTTTTCGGGTAATCAGCAGAGGCCTGAGTGAAAAAAACCATGAGCCCTTCCCACTTTGGAATGACTATCAGAAACACAGGACTATGACAACGGGAAAAAACGTGGTAATTATATTGGACTTGAATTAAGCGGTTTTTTAACTTGTCGCATAAAACAAACGCATTCAATATGTCTGATTCAATTTAAAGCAGCAGAGTCTGTAAAATTTTAAATCCTGAAAGGTTTCGTATTTTTAGATAGAAATTAATCATAATTTTTTTTAATTTAAAAAATATGCAGCACTCAGTTTAGACAGGATTATTATAAGAAGTTTTAATAAGCCCGGAGGTTAAGTTGAGTATTTCAGAGTCCCAGCCAATAGTCAGAATGTTCAATATTTATAAAAGATATGAGCAGATGCCAGCCCTTTCCGATATTTCCATTGATATAAATCAGGGAGAACTGATTTTTATAACGGGGCCAAGCGGTGCTGGAAAGACTACTCTTTTAAAACTTCTTTATATGGCAGAAACAGCTACAGCAGGTCAGCTTTTAATTGGAGGAGTTAATTTATCAAGGATAAAGCTGTCAGGGCTTTATCAGCTCAGAAGAAAATTTGGTATAATATTTCAGGATTTCAAGCTCATTCCGTCCATGACTGTTTTTGAAAATGTGGCTATAGTTCTTGAGGCTTCAGGTGAAAAAAAGAAAATTATTGAGAAAAAAGTTTCAAAGGTTTTAAGAACCGTTGGAATTGAGGATAAAAAGAACCTTTACCCTCCAAGCCTTTCAGGCGGTGAGCAGCAAAGGGCGGCTGTTGCAAGAGCTGTTATAGGAGAGCCGGACATTATAATTGCAGATGAGCCAACAGGAAGTCTTGATCCTGAATCTGCAAAAATTATTATGGATTTATTAAGAGAGTTTAATGAAAAAGGAACAACCCTGATTATTGCAACTCACAGTCAGGAACTAATCAGGCAGAATAGGGGAAGGGTAATAAGACTTAAAAAAGGACAACTTGTGGAAGATTTGCTATGATTATTAATTCTTCAAATTTTAAAAGATCTTTAAATGATATAAAAAACAATAAATTTCTTCATGCTGTAACTTTTATTACCATCATGCTTTCCATTTTAATTGTAGGCACTTTTGTTCTTTTTGCTTCAAATGCAGGTGAACTTCTTGAAACCTGGAAATCGGGGATAAAAGTGATTGTCTATCTTGAGGATAATATTGCTTCTTCAGAAAAGGATCGAACCAGGCTTGAAATAAGAAATTTTGATGAAGTTGAAGATGTTTTGTTTGTGTCAGGGGAAAAAGGTCTTGAGGAACTTAAAAATCAAATGACACGGCAAAAGGCTATTTTTGAAAACCTTAAAACTAATCCTCTTCCAGATTCTCTTGAGGTATTTTTAAAAAAAGATAAAAAAGATATTAAATCTCTTGAAAATATTGCCTCAAAAATAGAAAAATTCCAGTCTGTAAGTGAAGTTGAATATGGTAAGGAATGGATAGGAAAATTTGTTAAAATTATTTCTTTTTCAAGACTTGCTGCAATTTCCATGGGAGCTGTTTTTTTTATGGTGACTGTATTTATTGTTGCCAATACGGTCAGACTTGCTCTTTATTCTAGAAAAGAAGAGATCGAAATAATGAAACTTGTTGGTGCAGATGACAGGTTTATTAGATCTCCGTTTTATATCCAGGGTATTTTACATGGTTTTACTGGAGGAACAGGAGGACTGTTAGTACTTTTTATACTTTTTTTTATTTTTTCCTCTAATATAAGCCATGATTTTTCATCTTTTATAATAAAAATAAAATTTATTTCTTTTAAAACTCTTTTATCAATTTTGTTTTGTTCTACTCTTGTCGGGTGGCTTGGATGCTATATTTCGCTAAAGCAATTTTTAAGAAACACTTAACAACATTTTTTTTTGCGGCTTTGTTTTTTGTTTTTTTAAGCTCTGAGGCTTATTGTGCAAAAGCTGTTGTTAGTTCTTCAAAATTAAACATGAGGGAAGGTTCTTTATTTGGAGCACCTGTCACAGGTGTTCTTTCAAAAGGAGATGTGCTTGAAATTATTGGCAAAACTGATGGTAAATGGCTTAAAGTTAATTTTAATGGCAAAATTGGGTATGTAAGAAACAGGCCAGTGTATGTAAAAATAATTTACGACAAGAAAGAGGATATTCAAAATTTTTCCTTTGAAAAGCAAAAGGTAATTATTGAAAAAAAAATAAATAAAGAAAAAAAAATTCTTAAAGAATACAGGGAAAAATCCAAAACAATACTTACAGGTCTTGATGAAATTGACAAAGCAGTAAATAATGCCGAAAATAAACTTGCAGCAGTAAAAAAAGACTATATAGACATTACAGATAAAATCAGGGAACAAAAAGGAAAAATAAAAGAAGTTGAAAAAGAAATTGAGTCCTTGCAGCCTTTTGTTGATAAAAGAATAGTTTCTTTGTACAAGCTTTCCCGTGTAGGTCAAATGAATCTTTTGTTTTCAGCAGATTCTGTTGTAGATTTTATAAAAAGGCAAAAAGCCTTGGAAAAAATAATTTCTTCGGATTTATCCCTTATAGGAAAGTATTCATATTACCGTAAAGAATATAGCGATCTTAAAAAAAATCTTGAAAACGAACAGGATAAATTAAACGAACTCTCCGAAAAAATTGCAAAATATCTAAGAATAAAGGAAAGTGAAAAGGAAAAGAAAAAGGCACTTTTAAAGGAAATCAGAGAAAAGGAATCTGTGAAGATTTCTATAATTTCTTCTCTTGAGGAAGCTGCCTCAAATCTAAATGAAAGACTTAAACTTATAGAAGAAAAAAAGGCTGAAGAAAAAAAGTTCTCTGAATTAAGAACTTTTGATTCTTATAAAGGACTTTTGAATTATCCTGTCAAGGGAGAGGTAATATCAAGGTTTGGAAAAGGACGGAGTGAAGATGGAGGGGTGTATGCCTATAAAAGCGGAATCGGGCTGAAAGCTGATATTGGAGAACCTGTTCGGGCAGTATTTTCCGGAACAGTAGTTTTTTCAGACTGGTTTAAAGGATATGGAAATATGCTGATAATTGATCATGGAAATAGTTTTTATAGTATTTATGCTCATGTTCAGGAATATTTTAAGCAAAAAGGGGATAGTATAAGAAAAGATGAGGTTATTGCAACTATTGGTGAAACAGGTTCTATGAGCGGCCCTGTTCTTCATTTTGAGATAAGGCACCATGGGAATCCTCTTGATCCTCTGAGCTGGATAAAAAAATAAAATTAAGGAGAATAAATTGGCTTATATTAAAAAATCCTGGAAAAGTTTTTTTGTGTTTATATTTATATCAGGTGTTTTTTTGGCTGGCTCAGGCCTTTATCAAACTCTTGGTGCAAAAAGTGATGAAATTCCATATAAAGAACTGGAGGTTTTTTCAGATGTTTTAAATCTTATTCAGAATAATTATGTGGAAGACGTAGATCCTAAAACTCTTATTGAGAACGCAATTGAAGGAATGGTAAACGGGCTTGACCCACACTCAGCCTATCTTCCGCCTGAGGCGTTTGAAGAACTCCAGGCCGATACAAAAGGCGAGTTTGGGGGGATTGGAATTGTAATTACCAAGGAAGATGACAAGATTACTGTTATTTCTCCAATTGAGGGAACTCCAGCCTATGAAGCAGGTATTGAAACGGGCGATACAATTATTGGAGTTGATGACAAATCCACTAAAAGTATGAGCTTGTGGGAAGCTGTTAAGCTCATGAGAGGTCCTGTTGGAGAACCAGTTAAAATTACTATTTTCAGAGAAGGTGAAAAAGAAGCTCTTGTTTTTGACCTGAAAAGGGATCTTATACCGGTTAAAAGTGTTAAGTATGCCATGCTTGATAATAAGTGTGGCTATATATTAATAACAAGCTTTAAAGAAAAAACAGCAGATGAGCTTAAAGAAGCCTATGGTGCACTTGTATCAAAAGGTGAACTTAATGGGCTTATTCTTGATTTACGTTCAAACCCAGGAGGTCTTTTAGATCAGGCTGTAAGTGTAAGTGATTTTTTTCTTAAACAGGGAGTTATAGTTTCTATTAAGGGTAGAAACAATGAGGACACAACTGATTATAATGCAAGAAATGACGGATCAGAAGGGATTTATCCAATGGTAGTTCTAGTAAACGGAGGAAGTGCCTCTGCCTCTGAAATAGTTGCTGGAGCACTTCAGGATCACAAAAGAGCTGTTATTCTTGGTACAACTTCATTTGGCAAGGGTTCTGTTCAGACTGTAAGGCCACTTAAAAACGGTTCGGCTTTAAAATATACAATCGCAAGATATTATACTCCAAATGGAAGATCTATTCAGGCTGAAGGAATAATCCCAGATATTATAACAGAGTATGTAAAACCGGACAAAAATAAAGATGAAAAAGACACTAAAGTCTTAAAGGAAAGTGATCTTATTAATCATCTTGAATCAGAAGAAACCAAAGAAGAACCTGAAGCCAAAGATGAAGAAAATAAAGAACAAATTCACAGCAATGACCTGAAAATGGAAATTCTTGAAAGAGATAATCAGGTGCAAAATGCTTTGAATATTATTGTAGGCTATAATCTTTTCAAGCGTGATTAAACGTGTCTGATTTTTTTTGGAGTTTGCGTTTTTAGATGTAGTAATAAAAAACCGGTTTTAAGTTAAAATTAAAACCGGTTTTTATATTAGATTTTTAAAATTATGATATTTTAAATTTTTCAACCATATTTTTAAGTTCTCCTGAAAGAGTGGAAAGTTCTTTTGAGCTCATTTCAACACTTTCCCCTGCTTTTGTAATTTTTTCAACTGCTTCATTAACATAAGATATTTCTTTTGCAATTATTTGAGAGTTATTTGCAGATTTTGTTATTTGTGAACTTGTGTTGTCAACGCCTGATGCTGCCTTGTGAATATTTTTTGAAATTTCTGCAGTTGCAGCTGACTGTTCTTCAATAGCAGCTGAAATTGAAGATACTATGCTTTCAACCTCAGATATTACTTTGTCTATTATTCCTATATTTGTAACAGCTTCGCCAGTTGAGTTTTGAACCTCTTCAATTTTGTTTCTGATTTCAATTGTTGCCTTAGATGTTTGGGCTGCAAGTTCCTTTATTTCGGAAGCAACAACTGCAAAACCTTTTCCTGCTTCGCCAGCTCTTGCAGCTTCAATAGTTGCATTAAGTGCAAGTAGATTTGTCTGATCTGATATATCATTGATAGTCTCTGTTATAAATCCTATGGAACTTACAAGCTCGTCAAGAACATTAATAACAGATGTAAGATTTTGAGATTCTTGTAAGGCTGTCTGGCTTATTTCTCTTCCTTTTTCAGCATTTTGAGCTATTTCATTGATTGTTGAGCTCATCTCTTCTGCTGCTGTAGAAACTGAATTTAAATTTGAAGAAGTTTCTTCCATACTTTTAGCAGAAATTTGATTTGTATTATCCATATTATTTGCAGCCTCTGAAACCTGAGCTGTTTTTTGGAGAGTCGATTTTGCATTTTCTGATACATTTTCTGCAGAACTAGAAATTTCTTTTGAAAAATTGGAAAGAGAAGCAGCATTTTCAGAAATCTCTTTTATCATCTGCTGAATTTTTTCTACAAAAACATTGAACCAGTAGGCAAGCTTTCCTACTTCATCCCGTGAATCGACCTCAAGCCTTTTTGTTAGATCACCCTCTCCCATTGCTATATCTTTAAGGTTGTCTGAAACAAAGACTATTCCTTTGGATATTTTTTTTGAGATAACAAACGACAACATTCCAAGCATAACAACAAGTGAAAGAATAACAATTAATGAAGTTTTTATTATTTTTTGAAAAATTATATTTACTTTTGAAAGGAAGTTTAAAAACTCTTCTTCATAGGTAGAAGAAGCAATTACCCACCCCCATGGTTCATAAAAAGTAAGTGCTGCTATTTTGTTTTTTGATTTTTTTTCTCCTGGATTTTTCCAAGAGTATTGTAAATAAGTGGTTTTTTTACCTGATTTTAATGCTAAATCAACCATTTGAGGGATAATTGGTGTTCCATCTGAATTTTTTATTTCAGATAAATTTTTTCCTAACCCGTATTCAGGATGAATTATTGTATGATATTTCTCTGTACCTTCACATCCAAGAACAAAAGCATAACCAGAGTTTCCAACTTTTGTATTTAAGATGGCTTCTCTTAGTTCTCCAACGGATTCTTGGGGAATGCCTACATATAAAATTCCAATTATTTTATTTTCATGATTTTTTAAGGGCTTGTATGCTGTTATATACCATTTGTCTACAACAAAGGCTCTTCCAGTAAATGTTTTTCCAGAAAGGACTGTAGATATTACAGGATTTTTATCCCCGTTTGGGTTGACTGCCGGAATATAGGTGCCAACTGCTCTTTTTCCGTTTTGATCTTTTACATTTGTTACAACTCTAAGCATATCACCTTTTTGGTTTATTCTTTGAAAAATGGTTGCTGTACCCCCGACCATTTTTTTTACTTTATCAACAACAATTGCTTCATTATTAAAGTCTTTTGTGTATTTTACGGGTTTGTCGCCAATATATAAAAGATTTATTTTTGCATTTGTTTTTGCATTTGTGTACTGGTTTGTGATTTCAATTGAATGGGTAGTGTCTACTGTTTTTATTCCTCCCAAATTTTTAAGCTCATTTGAAGCCACATTAAGATCACCCATTAATTTTTCTTTTAAAAGAATATCCTGAGTTTCAATCATATTGTAAATTCCTTCGGATACAAGGCTGATTTCTTTTTTCATTTTTTCTGTTAAAAGTTTTTTAATTTCCACTGTGTTTGAATTAACAATAAAATTTATTATAATAATTATAATTAATCCAAGAATAATAGGCCCGCTTGTTCCAAGAAAAAGGATTTTGTTTTTTAAATTTATATTTGGTTGTAAATTGAGCTTCATATAAAATTCCCTATAACTTATGTTTAATGATTAAAAAATAAATTTTAAAATTAACGGATTTAAAAAAATGGCCTTAGTTTTTAGTTCAGCAACTGATTAAGTTTTTTTAAAGCATATAACATAATATATAAAAGTCTAATTTATTAAAAAAATTTTAGTGATTGGCCGAAAACTAGTTTAAAGTCATAATAAAATTATTGTTTTTAAGTTTTTGATTTGAAAAGGAAGTTAATGTAAACTGCTGTTTTTGGTTCTGAATTTAAAGCAGGCAATGTAAGAATTTAAAAGACTTTCAAGAAAGTCTATCATTTCGGTAAAATCAGATTTTTCAAGGTCTGCGACAAACTCATTACCTTTTTCATTTAGCCCTGTTATTTCCTGGTCATAAATAATTTTGCAAAGATTATTTTTTGTATTAACAAAGCTGATTTTGTATATAATTGTTCGAAGGTTGTTAAATTTAATAAATTTAATAAATGAAGGCGGATTATACTCAGAAATTATCCAGATATCTTCTCCGTCATCTGGATCAAAGGTTTTAAAAACACATCCTTGTTCAGCATATCCGCTTTTAGAGTAAATTAAGATGGCATCCCAGTCTTCTATCCATTCATAACTTCGAACAGGGCAAAAAAGCGGAAAAACCTCTTCTGCATTAGCTGATATTGTCTGATAATGTGAAAAATAACGCCTTACAGATTTAAAAATCATAAAATCTCCCGGGTTTGTAATGCAAAAAATTTATTAAACCTAAGTTAAAAATTTTTAGGTTTGATATTTATTGCCGAAAATACAGCAGAATTATCATAGTCAATAATAAGGCAAAACATTATTTTTTTAAACAATTAATTTGGGACAGAATAGTGATGCTTTGGAAATGAAAATACCGGAAATCTATATAAAGTTTTCCGGTATTTAATTTTTTAGCGTTGAAGATAATTTTTTTATAGCAAAAAGAAGCCGGCAAAAAAAATAGTTTTTTCCAGCGACTAATTATCTGATTCCATAATCAATTGAAGCTGCTTTTCAAGTTCCTTTGCCTTTTCTGGCTCACCTGTTTCATAAAAATAATTAATTTTATTGCCAAGTTCCATAACCTTGTCCATTTTGTTCATATTAGACATATTTTTTGTATCCTGGGCAGAGGGTTTTTTGTATCCTTTTATTTTTGTTGGATCATATAGTGAATCATCTGTTTTTGCATTGAGTTTTACTGATTTTAAAATGTTTGTCTGGATTATTTTTCCTTCTTCAATTGACTGAGATTTAAACGGAATGCTTATTCCTGAGATTTTTCTGAAGTCAGAGTTTAATTCTATGGAGTTTCCATTGTCCATTGATTCTTTTACAAGATAGAAATCATTTACAGATATCCACATTTCTGTTTTTTCGTCAAATCCGTAGTCTGCTTCAATTCTGTAGCAGTCAAGGCCTGATACTTTTTCTTTGCCTAGATATTTTACAGAAACAGGCTTTGAATCTTCATCTTTTTCAGTATCATTTGGGTAGGAATGGAATTGTCCTTCTGAGGTAAAAGTAGAAACACTTATGCCATCATCAATCATTATGGTCTTATGACCTTTTTTCATAAGCATTTCATTTTGGCTTTCAATTACAGTTGATTCAAACCTGCTTTTTTTTTCTTTAAAATACATTTTGCCGTGTACAATCATGGCATCAGATTTTGTTTCATATTCAAAAATTGCATTTTTTATATTTTTTTCACGTTTTTTTTCATGCTCATCATATTTATTATAAATTTCCATTCCTGTAATTGAGTGTGCCAGATTAGGGGAAATTAATAAAAATACAATAAGAGCGGATAAAAGCCTTTTCATTTTGTCTCCTTATGGAATTAGAAAATTTGTATTAAAATAGGTTTAAGTCTACAATTATATTTTGATTTTGAAAATATAATTACATTATAATAGATAAAATTTCTTTTTATTTTGCTGTTTTTATTCTGTGGTTAATTAGCGATTGGCCGAAAATGAGAATTTTTTGTTCAGGTAAAGAAAGATAAAAAATTTAACCTTTAGGATACATTGAGTATTTTGAGGATTAAATTTTGAATCTGATTTTAGAATGGACAAAAAAGACAGCTTTAGTTCAGCAACTAATTAAGTATTTAAATTTTTTTACCGATCAGCTAAAAATTGTATTTTAACTGGGGTATTTTATTGATTATGTCAAAAAATTTTGAAAAATTTATTTATCCAGAAATTTTGTTTAAAAATGCACAGGAAAAACCTGGATTAAGAGCCCAGTGGTGGTTTGAAAAAAAAAATGAGAAATTTTTAACTTATTTTGAACTTCTAGAAAAGGTAAAAAAGATTAGTTCAGGTCTTATTTATCTTGGGTTTAACAAAGGTGACAGAGCTGCTCTTTTTTCGCCGACAGGACCAATGTGGCTTTGGGCAGATGCTGGAATAATTTGTGCCGGCGGGATTTCTGTTTGTATTTATCCAACCCTTTCATCAGGCGAGCTTTTGTCTCAGATAAATGATTCAGGTGCAAAAATTATTTTTGTTCATGACGAACTTATGTGTGAAAAAATAAAGGCTATTTGGGGTGAGGCAAAAAAATTAGAAAAAATAGTTTTGTTGTCTGGTGTTGATTTTTTTGAAGATGATAATCTTATTACTCTTAAAACCCTTATGAATCACGGCAAAGATTTAATTGATTTAAATCCTAAAGCTTTTGAAGAAACAATAAATAGTATAGCAGCAAATGACTTGATGACTATAATTTATACTTCAGGAACTACAGGAAAGCCAAAAGGAGTTGTTCATACCCATAAAGGCTTTTGCAGTGCAGTTCAAAGGGATATTTCAATGATTCCTGAAATGAATGAAGGCGAAGTCCTTCTTTCTGTGCTGCCGCTTGCACATACATTTGAAAGACAATGCGGACATGGTGTGGCTATGGCATCACAAATGACTATTGCTTATACAACCCCAATGACTTTTACCGAAGATATTGTTTTTTTTAAGCCTGCCATGTTCATGGCTGTACCAAGAATTTTTAAAAGGATTTATAAGGAAATTAAAGATAGAAGTGCTTCATCTTTTGTTAGGGCTGTTTTTTTTAATTCCGGCAAAAAAACAGCCCTTAAGGTTTTGGAAAAAAATATAGATAAGGACGGATTTATTGATTTAAGTGAAAATAGAAGGCTTGAAAAGCAGGCAGGTTTTTTTCTTAAATGGAAATACAGATTTTTTGATAAAATTTTATATTCAAAAATAAGGAAAATTTTTGGGGGCAGATTAAGATTTTGTTTTTCTGCTTCCGCAACTCTGCCTGCTGAAGTGTGCTGTTTTTTTGCATCCTGTCATGTAAGAGTGCTTGAAGGTTATGGGAGTACTGAAACCTTTAATACTGTAACCTTAAATCCAATAAATAAAATCTGCCCTGGGACTGTCGGGACTTCATGCAATGGGGTCAGCAGTAAAATTTCAGATGAAGGAGAGTATCTTGTAAAGGGAGATAATATTTTTTTAAGATACTGGAACAACAAATCTGAAACTACAGCTTCTTTTACAGAAGACGGTTTTTTTAAGACCGGAGATATAGTTGAAAAAATGGACAATGGACATCTTAAAATAATTGACAGAAAAAAAGGGCTTATTGTCCTAGATACAGGTAAAATAGTTCCTTCGGCAAAAATTGAATCTCTTTTTTCCTTGAGTACTTTTATTGAAATGGCAGTACCTTTTGGCAATGATCAAAAAATTCTTACAGCACTTGTAATTCCAAATTTTGATGCAGTTATAAAATATTTTGAAAAAAAGAAAATCCCTTTTGAAAAAAATAATCTTTTATATGACAAAGGAATTTGTGTTGAAGTAGACCGTTCTTTTATAAATAATGAAGCTTTTTTGGAGCTTATTGAAAAGGAAGTTACAGATGCAAATTTAAAGCTTGAATCCTGGGAAAAGATAAAAAAATATTATATTTCATCTAGATGGCTTACAGAGCAGTCAGGTGAGCTTACCCCTACATTCAAGGTTAAAAAAAATGTGGTGTTAAAAAATTTTCAGACAGAAATTGAAAGTCTTTACCTTTAATTTTTTTTACTGAAGGGTTTGCCGCAATTTAGGCTTTTTCAATTCTAGTAAAAATTAAAAAGTCCTTTTTATAATTTATAAAAAGGACTTTTTAATTTTGAGTTCAAAAAAAATTTTTACCGTTTATTTTTTGTTTAAAACAATTTGGGCAAGGTTTGTTATATTTACAGGAAAAAATCCGAATTTATTAAGAACTGTACTTCCAGGTGCTGAAGCTCCAAATTTGTTTATTCCAAGAATTTCTCCCTGATCTCCAGCATATTTTTCCCAGCCCCAAGATGAACCTGCTTCAACAACAAGACGTTTTCTGATTTTTGAAGGAATAATTCTTTCCTGATAGTCTTTTCCCTGTTTTTCAAAAATTTCCCTTGATAAAAGGCTTACAACTCTTACTTTTTTACCTCTTTTTTCAAGTTCCTTTTTTGCTTCAATACAAAGATGAACTTCTGAACCAGTTGATATCATTATTAAATCAGGTTCTCCCTCGCAATTGTCTGCAATGTATCCTCCAAGTTCAGGTTTTCCTTCAGAATTTGAAGTATCAAGAACCGGAAGCCCCTGCCTTGAAAGAATAAGTGCAATTGGTCCTGTTGAATTGTTAACTGCTGTTTCCCAGGCAACTCTTGTTTCATTTGCATCTGCAGGTCTTAATACTGTAAGGCCTGGTATAAGTCTTAAAGACTGAATATGTTCAATTGGCTGATGTGTAGGACCGTCTTCTCCAACTGCTATGGAATCATGGGTAAAAACATAGGTTACAGGAAGTTTCATAAGGCTTGCCATTCTTATTGCGGGCTTCATATAATCTGAAAATACAAGAAATGTTCCAGCATATGGTTTTACTCCGGAATGAAGAAACATTCCGTTAATTATTGCACCCATGGCATGTTCCCTGATTCCAAATCTTATATTTTTTCCGCTGTAGCAGTCATTTGAAAAGTCTTTTTCATTATCAAGTTCTGTTTTGTTTGATGGAGCAAGGTCTGCTGAACCGCCTATTATAGTTGGAACTATTTTGGCTATTTCATTTAAGATTATTCCAGAGGCTTTTCTTGTAGCAATTTTTCCGTCTTCCGGAGTAAATTTTTTTAAATTCTGATTCCAGTCCCTGTCCAGAAAACCAGTAATTGCATTAATAAGGCTGTTTGCCTTTTTTTTGTCCAATGAGTTTAATTCCTGGAATTTAAGATTCCATTCATTTTCATATTCTTCAAATTTATTTGCAGCTTGATTAAAATAATCCTTAACTTCTTCAGGAATAAAAAAAGATTCTTCATAATTAAAACCAAGAGCTTTTTTTGTAAGTTTTATTTCTTCTTCTCCAAGGGGAGCTCCGTGTGCTTTTTCTGAACCTTCAAAATTTGGGCTTCCATGGGCGATTTTGGTTTTTATTTTTATAAGGCTTGGTTTTTTTGTTTCTTTTTTCGCTTTATTTACTGCCTGCTCAATCAGCTCAAGGTCAGTTCCGTCTGATATTTCAATAACATGCCAGTTTGCAGCTTCAAATCTTTTTACAACATCTTCTGTAAAACTAAGTGATGTGCTTCCTTCAATTGATATCTGGTTATCATCATAAAGACAGATAAGTCTGCCAAGTCCAAGATGTCCGGCAAGTGAAGCTGATTCATAGGAAATCCCTTCCATAAGGTCTCCGTCACCGCACATTACATAAGTGAAATGTTCAATAACTTCAGGGTATTTTGCATTAAGGTGTGCTTCTGCCATTGCCATTCCAACTCCATTGGCAAAGCCCTGTCCAAGGGGGCCGGTAGTTGTTTCAACGCATGGAGTATGGCCAAATTCAGGATGGCCCGGGGTTTTGCTTCCCCATTTTCTAAACTCCTTAAGGTCTTGTGTTTCAAGGCCTCCTTTTGAAAGTGCAATAAGAGAATAAAGAAGGGAAGATGCATGGCCGGCTGAAAGAATGAATCTGTCCCTGTTTATCCATGCTGGATTTTTGGGATTGTGTTTCATTATTTTTGTCCACAGAACAAAAGCTGCTGGAGCCATTCCCATTGGTGCTCCTGGATGGCCTGAATTTGCTTTCTGAACCATGTCCATTGCAAGTGCTCTGATTGTGTTTACTGAAGTTTGTTCTATGCTGTTTTTAGTCTCTGCCATGCCCCTTCTCCTGAAATTTATCCGGTGACAGGATTTTTTGTTTAATCTGTCATCTGAAATTTGAATTCAAATTAATGTTTAATTTAAAGCTTTTAAAAGCTTTTTTTAAAGGTCTGCTTACCTTTAAATTTTTATATATGCAAGCAAATTTAAAAATTACGGCCTTGCAAAGTCCTGATCAAAGCTTGGTTTGTTAATTTAAAAATATGAAACGCTCAATTTAGGTTTTAGCTTTTGGCCAAAATTTAACTAGTGATTGGCCGAAAACGAGAATTTTTTGTTCAGTTCAACAAATAACTACAATGCACGCATATGTTCCGGCTTAAGTTTTACTTTTCCATCCAGTGCATCTTCAATAAGCTTAAGAGTTTTATCCTTGTCCTGGGGAAGTTTTGCTCTTATTGGAAGATAATTTGACGCATGATTTGCATGGAAAAGACCGTTAATATCTGTATTGGCTATCATTATTCCAATTTCTTCAAGAAGCTCCTTTGGGGTTAGAATTTTAAATTCTCCCCTTGAATATTCTTCCTTATATAAAGGTGTTCCTGGTGTAATCATAAAACTTAATGCTCCAACATAGTCTGGTTTCATCTGTGTAAGGACTTCGCCTGTTTTTTTTGCATGAATATATGATCTTTCCCTGCTTCCAAGACCGTTTAGAACAGTAACAGAAAGTTTGATTCCAGCTTGTTTTACTTTTTTTGCCATTTCAATCATTTTTTTGGTATCAGCACCCTTGTTCATCTGCTCAAGAATTACATCATCGCCTGATTCAAGTCCCATATACGCAATTTGTATCCCAAGGCTTTTAAGTTCCTTTAAGTCCTCAACAGACTTCATTGCTATGCTTTTTGTATTTGCATAAGTTCCTATTCTTTCAATCCAGGGCATTTTTTCCCTGATTCTTTTTAAAATTTTTACAAGTCTTTTCTGGGGAACAATAAGTGCATCGCCGTCACACAGAAAAAGCCTTTTTATATGTCTGTAATCCCTTGCAGCTTCATCTATGTCCCTAAAAATAACTTCATCTGATTTTATGGTAAATCTTTTGGTTTTATACATTTCACAAAATCTGCATTTATTGTGTGAGCATCCTACAGTGATCTGGAGTAAAATGCTGTATGCTTCACTTGGCGGTCTGAAAATTGGTTCTACATAATCCATATAAATATTCCTTTTTTTTATTTTAAATCTAAATTATTCTTTTCATACATTTAATACAGAAATTTAAAATTGCAAAATTTAATTTAAAAACATTATGGTTTCAAAAGCTTATGACTTTTTATATGGAAGATTATTTTGCCGGTCCTTTAAAAGATATTGAAAAGCTTGAAAACAGCTTTGTGCTCGATAAAAATTTTTTAAATCTTTTAAAAGAAATTTCAGAGGCTGGAATTGATGAAAAAAATATTGATGAGCTTAAAATCTGCGGATTTTATTCATCTTTTTTTCAAAAATCATTTTTTGGTTCAAAAGGATATTTTGACATAAAAAAAGTAACTGAAGAACTTTTTTTAAAACCAGATCAAAAATCCTATGATTACATAATTGAAAAAAAAGCAGCCTCTTTTGATGACCTTAAACTTTTTTTGTTCAAGGCTGTAAAAAAAGAACTTGCAAAAATTGCTTTCCAGGACATAACAGGAAGAACATCGCTTGATGAAACCCTTAAATCCCTTTCATTTCTTGCAGATTCAGCTGTTAAAAAAGCCGTTTTTTTTCTTCATGAAGATTTAAAAAAAAATTATGGAACTCCAAAAAATAAAAATGGAGTTGAGCATAAACTTATTTGTGTTGCAATGGGAAAACTTGGAGCCTTTGAACTTAATTTTTCATCTGATTTAGATCTTATGTTTGTTTATCCTGAAAATGGTGAAACTGACGGAGAAAAAAAAATCAGTTCAGAAGAATTTTTTACAAGGCTTGTGAGAAAATTTACATCTCTTTTCAAGGGAGTTCTTCCAGGCGAAGATACCTATATTATTGATTTAAGGCTTCGTCCCTTTGGAAACAACGGCCCTCTTATAATGAGCATAAATGCAGTTGATCATTATTACCAGACCCAGGGCAGGGAATGGGAAAGATATGCACTCATAAAATCAAGGTGTATCACAGGAAAAAAATCAGACATTAAAAAATTTTATGAAAACATAACCCCTTTTGTATTCAGAAGATATCTTGATTATGGAGCATTTGATTCCATGAGGGATATGAAAAGTAAAATTATTTTTGAGATTAAAAGAAAAGATAATGAAGACAATATAAAAAACGGTTCCGGTGGAATAAGAGAAATAGAATTTTTCGGCCAGATTTTTCAGCTGATAAGAGGCGGTATAGATAAAAGATTCAGAGCAAAAAGAATTATTGAAATTTTAAGGCTTCTTGGCAGTGAAAACATGATTTTAGAAGAAACAGCAGCAGGACTTGAATCGGCCTATATTTTTTTAAGGCTTGCAGAAAACAGGATTCAGCAGCTTGAAGGCAGACAGACTCACAATCTCCCAAAAAATGAACAGGATTTAAAAAAAATAGCATTAAGCCTTGGCTTTTCTACGTCTGATGAATTTATAGAATTTGTAAGTGAAAAAAGAAATTATGTTCATTCTCATTTTATGGCTGTTTTAAAGGACGATTCAAACTCAGATGATGGAGATGATTTTTATTTTAAAATGTTTTGGGACTCGCCTGATGAAAATCAATTGAAATTTATGGAATCAATTGAGGAAGCAGGCACTAAATTGGAACCTGAATTTCTTAAAATTTTAAATAATTTTAAAAAGGAAATTTTAAATTCAAGAATAACACCTGAAACCATTGGACGATTAGACAGGCTCATGCCTGTTCTTATTAAGGAAATGATCAGCTCTAATATTGATTATGAGGCTTGCACCAGGATTATAGGCCTTGTTTCAGTAATAATAAAAAAAAGCTGTTATATTTCACTTTTGTTTGAAAATCCAGCTTCTGTTTATCATCTTGTAAAATTATTCAAGGAAAGTTCATGGGTTGGGAATTATCTGAAAAATCATCCTGTTCTTTTGGATGAGCTTCTTGATTCAAGAACTCTTTATTATCCCCCTGAAAAAGATGAAATGTCTGTAATTCTTGATTCAAGGGTTTCAGGTGTACAGTTTGAGGATACTGAAAGACTTCTTGAAACAATATGCATATTCAGGCAGAGCATGATTTTAAGGGTAGCTTCGGCAGAAATTTCAGGTGAATATCCTTTGATGAAAATAAGCGACAGGCTTACAGAGCTTGCAGAAGTAATAATTGAAAGGGTTCTTCAAAAGGCATGGGTTGAGCTTGTTGAAAAACACGGCTATCCAGTTGATGAATCTGGTGAAATTCTTCTTAATCCAGGTATTGCGGTTATTGCCTATGGAAAACTTGGAGGCATAGAGCTTGGTTATGGTTCAGATCTTGATCTTGTTTTTGTTCATAAAGATGTAAAAGGCTCAACATCAGGTGTAAGAAGTATTCCCTGTGTTCAGTTTTATGCAAAGCTTGCACAAAAAGTGCTTTCTTATTTAAGCATAAGAACTTCTGCAGGCAAAATGTATGAAATAGACCTAAGATTAAGGCCTGGCGGAAGTTCTGGTGTAATAATTGTGTCTTTTTCTTCTTTTGCAGATTATTTTTATTCAAAGGCATGGACATTTGAGCACCAGGCATTTGTAAAGGCAAGGCTGATTTTTGGATATGGAAAAATAGAAAGTGATTTTTTTGAAGTAAGGGAAAAAATTCTTTGCATGAAAAGGGATGAAGAAACTTTAAAAAATGAAATAAAGGACATGAGAAAAAAAATACTTTCAGCCCACGGCCTTTGTCAAAATGGTTTTTTTCATCTCAAATATGACACTGGCGCAATGATGGATATTGAATTTCTTGTTCAGTATCTGGTTTTGAAAAACTCAAATAAAAATAAAAGACTTGCTGTTTTTACAGATATTGTAAGGATTTTGTCTAACCTTGAAAGGGAAAAAATTCTTTCAAGAAATGAAGCCTCTTTTTTGAGATTTGCCTATCTTGTATACAGGTCAATGGGTCATAAGCTTGATCTTGTGGAAAAAAAGCCTGTTCTTGACAATGGAAGATTTGAAAGTCTGCGTAAAGGTGTTAGGCACCTTTGGGAAAAACACCTCAATTAAATCAATTACAAAATTGTAGAAAATTTCCTTGCATTTTATACATTAATTATTTATCTTACAAAAATGTTGCACGTTTATACCTAAAATATTACAAATTTGTAATATAATTGGCCGAGGGTTTGTTCGTGTTGTTGTATTTTGGGTGTTTTGGGTCGTGGCACATAATTTGCTTATTTGAATAAAAAAATTTGGATATGGATATATGAGAACAAAAATACTAGCCCACGAATTAAATGAAAAAAAAGAAATGCTTTCAAAAGTTTTTCTTGCAAAGGGTGATGAAACTTTTCAAAAAAAACTTTCAGATCTTTATGATGAATATTTTATGAAAAGTTTTGAATATATTTCAGATATTTCAAACAGGCTTAATACTCCGTTTGCACTTGTTGCACTTGGAGGATACGGAAGGCAGGAGCAGGCACCCCATTCAGATATTGATATTCTTTTTTTATTTGAAAATAAGCCGGAAGATGAAGCTGACAGCATAATTAAGGAAATTTTATATCCTTTATGGGATTATAAGTTTTCAATAGGACATTCTACAAGAACAATTTCAGAATGCATAAAAGAAGCAAAATCAGAAGTTTTCAATCTTACAGCCATGCTTGATGCAAGATTTGTCTGCGGATTTTCACCTCTTTATCTGAAATTTGCAGAAAAGTTCAGAAATTATCTTTCACAGTCTCCAAAAAAATTTACAGAAGAAATAATTTGTGCAGCAGAAAAAAGGCACAATGAGTATGGTAACTCTGAATATCTTCTAGAACCAGATATTAAAAACGGAATGGGAGGTTTAAGGGATTATCATACAATAAGATGGATAGGAAAAATTCATTTTGATCTTCAGGAATTAAAGGATTTTCAATATCATGGATACCTTTCAGAAACAGAATATCCCGAATTTATTGACACTCTTGGATTTATAACCAGGGTAAGAAATCATCTGCATTTTTTAACAAAAAGAAAATGCGATAAGCTTCATTTTGATCATCAGCTTCAAATTGCAGCAAGGCTTGGTTTTACAGAAAAAGATGGAAAAACACCTGTAGAAAATTTTCTTGGAGACCTTCATACAAGAATGAATTTTCTAAAAGAGTTTGCTCTTATGATTGAAAATGAAACAGGAAGACCAAAAAAACTTGGAATTAAAAGAATTTATAAAAAAATAACAGGTATTGAAGGGCTTGAAATAAAAAACAGCCTTATTGGCTTTAAGGATTCTGAAAAGGTTATAAAAGACCCGTCTCTTTTAATAAAAATTTTCAAGGAAAGCGGATTTAAAAAAGTACCCATTAATTTGGAATCAAAAAGGCTTGTTTATGATCTTGGATATTTAGTTGACGATAATTTCAGGAAAAACCAGGAAAATATTTCTTCATTTGAAAAAATAATGACAATTCCATATATGGAAAATCATCCGCTTGATTCAATGCTTAATACAGGAATGATTTCCCATCTGATTCCTGAATTTGCAGAAATTACAGACAGGATTCAGTACAATGACTACCATATTTATCCTGTTGCAAGGCATAGTATAAGAGCTGTCCAATATGTTCAAAAGCTTATTTCAGACAAGGCAGGCCTTAAAAATTCAGATTTATATTCTTCAATATATTCGGAAATAAGACCAAAAAGGGTTTTTTTGTGGGCTGTGTTTCTGCATGATATTGGAAAGGGGCAGGAAGGCGAAGATCACAGCATTTCAGGAGCAGAAATAGTAAAAGATATTTTAGAGCGGTTTGATATGAAAAAAGAGCACATAGAAACTGTTTCATTTTTAATAGAAAATCATCTTTACCTTGTAAAAACAGCCACAAGAAGGGATATTTTTGATGAGGAAACAATTACTGCATGTGCAATGAAAATAAAAAGTGCCATGCGTCTTAAAATGCTTTTTCTTCTTACTCTTGCAGATTCCATTGCAACAGGTCCAAAAGCCTGGTCTGAGTGGAATGAAAGCCTTATTACCTCACTTTTTCTAAAAACATTGAAAGTTCTTGAAAAGGGGAATCTTTCAGCTCCAAATGCAATCCGTCATCTTGAGAAGAAAACATTTGAAATTTCAAAGGTTTTAAAGGGGTTAACCCCTGATGCAGAGGCAATTGTTGCAAAAATGCCTCCCTCATATATTTTTGAACTTTCAAATTCAGATATTCTTTTGCATGCAAAACTTTATACAGAGCTTGTAAAATCAGATCATCCATTTGTAATGGAAGTGGAAAAAAACAAGGATTCAGGGTTGAGAAGGGTATTTTTTTGTGCCAAGGACAGGCCCGGATTTTTTTCAAGTGCTGCCGGAGCATTTACAGTAAACAATATGGATATTCTTGATGCAAGGGCATTTGGCTGGAAAAATTCAATTGCATTAAGCATTTTTACGGTAACAGCTCCACTTGATACTGTATACGAATCAAGGGTCTGGGATAAAACCAGAAATGATCTTGAAAAAACTTTGAAAAATGAGTTTGATTTGAAATCAGCAGTAACAACAAGAAAAAAAAGTGTTTTAAATAACAATGATGTTTTCAATGCAAAGGATTATGTGAAAATAGACAATGATTCTTCAAGTTTTTATTCAATAGTTGAAGTCCATACAAAAGATTATCCAGGTCTTTTGTTTGATCTTACAAATGTTTTGTTCAGGTTTGGAATTGATATAAAAAGTGCAAAAATTGCAACCAAGGTTTTACAGGTAGTTGACGTTTTTTATGTAAGCTCCATAGAAGGCACAAAGCTTTCCTATGAAAAAGGTGAAATAGTGAGAAGTGAAATTTTAAGGGAATTATCAGAAATCAAGGAGGAAAATTATGAAAAAAATTGAAGCTGTAATAAAGCCTTTCAAGCTTGATGATGTAAAGGAAGCTTTAAACGAAATCGGCATCCAGGGAATGACTGTAAGCGAAGTAAAGGGATACGGTCGCCAGAAGGGTCATAAGGAAATTTACAGGGGAGCAGAATATGTTGTTGATTTTGTTCCAAAGGTAAAAATTGAAATAGCACTCAGGTCAGATCGTGTAGAGGAAGCAGTAAAAGCAATAAGAGAGGCTGCAAAAACTGACAATATAGGAGATGGAAAGATTTTTGTTTCACCCCTTGAAAAGGTTGTAAGGGTCAGGACAGGGGAATTGGACGAAGACGCTTTGTAAAATCAGTTTACCAAAGTCTTATAACGGAGAAAAAATGAATTCTTCAGATATAGTTTTCATGTTTGTATCAACATCATTTGTAATGTTTATGATAATAGGGCTTGCTCTTTTTTACGGCGGTCTTGTAAGGGCAAGAAATATTTTAAGCATTATAGCTCAATGCATGGTCTGTATTAGTCTTGTTACCATACTCTGGATTATTTACGGATATTCACTTGTGTTTGGCGGCGATGTTTACGGGTTTATAGGAAATTTTGACTTTGTTTTCCTCAAAAATGTCGGACAGGATGCAGGCCCCCATGCTGATAATATTCCGCATATTCTTTTTTGCATGTTTCAGCTTATGTTTGCAGCCATAACTCCAGCTCTTATAACAGGTGCCTTTGCTGAAAGAATGAAATTTAAGGCATTTATTCTTTTTACCTTTTTGTGGTCAACATTTGTTTATTTTCCGGTTGCACACTGGGTCTGGGGAGGAGGGTGGATTGGCACTCACGGAGGACTCGATTTTGCAGGGGGTACAGTTATTCATATAAATTCGGCTGTGGCAGCACTTGCAGGAGCAATTGCAGTTGGAAAAAGAAAAGACTGGCCTTTAGAGCAGATAAAGCCTCACAATCTTGGGATTACTTTTTTAGGTGCCGGAATTTTATGGCTTGGCTGGTTTGGATTTAATTCAGGAAGTGCACTGGCTGCAAACGGCGTTGCAATGAATGCTTTTCTGGTAACCCAGATTGCTGCAAGTGCATCAGCTCTTTCATGGATGGCAATTGAATGGAAAGTTCACGGCAAGCCTACAGTTCTTGGTCTTGCATCAGGTGCACTTGCAGGTCTTGTTGCAATAACCCCTGCTTCCGGGTTTGTGTCTGCTTTTCCTGCACTTTTAATAGGGTTTGCAGCCGGAATATTGTGTTTTTACGCAGTTGGGCTTAAAACAAGACTTAAATATGATGACTCACTTGATGTTGTTGCTATTCATGGAATCGGAGGTGTTTTTGGAGCACTTTCTACAGGCCTTTTTGCAAGCCTTGCTGTAAATCCTTCAGGAGCTGACGGGCTTTTTTACGGGAATCCGTCTTTATTTATAATACAGCTTGCAGACAATGCAGCAGTAATTGTTTATTCACTGGCAGTAAGTTTGATAATTTTTAAAATAGTTGATTTTTTAACCGGTCTTAAAGTTTCACCTGAAGAAGAAAATGCAGGTCTTGATATTTCCCTTCATGGTGAGAAAGCATACAATTAAAGAAAATAAGGAGAATTTAAAATGACACCGACACAGGTACTGGAATTTGCCAGAGAAAAAGGCATAAGGGTTGTAGATATCAGATTTATGGATTTCCCCGGAATCTGGCAGCATTTCTCAGTCCCTTTAAGCGAACTCAATGAAGGAAGCTTTGAAGACGGATTTGGTTTTGACGGATCAAGCATAAGAGGATGGAGAGATATCCATGAAAGCGACATGATAGTTATTCCTGATCCTTCTACAGCAAAAATTGATCCTTTTTTTGAGCATCCAACTCTTGTTATGATTGGAAATATTGCAGATCCAATTACACATGAGCCATATGAAAAGGATCCAAGATATATTGCACAGAAAGCTGAAGCTTTTCTAAAAAGTACAGGAATAGGTGATGTATGCTTTATCGGACCTGAGCCTGAATTTTTTATTTTTGACGAAGTAAGATATTCAAGTGATCCCCACAATACCTTTTTTTCAATTGATTCAATTGAAGCAACATGGAACACAGGAAGGGAAGAATTCCCAAACCTCGGTTATAAGCCAAGAAGTAAGGAAGGCTATTTCCCAGTACCTCCTTCTGACAAGCTTCACGACTTGAGAACATCAATGATGCTTGCACTTGAAGATATTGGAATAGAAATGGAATGCCAGCACCACGAGGTTGCAACAGCAGGCCAGGGTGAAATTGACATGAGGTTTAAGCCGCTTGTTGAAATGGGCGACCAGCTGGTATGGTTCAAGTATGTAATAAGGAATATGGCATATGTAAAAGGCCATTCTGTAACTTTTATGCCAAAACCTCTTTTTGGAGACAATGGTTCAGGCATGCATACCCATGCAAGTATATGGAAAGACGGCAAGCCGCTTTTTGCAGGTGATTTATATGCAGGAATGTCACAGGATGCTCTTTATGCAATAGGCGGTATTCTAAAGCACTGCGGAGCATTATGTGCAATTACAAATCCTACAACAAATTCATACAAAAGACTTGTTCCAGGATATGAAGCTCCTGTTAACCTTGCATATTCAAGCAGCAACAGAAGTGCAGCTGTTCGTATTCCAATGTATGCAACTTCACCAAAGGCAAAAAGGCTTGAATTTAGAACTCCTGACCCTTCATGCAACGGATATATGGCTTTTTCAGCAATTCTTATGGCTATGATTGACGGAATTGAAAACAAAATAGATCCAGGCGATCCTCTTGATAAAAATATTTATGATCTTCCCCCTGAAGAATTAGCACAGATTCCATCTGCTCCAGGCTCTTTAAGCGAAGCTCTTGACTGTCTTGAAAAAGACTGCGGCTTTCTTTTAAAAGGCGGAGTTTTTACTGAAGAAGTTATTAAAACATGGATAAAGTACAAAAGAGAAAAGGAAATTATGGCTGTTAATTTAAGGCCTCATCCACATGAGTATATGCTTTATTATGATATTTAATAATAAGGATTGTTAGTTTTTATATTTAAAAGCGGCTTATTCAAGCCGCTTTTTTTAAATAGCTGCTGAACAAAAAATTCTAGTTTTCGGCCAATCACTAAATAAATAAAGACTTTTCTAAGCTTTTCATCAAGACAAAGCTCTGATTTTTATTGATTTGCCATATCTTTAAAACCTGAATTGAGCGATTTTAAAAATATGAAACGCTCAACTTAGGTAAAAGTAAATCATTAACCAGGCACCCCATAAAATAATTTGCAATAAAATTTAACTTTTAATAAATTACACATTTCTTGAATAAACACCTTTTAAATTTGCTTTTAATATATAATTATATCATATAATTCTTAATTTAAGATTTGCTTGTTTTATATATTATCCGGAGATATTTATGGCTCAAAAAATTTTAATTATTGAAGATGATTCAGATTTAAGGCAGGTTTTGAAAATTATGCTTGAACAGGAAAACTATATTGTTTCCCAGGCTGAAAATGGATTGAGCGGTCTTAAAAAATTTAAAAATGACAGTTTTGATCTTGTGATTACAGATATAATTATGCCTGAAAAGGAAGGATTAGAAACTATTTTTGAGCTGAAAAAAATTAACCCTTCAGTAAAAATTATAGCTATTTCAGGCGGGGGGCGGATTGCTGCCGAAGAATATCTTCTAATGGCAAAAAATTTTGGAGTATCAACTGTCTTATCAAAACCTTTTAAGAAAGATGCTTTTTTGTTTTCTGTAAAAGAAGCTCTTGGCATTAAATAACTGCAAGTCTAAAATTTATGTTTTTAGTATTTATTGGATTAAAAATTTAATTTTAAAAATCATGGTGTAATAAAAATGAAAATTTATTCTTAAAATCTATTCAAATCCTGTTCTTGTTAATCAATTTTTTTTGTTATTTTAAAATTTAAAATTCAGGAAAATTTATGTTTACTGCAATATCTTGTCTTGTTTCAGGTCTTGTTCTGCTTTTGTGGAGTGCTGATAAATTTGTTGAAGGTGCTTCTGGTGTTGCAGAATACGCAGGTTTAAGTCCTCTTCTTATTGGAATATTGATTGTAGGTTTCGGGACTTCGGCTCCGGAACTTATAGTTTCAGTCACAGCAGCCTTGAATAAAAGTACTTCCATAGCAATAGGCAATGCCTATGGTTCAAATATTGCCAATATTGGTCTTATTCTTGGAATTACAGCACTTATAAAACCTGTAAGGGTAGGTTCTCAAGTTTTGAAAAAAGAACTTCCCATACTTTTTTCAATAACACTTTTTTCATTTTTGCTTATTTTTGACTTTAAAATTTCAAGGGTTGAAGCACTTTTCCTTTTAATCCTTTTTTCAATCCTTATGTGGTGGAGTTTTTTTCAGGATAAAAAAAAAGGTCTTGATAATTTTGATACTGAAGTAAAAGACAGCTTGAGTTTAAAAACGCTCAGTCTTAAAAAATCTGTTTTTTTTACTATTACAGGTCTTTTGCTTTTAATTGTTTCTTCAAGGCTTCTTGTTTTTGGTGCAGTATTTTTAGCAAAAAAAGCAGGAATAAGTGATCTTTTAATTGGACTCACCATAATAGCACTTGGAACTTCACTTCCAGAACTTGCATCTTCTGTTGCAGCAGCATTTAAGGGAAAACATGACATAGCACTTGGAAATATAATAGGATCAAACCTTTTTAACACACTTGCTGTAACAGGCCTTGCTTTTTTTGTTTATCCGTCTGATTTTCCAGGGGAAGTTCTTAGCCGTGATTTTGTATTTATGCTTTTTCTTACTGCAATGATTTTTATTACAGGATTTGGATTTAAAAGGCAGGGAAGAATAAACCGGTTTGAAGGTTTTTTGCTTTTATGTATTTATTTTATTTATATCGGGTATCTTATTTTTTCCCAGGTTTAAATTTAAAAGGATTTTATATGAAAAGATTTTTTTTTCTAGTTGTTTTTGTTCTTTTTGCCGTGCAAGGTTTTTCAGAAAATTCTGAAATTTCAAATGATGAAGATTATATGATAAACCATTTTGAGCAGGCTCTTGAAAGTTCAGAAAAGACAAAATCACTTTATTTAAATGACTTTGAAATAGAAAAAAAAGCATATGAGGAATTAAAGGCACAAATAGATGACCAGCTTCAAAGAATAAATATTTATAAAAATCTTTTAATTGTCCCTGATGTAAGCATTGAAGCTTTAGAAAAAAGTCTTGATGAGATAAATGTTGGACTTTCAACCATAAACTCAAGAATTTCTGCCTTAAGGGAAAAACTTTTAAAAACTGACGAAAAACTTGCCTCATTAGAAGACAAAATTAATTTCAGTTCTAAAATTTTAAAAAAAAATTCTGATGAAACAGGTTATACAGCTGAAATAAAAAAATATAATTCAGTTCTTCAAGACAAGAAAAAGCTTCTTATTTCAATAAAAGGCTATGCTAATTCAAGAATAACTCTTCTTGAGTCACTCAAATCTTCTCTTGATGATTTAAAACAGATTTTTGAAAAAGACATAAAAGAGAAAAAAGATGTAATCTTATTTAAAAATGAAGAAATTTCATTCAAAATTTTTTCATTTCAGGTCATTTACCAGGATTTTAGAAAAATCAGCACAATAATTTCACAATATTTTTCACATGAAACTGTTTTAAAGAAAAAAGAGCTTTTAAAAGAACACCTTAATACAGGTCATTTTGTAGCTCTTTTTGTATTTTTAACTGCTGTTGTGTTTTTATTAAGCAGTAAAAAATATCTTTTAAGAAATGAAAAATATGAAAATTTAAAAAAACAGCAATGGGGTTATCCTTTTGTTCTTGCAGAAAAAACAATTTTATTGATTATGCTTTTTTTTCTTGTTGAGGTTTTTGCAAAATCAAAACTTTATATAGTTTTTCCAGATATTTTAAAATTTTTAAGGGATTTTATTCTTGTTTTACTTTTTACAAAAATCGGGTCTGAATCTTTAAGGCTTATATCACTTGAGGTAAATGCTTTTTATATTCAATCTGTTTCCAAATGGAGAAACAGGCTTTTTTTGGGAATAAGAATTTATGCATTAATTTATCTTGCTCTTGGAAGTTTTACTTCATTTGAAAATACCATTCTTCTTGGATTAAGGGTTGTATCCGAGTTTTTATTGTGTACAGCTGTTTTTGTTTTCTGGTCTTTATGTAAAAAATCAGGCGAATATGCTGAAAACAAGGCTTCCAAACTAATGGAATGGTGGACAAAATGTATTTTTGTTTCAGGTCTTTTATTTGAAATTGCAGGGTTTAGATATTTGACTTCATGGTGGTTCATTTCTTGGGGAAGAACAATAGTTTTAATTTTTGTTGTTTTTATTCTTTACAACGGCCTTGAAAAGTTAAAACAAAGTATTTATGAAAAAAAATCCACTGAAAATGAAGCAGAAGAAGACAAAAAATCCTATTACTGGTTTTTTTCCAATGGAGCATATATCTTTATAGTGTTTTTGTTTATAACAGGGTTTGCTTTTTCATGGGGCAGGGGAGAAGATTTTCTTGTATTGTTTTTTGATATTTTCAGCCAAAAATATACATTGGGAAAAATTGAACTAAGTATAGCAGGATTTTTTTATGCAGGTCTTGTTATTCTGGCAACTTATGTTTTAACCTCTTTCTGGAAAAAAATGATGCTTGAGCATTTTTTAAGGGAAAGCGGATTATCAGAAGGGGTAAAGGATTCAATAACTACAATTTCTGTTTATCTTGTATGGGCTGCCGGAATTTTAATAAGTTTCAGTGTTCTTGGGCTTAATTCTGCTTCAATGGCATTTGGATTTGGTGCTTTAGGTATAGGTCTTGGTTTTGGTCTTCAAAATATTTTTAGTAATTTTATCAGCGGACTTATTCTTTTGTTTGAAAGACCTATTCAGGTTGGAGATGTTGTTGAGGTTGGAGGTGTATGGGGAGAAGTTATTAAAATCAATGTAAGAGCAACAATTGTTCAAACATATACACATTCTTCACTCATTATTCCAAACTCTGAATTTATAAGTTCCCAGGTTATAAACTGGAGCCACAGGGATCCTTTTATAAGAAGGGATTTGAATATTGGTGTTGCTTATTCATCTGATACATCTCTTGTGGAAAAACTTCTGCTTCAGGCTGCTGATAAAGTTCCTGAAATAAGGCTTTATCCAAAAAAACCAATTGTCCAGTTTATAAATTTTGGAGACAGTTCCCTTGATTTCAGGGTTAGATTCTGGTCAACCATAGATGATTTTGTGGCTGCTGAAAGTAAGCTTAGATTTGCAATTACAAATATTTTCAGGGAAAATAACATTGAAATTCCTTTTCCTCAAAGGGATATTTACATAAGATCTGCTCAACCTTCTAATGAAGGTTTAATTGCCACTGATAAAAAACCGGCTGAAAATCCAGGTTAACTCATAAAACAAGAATTTTTTTCAGTGCAAGAGAAAAATTATCTGATTTAAAATGCAAAGACATAAAATCTGCCTTTGCATTTTTTGTTTTATCAGTTGAGAAGAGGAATAGTTGATATTTTAGTTGACTTAGATGTGTTTAATGTTCTGGTGTCTGCTTCTGCCAGAGCCTGAATAATTGATTCAAATACGTTATTTTTGCCTATCATGTCTATAATTTTGCAGGCTTTTAAAGTTTTTTCAACCTGAGGCTGCATTCCTGTAATAAAAATTTGTGTGCCGTCTTCCCTGGTTTTTTCAATCATTTCTTCAAAGGCTCTTATTCCTGTTGCATCAATTGCTGGAACATGTCCCATTCTTATTATTAATATTTTGGGAGCTTTTCTTACAATTTTCAAAGTGTCCTTGAATTTATTGGCAGCACCAAAGAAAAAAGGACCATGTATTTCAAAAACAAAAACACCCTCTGGAATACTCTCTTTGTCAACTGGAAGAAAATCTGAATTATGTTTTGTATTTATTTTATTTTCAGATGAAATTGGATCAAAATGAGTAACATCAGCCATTCTTTTCATGAAAAGAAATGCGGAAAGGACAATCCCTGCTTCTATTGCTATTGTAAGATCGAAAAATATTGTTATTAAAAATGTTGAAACAAGAACAGTAATATCTGATTTTGGGGAACGGAAAAGCCTTATAAAATAAGAAAAATTGCTCATGTGCCAGGCTACAATCAAAAGAACTGCCGAAAGTGTTGAAAGGGGAATAAAGGAAACAAGTCTGCCAAAAAAAAGAAGAATGCATAAAAGTGTAAATGCATGGAAAATTCCTGAAAGAGGAGTCCTTCCACCGTTTTTTATATTTGTTGCTGTTCTTGCAATTGCACCTGTTGCTGGAATACCGCCAAAAATCGGGGATAAAATATTGGCAATTCCCTGTGCAATAAGTTCTTTATTTGAATTGTGCCGTTGTCCTGTCATTCCGTCTGCTACTACTGCAGATAAAAGTGATTCTATTGCTCCAAGCATTGCAATGGTAAAAGCAGGCATAATCAGTTCTGTTATTTTGGATAAGTCAAAATCTGGAATTGCAGGCATGGGAAGACTTGAGGAAATTTGTCCGAATTTAGTGCCTATGGTTGGTGTATCAATGTTAAAAAAAAGTACAAGCAGGGAACTTGTAATTATTGCAATTACAGAACCTGGTATGGTTTTGTTATAATTTTGCCATAATAGAATAAGTGCAAGGGAAAATATTCCAATAAAAGCAGTTGAAAGATTTATATTTTTAAAAAAATTAAGAATTTGATAAATACTGTCTGGTTCTATTAAGCCTATTCCAAGAAAATCTTTAAGCTGTGTAAATCCTATTATAACTGCAATTCCTGATGTAAAGCCTATGGTCATTGGATAGGGTATATATTTTATTACAGATCCAAGCCTGAAAATTCCAAAAAAAATAAGAATAATACCAGCCATAATTGTAGATAGAGCAAGACCCTGGTATCCGTATTTTTGGACAATTCCCAAAATAATGATGATAAAAGCACCGGTAGGTCCTCCGATCTGGACTTTTGAACCTCCGAAAGCAGAAATTATAAAACCTGCAATAACAGCAGTATAAATTCCCTGCTCAGGACTTACTCCGGATGCTATTGCAAAGGCAATTGCTAAGGGAAGAGCCACAATTCCAACAATAAGCCCGGATGTTAATTCATTGTAAACTACTTTAAAACTGAAATTTTCTTTAAGTTTTAAAACTTTAGAAAAAAAGGGAACAGCAAGCATGTAATATCCTCCGCCATTAAATTTAGCTGTTAATGGAAGTAGATATCAGGTGGTCGTGCGTCTTTCTTTTGGGGGTATAAGGCGTAGGCCAGATGATAGGTACTAAAACAGAGCATAATTAGACCTGAATTATCATATTGTCAAGTTAAAAAATATAAGCACCAGCTGAAAAAACTGTTTTTTTGTTCATTAAAAAATTTACAAATATAAAACGATCAATTGGTGCTTAAATAGACAGGTATAATCACTATTTATAAAATTATTTTTCTGCACTCCAGGTAAAATCTTTTATCATCTGCCTCACCCATGGAAAAAGTTTTTCTTGGGAATGCTCCGTCCATTATTATTGTTTTGAAAAAGCTGTTTTTGGGAATGCAGGGAAGAAGAAAACCAAGGCTTTCATTTTTTTGGGATAATTCTTCAAGATGCTTTCTGCCATGAATATAATCTATTTTTAGGGATTTATTTTTTTGGGAAATGTACTTGAGTCCGTCCTCAAGATCTCCGGCTGCAAGATTTTTAAGGGGGTTAATGATTTTTAAAATCCCTTTTGAATTGCTGTGGCAAAAAGGGATTTCATGGATATTTTTTTCCAGGCTTTTTTGATTTTCAAAAAGGTCAGTTTTATTTATTGAAACAACAGATCCTCTTTGTTCAAAAAAAGTTTTGAGCTGGTTTAGGATTTCTTCAGGGTCAATATTAAATAATACCCTGTGTATTGGTTCAAACTGAATACTTTCATCATGAATATTTACTATTTCAACTAGAGCCCACCTTGCAGGATGATTCATGATGTTTTTATCATTTGAGCTGTTTTTTATCTCTTCCCAAAAGGCTCTTGCAGTTGCAAATGAATGGTTTCCGTCACCCATTGCATATAGAAGAGGATTTTTTGCAGAAGAAAGATCATATTTTGAGCAATATGATTTTTCTTCTATAAGAGACAAAAGTCCTGATGCCATTTTTTCAATTGCATCTTTTTGGTCAGTCATAAATCCTGTAATTTTACCTGAATTATTCATCAGCTGAAAATCATAAAGCTTTTTTTTGTCTTTAAGTTCAAATAAGGGCTCAATTACTTTTTTTTCAGGATCATCAATTAAGACCATAATATGGGGTGATTCAAGTGAAGCTTTTTGCCTGACTTTTATTCTTGGCGGTATTCTTTCAATTATGGTTCCTTCAGTAGGTCTTATTAAAGATTTAGAATTTTTAGAATAATCATAGTTTTCAAGATCAAGGCAGCAGATCAGACCTTTTCTTTTCTGGCCTGTGGAAATGATCCTTTCGCACATGAAAATTCCAGGTCCGTGTTTTTCAAGTATTTGATCTTCCAGATAAATATCCATGGATGAGTGAATGTTTTCAATAATAATATCTTCTCTTTCTGAACCAAGAAAAACCTCTGGAAGAATTATGTTTAGGGCTGAGGGAGATTCTTCTATAAAATCTGCTGTTTTTTCCCAGTATTCTGGTTGAGATGTATATTGATCGCATGCAATTACAGACCATTTTTCAAAATCTGCATTTTTTGAGGGAAGATAAACCTCAGGCAATTTAAGAGCTATTTTATTGAAAACTGTATTCATTTATCCGCCAAGTTAGATTTAATTTAGAAAAAAGAATTAAAGGTTTAAGGCCGGATTTAATGCTCCGGCCTGAATTTTTACATATCCTGATAAATAAGATGTTTGAAAAGTTCTGGAGAGTTAAATCTCTTTTCAATATCAACATCAAAAAAGTCTGATATTGGTTTGAATACATGGGGTGCTTTTTTAAATGCATGTTTAGCTATTTCAAGAACTTTGTCAGCTCCCTTAGGGGACATTTTGCCAAGAGGCCTTCTGCATTGTCCGCCTGGCATGCCAAGAACGCCCATAAGGGTTTTTATTGGCATGGGATTTTTTTGCTTGAATTCAATTTCTCCAAAAGGAGTGTTCTCTTTTGTAATTATGGCAACAAGGTGAAACAGAGGTTCTATGTCATTTAAGATTTTTGAAGCACTGTTTGTATTTCCCTTTGAAAGTTCAATGGCCATTTCAGTTATAAAAGATGGAATTATGTTTGAAGCAACTGAAATTATGCCTGAACCCTTGATTTCAGGGTTTGACATAAGTTCAAAAGTAAGTGAATCATCTCCTGAAAAGATCTTGAAATCATCTCCGCACACTTTTCTTGTTCTTTTCATATTTTCAAGATCTCCTGTTGCTTCCTTTACACAGGAAATATTAGGGCAGTTTTTATTTGCAATTGCAATATCTTCAGGAAGGAGTTTGCTTCCTGTTCTTCCTGGAATAACATATGGGATTATTGTTGCATCAGGGCATTTTTTTGCAACAGGCTCAAGATATTCCCTTCTGATGCTGATAGACCCTGGATTGTTGTAGTATGGATCAACTAGTAAAAGTGCCTCTGCACCGGCTTTTACTGCATGTTCAGAAGCAATAAGTGCTTCTTGTGTATTGTTGCTTCCTGTACCTGCTATGCAGATGCATTTGCCTTTTGTTTTTTTTGCTGTTACTTCAATAACTTTATTATGCTCTTCCCATTTTAAAGTGGGGCTCTCTCCGGTAGTCCCAACAGCAAGGATACCTGTTATGTTATTTTTGATTTGAAAATCGATTAATTTGTCAAGCCCTTCTAAATCAAGGGAACCGTCTTTTGTAAAAGGAGTGGCTAATGCCGTATAGCAGCCTGGTATCATGATTTCTCCATTAATATTTGATATAGTTACAATTTTAAATGGCTTTAACACAAGTTTTTTTCAATGACAACTTTAACCAAACAAAATATATAAACTCAAGCAAAAAAATATAAAGAAAGAATTATACTTGAAATTATCCAAACAATTGCAATATTAACAATTTGTATTTTGCAGGTTTGGCTAAAATTAAAAATAGTGATTGGCTGAAAACTAAATTTTTTTGTTCAGTACAGGTGAAAAATTTAAATCTGACTTTACGATTTGCAAAAAAGACTGTTTTCGCTGTAATATCAGGGCTTATGTCCAAATTTAATTAGGAGGAAAAATGGCACCATTAGCAAAGGATGTTGATGAATATATAGCAATTCAAAGAGCAGCTATCGCTCAAAATCCTGAATGCGGAAATTCCCATTACAATCTTGCAGTAGCTCTTATGGGACTTAAAAAATATGATGAGGCAGAGGGTGAACTTCATACAGCAGTAGACTGCTCGCCTACTTTAGCAGAAGCCTATGTTCAGCTTGGGGCTATATGCATGCAAAGAGGAGACATTGAAGGGGCAATGTACTACAACCAGATGTCTGTAAAGGCAAGGGCAGGATTTTCTCCTGGATATGCAAATATTGGTTTTCTTCTTCTTCAGAAGGGAGAAGTTGATGAAGCAATAAAAAATCTTCAGAAGGCAGTTGTTTACAATTCTAAATTTGTTCAGGCTTTTACAACCCTTGGAAATGCATACCTCATGAAAGGACTTGTTGATGAAAGCATAGAGGCAAATAAAAAGGCTATTGAAATTCAGCCGGAATTCCCTGTGCCATACTACAATATTGGTCTTGGATATCTGGAAAAAGGAGAAATTGAGCTTGCGACTCAAAACATTGAAAAAGCAGCTTCATTAGGGTATGAAGTCCCTGAAAAAATTTTAGAGGAAATAAATGCGAAAAAAGCCTGATTTTACGTGTCAGGCAGTATTTTAATAACTGGCTGGGATACATGATGCTGATTTTTAAGCCCGGACATTCTGGTTTGTATAAAAAGTTTAATAATCAGGTATTTCAGCCCTCTTCCTTTCAAACTGATGTTTCATTAACATAATTTCAAATTTGCTTTTGTATTGACAACAAAACTCATCCGTCCTATACCTTCAAACTGATAGCATGTAATTAATGTTGTTTAACACTGATTCCAGATAGTTTTTAAGAATTGCTGGGCATTAGAAATCTCTGAAATTATTGATTTTTTTGTCTGTTTTTTGGAAGCATGTACTTTTTAAGGTACTTGAAGCGAATAGGTATATAATTAATCAATCTTTATCTTTATGGAGGTAAGGCATGGCAAAACACGAAACTCCCATGCTGGATCAATTAGAATCCGGTCCATGGCCAAGTTTTGTTTCCGACATGAAGCAGGAAGCGGAAGCAAGGGCAAAGAATGTTAATAACGTTGAATATCAGATTCCTGTTGATGTTGTAGACGATCTTCTAGGCGTTCTTGAGCTTTCCTACAAGCATGGAAGAACTCACTGGAAACACGGCGGTATCGTTGGTGTTTTCGGTTACGGCGGCGGTGTTATCGGCCGTTATTGCGACCAGCCACAGGAATTTCCTGGTGTTGCTCATTTTCATACAGTACGTGTGGCTCAGCCTGCTGGTAAGTACTACACAACTGAATATCTCAGACAAATTATGGATGTATGGGATCTACGCGGTTCTGGTCTTACAAACATGCACGGCTCTACAGGTGACATTGTTCTTCTTGGTACAAGAACAGAGCAGCTTGAAGAAATTTTCTTTGATCTGACTCACAAGTACAATACAGACCTTGGTGGTTCAGGTTCAAACCTTAGAACCCCTGCTGACTGTATCGGTACTTCAAGGTGTGAATATTCATGCTATGATACAAACGCATTATGTCATTTCTTGACAAATGAATTCCAGGATGAGCTTCATCGTCCTGCATTCCCTTACAAGTTCAAGTTCAAGTTTGACGGATGTCCAAACTGCTGTGTTGCGTCACTTGCACGTTCTGACATGGCTTTTATCGGTACATGGAAAGACGATATCAGAATTGACCAGGAAGCTGTTCAGGCTTATATCGGCGGTGAAATTCCTCCTAACGGTGGTGCTCATGCTGGCCGTGACTGGGGTAAATTTGACATTCAGAAAGAAGTTATTGATCTTTGTCCTACAGGCTGCATGTGGATGGACGGCAATGAACTTAAAATCAACAATAAAGAATGTACACGCTGTATGCATTGTATCAACACCATGCCAAGAGCATTGAGAATTGGTGAAGATACTGGATGTTCAATTCTTGTTGGTGCTAAAGCTCCAATCCTTGACGGACAGCAGATGGGTTCTCTTCTTGTTCCTTTTGTAGAAGTTAATCCTGACAATGATTATGAAGCACTTATCAATTATATTGATAAAATTTGGGATTGGTGGATGATGGAAGGTAAAAACCGTGAGCGTCTTGGTGAAACTATCCGCCGTCTTAGTTTCCAGAAGCTTCTTGAAGCTTGTGATATGGAAGCAGATGTCCGTCATGTGTTACATCCACGTGAAAACCCATACATCTTCTGGAAAGAAGAAGAAGTACCTGGCGGATGGGAAAGAGACATTAAAGAATTCAGAAAATTTCATCAGAGATAAGATAGGGAGGAAAAATAAATGGCATTTGTATCTTCAGGTTACAATCCCGATAAGCCAATGGAAAACCGTATCACTGATATCGGTCCCAGACATTTTGAAGAATTTTATCCTCCGGTCATTAAAGCCAACAAAGGCAAGTGGCTGTATCATGAAATACTTGAGCCTGGCGTACTGGTTCATGTTTCAGAAACCGGAGACGAAGTTTATACAGTTCGTGTAGGTGGTGCTCGTCTTATGAGTATTACTCATATCCGTGAAATGTGCGATATTGCAGATAAGCACTGCGGCGGATATCTTCGTTTTACTACACGTAACAACGTTGAATTTATGGTTGATTCAAAGGACAAAGTTGAAGCACTTAAGCAGGATCTTTCTTCTAGAAAATTCCCCGGCGGATCATACAAGTTCCCAATTGGTGGTACCGGAGCTGGTGTAACAAACATAGTTCATACACAGGGATGGGTTCACTGCCATACTCCTGCAACTGATGCATCTGGTCCTGTTAAAGCTACCATGGACGCTCTTTTCAAAGATTTCCAGGATATGAGACTTCCTGCACAGCTTAGAATTTCTCTTGCTTGCTGTCTTAACATGTGCGGTGCTGTTCATTGTTCAGATATCGCTATTCTTGGTTTCCACAGAAAGCCTCCAATGATTGACCATGAATATGTAAGCAAGAACTGTGAAATTCCTCTTGCTGTTGCAGCATGTCCTACTTCTGCTATCAAGCCTTCAAAGCATGTGCTTGCAGATGGTACTGAAGTTAAGTCAGTTTCTGTTAATAATGACCGTTGTATGTACTGTGGTAACTGCTATACAATGTGTCCTTCAATGCCGCTTGCTGATACAGACGGTGACGGTATTGTTATTATGGTTGGTGGTAAAGTTTCTAACCGTATTCATGCACCTAAATTCTCCAAAGTTGTTGTAAGCTACATTAAAAATGAGCCTCCAAGATGGAAAACAACAACTGATACAATTTCAAAAATTGTTGAAGCATACGCAAATGATGCAAGAAAATATGAAAGAATTGGTGACTGGGCAGAAAGAATCGGCTGGGAGCGTTTCTTTGAAAAATGTGAGCTTGATTTCACTCATCATCTTATCGATGACTTCCGTGATCATGCTTACTATACATGGCGTCAGACAACTCAGTTCAAGTTCTAATAATAACTGAGTTAAGAAATTTATATCATGGCCGGAGGTTAAAACCTCCGGCTGAACTTTTTTTCCTGATTAAGGAGGAAATATGGCACTTCCAGATAATGCAAAAGAAATGATAGTTGAAGAACTTACAAAAAAGTCAAAAACAAAATCAAAATTCTACTTCAATGACCTTTCTAAAATGTTTCCAGATGAAAGCCCAAGAGCAGTAAAAAAGCTTGTTAATGAAATGGTTAATGATGGTGTTCTTGAGTACTGGTCAAGCGGAAGTACAACCATGTATGGTTTAAAAGGCATGGGTGAACTTGGTTAGTATTTTTTTTGGAGTTTTTCTGCAATGCTGAAAAAAGAAGGATGCAGTTCTGTAGTTACAATCGCTGGTTTAAGAGGCGGTTCAGGAAAGACTTTTGTATCTCTTGGACTTGTATCTTCACTTAAAAGTATTGGGAAAAATGTCTGCCCCTTTAAAAAGGGTCCTGATTATATTGATGCCGGCTGGCTGGCTTTTGCTGCAGGCCGGCATTGCTATAATCTGGATACATACATGTGCCCTGGTGAGGTTGTTAAAGAATCTTTTTCCTTTCATAGTTATGGTTCAGATTTTTCTCTTGTTGAGGGAAACCGCGGACTTTTTGATGCAATAGATGTTGAGGGCAGGACAAGCACTGCTGAAGTAGCAAAACTTCTCAATTCCCCTGTAATAATATGTATTGACTGCACTAAATGTACAATGACAATAGCTGCAATTGTTATGGGGCTTAGAGCCTTTGATCCTGATCTTAACCTGGCTGGCATAATTTTTAATAAAGTTGCCGGGCCAAGACACGCAGGCAAGCTCACAAAAGCAGTTGAGCATTATACAGATGTAAAAGTAATTGGTGCTATACCAAAGGTCAAAAAATTTGATTTTGCTGAAAGACATATGGGCCTTGTTCCAACATGTGAAAACAAAATGGCTTCATCAATTATTGAAGAAACAGGAAAGATAGTTAAAGATAACCTTGATCTTAATAAAATAATTGAAATTTCAAAATCAGATCAGGAATATATTCCAGAGCAGTCCCCATATGAAATGTGTATGACTGAAACAAAGTATGATGATCTTAATATTGGGATTATTATAGATGATTCCTTTCAGTTTTATTATCCGGAAAATATTTTTATTCTTGAAAAATACGGAGCAAAGCTTTTTAGAATAAATGCCATGGAAGATAAATGCCTGCCTGAAAATCTCCATGCACTTTATATTGGAGGCGGTTTTCCAGAGTGTTTTGCAAAAGAGCTTGAAAAAAATAAATCCATGCGTGAATCCGTAAAGAATCAGGCAATGTCTGGACTTCCTGTATATGCCGAGTGCGGCGGACTTATGTATCTTGGGAAATCAATTATTTTAGAGGATAAAGAATATGAAATGTGTTCTTTTTTTGATATGAGTTTTACAATTTCAAAAAAACCCCAGGGTCATGGTTATGTTGATGCTGTTGTAACAAAAAATAATCCTTTCATTGAAAAAGGTACTCATCTCAAAGGCCATGAATTCAGGTATTCAAAAATAGTAAATAGCAATTTCAGTGAATCTGGTTTTTGTTATGAGTTAGATAGAGGTGTTGGAATTGTTGATAACATGGATGGAATAACAAAGAACAATACACTTGCCTCATATATTCATCTTCACGCCTTTGGCTCTCCGTCATGGGCAAATGCCATGGTAAAAGCAGCTCAAAAATTTAAAAATAATCATTAAATCAAATTTTTTCCAAGTTTCAAAAACAATAATAAAATGTCTTTCAGTGAATATTTGTATAAAATTCAAATAATTATCTGCTGGGCTAAAAAGGGTTTTTTTACATTCCTAAGCCAGATTAAAAATTTAATTCTCAAAAAAGATCATGTATCCCATAGTTTAAATTTTTCCTTTTCATTTAAAGAATAAAAATTTTAGTCTTTAGTTATTGATAATTTTTATTGATTAATCTAAACTTATTCATTATCTAAATATAAAGACACATTTTACTATTATTTTTATTTTTTAGTTAAGAATTTTTCAAGGCTCAACAAAAAATGAGCTGAAATTAATTTTTATCTGACTGTTAGTTTAATTTTAAGGAGGGTAAATGGCAGAAAAAAAAGCAATTGGATGTGCCAGACCAGTTGGAGGAGTAGAGCCTGATGCTTCAAAAAATGACACCTCTGAAAAAAAAGTAACTGAAAATTCTTACAAGGAGAAAAAAATGATACAAGTTGGAAGAAAAGCTCCGGATTTTGTTTCTCCGGCATTTTACAAAGGTGATTTTACAAGTGTAAAATTATCTGATTTTCTTGGAAAATGGGTTGTATTATGTTTTTATCCAGGTGACTTCACCTTTGTCTGAGCTACAGAAATTTCGGCGGTCGCCGAACATCACAAAGAATTTCAGGAACTAGGCGTTGAAGTTCTTTCAATGAGCGTTGACAGTATGTTTGTACATAAAATGTGGAATGATCATGAGCTGTCAAAAATGGTTCAGGGAGGAATTCCATTTCCTATGCTTTCCGATGGTGGCGGAAAAGTCGGCTCTGTATACGGTGTGTATGATGAAGATGCAGGGGTTGAAAACAGAGGCAGATTTATTATTGATCCCGATGGAATTATCCAGGGATATGAAATTCTTACTCCGCCTGTAGGAAGAAATGTATCTGAAACAATCCGTCAGATAAAGGCATTCCAGCATGTAAGAAAAACTGAAGGCGGTGAAGCAACACCTTCAGGATGGAAACCAGGCAAAATTACCTTAAAACCAGGGCCGGAACTTGTTGGTAAAGTTTGGGAAGTCTGGAAAACAAGTATGGAATCAGAATAAACAAAGAGCTGCTGGATTGAAGCTGGATTTTTTGTTCAGTTTAAGGAAGTTGAAAAATTTAACATTTAGGATACATAGAGTATTTTGAGGATTAAATTTTGAATCTGACTTAAGAATGGACAAAAAAGGCCGTTTTCGTTCAGAAACTAAGTAGTGATCGGCCGAAAACGAGAATTTTTTGTTCAGTTCAAGGAAGTTGAAAAATTTAACCGCAGGAATACATTTAGTATTTTGAGGATTAAATTTTGAATCTGACGCAGAAATGGACAAAAAAGGCCGTTTTCGTTCAGAAACTAAGTAAAAGGGGTGGGAAATCACCCCTTATAAATCAAATATCATCACTCTTTTTTTTCCCAAAGAAAACAGCACCCAAAATACCAAGCTCATATAAAAGAACCATTGGGACTGCCATCATAATCTGGGTTACAACATCTGGCGGAGTTATAATGGCTGCGAAAATAAAAAAAATAAGAATTGCATATTTTCTTTGTTTTTTTAAAAAATCTGAAGAAACTATTCCCATTTTTGCAAGTCCGCTTAAAACAAGGGGAAGCTCGAAAGCAAGGCCAAATGCAAACAGCAGTTTTGATGCAAATGAGAAATATTCTTTCATTGATGGAAGTGCTTTTATGTTTTCGTTTGCAAAGCCTAAAAGAAAACTGAACCCATAAGGAAAAACCAGAAAATAAGCAAATGCACCACCAACTGCAAAAAAAATTACTGAAAAAAAAGTAAGAATAATAACAGCTTTTTTTTCCTTTGAATAAAGTCCTGGTGATACAAAAAGCCAGAATTGATAAATAAGAAACGGTAAAGTAATAATAATTCCTGAAAAAAGTGCTGTTTTAAGATATGTAAAAAAGGCTTCAGGAAGAGAAGTAAAAATAAGCTGTCCGTTTTCGCCAAGTGCACTTCTTAATGGTTTAATAAGGAATAAAAATATTTTTTCCTTAAAAAAATAGCAGATTAAAAAACCTGAAAATATAATGAAAAAACATTTTATAAGCCTTGATCTTAACTCTTCTAAATGCTCTGTAAGATTTATTTTTTCTTTATTTTGGCTCATCTTTTTTTTCTTTAGAGTCAGATTCTATTTTTTTTTGACGTTCATCATCAATTTCTACACTGGATTTAAGATCATTTACCGAACGCTTAAACTCTCCAAATGCTTTGCCAAGGGTTTTAGCAAGTTCAGGAAGTTTTTTGGGGCCGATAACAATCAGAGCCACTGCAAGTATGACTAAAATTTCCGGCATTCCAATTCCAAACATAAATTCACCTAAAAAGTTCTTTATAATTTTTAAAAAAACTACTACTTTTTTAATTTCATGTTGTCAATAATACAAACAAATTAAGGTATAAATTATAATTATGAAAAAAGATATTATAAAAAAAGTTTATGTAAATCTTCCTTTAAGAATGGTAGAAGAATATATTGGAAAATATCTTCAACTCGAACTTAATCCAGAGTTTGGAATTGATTCAGAGGCTTTAGATAACTTAAGTTTAGAATATATTAATCAGATATCTGAAAAATTTATTGAAAAAGGTCTTAAAATAAAAGCTCATGGTCCTTTTTTTGATTTGAATCCTGTATCATCTGATGAGATGATCAGGGAAATAAGCTGTAAAAGAATGTATAATGCACTTGAATATGCAAAAGTACTAAAAGCTGAATCAATTGTTTTTCATCCAGGATATGATTTTAAAAGGCATGATTTTTTAAAAGATGAGTGGTTGAAAAAAAGCTGCGATTTTTACGCAGAATTTTCAAATTTTGCTTCAAAAAATAATATAACTCTTTTACTTGAAAATGTTTATGAGAGAAATCCCCATGAAATTTTACCGCTTCTTGAAGCAGTAAGTTCTTCTGGAGGCGGTTTTTGTTTTGATTTAGGTCATCATTTTGCTTTTGGAGAAGACATTCTTGAAAACTGGATAAAGCAGACAGCTAAATACATAAAAGAGATCCATTTGCACGACAATGACGGAAAACAGGATTTACATCTTCCCCCTGGAAAGGGAAAAATAAATTTTGATCCTTTGAAATATTTTATTAAAGACAACTTGAATAAAGTTAAAATAACTTTAGAACCTCACAGGGAAGAAGATTTATTTCCCTGCTTTGAATGGCTGGAGAAAAATAATGTCTTTTGAACTGTTTTTAATTTTTTTTGGTTTTTTGCTGGTTATATATGCTTTTTTTTCAGTTTTATTAAAATTGAACAGAATTACCTTAGAAGCAGAGCGTTATAGAGCCATTCTTGATGAAGTTGAAGACGGCTACTATGAAGTAGATTTGGATGGCAAATGTATATTTGTGACAAAGCCTGTTGAAAAATTATTCGGCTTTCCAGTTGAAGAAATTATTGGAGGTGATTACAGGGTAACAATGACTGATGAAGGTGCCATGAATCTCTATGAAAAATTTAATGAAGTTTTTGTAACAGGTGCACCTTTAAAAAGCGTTCCCTATGAAGCCTTCAATAAAAATGGAAATATTATTTATCTTGAAACCTCAGTTTCTCCTTTAAAAGATAAAAAAGGAAATATTATAGGATTTCGTGGGATAACAAGAGACATTTCTATCAGGAAAAAGGCTGAAAAAGCACTTGAATATGCAAAGGAACAGGCAGAAGCTGCAAATGAGGCAAAAACAAGGTTTTTGGCAAATATGAGCCATGAAATCAGGACTCCAATGAGCGGTGTGATTGGAATGGCAAAGCTTTTGAATGAAACCTCTCTTGATTTGGACCAGAAAAAGCAGGTTGATGTAATTTTAAAATCTTCAAAAACCCTTCTTGGAATAATAAATGATATTTTAGATTTTTCAAAAATTGAATCAGGACAGCTTATTTTAAGAAAAGAACCTGTTGATTTAAGGGAGCTGCTTAAAAATATTGAAGGCATTCTTCTTCCAAATATAAAATCTAAAGATTTAGATTTTGATGTAAGTATAGACATTACAATTCCTGAAATTATTCTTTCAGATGAAGTCAGGCTGCATCAGATTCTTTTAAATATTATTGGAAATGCCGTAAAATTTACACTGGAGGGTAAAGTTCTTGTTAAGGCAAATCTCTCAGGAAATGCCGGCGAAAAATATGTTTTATTTGTTATAGAGGATACAGGTATTGGGATTCCTGACAAAAGTATAGATAAAATTTTTGAAAATTTTTCCCAGGGAGATGATTCTATTTCAAGAACATTTGGAGGAACAGGTCTTGGGCTTTCCATAACAAGGCAGCTCATACATTTAATGGGCGGAGTTTTAAAAGTTGAAAGCACACAGGGTAAGGGCAGTATTTTTGAATTTAAAATTCCTTTTCTGGAGTTTAACAAAAATTATTCAAGGCAGATAAATTCAAGTATTAATGCAAAGGTTTTAAAAAAAGACCCTGTGTCTTTACTAGAATTGTGGAAAAAAAATAATTCAGGAAAAAATCTTAAGGTTTTGGTTGCAGAAGATAATGAAGTTAATATTGAGCTTGCAATAAGACTTTTAAAAAAAATTTCTGCTGAAATAAAAATTGCAAAAAATGGATTTGAAGCTCTTTCAATTTTAGCAAATAATGAGTTTGATATTGTTCTTATGGATGTTCAGATGCCTGGTATGAACGGAGTTGAAACAAGTCTTGCAATTAGGCGTTTAGAAGCCAAATCAGGAAAAAAAGCTGTTCCAATTATTGCTCTTACAGCTCATGCAATGGAAAGCGATAAAAAAAGATGTCTTGATGCAGGCATGACAGATTATATTTCAAAACCTTTTGAGGCAGTCACTCTATTTAATGCCATTGCCAGCTGTCTTGAGGTTAAAAGCAGCCAGTTTAATGAAGAGTAAAAATTTTTTTAAAATTTTCAAATTGTCTTTTGCTCACTCTGTGGAAGCTGTCAAAATCTCCATTTAATTCAAGACCTGGTATAATTGTTTTGAAAACAGGGATTTCAAGTGAAGATTGTGTAAGGTCAGAATAAATTATTCTGATTTTATTTTTAATAAAATATCTTTCTAAAAGCTCAAGGTTTTGTTTTATTGAATTGCTTGAGTAGTCAGGGAGATCTTCAAAATAAATTTCCTTTAAAGGATATGTAATTTTTTTTGAGGGATAATTATTTAAAGTTGGATAAGGTACTTCAAATAAAGCATCAATTAAGGCTTTTTTACCGTTTAAGTCTGCACTGCATCCTTTATAAATAAGGTTGTCAATTCCATATACAAATGCTTTGTAACAAGGTATTTTTGATTCGTTTTTTATAAATTGAAAAAAGAAATCAATTCCTCTTGATCTGTAAAATTCCAATAAGGAATTAATTTGATCTGACTTTGATTTGAGTTTAAAGCAATTTTCTAGTTCAAAAGGAGATGTAAACTCACAGTCTCTTTCAATTGCTTCAAGAATTCCTGCAAGTTTTGCTCTTTCGATTGTATCTCCGGCTGCAAGACCTGTTGAATCAAGTGATGAAAAAAGATCAGGTTCGTCAAGGTTTAAAAATAAAAATGAGGCCTGGGCAGGGATATAAATATCATTTTGTTTTTCTTTGGAACTAACCTCTAAGGCTTTGATCCAGTAAAGAGGATAATCTGAATATGGAACTTCAAGCCTTAAATCGTTTGGGTCAAGCATGTTTAATCCATTTTTAATACCTTCAGACATCCTGAGTTTTATAAGCTCAGGGGAAAATCTTTTATCAGCTATTCTCATATCTTCTACTGAAATAAATGACGCTCTTCTTTCACACATTTCCATAAGGCATGAAATTCTTGCTTTTTCAAGATCAAAACCTTTGCCATAGCTTGTTTGAACTCCCTGGAAAGAAAAATCGGCTTTTTTTGTTTTGATTTTTGTTTTCATATACCATTTTCTTAAAATTCCATGGGGGGAAAGTGTATTGAAATGCCTCATTTCATTTCCAGGGGAGATGCTTAAAGAATTGAATTTTGATAAAACTTCTTCAAAAAAAACTGAATTTTTTTCATCTTGAAAATCAGATTTTTTATCTAAAGGAATAACTATTTTATCAATGGGAAATTCAAAAAATATTTTGTCATCTTCAAAGGAAAAGTCCGGACATTTTTCATTTATCAGCAAATGGTCCCGGGTATTTTTTTTTATGCAGGAAGAAAAAAAATTGTGTTCCTTAGTATTTGTTAAATCAAGGGTTCTCAAATAAATCAGGGGTGAGTATTCCTTAAGTTCTAACTCAGAAGATTCTTTTTTTTGGTTGAGAAAAAGCAGTTCCGCTCCAAAGGATTTTATTTCAGGGGATTTTGATTCTAAAAAATTTTCAATGAGGTTTTTTTGGTTTTCTTTGTCAGTTTTTAAAAAAAGGGAAATAAGGTGATTTCTCATAAAAGAATCGAATTTATTTTCCAAAAGATGAATAAGTCCTTTTTCAATTGTGTCTATTTTTTCTGGTACAGGTGCAAAATAGCCAATGGAAAGCAAAGTATCTTGAAGTTTTAATTTGTATTCAATCATCTTAAATCACCAGTTTTATAATCAACGAAAAAATTGTCAGGGGAATAAATCCAAGAACAAGTGCTGCTATTAACAAAGGTTTGTTTTTTAATTGGGTTTTTATCATTGCCTTGATTGTTCCCAAATTTAAAAAAAGATGAAAAAATAACACAATTATAAAGCTCAAGCCAAAGAAAAAATGTATATCTTTCCAGCCATGCCTGCTTAATCCAAGAAAAAATGAGTTTTGTCCTTTTCCATAGGGAATAACAAAATAAAGAAGAAAACCTGTAAAAAAAAGGGTTGAAAACAAAAGATACATTGTAAAATCAGTAAAAAATTTTAATTTGTTTTGTTTCATTTTTTTTGCCTCTTTTTTTAATGAGTGAACGCTGTTTTTTAAAAGCTGTTTTTAAAAAACTGAAAAAATTTTTCCAAGATTTGTATTGTTTCTTTTTATTAATTTTACTATCTTTTCTTGACAGAAAATATCATGTTTCCTATAAATCGCAAGTTTAGAGGGCAAATTTAATTAATTATTCAGGGGTATCTGAAAATAATGACAAAGCTTGAAAAAGATGCACAATCAATGCATTCAAAAATTGCTGCAATGTGGTTTGATGCTGTTTTAGCATCATATCCGTATGATAAAAACAAATTTCTTGCCACAAAAGACGATGTTTTTATGAATCCAGTTGGTGTAAATATCAGGGAATCAATAAAAATTCTTCTCACCGAAGTTTTAAACACAAAGCCGGATTACGACAAGATAAGTGAACTTCTTGACCCTATAATGAGAATAGGTGCTGTCCAGGATTTTGGGCCGGGCAAGGCTTGTGCCTTTCTTTTTTCCCTTAAGGAAATTTTAAGAAAAGAAGTAAAGGATAAATCAAAAGGTTTTTATGAAGAGCTTGATCAGCTGTCCAAAAAACTTGATATGGCAGCTCTTGTGGGCTTTGAAAAATATATGGAGTGCAGAGAAAAAATATTTGAACTAAAGGCAAGACATGTTAAGGAAAGAACATTAAATATTTTAAGAGTTCATAATATTCTTGCAGAAGTTGAAGAAGTTGGAACAGAAATTATTACCCATGAAGTTTTTAAACAAGGTGGTTTTGAACAGCAGTAATGCTGTTTTTTTATAAATTAAGGATAGGATAGGGTTGGTATCTGAAAAAGAATTTTAAAATTTAAGGATGACAATAATTTTTTCAGATGCCGGGGAGTTAAGTTTAATTTTGCTGCCAAAAAGAGAGGTGTAAAGGCAATGTGGAAAGAACATCTGGGCTTCTCAACGGCGGTGGTGGCTGTTCTAGCGTTACTTGCATATACTGCAGGACCTGGAATGACCTGGTTTTTTGGGGTCTTTGTACCCTACGCCGCACTATTGGTTTTTTTGATTGGAGTCGCATTTAAGTTATTTGACTGGGTTAAGTCTCCGGTTCCGTTTCGTATTCCTACAACATGCGGACAGGAAAAATCTTTTCCCTGGATCAAGCATGCAAAGTTCGATAACCCATCAGATACAAAGGGTGTTATCGTAAGAATGCTGCTTGAAGTTTTGCTTTTCAGATCTTTGTTTAGAAATACAAAGAACGAGATCAGAGAAGGCAGGCTATCATTTAATCTTGAAATCTGGCTCTGGCTGTTTGCGTTAATTTTTCATTATTCATTTTTAGCAGTGCTTGTAAGGCATTTGAGATTTTTTCTTGAGCCTGTACCTGCTGCAATAAGTTTCCTTGAAACAATCGACGGAATTCTTCAGATAGGTCTTCCTGTTGTACTGCTTTCAGGATTCACACTTCTTGCAGGGGTTTTGTTTCTTTTTGTAAGAAGGCTTTTGATCCCTCAGATGAGATATATCTCACTTGCAGCTGATTATTTTCCTCTTCTTGTAATTGGAGTTATTGCTTTTACAGGAATCTGGATGAGGTATTTCGGCAAGATGGATATTACTGCTGTCAAGGAATTTACCATGGGGCTTGCAACATTTCATCCTGCATCTCTTCCAGAGACTGTAGGCGGTGTTTTTTATGTCCATATATTCTTTGTAAGCGTTCTTTTCATGTATTTTCCATTCAGTAAGCTTATGCATGCTGGCGGAGTATTTTTGAACCCAACCAGGAACCTTGCAAATAATAACCGTGCAAAAAGACATATTAACCCGTGGAATCCCGATTTAAAGTTTGTAACTTATGAGGACTACGAAAATGCGTTCCGGGAAAAAATGATTGAAGCCGGACTTCCTGTAGAAAAGGAGTAGGAAATGGTAGATATTCCAAAACCTGAAGAGCTGATTCAAGTTGACAGGTCCATTCCTGGGAAATCATGGATGGATGTGCCTGTTGAATTTACAGAAGGCAGCTTCTGTTATCCGGCAAAGCCTAAAAATCTTGAATATTTAGGTCTTCCCAACCCAAGGGAATGGTCTCCTGCCGATGATGACTGGAAGCTTCCGCCAAATTGGAAAGAAATTGTGTATGATGGATTCAGGGAAAGACTTGATAAGTACCGTACCCTGAAAGTAATGATGGATGTCTGTGTAAGATGCGGAGCTTGTGCTGATAAGTGTCACTTTTTTATAGGTTCAGGTGACCCAAAGAATATGCCTGTTTTAAGGGCAGAGCTTTTAAGATCCGTTTATAGAAAAGATTTTACAACTGCCGGAAAAATTCTTGGTAAATTTTCCGGAGCAAGAGAACTTACACCTGCGGTAATTAAAGAATGGTTCTCTTATTTTTATCAGTGTACAGAATGCCGCCGTTGTTCAGTTTATTGTCCTTATGGAATTGATACAGCTGAAATTACAATGATGGGAAGGGAGCTTTTAAACCTCCTTGGCATAAATATCAACTGGATTAAAGAACCTGTTGCAAACTGTTCCAAAACAGGAAACCATCTTGGTATTCAGCCCCAGAACTTTAAGGAAATTATTGAATTTTTCTGTGATGATATAGAAGAAATTACAGGCAGAAAAATTAACCCAAGTTTTAACCGCAAGGGTGCAGAAATTCTTTTTGTAACACCTTCAGGTGATGCTTTTGCAGATCCAGGTACATATACTTTTATGGGTTATCTTATGCTGTTTGAAGCAATCGGGCTTGACTATACTTTAAGCACCTATGCTTCTGAAGGCGGTAACTTTGGTCTTTTCTCATCTTCTGACTTGATGAAAAAGCTCAATGCAAAAATGTATCATGAAGCAGAAAGACTTGGAGTTAAATATATTCTTGGCGGTGAATGCGGTCATATGTGGAGGGTTGTAAACCAGTATATGAGCACAATGAACGGCCCTGCAGATTTTCTAGAGGTTCCTGTAAACCCGATCACTGGAACTGTTTTTGAAAATGCAAGATCTACCAAAATGGTTCATATTGCAGAATTTACAGCAGACCTTATAAAACACAATAAATTAAAGCTTGATCCTTCAAGAAACGATCATTTAAAGGTTACTTATCATGATTCATGCAACCCTGCCAGAGCAATGGGACTTCTTGATGAGCCAAGATATGTGCTTAAAAATGTATGTAACAATTTTTATGAAATGCCTGAAAACACAATAAGAGAGCAGACATTCTGCTGCGGCAGCGGATCAGGACTTAATACTGAAGAAATTATGGAACTTCGTATGAGAGGCGGTTTCCCAAGAGCCAATGCTGTTAAACATGTTCATGATAAATATGGCGTTAACATGCTTGCATGCATCTGTGCCATAGATAGAGCTGCTCTTCCTCCCCTAATGGATTATTGGGTACCAGGAGTTGGTGTAACAGGACTTCATGAGCTTGTTGGTAATGCTATAGTTTTTGACAATGAAATTCCAAGGGAAACTAACCTGCGTTTTGAACCTTTAGGAAATGCGGAGGGTGATGATGAGTGATAAGATCAAAGTCCTGGCCGGATTTATAATATTTGCAGGAATTATAAGCATTCCGTTCTGGATTAGTGCCGGCAAAATGAAGCCTGCTCCAGACCCTGTTCTTTCTGAAGCAGCACAAAAGGCAGGTTCCTGCATAGAAGAAAATATGGCAGCAAATCATATGCAGATTCTTGATATTTTCAGAGATACAGTTGTTAGAAACGGAGAACGAATTTATACAAATAAAAAGGGCGAAAAGTTCAAGATGAGCCTTTCAACCGGTAGTGATTCCTGTCTTGGCTGCCATGAATCAAAGGCAGATTTCTGTGACAAGTGTCATGATTATGCTGGAGTAAAAGATCCTTTTTGCTGGGAATGCCATATTGATCCAAAGGAGAATAAGTGATGAAGAAAAGCAGAAGACGCTTTTTGAAAATTGCCGGTGTTTCTGCTCTGGGTCTTGGAGCAGGATCAGCAGTCAATGTTTTTGCATCGGCAGTTGTTAAAAAAGAAGAAAATAATAAAAAGGCTTCAGAAAATTCGCAGTTTGAAAAAATGCCAAATGCTCTTACAGCCAAAAGATGGGCTATTGTAATTGACACAAGAAAGCTCAATGACAAAAGAGTAGAAAAGATTCAGAATGCCTGTCATCTGAACCATAACGTACCTGCAATTCCTGAAGAGAAAAAAGAAATTAAATGGATTTGGACAGATAAATTCCATAATGTATTCCCTGATAAGGAAAATGAATATCTGGCCGAAAAACTTGAACATCTAAATATTTTAACTCTTTGCAACCATTGCGATAATCCACCATGCGTTCAGGCATGTCCTACAAAAGCGACATTCCAGCGTGAAGACGGAATAGTTATGATGGATTACCACCGCTGCATAGGATGCCGTTTTTGTATGGCTGCATGTCCTTATGGTTCAAGAAGTTTTAACTTTTTCAATCCAAGACCTCATCTTGAGAATGTAAACCCTGATTTTCCAACAAGACAAAAGGGTGTGGTTGAAAAGTGTAATCTGTGTGCAGAAAGGCTTGCACAGGGCAAAGCACCATATTGTGTTGAGGCTTCTGACGGTGCAATTGCTTTTGGTGATCTAGAAGATCCAAAATCAGATGTTCGCAGGCTATTGAAATCCAATTTTACAATCAGACGCAGACCAAGTCTTGGAACAGGTCCCTGTGTCTACTACATAGTGTAGAGGTGGTATCATGCTGGATAAAGCACTTAGTGGAAGTAAAAAATACGGAATCTGGATAGGCTTTCTCCTGCTTCTTATAGGAGGAGGTTTTATAGCTTACCTGCAGCAGCTGAATGTCGGTCTTGGAATCACAGGCATGAGCCGTGATGTATCCTGGGGTTTTTACATTGCCCAGTTTACTTTCCTTGTCGGAGTTGCAGCAGGTGGTGTTATGGTTGTTCTTCCATATTATATCCATGATTACAAAGCGTTTGGAAGAATTACAGTTCTTGGAGAATTCCTTGCAATAGGTGCTCTTATTATGTGCCTTTTGTTTATTATTGTTGACCTTGGATATCCTTCAAGACTTTTTAACGTAATTATTCATTTCAGCCCTGATTCAATGCTGTTCTGGGATATGATTGTTCTAAACGGATATCTTTTCCTTAATGTTGTTGTTGGATGGAATGTTCTTGAAGCTGAAAGAAATGGCGTATCCTATAAAAAATGGGTTAAGTTTCTTGCCTATTTTTCAATTCCATGGGCAGTTGGAATTCACACAGTAACAGCTTTTCTTTACTGCGGTCTTCCAGGAAGAGGCTACTGGCTTACAGCAATTCTTGCACCAAGATTTCTTGCATCAGCTTTTGCTGCAGGGCCTGCTCTTCTTATAATTCTTGCTCTTATAGTACAGAAAACAACAAAGTTTGATCCAGGCGACAAGGCAATAGATACTCTTTCAAAAATTGTATGCTATGCACTTATTGCCAATGTTTTCTTTTTCCTTTGTGAAGTTTTTGTAACATTTTACAGCCAGAATCCTCACCATATGGAAACATTCCAGTTCCTTTTCCAAGGTGTTCATGGACATGACAATCTTGTTCCGTGGATGTGGGGTTCAATGTTTTTGATGGGATTTGGAATTTTGTTTCTTGTTATTCCAAAGCTTAGAAAAAATCGTTTCCTTCTTCCAATTACCTGCGTGATGATTTTTGTAGGTACCTGGATTGATAAAGGTATGGGACTTATCACAGGTGGTTTTAACCCAACACCTCTGAATCACATTACCGAGTATGCACCAACAGGACTTGAAATAATGATTACCATAGGCGTTTATGCAATTGGTCTTTTACTTATTACAGTTCTTTTCAAAATGGCTGCAGCAATCAAGGAAGAAGTCGGAGCATAGAAGTTATTAGGTATTAAAAATGAGTTTTAAGGCGTCTGATTTTCAGACGCCTTTTTCATTTGAATTAGAAAGTATATGGCATGCCAAGCCTTATAAAACCGTGATTAACATTTTTTGCTGAAGCAAGTCTTACCTGAGCAAAACTTCCTGTGCAATGTCCTGTTATAAGATTTTCAATCTCAAAATCATTTAGTTTGTCAATTATAAGATCCATTTTTTTATCATCTGCACCGCCAAGATGAAGGCCTCCCATTACAGTATGAAATTTTTTTGAACCTGTAAGTTTTGAAACATGGGTCAGGGTATTTATTATTCCCCTGTGTGTGCAGCCAAGAATTAAAACAATACCTTTATCTGTTTCAATTACAATTCCAAGATCATCTGGTACTGTATCTTTAATTTTTTTGCCTTCTCTTTCAGAATAAAAGTGCTGCTCTACAATTTCAAAATCATTTGAAAATTCAACTTCACCTATTGTAGTAATATTGTTTGATACTTTTTGTGGTTTTTCTGAAAGATGAAGTCTTACTCCTTTACTTTCAAGGAATTCCTTTGAAAAACGGCATCCGATGTCAAGAAAGTTTATTTCATCAAACGATGCAAGTTTTGGAAGAAAGCATGCAGGATGTCCATAAAGATCAAAATCAGTAGTTTCAGCAATTGTTCCAAGTGCTCCTGTGTGGTCATAATGGCCGTGGCTTAGAACAATTTTTTCTATTTTTGAAATGTCTTTTCCAAGAACTTTCATATTGTTTTCAAATGCAAGTCCCTGCCCTGTATCAAAAAGAATTGTTTCATTATTGTTATCAATTAAAAAAGAAAGTCCGTGTTCGCCTAAAAGGCCCATACCGGTTGGAGTGGTGTTTTCAACAACAGGTGTGATTATTGTGCTCATTTTTTATCTCCAGAATTTAAAAACCTGAACTGAACAAATCATAGTTATTAAAACAATGGATTTTTTGTTTATAAAACTAAAAAACTGTTCAATTCAGGTAAATAGGGTTAAATAGCATTAAGACATTCTTCTCTTTTTTTGCCGGAATGCCCTTGTGAATTTGGTTTAGCAGCTTTATTAAAAACTCCGTTTTTATACTGCTGAACAACATCTATAACTCTGCCCCCTCCATTAAGGACAATGTCTATTCCTGCTTCTTTTAAAACACGAAAAGCTTTGGGGCCCATATTGCCTGTGATTACTAGCTCTGCACCGGCATCAATTACAAGTTTAGCAGCATTAACGCCTGCTCCCTGTTCGGATTCAATGTTTTTTATAACTTCGAATTCAAGCGATTCAGGAGTTATTACAAGAAAGTATGCACATCTTCCAAATCTATCATCAATTTTTGATGTAAGCTGGGTTCCCTGTGAACTTACTGCAATTTTCATTTTTTTACCTCTGATTTAATTTTTGTTTATATTTTCCATTACTTTTTTGAAAATAATCTTCAAGACTTCAGCACCTTGTCCATTGGAGTATTCTACTGGAGCTTTTTTATTCATTATAGCCTTTGGAAAATCGTCGTCAAAAGGAATTTTACCCATGAAAACAGCATTGGACTTATTTGCATAATTTTCAATTTCGTCAGTAATTTCAGGGTTTAAATCGTATTTATTTACAAGAATCATAACAGGAACTTTTAAAAAATCACAAAGGTCTTTTGCCTTTATCATATCATGATATCCTGATTTTGTAGGCTCTGTAACAATAAGAACATGGTCTGCTCCTGTAATTGAAGATGTAGCAGGGCAGCCAGTACCAGGAGGGCCGTCACTTATTATAATTGAAGCATTTTGCTTTTCAGCTTCCTGTTTTGCTCTTTTTCTGAGATGGTTAATAAGAAGCCCTGAATTTTCTCCGCCAATATTTAGTTTTGCATGAACCATTGTTCCAGAGTCAGTTTTTGAAACAAACCATTTGCCAGATTCTTCTGGTATAAGATCAATTGCCTTTTCAGGACAAAATTCATGGCAGACTCCACATCCCTCGCAGTCTATTTCATTGACCACAAAATCATCTGATATTGCATCAAATTCGCATCTTTCAATGCAAAGTCCGCATTCAATGCATTTGTCTTTATTAATTTTTGCCTTTACACCGGAGGTAAAAGACGATTGTTCGGAATCTAAAGGTTCAATTATAAGATGAAGGTTTGCTGCATCAACGTCTGCATCAACAAGAATTTTTTTATCTTCACAAAGCCTTGCAAAAGAGGCACTTACGCAGGTTTTCCCTGTTCCGCCTTTTCCGCTTATTATTACTAGCTCTTTCATTTTAAGCCCCTAAATTTTCTGAAATTATTGAATCAAGAGTATTTTTAAACTGTTTCATAAGCCCGCTTCTAGTTGAAACAACAAGATTACCCTTTGAATAATCCACAGCCAAATCCCTGGAATATGGAATTTCCATTAAAATTGGAACATTAGCTTCATTTGCATATTCGTGAATGATTCTAATTTCTTCCATATGCTTGTTTATTATTATTCCGCATGGCTTGCCAAGAAGTCTTGATGTTTCAACGGCAAGTTTTAAGTCGCTTAATCCAAATGGGGTAGGCTCTGTTACAAGAATAACATAATCGCAGTCTTTCATTGCTGCAATGGCAGGGCATGATGTTCCAGGAGGTGAATCAATAATTGAATGAATATTTGGATCAAGTTTTTTCTGAACACTGCCAATCAGCATTGGAGATGCCATTTCACCTGTTTTAAGGTCTCCTGAAATGATTTTTATATTTTCATTTATCTGTTTTGAATAAATTGAACCAAGCATTTTTTGGCCGTCAGAAATTGCTTTTTCAGGGCAGATATAAAGGCAGCCTTTGCAGCTGTGACATAAGGTAGGAAAAATCATAACCTTATTTAATACTACAGCAAGTGCATTATATCTGCACACTCTTTCACATTCTTTGCAGCCAGTACATTTTGACTGATCAATCTGGGGAATAAAAAGAAATATGTCTTCTTTTTCTGCTTCTGAAACATCAAAAAATATTGAGGCATTAGGTGCTTCTACATCACAATCTGCAAGCTGGATTTTTTCTCCAAAGGATGCTGCAAGAGATGTTGCAACAGTTGTTTTACCAGTGCCTCCTTTTCCGCTTGCTACACAAATCTTCATTTAAGACCTCCTGCCCTGATTTCTTCCCATTCCTTTATTGCAGCCACCACCCATACCACGACCGCCGCCCATGCCGCGGCCGCCACCGCCGCCCATACCGCGTCCAGTGCCCATACCGCGTCCGCCGCCCATTCCGCCTCCAAAAGGTTGTTGCTGTCCTTGGTTTTGATAATTAGATGAGCCTGGGTTTTGGTTATAAATATTACTTTGTTTTGCAATTTCCATTGCTTGAGCTACACTGCCCTGAAAACTGACAAAATTTACTCCTGCTGCACTTAATACACTTTCAGCTTTTGGGCCAAGATTCCCAGCAAAAAGAGCTTTTACACCTTTTTCTGCAATCATGCTAGCAGCACCTGTCCCTGCACCTGTCGAGCTGTTTTTTGCATTGTTTTCAATTATCTCTTCTATCTGATCTCCGTTTGCATTTGTAATAAGAAAATAATCTGCTCTGCCAAAACGTTCATCAACCTGAGAAGCTGTAGTTGTACCGTTTGATGCTATTGCTATTTTCATTTATTCATCCTCCTTTATTTCGGATGGTTAAGAGTATTAATTCCCTTGTCTTCTGTTTCTTTTATGACCCTGGAATTTTGGGTGCATTTCAAAATTACCGCCTTCAATATTTATTGCCTTGCCGTTTATGATTGCATCAGCAATTTTATTTCTGGCAATTGATATTATTCTTCCAAAGGTTTGTCTTGAAACCCCCATTTTTTCACCTGCCTGCTCATGTGAAAGGCCGTTTAGATCTGCAAGCCTGATTGCTTCAGTTTCATCAATGGTCAAGATATTTTCTTCAAGCTCTCTTAATGGGATTCCCCTTGGCTTAAAGTAATCTGTTTTAGGTTTTTGTCTTACAAGTCTTTGCTTAACAGGTCTAACCATTTACCCTCCCTTTATGAGCATATGCCCATAACAATATTCTCACAGAACTTAATATGTCAAGTTAAAAATTTAAAAAATTATTAGTTGTTACAAATAAATCATCATGATAATTTATCAATAATCTAGTGTTTTATAAAATTTTGGAATATGCAGGTATTTAATGGATCAGGTTTTAGAAGAAATTAAACAAATGGCAATTGAGATTGTTGATCAGTCCAGGTTACCATCTTTTTACAATGATTATAATGATCTAATAAACCAGTCTAAAAATTTTTTTAATGAGGATGAACTCATTATTAAAATGAGAAAAGACTTGTTTGAAACCCTTGAAGATAATTTTGGACATGGATATGGTCATGCAAAAAAAGTTGCTATTGAGGCCGGTGTAATTTTTTTGGTTGAAATGAAAAGGGCAGGGGGCCAAAAAAAAGATGGTCATTATCTTTCCATTGCCCAGACAGCAGGTCTTCTTCATGATATATGTCGAAAGGAAAAAGACCATGCAAAAAAAGGTGCAATCTATGCTAGATCATATCTTGATGGAATATTTGAAGATTTAAAAAATATAGATTCAGTAGTTCATGCGATTTCAAATCATGAAGCTTTTTGTGATTTTTATGAAGAAGCCCCAAATTTTGAAGCTTCAGTTTTATCAGATTCATTGTATGATTCGGATAAATTCAGGTGGGGCCCTGACAATTTTTCCCATATGCTCTGGGCAATGCTTGCCCATGCAGATATAAGTGCAGCTCAGTTTATGAGTGGGTATGGAAGGGGAATAAATTCCTTAAGAAAAATCAAAAAAACATTTAGAACACACACAGGCAGAAAATACGGGCCTGAATTTATTGATATTGGAATTGAGATCGGCACAACTCTTTTAAGCAGGATTAAAAATGAAATTGGGCTTTTGCAGAATTGATGAAGAAGCATCTGAAAATGTAAAAAAAGTTCCAGGCAAAGTTTATTTGTGCAGGACAGAATATATGTCCTGCGGAGCATGCTGTGGAATTTATAATTTTAATTATACTTCCCGTCAAAATTTTTTTGATGTCATTATAGATAGAACTGTAAGATTTGAAAGTGTTGAAAGAACAATTGAGGCAATTTTAGAATTTGGAGAAGCTGAATCAAAAAAAATAGATTGTTTTGGAAAAAAGCCTTTTCCCCAATTTCACCACTGTCCTTTTACAGGGTTTATGGATTCAGCCTTTGATAAACCAGGGTGTCTTCTCCATCCCCTTGCAGAAAAAAATTCTGGAGTCGATTATAGAGGCCTCAGCTATTATGGAGGTCTTGCATGTGCCTCTTATTTTTGTCCTACTTATTATAATGTTTCATCTGAAAGAAAGCTTATTGTGAGGAACGCCCTTGAGGATTCATATTCTTACGGCCTTATAATAACCGAAGATAAAATGATCAACAATCTTTTTGATATTGTAGAGAAAAAAAAGGGGAAAAAATTATTTCCCCATGAAGTGAACGATGAGGCAATGATTAAACTTGAAAAGATTTTAAAATTTAAACTTGGCTGCCCTTTAATTTCTGATAACAGCCATCCTGCAAATTATTTTTTTGGAGATGCAGACACAAAAGATGAAATTTTTTATTTTAGAACATCTGAATTTTATCATATTTTAAAAGCTATAAAAGCTTTAATTACGTCTAAAAAAGATCTTCTTGATGCTGAAAATTTTTTAAATAAAGAAATTAGTGAATTTGTAAATCTCTTATGATTATCCAAACTTTCTTTTTGCGGAAAGAATGGGAGTATTAAGCACAAGAGCAGAAAGATCATCTTGTCGTTCAATATCTAGCTTTAATGAACTTTTATCAATTTCAAAATATTTTGAAATAACATCAACAATATCTTTTTGAAGTGCTTCAAGTATTTCATCCGACACCTCAAGTTTATCGTAAATAAGAGCGAATTGAAGTCTTTTTTTAGCAATATCTCGTGTTGATTCTTTTCCTGTGCCAAATATTTTTCCAAAGAATCCATTCTTCATAATACTCACCTTTAAAGGGAAAAAGTTTATTTTTTAATGCCTAATTTTGAAGTTATTTTGCCCCATAATCCTTTTTGATCATAAATGGGTTCTTTAATGGGAACTGTTAAATCTCCTAATATTCTTTTAGCTATTCTTGTATATGCCTGGCCTGCCTTGGAAGTTTTGTCGTCAATTATATAGCTTCCTGTGTTTGTTGCAGCTATTACCCTGTCATCCATTTCAACAAGGCCTATAAGCTCAACAGAAAGAACATCCTCAACATCTTTGTGGCTCAGCATATCTCCGTTTACAACCATATAGGGAACAATTCTGTTTACAATAAGTTTTGGAGTAATTGATCTGGCATACAACAGTCCAATTATTCTGTCTGCATCTCTTACTGCTGAAACTTCAGGAGTACATACAACAATAGCCTCATCTGCCCCTGTTACAGAGTTCTCAAAGCCCTGTTCAATGCCTGCAGGACAATCAATAAGAATATAATCAAATTCTTCTCTTAATTTTTTGGTAAGCCTTGCCATATCATCTGTATTAAGAGCATTTTTATTATCACTTTGAGACGCTGGAATAAGAAAAAGTCCTTCTATTCTTCTATCTCTGATTGCAGCCTGCTTTACCTGGCATCTTCCATGTGCAAGATCTACAACATTGTAAACGATTCGGTTTTCTAGACCCATTACAACATCAAGGTTTCGAAGTCCAATATCCATATCTACAACAGCAACAGTTTTACCAAGGGATGCAATTGCAGCTCCCAGGGAAGCAGTAGTCGTTGTTTTCCCTACCCCACCTTTTCCTGATGTGATTACTATGACTTTGCCTTTCAAATCTGCACCTCTTTTTTGTTTTGATATAAAACTTAATTTTATCTCACTTCCGGCCATGGAAGTTTTGAAAAAGGATTTTGGTCAAGATAACTAGTAATTTCAAGTTCACCTAAACTGTTTAAAAATGCTATTTCAGGAAGTTTAATACTTTTTTTTGCTCCTCCTACGCCTACAACATCATTGATTTGTATTTGGGAAGGTCTGAAATCCAGTGCAAATATAACGGATTTATTATCTTTTTTTTGGCCGGCAATGGCCGTGCCGCATAAAGCTCCAAGAATTATAATGTCTCCGCCGGCAATGACTTCAGCCCCAGGGTTGACATCACCATAAATTATAAGGTGTTTTGAAGCATCGATTTTTTGTCCCGATCTTACCCTTCCGGTAATCATTAAGACTTCACTTTTAGAATTTTTCCACCCTCTTTCAACTTCTCTGGTGCGTACCCTTTGTTTTAGTTCTGCCTTTATTGTTTTATGATTTTTAAAAGGTTTAACAGATTCTACAAAAAATTTGTCTTTTAAAAAAGGAAAAAGCTCTTCTGTAAATTCATAGTCCTCAGATTCAGAGTCAATATAGATATGAGCACCTTTAATAAGATGGCTTAAAGGAATAAGTGTCTGAGAAACTTCGTCAAACAGATTTTTTTTAGAAATACTCTTATCAAGTATAAGCCGGAATCCATCGCCAACTCCCTTGATAGTTACTGATTTTTCAGCCATTATTAAGCCTTTTTTTGGATAAGTTCCCTGAAAATTTAAAAAAACAGAAATTTGGGTATCATGACTTTATAAAAAAAAGGAGTTAATGTGTCAAGATGAGTGTATATTAAACTTGAAATCAAATCTTTCAAAGATTACAATTTTTAAATTTAAAAATATAATACACTCAATTCAATTATACATAAACTCTTTTAGCCCTTGAAGTAAGTGAAGACACAATTTCATAATTTATTGTTCCTGTTTTTTGTGCGTGATAATCTGCTGTTATGATTTTATCTGTGAAAATTACTGCATAATCGCCTGGATTAACATTTTCAATTTCTGTTACATCTGCGACACAAAGGTCCATGCAGATCCTGCCTCTTACCGGAGCTTTTTTGCCGTTAATTAAAAAATCTGTTTTTGATGAAAGAAGTCTTGAAAATCCGTCTGCATAGCCAAGTGTAATTGTGGCGAGTTTTGAATTTTTTTCAGCTTTCCATGTTCTACCGTAGCTTACATAACTCCCTTTTTTAACATTTTTGACCTGTACTATTCTTGCTTTTAAGGTCATTGCCGGAAAAAGCTCAACTATTGATCTGTCAACTTCAGGGGATGGATACAGCCCGTAAATTGCAATACCAGGTCTTACCAGTGAATTTCTTGATTCTTTGATGTTCATAAGTCCGGCACTGTTTGCACAGTGGTAAAAATTGAAGCCGATTTTTTTTTGTTCCAGTTTTTTTATGACAGAGCTGAATTTATTCATTTGAAAATGCGCATACTCAAGGTCTTTTTCGTCTGCTGTTGCAAAATGGGTAAAAATCCCAACTGGTTCAATGTTTTCAAGTGCTTTTATTTTTGTTACTTGTGCTTCAATCTGATCCTCATCTCCACTAATTCCGACTCTGCCCATTCCTGTGTCAATTTTGATGTGAACCCTGATTTTTTTGTTTATTTCCTTTGCCTTTGATGAAACAAGCCTTGCTGTTTCATAATCATATACTGAAACTTCAATATTATTTTCACAGATTTCATTTATCATGCCTTCGCATGGATATCCAAGGGTCAGAATTGGGCAGCTTATTTTGTCTGCCCTTAATTTAAGTGCCTCTTCAGCCCTTGCAACACCAAGAACCGAAGCTCCGCTTTCAAGTGCTTTTTTACCGACTTCAACTGAGCCGTGGCCGTATCCGTCTGCCTTTACAACTGCCATCAATGATGTGTTTTTGCCGGCAAGGATTTTAAGGTTTTTTACATTCTGTCCTATTTTATCCAGGTTTACTTCTGCAATAATATCGTTTTTGTTCATGGCTGGTTCCATTGGTTTCAGTTAAAACAATAATGGCAATTTTCAATTTTTGCGGAATATATGTCAATGATTTAATTGAATAGATTGTATCTTATATTTGATGATAACTTTTTGTGGTGTTGTTTTTACTTAACGTCTGCCAGAAAGAAGAGAAAAGAAACAGGATATAATACTTTATAGAAAAAGGAGTTAAATCAATTACTGCAGAGGTTTGTGTTTGCCGGATGTTTTCTCAATCTGTGTTCCTGGAAATCAGTGGCTATGGCCATAATGGCCATGAGTGTGGAAAGTATCTGAGCTGCACGAACATCTTGATAAAGGTCTCTCTTATCAAAAAAATCTGCAATCATGAATCAATCGGTTTAAGTGCATGATTGCAGATTTTATTTTTATATATGCTTTTTTTTGTCTTTAGAAATTTAAAATTTATTCTCTTTTGCAGATCATTAAATTTTTTCTAAAGATTACATTGCTGTCTGTAAAATCTTAAGGCTTATTTCAGGTGTAATATCCTGAGTTTCAGAAAGAGCTGTCATACCGTGTGCCTTAAGCTGTTCTACTACATCAGAAAGCTGTTCTTCCTTAACTCCATATTCTGAAAGCCTGGTTTTAATTCCAAGGCTTTCAAAAAATCCTCTGGTTCTTTCTATTGCAAGATTAATCTTTTTATTCTGGTCAGTCTCTTCTATATTCCAGATACGCTCAGCATACTGGATAAGTTTTTCACGCTTCTGATCACGCCTTACCTCCATAAGTGCAGGGTAAACAACTGCAAGGGTCTGCCCGTGATCTATTCCAAACATTGCAGTAAGTTCGTGGCCTATCATATGTGTTGCCCAATCCTGTGGAACTCCGGCTGCAATTATTCCGTTCAATGCCATTGTGGCACTCCACATGTGGTTTGCCCTTGCATCATAGTTTTCAGGTTCGTTTACAGATGTTTCCCCTGTTTCTATGAGAGTATGAAGAATACCTTCTGCCCATCTGTCCTGAACCCTTGCATCAACAGGATATGTTATATACTGCTCTAATGTGTGAATAAATGCATCTGCAATTCCGTTTGCAACCTGAATTTTGGGCAAAGTAAATGTATAGGTCGGGTCAAGCACGGAAAAAACAGGGAATGCAAGGGGACTCATCACAGGAAATTTACCGTGGTTATAGGTTATTACAGCACCGCTGTTCATTTCGGAACCTGTTGCAGGAAGAGTAAGTACTGAACCAAGGGGAACTGCCTTTTTTACAGTTTCCGAAGTTATTGGCATGAATCCGAATTTTAAAAGATCTGTTTCATCTCCTTCATAATATGAAGCAAGAGAAATAAATTTGGTTCCGTCAATAACCGAACCTCCTCCTATTGCAAGAATAAAATCAATTTTCTCTTTTCTTACAATTTCAACAGCCTTCATAAGTGTTTCAAAATTCGGATTTGGTTCTATTCCTGAAAATTCGAAAACAGTATTTGATTTTAAAACCGATTTTGCCTTGTCAATAATTCCGTTTTTTTTGGCGCTTCCGCCTCCGTATGTAATCAAAACCTTTGCATCTTTTGGGATAAGGCTTCCCATTTCTTCTATTTTATCTTTTCCGAAAAGTATTCTTGTTGGATTGTAAAAATCAAAATTAAACATTTATAATTTTCCTTTATAGTTTTTTAATTTTTAACCATTTTCTGCAGTGCTTCTGGATAACGATCACCAATTATATCAATTTTTGAAACCGCATCTTTTATTTTCTGCAGATCATCTTTATTTAGCTTTATATTCGCTGATCCAATATTTTCTTCAAGGCGGCCGGGGTTTGTTGTTCCGGGAATGGGGACAATATAATCTCTTTGCGCCAGAAGCCAGGCCAGAGAAATCTGGGCTGGTGTTGCATTTTTTTCTGCTGCAATTGTCTTTATAATCTCTACAAGAGCCATATTGGCTTTTCTTGCCTCTTTAGCAAAACGGGGCAGAGTGTTTCTGAAGTCGTTTTCATCAAACTTAGTATTTTCATTTATTTTACCGCTAAGAAAGCCTCTTCCAATTGGACTGAAAGGAACAAGACCTATTTCAAGTTCGTCCAGCAGCGGAATAAGTTCTTTTTCCGGCTCTCTCCACATTAATGAATATTCGTTTTGAACAGCTGTAACAGGCAAAACTGCATGGGCTTTTCTTATTGTTTCAATTCCTGGCTCTGACAGACCAAAATGCTTTACTTTCCCTTCTTTTATAAGATCTTTTACTGTTCCTGCAACATCTTCAATAGGTACATCGGGATCTACCCTGTGCTGATAAAAAAGATCTATTGCCTCAATTTTAAGCCTTTTAAGAGAAGCTTCTGCAACCTCTTTTATATGTTCTGGACGGCTGTCAAGCCCATCCCATCCTGGTGTTCCATCGGTTTTTAATTTAAATCCGAACTTTGTTGCTATTGAAATTTTATCATGAAAGGAATGAAGAGCACGTCCAAGAAGCTCTTCGTTTGTGTAAGGTCCGTAAACTTCAGCTGTATCAAAAAAAGTAATTCCAAGATCCACGGCCTTATGAAGCAGGTCTGTCATTTTATTGATGTCCGATGGAAGACCATATGCAAAGCTCATACTCATACAGCCAAGTCCAAGAGCTGAAACTGTAAGTCCGTTTTTTCCTAGTTTACGATTCTTCATGTTTGGTTCCTTTTTTGTTTTTATTCATATTTTTTCAGAAAATTTTAAAATAACCTGATGATGGAAATATACATTAGAGTTATAAAAATGATGTAGACCGATCCTGCCTGATTCTTGCCTGATTATCCGATATTATGAAACTTTGTAAAAAGTTAAGGTTTTCCTGTTAAACTATTTTTTATTTTTTATCTGATTTAAAAAATTATTCTTGTAATCTCAGATAAAACTACTGAAACAACTAATTTTGAACCGTTTTAAAAATATAGCTTGTTTTGATATCAAGCCTGGAAATACTTGGCTGCCTGAAAACAAAAAGCCGTTTTTCATAGTTAAAATAATATTCTTAATTGCCTGTTACTCCTAAAATCCCGCTTTTAGAATAAATCTCTGAAAGCAGGAAAATCTCTTTTTCAGTTCTTTATTGGAGACTTTTATCATGCATCATCGGCTATTTTTTTTCATTTTTAACATGGTCCATCCATTCAACTGTCAAACCATTAAATGGAGTGGATATTGCAACATGGGACATGGGACTGTCTGGTGCAGCACCATGCCAGTGACGCACATTTTCAGGAATCCAAACAACATCACCAGGCAGAATTTCCAGAACAGAATCACCTTCAGATTGAACCTGTCCACGTCCGGAAATGACAATTAAAGTCTGGCCCAAAGGATGGGTATGCCAGGCTGTACGGGCCCCAGCTTCAAAATTTACAATCCCGCCGCGATAACCGTCAGCTGTTTCAGATGAAAAACGGGATTCGACTTCAACATTTCCTGTGAAATAATCTTTTGAGGCTTTTACCGGCATTTGTTTTTTTATGACTTTAACATATTTTGAATGGTTGCATCCCGGTTTTATTTCCAGTAGATCGTTCAGTGTTTTTCTGGCTCTTTCAGCACTTTCAGCACCAGCCTCCTGCCGGAGTACCTCAATAAAATCTTCAAGCTGTGGTTTGCTCATCCCCAGATTCATGGATATTCGAAGATGTGCTTTGAGCTGCGGATCTGTACCTGTCATCGCAGCCAGAATGCTTATAGTTGCAAGTTCCCGCTCCTGATGGTTAAGGACATCTCTGTAAAAAATATCTGAAAAAAGATGCTCAACCAAAAACTGATCTATGACTGGTGTGAAAACCGGATAACCGCTGGTGCGTTTCGATATATCCCTGCCCACAAGCGAATTTCGAACTTTATGGCCATAGGCTGTCCTGTCAAAGTCTGAGGGCATGGGAGTTGCCTTTTTACCGGCTCTGTCATTTATCCCCTGATTTTTACGCTTATCCAAAACTGTCATGTAAGTATTTATACCATTCAGGGCGCGTGGAAAACCTGCATAAGCATAGGTATGTATAAGAATTTCCTTAATTTCATTTACGGTTAGTCCTGCATCCATTCCTTTACTCAGTGCACTTTGAAGTTTCGACATGTTTCCATTGGCAGTCAGGGCGGCAATTGGAATTATAGCTTTTTGGCGGTCATTTAAGGTTTTATTTGTCTCAGCCATTACACTGGTGCCATTAATTATAAAAAATATTGCTATAAATAACAGCAGTAATGTTCTCCTGAAAATATCCATGGTATTTTCCTTTCTTGTGTCATTTAATTCAGATTTTTTTTAAAAAACCTTACAGCATGATTCTGTCAGTCTTTTCCATTGGTAATGTGACTAATCCAAACCTTTTTGAGTGAACCAGTCAGACATCAGGTCTGCTATCTGTTTGTTGTTAAGATCCGACATCGGGAAATGTGTGTTGCCGTAAACACCAATCTCCCGCAGATGCACGATTGTAACATCGCCGCCGTGACGGTTTACAGCTTCTGCCCATTTTTTTGCCGTTTCCAGATAGACGCGCCACTGATCCTGACCGGGATTTATACTCGGTTCTTCTGCAATGTTATCACCGAAATAAATGACGATGGGAATTTTTGTCAGTTTTTTAAAATCGGCATCGGATACAGTCGATATCGGGAATGTCCTGCCATTGTAAAATGAAACTGGTTCGGGACGTTTTTCACTCTCGGGAAATGGATAATCCATGCCTGGTTCAAAAGATACCACAGCCTTTATATTGGAATTTTTGATAGCTGTGTGCCAGCCAGGGGAACCGCTGGCTGAATGAGTCACTAGAATTCCAGAGCCGATCCTGTTAAAAAGGGCTGATACGGCCTCGGTATTCACGTCTCTGTCAAATGAGTCCGGGCTTGGGACTGCCTGACGAAAGAACTGATTTAAAGACTCTTTATCCCGGGGAAAAGCAACATTATTATAATAATCCGGCCAGACACCAATCCGGAAAATGCCAAACCAAAGTTGTTCATCAGGTGCTGCTGGAACAGAAATGTCTACAGTGCTCTTACCTGCTTTACCGCGACGCGGCTGGTCTATAAGGTAGACTGGATAACCTCTCCTTAGAAAAATATTCTGAAATCCATCGCGGCCGTCAGGAGTGGATTCCCAGGTTTTGGAGGATTGTCCGTATCCATGCCAGAATACCAGTGGAAGTTTTCCTGCATTTTCCGGAATCTGAAAAAAAACATAGGCATGATCACCATGGAGGGTCTGTCCTGCGGAATCCGGCCCGGCAGGATTGTATGCACCCTGCTTGACCGGATCAAAGGTTCCCGGGGCTGTAACAATTTTTCCGCCTACGGCAAAACTCCCTTGTTTTTTAATGATTATAGGAGAGGTCTTTCCGCTGTAGTTAGTTTTTGTTGTTACGCAGGCGTTAAAGCTCAGACTGACAAAAACCAGTATAAAAAAAACATAAACTTTTTAAATAGTGAAGTCATTGTATTCCCCATTATTTAAGTGTTTTACCAAAAAACCGGGCTAATTTATCCATTGCTTGACTCACATATTGCGGTTTCCAATAGGTTTCAATATGAGTTGCACCTTTAATAAGAAACAATTCTTTATCTTTTGTATTAACCGCTTTTTTAAATGCACTTTCAGTCATATACAATGAGTCGGCATCGCTTCCTGCCATCATCAATAAAGGCTGATTTATCAGATCCATATTGCTTGCAGCATCAAAATTCATTAAGGCAAGCAGGCTGCTCATGGTGTATCTGAATGTTGAGTTTGGATGCGCATGAGTTTTTCCGTAATATTCAAAACCCTGGCGGTACAAATCAAAGGGGAGTTTGGCAATTTGCTCATCAGTCAATTTTGTATCGGCTGCATAGATGACCCCGGCTTCTGCCGCTTCCTGTGCACGGGCATCCGAGGCCTGCTTTAAACGCTGCTGTATGGTGGAAAGCTGTGAATCCATATACCCATTGCGTCTTACAAGACCTGTGTTAAACATGCTCAATGTTGCAATGGATTTGAATCTTTTATCTGTTTGTGCTGCCTTTAAGGAATAACCGCCGCCGCCACAGATTCCAAGCAGGCCTATATGATCAGCATTAACCCCTTGATACTGGCTGATGAAATCAGCCATACCGTGAATGTCTTCAATTCTATTGGCAGGTTTATCAACATTCCGGGGCATACCGCCGCTTGCACCCTGATAGGCGGCATCAGCGGTGATAGTAATATATCCCTGTTCTGCCAGACGCTGGGCATACAAACCTGCCACCTGTTCTTTTACTCCCCCATTGGGGTGGGCAACCACGATTGCCGGGTATTTTTTACGGGAGTCATAGTTTGCCGGTGTATATACATTGGCTGCAATATCAATATTATTAAGTTTGTATGTGACTGGATGAATATTAACTTCACCTTTTACGTTTTCAGTTATCGCACCTGCATAGGTCAGGGTCAACGGATTCAGTTTATAATCTGCTGCCATTGCTGCTCCTGTAAAAAAAATGGTAATTATAAAAACAGATAATGAATGAAAAATTTTTATTTTATGAGATATTATGTGATTTTTTGCCATACTTTTACCTTTCTTTTAGTTTTGTGTATGTAACCGCTCAATAAACCCCATCTATTCAAACCCAAAAATTTATGAAATAGAATTTATATCCGGCAGTACATTTTTGTCAATGTATTGAGGAAGAAGTGCTTTGTAATCTTCTTCATGAAGTGCAT
>Ga0265295_1000644_pt1 | contig 67963 bp, 59 predicted proteins | sample Munlansysbiofilm_FD_192503 | JGI IMG/M metagenome (GOLD analysis project Ga0265295, IMG submission 192503) | Leachate microbial communities from a municipal landfill in Southern Ontario, Canada - Methane capture system biofilm | ecosystem: Engineered > Solid waste > Landfill > Unclassified ...
AACCAACAAAGAGCGAAAAACCAGTAACTAGCAGTGAAAGTGGGCTATATACTGTAACAGTAAATGGAGTCTCTTACAATGTAAAAGTATCTGAGGGGGCAAATGTAGAAGAGATTACTAAAGTTGCGCCACAAAGCTCTCCCGCAGCAGTTCCAGTAGAATCATCTGGCAGAGGAATTGAGGCTAGTCTTCCAGGATCTGTTTTTAAAATTTTAGTAAAAGTGGGGGATAGCGTTAAAGAAGGACAAGCTGTTGTCATATTAGAAGCAATGAAGATGGAGATAGAAATTCCAGCACTTTGTGATGGAGTAGTTAGCGAGATAAAAGTGGCTGTTGGCGACTCAGTTGATAATGGTCAAGTATTGGTGGTTTTGTAAGATGAAAAGTGGAATCTTAAACTTAATAGCTGTCCTCTTTTTTAGCCTGCTTCCTCTAAATTTAAATGCTAATGCGCCTGCTGCTCCAAGTTTTGAGCAGACAAAATATGAGCCAAAAAGCATGAAAGAGCTAATTACTAGCTTTTATGAAACTACTGGGATTTACTCTTTTTTAAATCCACAAGAGGGATTAACTGATTCTAGTGGCGAAGAGATAACTGCTTTTAGTCAAAGATGGGGAAGAATTATAATGATAGGGGTTGCCTTTTTACTATTTTATTTAGCAATAGCTAAAGGGTTTGAACCTCTTTTATTAATACCAATTGGTTTTGGAGGATTGCTTGCAAATATCCCAATTGCCGATATGGCTGGGCCAAATGGATTTTTGGGCATTATTTATAATGCTGGAATTGCAAATGGGCTCTTTCCTCTTATAATCTTTATGGGTGTTGGAGCTATGACAGACTTTGGACCACTAATAGCAAATCCAAAAACTGCACTCTTAGGAGGTGCAGCCCAACTTGGGATTTTTGGAACTTTAGTTGGTGCACTAGCGCTTAGCGAATATACAACTATTATGAATTTTTCTATGCAAGATGCAGCAAGTATTGGGATAATTGGAGGGGCAGATGGGCCAACTGCTATCTTTATAGCTTCAAGACTCTCTCCTGATCTTTTAGGCGCCATTGCAGTTGCTGCTTACTCATATATGGCATTAGTGCCAATAATCCAACCTCCAATAATGAGAGCACTAACCACAAAAGAAGAGAGAAAGATTAAGATGGTACAGTTAAGACAAGTCTCAAAAACTGAGAAAATTGTTTTTCCAATTACGATTTTAGTCCTTTCACTACTTGTTTTACCTGATGCTACACCTTTAATTGGTGCTTTAGCCTTTGGTAACTTTGTAAAAGAATCAGGTGTTGTACAAAGACTTGGTGATACAATGCAAAATGCTTTAATAAATATTGTAACTATATTTTTAGGCTTAGCTGTTGGTTCTAAATTAGCAGCTGAGAAATTTTTAGTTGTTGAAACTTTGGGTATTTTAATTTTAGGTTTAATTGCTTTTTCAGTGGGAACTGCTGGTGGAATCATAATGGCTAAAACTATGAACCGCTTTAGTAAAGAGAAGATAAACCCACTAATAGGCGCAGCTGGAGTTAGTGCTGTTCCTATGGCTGCTAGAGTTGCAAACAAAGAGGGAGTTAAAGAAGATCCTACAAATATACTACTTATGCACGCCATGGGACCAAATGTGTCTGGCGTCATAGGATCAGCAGTAGCTGCTGGAGTTTTATTGTCAATTTTTAAATAAATATGGGAGTTATAGATATGGAAGCTGTGCACAAGTTTGAAAAAGAGTTAGGCTTAGAAAATATAAAAAATATATATAGAAATTTAAACTATGATTTACTGCTTGAACACGAGAAGGCAAATGAAGAGGGCAGATGTTCTGATAATGGAACTTTTATGGTTGATACAGGTATTTTTACTGGTAGAAGTCCTAAGGATAAATATTTTGTAAATGAGTCTCCTTCAAATAAATATATAGCTTGGGGCGAGATAAATCAACCTATTAGTAAAGAGATTTTCGATGAGCTTTTTAGTAAGGTTAAAGAGCAACTCTCAAATAAAAATATATATGTTCAAGATGCTTATTGTGGTGCTAGTTTAGCTAGTAGGAAAAAAGTAAGATTTGTAACAGAGGTTGCGTGGCAGGCTCATTTTGTTAAAAATATGTTCATTAGACCAAAAGATGAAGAGCTTGAAGAGTTTACTCCAGATTTTACTGTTTATAATGGATGTAAATTTTTAAATAAAGAGTTTAAAAAACATGGACTTCATTCAGATGTTTTTGTTCTATTTAATATTGAAGAAAATATTGCCATAATTGGCGGCACTTGGTATGGCGGAGAGATGAAAAAAGGGATTTTTTCAATGATGAATTATTGGCTTCCTTTAGAAGGTAAGCTGCCTATGCACTGCTCTGCTAATGTTGGAAAAGATGGAGATGTAGCGCTATTTTTCGGACTCTCTGGAACTGGAAAAACAACTCTTTCAACTGATGCAAATAGAAAACTAATCGGTGATGATGAGCATGGTTGGGATGAGGATGGGATTTTTAATTTTGAGGGTGGATGCTACGCAAAATGTATAAACCTTGATAAAAATAGTGAGCCAGAAATTTATGGAGCGATAAGAAAAGATGCACTTTTAGAAAATGTAGTAGCTGATGAAAAAGGCGTGATTGATTACACTGATGGCTCTAAAACAGAAAATACAAGGGTTTCATACCCAATCTATCATATAGAAAATCACGAACCAACCCTTCAAGCAGGACATCCTAAAAATATCATCTTCCTAACTGCTGACGCATTTGGGATTTTACCACCAGTTGCAAAGCTTACAAAAGAGCAAGCAATGTACTACTTTTTAAGTGGATATACTGCTAAAGTAGCAGGAACTGAAAGAGGCATAACTGAACCAGTTGCCACTTTTAGTGCATGTTTTGGAGAGGCTTTTTTGCCACTTCATCCAACAGTTTATGCAAAACTTTTAGGCAAAAAAATTGATGAGCATAAAGTTAATGTATTTTTAGTAAATACTGGATGGAGCGGTGGTCCTTATGGAGTTGGTAATAGAATGAGTATAAAGGCTACAAGAGCCTGTATTAATGCTATTTTAGATGGAAGCATCAATAGCGCTTCTTTTGAAGAGTTGCCAATATTTAATTTAAAAGTTCCACTAAAGCTTGAAGGCGTTGATGATAAGCTTTTAAATCCAAGAAATACTTGGGAAAATAGAGAAAAATATGATAAAAGTGCTAAAAAACTTGCGCACATGTTTATAGATAATTTTGAAAAATATCTTGATTCTAATAATGATTTTGATTTTAGAGAGGCAGGACCAAAAATTGATTAAATATAGAGGCAGATAATGGGAAAACTTTGGTCTGGAAGGTTTGATAAAAACTCTTCAAAACTATTAGATATATTTAACGCATCTTTACCATTTGATAAGATTTTATATGAAGAGGATATAAAAGGCTCTATTGCTCACGCAACAATGCTAGCTAGTCAAGGTATTTTGACTCAAAAAGAGGCAGATTTAATATGTGATGGGTTAAAGCAGATAAAAGATGAGATAAAAGAGGGTAAATTTACTTTTGATATTGGTGATGAAGATATCCATATGTCAATAGAGAAAAGACTCATTGAATTAATTGGAGAGATAGGTGGCAAGCTTCATACTGCAAGAAGTAGAAATGATCAAGTTGCACTTGATTTTAGACTTTATGTTTTAAAATCAAATAAAGTAATAATGGAGTTAATAAAAGATTTAATTAAAACTTTGCACACTTTAGCGCTTCCGCACACTTCAACCCTAATGCCAGGGATGACGCACTTACAGCATGCTCAGCCAATAAATTTTGCCTATCATTTAATGGCATATATTTCAATGTTTTTAAGAGATTTTAAAAGATTTGAATTCTCAAGTATTGAAAATAGTGTTTTACCTCTTGGTTGCGCAGCGCTAGCTGGAACTCCTCATCCAATTGATCGTCAAAAAACTGCACAACTTCTTGGGTTTGAAAAAGTTAGTTTAAACTGTTTAGATACAGTAAGCGATAGAGATTTTGCACTAGAGATTTTATTTAACATATCTACTCTTTTAATGCACATTTCAAGGCTTTCAGAAGAGTTAATACTTTGGTCAAGTGCTGAATTTGGATTTGTTACTTTCAGTGATGAGTACTCAACTGGTAGCTCCATAATGCCCCAAAAGAAAAACCCAGATATTCCAGAACTTTTAAGAGGAAAAACAGGTAGAGTTTATGGAAATTTAATTGGACTTTTGACAGTTTTAAAAGGCTTACCACTAGCATACAATAAAGATTTACAAGAGGATAAAGAGGGTGTTTTTGATAGTGTAGATACTGCGGTTATTTCACTAAAAATCTTAAGTGCATCTCTTTTAACTTTAACCATAAATGAAGAAGCAATGTTAAAAGCATGCAAGATTGGACACTTAAGTGCAACTGATTTAGCTGATTATTTAGTCTCAAAATGCAACATACCTTTTAGACAAGCTCACCATATAACTGGAAGGGCAGTTTTAGTGGCTGAGAAAAAAGGTTGTGATTTGTCCGAATTAAGCTATGAAGAGTTAAAAGAGGTAGATTCAAGAATAAAGCCTGAAGTGAGTGAGCTTTTAACCCTAAGTTCAAGTATGAATGCTAGAAATTCCCAAGGTGGAACTTCTAGCAAAAGAACTAAAGAACAGTTAGATTTTGTAAAAAACTGGCTTAGTGAAAATTAGAAACTTCCTTTGGGGTCGGCATCTTCAAAGTGGCCCCAAGCAAGTTTTGCTCCGCCAAGTAAATGAAAATGAAGATGAAAAATCTCTTGTCCACCATTTTCCCCATTATTTGTAATCAGTCTATATCCACTCTTATCTAATCCAAGTTTTGATGCTATCTCTTGAATAAAAGCAGTCATTCCACTCATAACTTCAGGCTTTAATTCTTGAAAATTTTTCACATGAACTTTAGGGATAATTAAAATATGGATTGGAGCTTTTGGGTTAATATCGTGAAAAGCTAGAAAATCATCATTTTCTAAAACTTTATTGCAAGGAAGCTCTCCAGCAATAATCTTTTCAAAAATAGTCACTTCTCTCATTATAACTCCTTGTTTGATTTTGTTAAAAGTATACTAATCTTTGCTTTGTAGTGATTTAAATTTTTCTAAATTCAACTTTTTGCTAACTCAATGTAGTTTTTAACGCGTTTATAATTAAAATTTCTATACAATCACTCTTAAAAATTAAAAACGAGGTATCTGTTGAAAACATACGAAGAGTCCATAGAAGCTTGTAAGGATTTAAACGAGTTAGAAAAAATTCGTTTAAAAATTTTTGGAAAAAAAGGTTTCTTCTCAGGTGAATTTGCAAGATTAAAATCACTAAAAGGTGAAGAGAAAAAAGAGTTAGCAAATAGTTTAAATAGCGCTAAAGATAGCTTAACTAATCTTTTAAATGAAAAAAAAGAGAAGCTAGAATTAGAGTTTATAAACTCTTCTATGCAAAAAGAGAGTGTTGATGTCTCCTTATTTAATGCTTCAACATCAAGCGGGGCACTTCATCCAGTATATGAAACCATGAATAAAATTATTGACTATTTTGTAGGAATGGGATTTGCGGTGGAAGAGGGGCCATTAGCTGAGGATGATTTTCATAACTTTGAAGCTTTAAATTTACCAAAATACCATCCTGCTAGAGATATGCAAGACACCTTTTATTTTGATGATGGAATGCTTCTTAGAACTCACACCTCACCAGTTCAAGTTAGAACTATGTTATCTCAAAAACCACCAATTAGAATGATCTGTCCAGGGGCAGTTTTTCGTAGAGATTTTGACTTAACACATACTCCTATGTTTCATCAAGTTGAGGGTTTAGTAGTTGAGCCTGGGAATAGTGTCTCATTTGCTAATTTAAAATTTATACTTGAGGATTTTTTAAAATATATATTTGGGGATATTAAAGTTAGATTTAGGCCAAGCTTCTTTCCCTTTACTGAGCCTAGCGCAGAGGTTGATATTAGCTGTATTTTTTGTAAAGGTGATGGATGTAGAGTCTGCTCACATACAGGATGGCTAGAAGTTTTAGGGTGTGGGGTAGTGGATCAAAATGTTTTTAAAGCAGTTGGTTATAGTGATGTTAGCGGATATGCTTTTGGTTTGGGAGTTGAAAGATTTGCAATGTTACTTCATCAAATACCCGATTTGCGTTCACTGTTTGAGGGAGATTTAAGATTATTGGAGCAATTTAAATGATAGTAACTCGTACTTGGTTAGATGAATGGATAGACTTAAGCGATATATCCACAGATGAAATTTGTAAAACTTTAAATGCTATTGGACTTGAAGTTGATAGTGTAAAAACAGTAAAAATGCCACAAAAATGTGTAGTTGGTTATGTAAAATCCAGAAAGAAGCATCCAGATGCAGATAAGCTTAGTGTTTGTGAGGTAGATATTGGCTCTAGTATAGTTACCATAGTGTGCGGGGCACCAAATGTAGATAAAGATCAGTGGGTAGCTGTTGCGCTTGAAGGTGCAGAACTTCCTGATGGATTAAAGATTAAAAAAGCTAGTTTAAGAGGCGTAGAGTCAAATGGGATGATATGCTCTTCTACTGAGCTTGGATTGCCAAAGATAAATGATGGAATAATGGTGCTTGATAGTAGTTTAGGTGAGCTTAAATGCGGTAAAAACTTATCTGAATTAAATGGCTTAGAAGATGATTTTATAGAGATTGGGCTTACTCCAAATAGAGGTGATTGCCTAAGCGTTAGAGGAGTTGCTAGAGATTTAAGTGCTGCTTTTAAAAGGCCATTAAAAGAGATTTGTTGTTTAAAAGAGGAAGATAATCTACTAGGTATTGGAAGGATTTTAACCCTTCATGCAGAGGAGAAGATTAAGAGTAATCTTTTATACCATGCGTTTGAGCAAAAAAAGATTTCATCAAGTGTTTTAATGGAGTTAAGGCTTGCAGCAGTTGAGCTTTCATATGAGGGAGATATTGAAAGATTAATCTCTTATGCCACCTACTCAACGGGGGTTTTATTAAGAGCATATGATTATAAATGCTTTAAGAAAAAAGATGAAAAAGCCATTATAGAGTTAAAAAAAGATAAAAGAGGTTTTGATGCTGTTTTTGGAAAAGATGGCAGAGCTTCATACATTGGCTATTTGCAAGAACCATCTTGTAAAGTCACAAAAGATAGCAATACAGTTGTAATAGAGGCTAGCTTTACCCCAACAAAAGAGATTTCAGTTTTAGGTGCTAAAAATAAGGATCTTCAAAGCGATAAACACTTTTATAGATCTTCAAGAGGTAGCGAAACAGATTTAGCTCTTGGAGTTTTGTATCTTTGGAAATTGTTAGAAAATGAAGAAGAGGTAACCATATATGCTGGTGGCCAAAAGATAAGCAATGAAGCCCCTCCTAAAGTTGTTATTTTGCAAATGAGTGAGCTTTTAAAAATGATAGGCCAAGAAGTTTCTAAAAATAGTGTTGTAAACATTTTAAAATGGCTCTCATTTGATGTAAGCATTAAAGGTGAACAAGAGATTTTAAACATTACAGTTCCACCATTTAGACATGATATTTTTGCACCACAAGATATTTGCGAAGAGATAATAAGAGTGATTGGGATTGACAATATTGAGTCAAAGCCACTTAAATTTTTTGAAAAATCAAGGATAAATGAGACTCTCATTTGGCACAATTTTAAAAACAAGATTAGGCTAAAAGCAGCTTCAGTTGGTTTTTTTGAATCCATCCACTATCTATTTGACTCAAAAGAGAAGCAAGATTTTTATGGATTAAAGAGTATAAAAAGACAAAAAGAGTTATCAAACCCAATAACAGTAGAGTTAAATACTCTAAGAACTAGCCTGCTTCTTCATCTTCTTGAAGCAGCTAGCAATAATATAAAAAATGGAAAAAGAAGCGTTGCTTTATTTGAGCTTGGAAGAGTGTTTGATGGCAATAGAAAAGAGACAACTAAACTTAGTTTTATCTTTAGTGGAGAGAGTGAATTTCCCTCTGTTTCAAACCATGGAAAACCAAAAGATATAAACTTTTTTGATTTTACTACAAAAATTAAACATGTCATAGGAGAGATAAGAGTCGAATCATCAAGCCCAGAAGATAAGCTTTCAAATCCTTATGAATACGCATCAGTATATCAAGATCAAAAAAAGATTGGCTACATTGCTAGGGTACATAAATTGGTTGAAAACAGGTTAGATTTACCTACTACTTACATAGCTGAGATCGAGGTTGAAAAGCTAATGAAAGATAGAATCTTAGCTAAAGCTTACTCAAAGTTTCCAACCTCAAGCAGAGATTTAAGTTTTTTAGTTCCAAAAGATATGGCTTATCATACAATTAGACATGCACTTGAAGCCACTAAAGTTCCAAATTTAGATAAATTTTACCCAATAGATAAGTTTGAAGATGAGAGTTTGGGTGAATTTATGAGTTTAACTATGAGTTTTAGATTTCAAAATAGTGAAAAAACTCTAGAAGATAGTGAAGTTGATGGAGCAATAGAACTTATACAAAAAGAGTTAAAAAAAGCCTTGGGTATTGCCATAAGATGACTGTTTTAAAAGTTGATGCAGCTAAAAGTTTTAACACTACCATTTGGGATATTGCGCCAGATAAATCAATATCCCATAGAGCTGCAATTTTTGCCCTGCTTAGTGATAAAAGTTCATATATTGAAAACTTTTTAGAAGCAGAAGATAGTTTAAATAGTTTAAAAATTGTTCAAAGTTTAGGCGCAAGTGTTAAAAAAGAGAGTAACCATTTAATCATCACGCCACCATCAAAGATTAATGAACCTGCATCTATTTTAGATTGTGGAAATTCTGGAACAGCAATGAGACTTTTGATAGGTTTTTTAGCTGGGGTTGATGGTTTTTTTACAATTCATGGCGATAAATATCTTGCAACTAGGCCAATGAATAGAGTAGTTGATCCTTTGCGAAAAATTGGCGCAAATATTGATGGAAGAGAAAAGGGGAACTTATCTCCTATCTCAATTAGAGGTAGTAGCTTAAACTCTTTTAATTATGATAGCAAAATAGCCTCAGCCCAGGTAAAAAGCGCAATGATTCTAGCTGCATTAAGAGCTAATGGAGTCTCAACCATTAGCGAACCATTTAAAAGTAGAGATCATACTGAAAAAATGCTTTTAGAAATGGGAGCTAAAATTGAAATTGATGGGCTTAAAAATATAGTTCATCCTATGAAAAAACCACTTAAACCACTAGAAATTTACATTGGAGCAGACCCATCAAGCGCTTTCTTTTTTGCTTTAGCAGCAGCAATAGTACCAAAGAGCTCAGTCACTCTTAAAAAAATTCTATTAAATCCAACTAGGATTGAAGCATTTGAAGTTTTAAAAAAAATGGGTGCAAATATAGAGTATAAAAATATTAGTGGTGAACATGAAATAGTTGGTGATATTGAAGTTAATTACTCTAAGTTAAAAGCGGTAGATTTAGAAACAAACATTGCATGGCTAATAGATGAGATACCAGCCTTAGCGATAGCTTTTGCATGTGCTTCTGGAGTAAGTAGGGTAAAAAACGCTAAAGAGTTAAGAGTTAAAGAGAGTGATAGGATTAGCGCAACTGTTCAAAATTTAAAAAAATGTGGCATTTCATGTAAAGAGTATGAGGATGGTTTTGAGGTAGAAGGTGGAGAGTTTAAAAGTGCCGAGGTTGATAGTTTCGGGGATCATAGAATTGCAATGAGTTTTGCAATAGCAGGATTAAAATGCGGAATGAGAATAAAAGATAGCAAGTGCATAAATGCCTCTTTTCCAAATTTTATAGATATTTTAAATAGATTAAGTAGTGCTTATGAAGATTAAATTAGCCACAAGTTATGGGTTTTGTTTTGGCGTAAAAAGAGCCATTAGGATTGCTGAGAGTGAAAAAAACGCTTCAACTATTGGCCCATTAATTCATAATAATGAAGAGATTAGCAGGCTTAGAAAAAACTTTAATGTGGATACTTTAGAGAGTATTGAAGAGGTGCGCGGCATTAAAAAAGCCATCATTAGAACTCACGGCATACCAAAACAGGATTTTTTTGCACTAAAAGAGAAGGGTGTTGAGATAATTGATGCTACTTGCCCCTATGTCACAAAACCTCAAAAAATTTGCGAAAAAATGAGCAAAGAGGGGTATGACATAGTTATTTTTGGAGATGAGAATCATCCAGAAGTAAAGGGTGTAAAAAGCTATGCAAAAGGGCCAGTTTATGTCATCTTACACGCAGATGAGCTTGAAAAAATTAAGCTTGGATCTAAAGTAGCTGTTGTTTCACAAACAACAAGAAAGGCAGAAGAGTTTGCAGCTATTGTTAGTAGTTTAACTATGAGACATAAAGAGGTTAGAGTTTTTAATACAATTTGCAATGCAACGCTAGAGAATCAAGAAGCTACAAGAACGCTCTCAAAAGAGGCAGATATTATGATAATTATTGGAGGAAAAAACTCATCAAATACTAAGCAACTTTTAAATATTTCAAAAGAGTATTGCAATGATAGTTTTTTAATTGAGAGTGAAAGAGAGCTTGAAAAGAGCTGGTTTGAAGATAAAAAATTGTGTGGAATAGGAGCAGGGGCATCGACTCCTGATTGGATTATTAATAAAATTATTGATAAAATAAGAGAATTTCAAGTATAATAGGCAACTTTTTGTATATTTAACAAATGGTAAACAGAGCACATTTTGTGCAAAATTCAAATAAAAAAAGGATAGAGATGGCAGAGGTGAACACTGATGTTCAAACAAAAGTAGCAAAAGAGCATGAAGAGAGTTTTGATGAGGGTGATTTTGCTACAATGCTTGAGGAGTCTCTAAAAGAGGCAGAGAAAGATTCCAATATTGAAGGTATTATTGTAGAGATTAAAGATGATACAGTTTTAATTGATGTTGGCAAAAAGTCTGAAGGAAGATTAAATCTATCTGAAATTTTAGATAGCGAAGGAAATCCAAAATACTCAATTGGCGATTCAATTACAGTTGTAGTAACTGGTTTTAGAAATGAAAGGCCAATAGTTTCTCACAAAAAAGCTCTAAAAAAAGAGAAAATTAAAGCTTTCATAAAAGAGCACTCTAGTGAAGATGATGAAACTATCATTGAAGCAAAAATCATAAGCAAAAATCGTGGTGGATTTATCGCTGAAAATAGTGATGGAGTTGAGTTTTTCTTGCCAAGATCTCAAGCAGCCATAAAAGATGCTCAAGGATTAGTTGGAAAAAGTATAAAAGCAAAAATATTAAAAATAGATAGTGAAAATGAGTCTATTTTGATTTCAAGAAAAAAGCTTTTAGATGAAGAGAGAAAAAAGAGAAAAGATTTAGTTCAAGAGCTTATGGAAAAAGATGAAGTTATAGAGGGTATTGTTAAAAAGATTACAACATATGGAATGTTTGTTGATGTTGGCGGAGTAGATGGATTAGTACACTATAGCGAGATAAGCTATAAAGGGCCTGTAAATCCAAGCACTCTATACAATGAAGGAGACAAAGTTCCTGTTAGAGCCATTAGTTACGATAAAGAAAAACGCCATCTCTCATTATCGATAAAAGCAGCTATGCCTGATCCTTGGGATGAGATAAAAGATGCCTTAGATGTTGGTGATGCCATTGAAGTTACTGTAAGCAACATTGAGCCTTATGGTGCATTTGTTGATTTAGGAAATGACATTGAAGGGTTTTTACATATCTCTGAAATCTCTTGGGATAAAAATATAAAACATCCAAAAGATCATATAAAAGAGGGCGAGATTATAAATGTTGATGTCATTGAAATTAGCCCAGAAGATAGAAGACTTAGAGTTTCACTGAAAAATCTTTTGCCAAAACCTTTTGAAGAGTTTAAATCTAACTATAAAATCGGAGAGATTGCAAAAGGAGTAGTAACTACCATCACTAACTTTGGAGCTTTTGTAAAAATTGGCTCAGTTGAGGGATTATTGCATAATGAAGATGCCTCATGGGATAGAAATGAAAAATGTAAAGATTTATTAAAAGTAGGCGATGAGGTAGAAGTTAAGATTGTTAAAGTTGACAACGAAGAGGAGAAAATCTCTTTAAGTAAAAAAGAGTTAGAAGAGAGCCCTGTTCAAAAATATGCAAAAAAACATCAACAAGGTGACATAGTAACAGGTAAAGTTAGAGATGTTAAAGAGTTTGGTATTTTTGTTGAACTTGAAGAGGGAGTGGATGCCTTAATTAGAAAAGAAGATTTAGGCAATATGGAGCAAGAAGAGGTAAATATAGGCGATGAGATTGAAGCAGCAATAGCTTTCATCGATGAGAAAAAGAATCGCATTAGACTCTCTGTGCGTCGTTTATCGAAAATTAAAGAGAGAGAAGTTTTAAATGAGATAAACAAAGAAGAGAAGATGACGCTAGGAGATATTCTTAAAGATCAACTTCCAAGCTAATGAAAAAGTACACTTTAGCTGCCTTTTTTTTAGTTTTAGGAACTACAACTATTGGGGTGTTAGTTTGGCTTTTTAGCTCATCTAGTGGCGAAAAGATTAGCCTAACCCCAACCATAAAAGAGAAAGCTGTAAGTAAGAGTACAAGTAAGACAACTTGGGTTTCAAAAATGGCCCAAGTTGCAACTAAAGAGTATCAATATCCAGTAAATGAGCTCTACATTAAACTACCTTTGCAAATGGAGAAAGAGCAAAAGAAACATACTTTTCAATTAAGTATAAACAATAGCGATGAGTACTCATACTTTTGTATTACTCAAACTCTAAATAGCTACTCCTCCCCCTATACAATCATTAAAGATAAAGAACACAATAGGATTTTTATTAATGCAAATAGTCGCAAATTTTTAAATGAGCTTTCAAAAAGATTGGATGAATACTCTATAAAATCTTCACTCAATGAGGCGTGGTTATGAAAAAAGTTATAGTATGTGATGCCATACACGAAAAAGGTTTTGAACTATTAAGAAAAGAGGATGTTCAGATAATTGATGCATCTGAGGTTTCTAAAGAAGAGTTACTTCATCTAATGAAAGATGCACAAGTAGCGATTACTAGAAGTCCTACTGATGTTGATGAAAAGTTTTTAAACTCATCTAAAAAACTAAAAGCAGTTGTTAGGGCTGGAGTTGGCGTTGATAATGTTGATTTAGAAGCTTGTAGCAAAAGAGGAATCATTGCTATGAATGTTCCAACAGCAAACACAATAGCCGCAGTTGAGCTCACTCTAGCCCATCTTTTAGCAACAGCTAGAAGTTTTCCACAAGCACATAATCATTTAAAACTAGATAGAGTTTGGAAAAGAGAGCTATGGTATGGGGTTGAGCTTAGTGGTAAAAAACTAGGCGTAATTGGTTTTGGAAATATTGGAAGCCGTGTTGCCATTAGAGCAAAAGCTTTTGATATGGAGATAATTGCTTATGATCCTTATATTCCTTCAAGTAAAGTAACTGATCTTGGCATGAAATATACTAAAGATTTTGAAGATATTTTAAAGTGCGATTTCATCACTATTCATACTCCTAAAAATAAAGAGACAACCAACATTATAAGCTATGATGAGATAGCTAAAATGAAAGATGGTGTTAGATTAGTAAACGCTGCAAGAGGTGGACTTTTTGATGAAAAAGCCTTAAAAGATGGGCTTGATAGTGGAAAGATAGCATATGCTGGCATAGATGTTTTTTCGTATGAGCCAGCAGCAGATCACCCTCTTTTAGATGTTAAAAACATTAGCGTAACTCCGCATTTGGGGGCAAATACTGTTGAATCACAAGAAAAAATTGCCGTTGCAGCAGCAGAACAAGCCATCGCAGCTCTTAGGGGAACTAGTTATCCAAATGCACTAAATCTTCCATTTAAAGAAGAAGAGTTGCCATCTTTTGTAAAACCATATGTAGAATTGATTCAAAAAATGGCTTATTTAGCCGCACAAATAAACAAATATCCTATAAGTTCAATCAGACTTCATGCTGAGGGAGATGTGGCAAAATATGCAAAATCTATGTTAACTTTTGCCATAGTTGGTGCTTTTAAAGATAGCTTAGGCGAGAATATAAACTATGTAAATGCACAGTTTGTCGCGGAAGAAAAAGGCGTTAAGGTTGATTTTGTAGTTGATCCAAAGAGTGGGTATGACAACAAGGTTACTGTTAAAATTTCAACCGATAAAGAGCTCACCTCAGTTAGTGGAACAGTTTTTGGTGAGAGTGAGCAAAGAATTGTAAATATAAATGGCTTTAAGACTGATTTTAAACCAAAAGGTAAAATGATAGTCTTTAAAAATAAAGATGTCCCAGGAGTTATCATGGAGATAAGCTCCATACTTGCAAAACATAAGGTAAATATTGCAGACTTTAGACTAGGTCGAGACAATAGCTCTATGGCCTTAGCTGTTATATTAGTTGATGAGCCTATTGGGAAAGATATATTAAAAGCATTAAATGAACTACCTGCTTGTATTTGGGCACAATATGCAGTTCTTTAGATAGTCTTTTACTCTTTTAATTCTCTTCAAAGATGCTCTATATGGGCATCTTTTCTTACAAAGTGACGCGAAAATTCCATCTAGCGCATCCCTTTCTTTTTTTGTAAGCTGGCTCAAGGTTGTCCTTTTTTTATCTTTTTTATAAGTCTTAAAATTTCATCTTCTTCTAAAAAACCAAGCATTTTAAAAATAGTTTTAATTGCAATAGGTGAATTATTTCCAAGTCTCCACTCTTGATATGTTCTCATTGAAATACCAAGCATATCAGCCATCTCTTTATGTGAAATTCTTTTTCCCAAAAAAGAAGCTTCAATACTTGAGTGTAAAAGATTAACTATTTTCTTGCTTTCTACCATTTATCTCTCATTAAATTTTCGTGTTTTCGTTTAAACATACTTAAAAAACTTAATAATAATACAATTTTATGTATTAAATTCATTTTAAATGGTAAATAAAAGTTAAATAAATGATTATTTATACATATAAATGTATATTTAAAGATAAAAAAACTACTTAAAACTATGTTTAATGTATAAAATACCCACCTTAGCTAAATAGACTTAGCGCCCAAATAGTCAATTTTTTAAAAATTAGCTATACTTTTGAAAACTTTTTAGGAGAAAAGATGGCAACATACTCTATGAGTGATTTAAAAAAAGGGTTAAAGATTGAAATGGGAGGAATCCCTTATAAAATTACCGAGTATCAACATGTAAAACCTGGGAAAGGTGCAGCTTTTGTAAGAGTAAAGATAAAGTCTTATATAAATGGAAAGGTTGTTGAGAAAACTTTTCATGCGGGTGATAAGTGCGAACAACCAAATTTAGTGCAAAAACAGATGCAGTATCTTTATGATGATGGAGAGACACTACAATTTATGGATACAGCTAGCTATGAGCAAGTCGCTGTTTCAAAAGAAGCAGCGGGTGAGGCTGTAAAATGGATCATTGATGGAATGATGGTTGAGATTTTATTTCATAATGGAAAAGCTATTGATGTGGAAGTACCACAAACAGTTGAACTTAAGATAGTTGAAACTCCGCCAAACTTTAAAGGTGATTCACAAGGTGGTAAAAAGCCAGCAACGCTTGAGAGTGGCGCTGTAGTTCAAATACCTTTTCATGTACTTGAGGGTGAAATCATTAGAGTTGACACTACAAGAGGGGAGTACCTTGAAAGAGTAGGAAAGTAGCTAAAACTCTCCTATAATCTTAGCTAACTCTCCATCCTTTGGAAACCTTCCAAAGCCTTGGAAGTTAGCGCTCTTTTTTGAATAAATTAATCTTTCATCTACAAAAACATCAAAAATTCCACCACTACTAGCAATTAACTCTATATCAGCGCTTTTAAAACTATTTTCAATCTCTTCTTTCGCACGGAAAGCTTTTGGTAAGTAGTTTCACTCTTTGCAAAAATAGATTTTTACTCTCATTTTTATCCTTTAAAATGTTCACCAAACATTGTAGCATAGGGCTTCTAAACTTGCTATAATAAGTCAATTATGATTTTTAAAAGGTGCATTATGGATAGAATTGTTTTAGTACCACTTGCAAATGGTTTTGAGGAGATAGAGGCTGTTTCGGTGATAGACATTTTAAGAAGAGCAGGCATAAAGGTGCTAATAGCTGGGCTTGATAGGGAGTTTGTAGTTGGCGCTCATGGCATAGAGATTAAGACAGATTTGCTATTAAAAGATGTAGAGGAAAATGAGCTTGATATGGTTGTTTTGCCTGGAGGAATGCCTGGGGCTAAACATTTACTTGAAAGTAATGAATTAAAAGAGATTGTTTTAAAATTAGATAGAAACAATAAAAGAATAGGGGCAATATGCGCTGCGCCTTGGGTTTTAGGGGAGTTTGGTGTTTTAAAAGATAACTATACTTGTTACCCTTCTTTTGAGACAAATATTAAAAAAGGGAGTTATCATAAAAAGAGCCAAGTTGTAAGTGATCATAATATAATCACTGCTAATGGACCAGCAAGTGCAATGGAGTTTGCACTTGAGATAGTAAAAGAGTTAAAAGGTGATGCTATATATCAAGAGATAAAAAATGGACTACTTTTTAAATAGCTAACTCATGGTAATTAAAAATTTCATAAAAAAAAGAGATGATTTCATAGAGTGTGGACACACTATTGATGAGATTATCTTTGCCATGAACGCTAAAGAGTTAAACTACTTAGTCTTAGTGCAAAAAGGTAAACCTCACGGAATCATAACTGAGCGAGATGTATTGCAGCTTTTATATCAAAAACATTTTAGCTCGCAAGCTTCATGCTGCTCCATTTGTAGTAGAAATCTTATAAAAGCAAATGGAGATAGAAGCCTAGAGTACTCATTAGGATTAATGATAGAAGAGAGGATAAGACGACTTGTAATCATAGATAGTGATGGTTTTTACCTAGGAGTGGTTGAGCAAGAGGATATTGTTTATCATTTTGAAGCTGAAATTTTAAATGCAAGGGCAAAGATCAAAGATTTTTCTCATACGACTTCAAAAGCAGTTACATTAAATGAAAATGTAAAAACCAAAAGAGCCATAGAGGTGATGAATCAGAAAAATATAGGCTCAATCCTTGTAGAAAAAAATGGAACTCCTGTTGGGATTGTTACAGAAACAGATCTTTTAAGAAAATCCCAAGATCCCAATTTAGATGAGCTTTTACTAAAAGAGTTAATGCAAAAGCCACTCATCTTTTTTCAAAAAGAAGATACCATCGATACTGTTTTTAGTAAGATTAAAGATGAAAAAATCAGGCGAATAGCTATTTATAATGGCGATTCTAGCAGTTATGAAGTGATGACAACTAGAGATATTTTTAGAAATTTAAAAGGAAATTACAGTAAATTTCTTGAAAGAAGGCTTTTTGAGAGTAAAAGCTCATATGATTTTATGAGTGAGCTTTTGATTGAAATATTTGAATTAGATAATAACTACATAGTTGGCTGGGCTAATGAAGGGGCTAAAAAAGAGTTAGGGGTTTCTATTGAAGATAGCGTACTTAGTTTTTTACCAAAAAATCTTTGGGAAGAGACTATCGCAGCTTTTAATAAAGGCTCAAAAAATATTGAAGAGTATATAGAGATTAGGGGAAAACCTTTTAGATATAGCGCTAGTTACTCACACTTATTTGGCACAAAAATAATAAAAATCCTACTAAGCAATATGGGCAAAATCCATAAGTTAAACTTAAAGCTAAATGAAGAGCTTGGAGCCATAAAAATCTCTTTAGCCCAAAAAGAGAGTATGTATAAAGAGACTTTCTTTCAAAATACTTTTGGAATTGCTTATGCAGATAAAGATGGTTTAATTTTAGATACAAACCCGCACTATGCAAAGATGCTTGGTTATGAAAAAGATGAGATAGTGGGTAGAAATATATCTGAATTTACCATTTTTGAAGATATGCAAGTTAGTAAGAGTGCTTTTAAAAATATTTTAAAAAACCAAAATCACTCTCAGGAAAAATTTGAAAAAAGGTACATTAAAAGAGATGGTACTATCTTATGGATAGAAGCTAGCATTAGTGCAAACTGGGATAGTGATGGAAAACTTAGGCACATTGTAGGTTTTGTTCAAGATATTAGTCAAAGATATGAAGCTCAAAAAGCTTTAGCCACACAAGAAAAATTACTCTCAACTGTTATGAATTCAATTACAAATTTTATTTTTTATAAAGATAAAAAAGGTAGATACATAGGCGGAAATGAAGCTTGGTTGAAAAATATGGGCTTTGAGCTTGATGAAATTTATGGAAAAACAGATGAAGAGTTACTTCCAAAAGAGATAGCTCTATCTTTTAGTAAAAATGATAAAGAGGTTTTAAAAAGTAAAAAAAGAGTTGGTTTTATAGAAAAAGTTATCAATAAAAAAGGTGAAACTTTTATCCATCAAGCTTTCAAATCCCCACTTATTGATGAGAAAAATAGAGTTGTAGGGCTTGTTGGTGTGGCATATGATATAACAGATAAAATTGAGCAAGAAAAGAGCCTACTACTAGCTCAGAGTGTTTTTGAAAATACTGCTGAGGGCATTGTTGTAACTGATGAGAGGCAAATAATCTCTTCAGTTAATCCTGCTTTTAGTAAAATAACAGGTTATGATTTTTTTGAGGCAAAAGGGAGCCATTTGGCACTTTTATCTTCAAATGAGTACGATAGAGAGTTTTATAAAGCAGTTTGGAAAAGAATTTTAAAAGATGGTTTTTGGCAAGGCGAGGTGTGGAATAGAAGAAAAAATGGCGAAACATACCCTGCTTTAGTTCACATTTCAAAAATTGTAGATAGTAAAAACAAGATTATAAACTACATAGGCACGATTTCAGACATAACTCCGATAAAACATGCGCAAGAAAAGTTAGAATTTATGGCTCATCACGATCCTTTAACTTTGCTTCCTAATAGACTTTTACTTGAAGCAAGGCTTGAACACGCAATAGGATGGGCAAAAAGAGGCAATTTTAAAATAGCAGTTTTGTTTTTGGATTTAGATCATTTTAAGGATGTAAATGATGCTTATGGCCACTATATAGGCGATGAGATTTTAGTTGAAGTTGCCAAAAGATTTAAAAATTTATTAAGAGGAAGAGATACCGTAGCTAGAATAGGCGGAGATGAGTTTGTTTTAGTGTTAGAGGATATTAAAGAGGACTCTATGGTTGATAAGGTGGTAAATAAGATTTTAAAAACTTTAGAAGAGCCTTTTATTGTTAAAGATTTGACTTTTAATATAACTTCTAGCATTGGAGTTGCGCTTTTTCCAGAAGATGGAGAAGATTTGCATACGCTTATTAAAAATGCTGACGCTGCTATGTATAAGGCTAAGGAACTTGGAAGAAATAGACACTCTTACTATACAACTGCCATTACAAATAGGCTTTTTCAAAAATTAAATTTAGAAAATGAGTTAAGAGAGGCTATTAAGCAAAATGAATTTATATTGTATTATCAACCACAAATAGATATGAGAAGTGGTGAAATATGGGGCTTTGAAGCTTTAGCTAGATGGAATCACCCTAAAAAAGGGATAATTTATCCAGATATTTTTATGCCCTTAGCAGAGAGTAGTAAGCTTATTTTGCAAATTGGAAAAAAACTTATCGAATCGGCATGCTTTAGTGCGAAAAAAATCAATGATTTAAGCAGTAAAAGAGTAAAAATTGCCATAAATATCTCCGCAGTTCAAATGCAGCATGATGATCTTTATGAAACTATCTTAAATGCAACTTCTAAGGCAAATTTAAATCCATCTTTTCTTGAACTTGAATTAACCGAAACTTATATTATGAAAAACCCTAATGAATCAGCACAAATCATGCAAAAACTTAAAAATTTAGGAGTTACTTTGGCCATAGATGATTTTGGCATTGGATACTCTTCATTAAGTTATCTCAAACTTTTTCCAATTGATAGGTTAAAAATTGATAAATCCTTTGTGCGCAATATCCCAAAAGATATTAGCGATATAGCCATCTCTAGAGCCATTATAGCTTTAGCAAAAAGCTTAGGAATTGGCATTTTAGCTGAAGGAGTGGAGGAGAAGGCTCAGGAAGAATTTTTAATAAAAGAGGGGTGTTATTTGGCTCAAGGGTATCTATATTCAAAACCAAAACCACTTGAACAGTTAATAGAAAAATTCATTAAAAAGGATAAAAAATGAGTAAAAAAGAGTATTTTAATGAAGTGCCAAAAATTTCACTTTACGATCCACTTTCCCATGTTTTAGGCAGTTTTGAAGATGGAATAATAGATTTTTATTATGAAGAGATAGCAAAAGTTACAGGACATAGTTGTCCAACTGTTGCTAGCTCTTATATTGCAGTTATGCTAGCATTAAAGCACCTTTATAAAGAAGCTCTGCCAACTAGAGGGGATATTAAAGTTTTTATTAAAAAAGCAAAAAGTGAGGATACTGTAGGAGTTTTAGCCTTAGTTGCTTCAACCATAACAGGAGCTTTGGATGAAGGCGGTTTCAAGGGACTTGGAGGAAGATTTGCAAGGAATAATAGATTGGTTTTTGGTGCAAATATTTTAGGAGATATTGAATTTTTAAGGATTGATACTAATGAAAAAGTAACCCTTCAAATTTCATTAAACAATCTTCCAAATGATCCTAATTTATCTCTTTATTTTCCTAAAGCAATAAATTTTGAAAAAGAGGGTTTAGAGCTGTTTTGGGAAGCGTGGCATAGTAGAGTAAAACAGGTTCTTTTTGAGTATGAAAGATACAAGATAGTAACCATTTTATAATTAAGTTAAAAAAGATTGTCTATTTTAGTAAAAAAAAGGTATCATTTATCGCTAACTTTTTAAGTTAGGATTTTTTCTAAGGATAGAGTTGCTGTGAACATATATGTCGGCAATTTGTCATACAAGATGACAAAGGAAGAGTTAGAGGCGACATTTGCGCCTTATGGTGCAGTTAAGAGTGCTAAGATTGTTACTGATCGTGAGAATCACAATAGATCTAAAGGTTTTGGATTTGTTGAGATGGAGAGCGAAGAAGCTGGCAATAGAGCTATTAGCGAACTTGATGGCAAAGAGATAGGTGGTAGAGCTTTAAGAGTTAACGAAGCTAGACCAAAATCTTAAATTTTGCGGCCGCAACTGCGGCCAAGAACCACTTAACCTAGAAGTGAATTTAAAGCTCAAATTTCATATAATGAGAAAAAATATGAGGTTAAGATTTGAGCAATACAGACTACACACACTTACATTTACACACTGAATACTCCCTACTTGATGGGGCAAATAAGATAAAAGATTTAGCCAAAACACTGAATGAACAAGGTGTAAAATCAGTTGCCATAACTGATCATGGGAATATGTTTGGTGCGATTGATTTTTACCAAACCATGAAAAGCTCTGGCATAAAACCAATCATTGGCATCGAAGCTTACATTCATAATAGCGAGGATTTAGCAGACAAATCAACAAGGCAGAGATTTCATCTTTGTCTATATGCTAAAAATTTAACTGGCTATAAAAACTTAATGTATCTCTCATCTATGAGTTTTTTGGAAGGGTTTTACTACTACCCAAGGATAAATAAAGAGCTTTTAAAAACCCATAGCGAGGGGCTTATCTGCTCATCTGCTTGTTTGCAAGGTGAGGTGAATTGGCATTTAAATGTAAATAATCAAAGAAATGTACAAAATGGTGCAAAAGGGTATGAAAGAGCAAAAGAGGTAGCTTTAGAGTATAAAGAGATTTTTGGGGATGATTTTTATCTTGAAATAATGAGACATGGGATAAATGAGCAAAAATATATAGATCAAGATATTATAAAAATTGCAAAAGAGACAGGGATTAAGCTAATCGCAACAAATGATACTCACTATCCATTTAAAGAGTATGCTGATCCGCACGAAGCTTTTATGTGTATTGCAATGAACAAAGAGTTTGATGATCCAAATAGATTAAGACACTCAGTGCATGAGTTTTATCTAAAAACCCCAAAAGAGATGGCAAGACTTTTTGCAGATATTCCAGAAGCTTTGGAAAATACAAAAGAGATTGTGGAAAAGTGCAATTTAGAGATTGAGCTAGGAAATCCAACTCCTCCAAACTTTAAATTTACACTAGAGTATTCTAAAAAAGATGGCTTAGAGTTAAAAGAGCCTCAGCTTGAGTATAGTTTGGAAAATGATAAGATTTTATTTGCCCATGAGTGTAAAAAAGGGTTAGAAAAAAGACTTATTCATATGCCAAAAGAGGATCATCCAAAATATTGGGATAGATTAAATAGTGAAATCAAGATAATAAACTCTATGAAATTTCCAGGATACATGCTAATAGTTTGGGATTTTATTAAAGAGGCAAAAAATAGAGGCATACCAGTGGGGCCTGGAAGAGGGTCAGCTGCTGGAAGTTTGGTTGCTTATGCCTTAGAGATAACTGACATTGATCCAATGCCTTATAACCTTCTTTTTGAAAGATTTTTAAATCCTGAGAGAGTTAGCATGCCTGATATTGATGTTGACTTTTGTCAAAATAGGCGTAGTGAAATTATAAATTATGTGATAGAAAAGTATGGAAGATTTAATGTTGCACAAGTTATCACCTTTGGTAAAATGCTTGCAAAAGGCGTTATTAGAGATGTTGCAAGGGTTTTAGGTGTTCCATATGCTAGGGCTGATGCTATGGCAAAGCTCATTCCAGATGAGCTTGGAATCACGCTAAATGGTAGAGGCAAAGAGGGAGAGAAAGATTTCAAACCAGGAGCTTTTCAAAAAGAGCCAAAATTAAGAGAGTTAATTGAGAGTAATCAAGAGGCAAAAAGGGTTTGGAAGTTTGCACTAGCTTTAGAGGGATTAAATAGAAATGCTGGAATGCACGCAGCAGGAGTTGTTATCTCAAATGAGGAGTTGTGGAATAAAACCCCACTTTATAAACCTTCAAATGAGGAGCACTTAGTAACTCAATATTCACTAAAGTTTTTAGAAGATGTGGGTTTAATAAAGTTTGACTTTTTAGGTTTAAAAACCCTAACTGTCATTGATGATGCGGTTAAATTGGTTGAACAAAGATTTAATAAAAAGATAGATTGGGCAGAGGTGAGTTTAGAAGAGCCCAAAGTTTATGAGACTATCCAAAGTGGATATACAAGTGGATTGTTTCAGATAGAGTCTTCTGGAATGCAGCAGTTAAATGCAAAATTAAAACCTACAAATTTTGAGGATGTCATAGCTGTTTTAGCGCTTTATAGACCTGGCCCAATGGAATCAGGAATGCTTAATGATTTCATTGAAAGAAAACATGGAAGAGCAGAAATTGAGTATCTTTTTCCTGAACTTGAAACTATACTAAAGCCTACTTATGGGGTTATTGTATATCAAGAACAAGTTATGCAGATAGTTCAAACTATTGGTGGTTTTAGTTTAGGCGCAGCTGATATTGTTAGGCGCGCTATGGGTAAAAAGATTAAAGAGGAGCTTGATGAACTTAAGAGTCAATTTGTAAAAGGGGCTATGGAAAAATCCTTAGATGGCAAGAAAGCTGGCGAACTTTTTGATTTGATTGTAAAGTTTGCTGGATATGGGTTTAACAAATCGCACTCTGCAGCTTACGCCCTCATAACCTACCAAACAGCTTGGCTTAAAACATTTTATCCCCAAGAATTTATGGCAGCACTTTTAACAAGCGAGCAGTACAATACCGACAAGGTTGTAAAGTATATTGATGAAGTTAAAAGGCTTGGCATAGAGTTACTTCCACCATCAGTTTTACACTCTAGCATAGAGTTTAGAGGTGGGAAAACAGAGGATGGAAAAGATGCAATCATCTTTGGGCTTGGAGCGGTTAAGGGTGTTGGGCATGGGGCGATTAGATCCATCATTGAAGCTAGAGAAGAGAAGCCTTTTGAGAGTTTGAGTGATTTTATCTCAAGAGTTGATACGCAAAGAGTAAACAAAAAAGTTTTAGAAGCTTTGATTAAATCTGGTTCATTTGATTGTTTTGGATATTCAAGAAGAGCTTTGTTTGATCAAGTTGAAATCATAGTTGACATAGCTCACAAGGTTGCTCAAGCTAAAAAAATGGCAACAAACTCACTCTTTGGCGAAAATGCAGAGATGACTTTTATGGAAGTGGAGATAGATTCTTTAAAAGAGTATGAGTTAAAACACCTTTTAACTTTAGAAAAAGAGAGCATAGGATTTTATATATCTGGACATCCTTTGGATGATTTTAAGAGTCAAATGGAGGGATTAAACTATACACTATCTTCAGAATTTGATGAGTTAGATGATGGTTCTGAGGCAGTAGTGGTGGGAAAAGTAGAAGAGATTACTACAAGATTTAGTAGAAGAGGAAATAGATTTGGGATTGTAGATTTAATGGATTTACATGGAAACTTAGAGGTAACAGTTTTTGAAAAAGATTTAGAAAGACTTGAGGGAATGTCAATTGAAGAGCCTTTAGCCTTTAAAGTAGCCATAAATAAAGATGATCAATTTGTTAGGATTAGAACTTTAAAAATTATGAGTTTAGAAGAGGTAAATGGCGAGAAAATCAATACTTTAAAAAGAAAAGTTGAATCAAAACCAATAGAAATTACCATATCTCATTCAAATCAAACTGAGATTTTAGAGAGTTTGTATGCTTTAGCCAAAAATCATCAAGGAGATAGAGAGTTAATTTTGCGAATCAACTCTAAGCTCCAAGATATAGTTTTAAAAACAAATTTTTATGTTTCAAACTCTTTTGCACAAACTTATGAAAATAGCTTAGCTAAATAGCTGAAATTAAAAGGTTATTATCTGTTTCAAGTAAAAGATCAAAAGCAAACAGACTAATCCCTTCTGTTGTGTGTATTGCTACTGTTTTTGCACCATTTTTTAAAGCAATTTTAGAGATGGTTGAAGCTGTTAATTTTCCTTCTTCTAGGGCTAAATCTACTTTAGAATCTAAACTTTTTAAGAAAAAATCAGCTACTGTTTTAACTCTTTTTAACTCATCTTCTTTAAGCGCATTAAGCTTTTGTGAGTCAATCTTGTAAAGATTTAAGTTTGAAATATTTTTTAAATTATATATATGAGTTAAGATAATTTTTGCTTTTGGAAAAAGCAAACTAATTGCTTTAATGTGCCATTTTGATTGTTCACTAAAATCTGTTGGAATCAAAATCTTTTCTACATTTATGCTTCCAATGTTTTTAACAATTAATGCTGGAGTTATAAGTTTTCTAACCAAAGCTTTGGTATCTCGTCCAACAAAAGGACTCTTAAGCTCATCCCCTTCACCACAATTACCTAAAATAACCAGTTTTGCTTCAATTTTTTTTGCAAGGTTTGATACAACTTCATCAACCCTACCAACCTCTACATGTAAAAACTTATCCTCAATTTTTGGAAAAAGATCTTTTAATATAGAAAAAACTTCCTCTTTAAAATCATTTTGATTGTTAAATATTGAGAAAGCTACCTCTTTGATGACATGCACTAAGTGTAAATTAGCGCCTAAATCCTTAGCTAAAATAGATGCTTGCTTAACAATTTCTACACTTTTTTTAGATAAATCAGTTGCAACGATAATACTAGACACCCTCTCTCCTTGCTCTTGTAAATTAAATTAGTTTATCTTAAAGAGTTTAAAATTTCAAGGAATTAAAACTCTAAAACCTTTAGGCTCTTTTAAAAGCTCAATTTTACCTCCATGAGCCTCTACTATTTGCAATGAAAGAGCTAGTCCTAGACCATTACCCTTAGTTTTTGTAGTCTTAAAAGGCTCAAACAGTACGCTTTCATTTAAAATCTCTTTTCCACTATCTATTACATCAATTAAGTGAAAATTATTTGCTAATGAGTACTTAAAACTTATGTTTCCATCTTCAAGTTCACTCTCTTCAATGGCATCAATAGCATTAAAAAGAAGGTTTTGAAATACTAAAACTAAAAGATCTTTGTCGCCTTTTATGGATACTTTTGGTAGCTCCAATGAAAAAGTAATTGCCTTAGTGTAAGAGTAATTATGCAAGGCTAGTTCACACTCATTTGCTAGCTCATTTAAGAAAAAACTATTAAATTGTGGCTGGATTCCTTTTGAAAAAAGCAAAGTCGCCTTAATTATCCTCTCAACTCTCCAAATGGCTTTTTTCATCTCCAAAACAAGTGGTTTTGAGCTAGTATCAACCCTTTTATATAAAGATGAAACAAGTAAAGAGATGGAACCTATGGGGTTTCTAATTTCATGTGAAAGATGAGCCGCTACTTGTCCCATGGAAGCTAATCTCTCTTTTCGTTTTTCTCCAGTTATATCAGTTGCTAAAATGATGGTTTTATCGCCTTTTTTAACTGTTTTTACTAAATAGGTTGCATCATTGTGCTCAATTTCATTACTATTTTTTGTCAAATCCATCTTAGGTAGTAAGGAGCTAATCTCTAAAGCTTCGCTATTTTGCAAAAAAAGATTTCCCCCATCTTCTAAAACCCACAGCGCGTCTGGCAAAGTTTCGATGATTTGTCTTAAAAAAGCCTCTAAAGCAATATATGATTCATTTAGTTTTTTATACTCTTTTTCTACTAAATAAGTTTGATCAATTAGGTTTTGCAAACCTTTTTTAAAAGCCTCTTTTTCACTACTATTTAACGAACTAAGCAGACTCTCATCAATCATAAAGAAACCTTTCAAAATATGATATATCAAATAGCCAAACACTATCGCTTTTAAGTCTTAAAAGCTCTTTGCTAAAGCCATTTTTAGAAAAAAGAACAAAACAGTCAACTTTTAAACCAGCGTATTGAGCCTTGTTTTGTAAAATTGTCAAAATATTTTTACAAACTCTGCGACTTTTCCATTTGCACTCTCCAGCAATTACTCTTCCATCTTTTAGCGTTACTAAAATATCAATTTCATGCTTTCTATCCCAGTAGCTTCCTTGCAAGGCAACATCAGGCTCATTAAGATAAAGCGCTAAAAACTCAAGACTTAACTGTTCGTAAGCTAAACTAACATGCGTTTCTAAATATTTTTCTACTCTTTGCATGGCTAAACTAGGATCAAGATTTGATGAAAAAAATGCAAACCAAAATCTATGAAATTGATTTGAAAAATGCAATTTATCTTGAACTTGATACCTTCTTAAATGTTTTTTTTGTTTAAATCTTGGATTTTTAGGAGGTAAAACCTCTCTTGATTCTTCTAAAATGATTAGTTTTTTATCAAACAACTCTTTATAGACTTCTCTACCCTCAGTTTGAGAGAGTTGTTCATTTTTTAAAGCTGAATATATCCTTCTATCGCCTATTGCTAGCCTATGAAGCATTGAAATTGCTTCGTTGCTTAAATTTTTTTCTATCTCTTCTTTAAGCTTATTTTTGTTTGATAGTATGAATTTCTTAATGGCCTCTAAAATTGGTAAATTCACATCTTTTAAAGGGGGTGTGAAGCCTTCAAAAACTGAGTAGTACTCCACAAAACTCTCTGGTGATAAGTGAGGCAGCGTTAAATAAAACTCTCTAGCAGTGATTTAGTCTCCCCCTGTTTTTCAATAATTGTATCAAGGGAAGACTTAAAAAAGTTAATTTTGGGTTAAATTTTTAATAGGGCAAAGATCCCCGCACATCGTACAAACATTTCCATCAATGGGCATTGAAGAAGAGCGGTACTCTCTAGCTTTAACTGGGTCAATACATGAATTAAACATCCCCATCCAATCAAGCCTTCCTCTAAAGCCACTCATTTTATGATCTTTTTCTATGGCCCCTTCAAGCCCTTTTGCAATATCTCCTGCATGAGCTGCAATCCTTGAAGCAATGAGCCCCTCTTTTACATCATTTAAATCTGGCAATCTTAAATGCTCAGCTGGAGTTACATAACATAAAAAATCAGCCCCCGCACTTGCTGCAACCGCCCCACCTATGGCAGCAGTTATATGATCATATCCTGGAGCAATATCACTAACCAAAGGCCCTAAAACATAAAATGGCGCCCCATGGCAAAGCTTTTTTTCCAAAAGAACATTTGCCTCTATCTCATTTATAGGAACATGCCCAGGGCCTTCTATCATTACTTGAACACTCTGTTCCCATGCTCTTTTAGTAAGCTCTCCTAAAAAGATTAACTCTTGGATTTGCGGCGCGTCGGTTGCATCTTTTAAACTCCCAGGCCTTAAGCCATCACCCAAACTAAGAGTCACATCATGCTTTTGGCAAATTTCCAAAAGCCTATCATAATGCTCATAAAAAGGATTCTCTTTATCATTTGCCCTCATCCATCTGTATAAAATAGATCCACCTCTACTTACAATGTGAGTAAGTCTTGGGTTTTTTTCATAAACTTCAGCTGCAACTCTTGTAAGTCCTGCATGAATTGTCAAAAAATCAACCCCATCCTTGCAGTGAGATTCAACCACTTCAAATAAACTATCTACACTTAGTTTCTCAACCTTTTTACCCAGTTTTGCAACTGCGTCATACATAGGAACTGTGCCAATCATGAGAGGGGAGAGTTCAATCAATCTTTTTCTAAATCCTCTTGTGTCGCCATATGTGCTTAAATCCATGATGGCATCAGCCTTGTATTCAATGCTAAGTCTAGCTTTTTCTAGTTCAAGCTCTTGATCAAATGAATCTTCTGATACTCCTAAATTTACATTTACCTTTGTTTTTAAACCCTCACCAATTCCTACACCTAAAAGGTTTTTATGATTTTTATTTGCTGGAATGGCAATTTTTCCACTAGCTATTTTTTCAAAAAGAGTCTCTTTTGTGACTGGTTCATGCTTTAAAACATTTTCCATTTGTGGTGTTAAGATACCTTTTCTTGCGGCATCCATCTGCGTTGTGTAAGACATTGTTCCTCCTAAGATTTTATTTGGAGCAGTGCCTGATTTGAGAAAATGGGAATTGTAAGAAGATTGCTTTCCTACGCTGGCATTATCCAGATCAGGTTTTAAGGATCAAGGCATAACCTCTCTCAGCTCAAACGAGCACTCCTAGCAACTTGCAGTGCAAGTAGGACATTATAGGTTTATTACTCTTTGTGCAAGTTAAAATAGTTTTTTTGCAATATTTTTTAAGAGTTTTTTCTCTTTACTTTGATAGAATAAAAATCTAAACTATTTGAAGGACGAATGTTATGTATAAAAAATTTTTATCATATAAGATCTTTGCTTTTTTAGCATTTACTCTATTAACATACTATTTTACAGTGCCAGCAGTCTATTTTCATAATATTCAAGATGAGATTAAGTCCATGCAAAAACTCTCTTTAATTCCAGAGTTTCCTGAAGCAACATATAAGGTTTGGAATTTTTATTCACAAGATAGATACTCAAATTTAAGTGTGTCTAAAGATCAAGCAAATGATTTAAAAAAACGAATTGAAAACTATCATGAAATAGGAGCCATATCAGTTCCAGTATGGAGATTTTCTCTTTTTGCTCCAAATTACCCCATAGAAGCTTTTCCTCAAGGTTTGCCAGTTTTTATCCATATGGATGGACTTAGCGGAGAGGTGCATGAGATGGATACAATCAACCACTACATAGGCATGAAGCCAATGGACGAGGGTGCTAAATTTGAAAGATCTCTTGTACCATATCTTTTAGTTGGCATGTCTGCTTTTATGTTTCTTTTTCTTATGCATGAGAAAAAAATCCTTGATTGGGTAATGGTAGCGCCAATAGTTACTCCTTTTGCATTTTTAATCATTTATGTTTACTGGCTATATCTTTTTGGGCATGATTTAGTAGATGGAGCCATCACTATAAAACCCTTTATGCCAGTTGTCATTGGGGAGGGGAGGGTAGCACAATTTACCACTGTTTCCTATCCTGAAAATGGGTTTTGGTTACTTTTAATCATCTCTGCACTCTCAGCCTTAGCGCTATTTTTTAAGCAAAAAACTTTTGGTAAATATAGGATTAAATTTGGTTGGGTAGCTACTTTGGTTTCATCTTTATTTTTTGGGTATCTTTTTTACTTTTTACTCCACTCAGACTTAAATGGATTAAGTATTAAAAAAGAGATGGAAGCAATAACCATTGAAAAACAAGTTGAAGTTAAAGAGGAGAAAAAAGAGGAAGACAAAAGTGTTAGTGAAGTGAAAAAACTAGAGAGAAATATCCCTACTTCTGCCTTAGTAAAAGTAAGTACAATTTACAAAACTAGATGTTCATCTTGTCATGGGGCGCAAGGAGAGGGCTCAGTTGGGCCTTCAGTGAAAAACCTTGAAAGAGATGTTTATTTTAAGGGATTAGAAGATGAGCTACATATAGAGATAGTTGAGAGTTTAACAAAAGATGAGCTTGAAGCTCTATATGAAGAGAGTAAAAGTTTTTAAAATTTAAAGGAGGGGGAGATGAGAGGGGCAATTAAACTATTTTTAACAGTTTTTACAATCATTTTAATTTCTACTTTTTCTCATGCAAAAAGTGAATTTGAAAGGGTAATGAAAGAAAGAGGCCTTAGTGAGGAAGATGCCATTTCAGCACTTAAGGTTTACAATCCAAGTGGAGTGCATGATGAGTATTATGCTTTTGCTTCTGGTGGACAATCTGGGCAAGTGATTGTTTATGGTGTTCCTTCAATGAGGATCATTAAATATATTGCAGTTTTTACACCTGAGCCTTGGCAAGGATATGGATTTGATGAAGATTCAAGAGCTGTTTTAAGACAAGGTAATGTTAGAGGAACTGAAATAAATTGGGGAGACACTCACCATCCAGCAATATCTGAGACAAAAGGAGAAGCTGATGGTGAATTTTTATTTGTGCATGATAAAGCAAATGCAAGAGTGGCAGTAATAGATTTAAGGCAGTTTGAAACAACTCAAATTGTAGTAAATCCTCTTTTTAAATCTTCTCATGGGGGAACTTTTGTGACTCCAAATACAGATTATATTTTAGAAAGCTCACAATACGCGGCTCCTTTTGAAGATGTTTATTATCCTATGGAGGCGTACAAGGATGTTTTTAGAGGCGGGGTTACATTTTGGAAGTTTGATAGAGGTTTAGGAAAGATAGATAAAAATAGATCTTTTACACTCGAACTTCCACCCTATATGCAAGATTTAACTGACGCTGGAAAAGGACTTAGCGATGGATGGGGTTTTTCTACCTCATTTAACTCTGAGCTTTATACTGGCGGGATAGAGAAAGGTTTACCTCCATTTGAAGCAGGATGTAGTAGAAATGATACTGATTTTGTGCACATATATAATTGGAAAAAACTTGAAGAGCTCATTAAGAATAAAAATAATTACTCCATTATTAATGACCATAGAGTCATTTCAATCGAAACTGCTGTTAAAAATGGGGCTTTGTTTTTGCTTCCTGCAAGTAAATCTCCTCATGGCATAGATGTAAACCCAGATGGAAGATATATTATAGTTTCTGGAAAGCTAGATACTCACGCTTCAGTTTTTGATTTTAAAAAGATAGAAAAACTGATAAATGATAAGGATTTTATGGGATATGATCCATATGGCATTCCTATTTTAGATATGAAAAAAGCTTTGCACGGGCAGCTTGAGATTGGACTAGGGCACTTGCACAACACTTTTGATAAAGAAGATGGGATAGCTTATAGCTCTTTGTATGTTGACTCTCAAATAGTTAAGTGGGATTATAAAAACTTAAAACTACTTGATAGAGTAAATATCCACTACAATATTGGGCATATTGAAGCAATGGAGGGAAAAACTACTGATCCTCAAGGAAAATACCTAATAGCACTTAACAAACTAGCCATCGATAGATTTTTACCTGTTGGTCCACTCCATCCACAAAATAACCAATTAATTGACATTAGCGGTAAAAAAATGAAGCTTTTAGTTGATGCTCCAATCCCTCTAGGAGAGCCACATGAAGCAGCAACTATTAGAGCTTCTAAAATTAAAGATAGAGTTTTAAGAACTTTTCCAATGGGGACAGATTCAAGAACTTTAAAGCAGCATGAACATAGAACTTTAGCTGGACAAGAAAGAGTTGTAAGGGAGGGGGATCATGTTTATGTTTATATGACTCATGTAAGATCTCACATAAATCCTGAACATATCACTGTAAATAAAGGCGATAAGGTGACAATGTTCATTACAAATATTGAAAGAGCTCAAGATGAGACTCATGGTTTCACCATACACAATTTTGATTTTCATGTCTCAATAGAGCCAGGAAAGACCACAAGAGTTGATTTTGTAGCTGATAAAGAGGGGGTTTTTCCATATTATTGTACTGAGTTTTGTTCTGCTTTGCATATGGAGATGTTAGGCTATCTTTTAGTAAAAGATCCAGCTAAAAAGTATGATTGGGTTGAAAAGATTAAGATTAAAAATTTAACTCCACAAGAGCTTGAAAAAGAGTATGAAAATATATCTTTAGCAAATAAAGAGACTGGAAGAATAATAGAGTTGCTTTTTGCTTTTTTAGAAGATAGAGGATATGAAAAGTATGAAACTGTTAAAAATTTAGTCGAAGATGCTAATAATCAACTCCAAAGAGCATTAAATGAACAAGAGGTTGCAAAAGAGGCTAAAGAGTCTAAAGATTTGCAAAATGCAATCTTGGTTGAAAATATGGTTTGGCAATATTTGCTTAAAGCAGCTGACTCAGCGATTAGGGCAAAAGATTTGCTTGTGCACCATGTGGCAACTCCAAAGAGTGAAGCAGCACGAAATGGAGAGATTGCTTTTAATGAAAATGGGTGTTCAGGATGCCATGTGATAGGAAAAGTAAGCTCTGGCCCAAACCTTATTGGAGTACTTACAAGACATAGTAATCCTAAAAAATGGGTAGCTGATTTTATTAAAAATCCAGATAGCAAATTTCATGAGCCATATATGAAAGCTTTAATCAAATTTTTCAACCTAAGAATGCCAAATCAAGGTGTTTTAGATGAGGATATTCAAAATATTATAGAGTATTTTGAGTGGATTGATGAAAATGCGGATCTTTTTTAAAACTAATAGGGGCATTATCTTTAGTGCCCTTTTTTATTGATCTTTTTCTACCATAAGGATATTAAGTTAAGTTATAATTAGTAGAAAAAGAGAGTAAATGAGAAAGATAAGAGAGGGTATAATTTCACTTCCAAACATTTTATATTTTGACTACACAGCCTCAGGCCAAGCTTACGCTCCAATTGAGAGAAAAATTAGAAATATTTTAAAAACATATGCAAATACGCACTCTGAAGTCTCTTCAAATGCTAAAAAAACGCAGTACTATTATGAAAAAGCTAGAAAAAGTTTAAGAAAGAGTTTAGAGATAGATGATAGTTTTTATATCTTACCTTGTGGCACGGGCGCAACTGGAGCGATAAAGAAATTTCAAGAAATTTTAGGTATCTACTGCCCGCCTATGACTAAAAAAAGATTTAATATAAACCCAAAAGAGCTTCCATTAGTGCTAGTTGGCCCATATGAACACCACTCAAATGAGGTTAGTTTTAGGGAAGCTTTGTGTGAGATAATTAGAGTTCCATTAGATAAAGATGAGAATATAGACATCTCTTTTTTAGAAAAAACTTTAAAAGAAAATAAAAATAGAGAAATCATAGCAAGCTTTAGTGTGGCTTCAAATGTGACTGGGGTACTTACTGAATATAAGAGTTTATATAAACTTATTAAGTCCTACGGTGGGATTTTTTGCCTTGATGGAGCTGCTTCATCTCCATATATGAATGTAGATTGTAACTATTATGACGCGCTTTATCTCTCACCTCATAAATGCTTAGGAGGACCAGGATCGTGCGGCATTTTAGTGATTAAAAAATCACTTTGTAAAAGCGATAAGCCAACCTTTGCAGGAGGCGGAACAGTTGGATATGTCTCAAGAACTGGGCAAGAGTATTTAAAAGATATTGAGATAATTGAAGATGCAGGAACTCCTGGGATTTTACAATTTATCAAAGCTTCACTTGCGTATGAACTTAGAAATAAAGCAGGTTTAGAAAAAATAAAAGAGATAGAAGATGAGTTAAAAGTCTATTTTGGAACTAAAATTAGAGAGCTTGATGGAGTTAGATTATATTGTCACTTTGGACAAAGAAAACTTCCAATCTTTTCACTTAATGTAGAAGGGGTTCATCAAGATGATTTAGCTTTACACTTAAGCAATCAATTTGGAATCCAAACAAGATCAGGTTGTAGTTGTGCTGGGCCTTATGGACATGATTTACTTGAGTTAAAAGATAATCAACCCTTTGTAAAAAAACCTGGATGGTTAAGAATAAGTTTGCATTATACTCATACTAAAGATGAAATCGATATACTTTTAAACTCCATAAAAGAGAGCGTTAAAATTTTAAGGAATAAAAAAGATGGATTATAAAAAAGTTTACTTAGATAAAAAGCTAATAGCAGGGGTTTTTACTCAAACCTCAAAGCTAGATGAAGAGAACTTTGAAGAGGCTAAAGTCCCAGCGCTTTGGCAAAGTTATTTTCAAAATAGTATATTTAATCCAATATCAAACGAGATTGAAGGAAGCCCTGCTTATGCAGTTTTATTTGATTTTCAAAAGATGGGAAAATATTCTGTTTTAATTGGAACAGAGGTTAATAAAACTGAGGGCTTAAGTAGTGAGTACTCTTTTACGACTATTGAGGCGGGGGAGTATTTAAAGTTTAATGCTAAAGGCAAGATGCCAGAAATTTTAAATGATTTGTGGGAAAAAATAAGAGAGTTTTTTAAAAAATCAAAAGATTTTCAAAGAGCTTTTAAGAGTGATTTTGAAGTTTATGAAAAAGAGGATGAAGTTTCAATTTTCATAGGTACTAAATGATTTGGATTTAGTAGTTTAATGGTAAAACAAGCTCCCACTTGGCTATTGTAAACATCTAAATATCCACCCATATTATTCTCAATAATAGTCTTAGCCATATAAAGCCCAATTCCAGTTCCTTGTTTAGCATGTTTGGTTGTAAAATATGGCTCAAAAATTCTATCTATATTCTTTGGATCAATTCCCCCAGCATTATCTTCAACCTTAATGACAACAAATTTATCTCCTGTTTTTAAATTTATACTAATTTTTGGATCTTTTATATCTCTTTGAACTAATACATCTTTTGCATTTGAAAGAATGTTTAAAAAAGCTTGAGAAAACTCATTTGGATAGCCTAAAACCATGAGAGAATCTTTTGTTTTCCACTCAAGTTCTATCTCATGATATTTTAGTGATGAAGCTAAGATACTACAAGCTTTTTCACAAGCTTCAACAACTTCAAACAACTCTTTTGTTTTAGAAGGTTTGAAAAAGTTTTGAAAATCACTAATTGTATTTGACATATATAAGGTTATGGCATTGCACTCTTTAACGCAGTTTCTTAGAAAAAACCTATCCATTTTTTTAAACTTATATCTAGTTTCTAGGTTCATTAAAATTGCATTTATTTCACCTAATGGTTGCCTCCATTGATGAGCGATATTTCCTATCATATTTCCCATCGCTGCAAGTCTTGATTGTTGGATTAGGAGTTTTTCTTGATCTGTTCTTCTTATGATTTCTTGTTGGATTTTATTTTCTAAATCATCTACCATCTCATTTATAACAATTTTTAAACTATTTAAATCATTACTTTTTGCTAAAGCATTTAGCCTACTTTGTAAATTGCCCTCTTTTAGGGCTTGAAGCATATTTGTAGCACTCTCAATAAACTTTAAATCTTGCACAAGAGCCTCTTTAGCCTTATCTATTTCAAAATTAATAGCCTTTGCCATCTCTCCAAGCTCATCATTAGAGTCTAGGTTGATTGCGATAGGTTTTAATACTCTTCTCTCTTTTAAAAAAGAGAAAAATTCTAAAAGTCCAGACTTAACTAACTCAATGCTAAAGACTATTTTTCGCAAAATAAGCCAGCCAAGTCCTAGGCTTAAAGTTGTTAAAAATAGTGAAACTATTATGATAGTTTTATGAGTTCCATCAATCCTATCTTTAGCCCTATGATAGGTTTTAGATGAGGTTTCTAGCTTTAAGGATTGGGCATTTTGCAAAGAGTAAATCAAAGAGTAAAATTTCTCTCTCTCATTTGTGTTTACATTTATAAAAGCCCCCTCTTCAAAACCCTCTTTTGTGTATTTTCTTGACTCCCCTAACTCTTTTTTATACTCATGCCACTCTTTTATAACCTCTTCATCTAGTTCAAATATCAAGCTATCTATCTGCTCAATTAGTGGCTCAATGGTTGTATCTATCTCATTTCTAAAATCTTCATTTGGCGCAGCTACTAAAGATAAAGAGAGCTCTCTTAAGTAAAATATTGGGGCTATAAAGTCTTGTTGGAGAGATTGAACTTTTTTAGAATCATTAAAAACTCTATCTAAACTATCAACCCCAAGCCTTCCCATACTATAAGCTAATAAAACTATGACTATTAGGGTAAAAACTCCAATAAGTCCTGCCATGAGAAACTTTGTTCTAATCCTAAGTTTTGACATCATGGCAACTCTTTCATATATATTTTTGGCCTAACTCGGTTTTTTCTACTCTCTAAAAGAGCTTCTTTGCCTCTAACAGACCAATGATACGGGGTTACTTTAGCCTTCCAAAGCGGCATTAGTAGGACAGCTGAGGGAACATAATCTATCTCTTTATTTACAGCTAAAACAATGTTTGGAGATGGAACAAAAAGCATATAAGCATTATCATAAGTTAAATACTCAATCTCTTTTACAACTTCATTAAAAGCGTTGCTATTGTAAGGAGTTGTAAAAAAAGTTTGGATTAAATCTTGCATTTTTTTATCTTCATCTATGGTTGACCAAACATCCTCAGTCCTATAGTTAAAAATGACTGTCCATGGATGATTACTACACCAATCATCATTTCCCCAAGTCAAAATATCCCAATCTTTTGGGCTAGCTCTATTTGTTAAAAGCTGATCATAAAGCTCTTTTTCACTAGTAGTTGTTTCATACTCAACACTTATTCCATATTGGTTAAATTGGTACTCAATCCCTTTCCATAAAAACATAAATCTCTCAAGAGTATAAACTTTAAGTTTAAGTCCATTTAAAAGCTTAAATCTTTGCCTCTCCTCTTCCTCAAACAAAGGACTAGCTTTAGCTTTCTCATAGTGGGTTAGTAGATTTTTTGTAGCAATATTTACAGATTTATAATTTCTAGTACTTGCAGTTGGAGCAATTTTTCCTTCATTTTTATATACAAATTTAAGTAGATTTTCTTGATTTAGTATCTCATTTAGCGCAATTCTTACTCTTTTATCCCTCAAAACTCCTTCTGGTTTTAGCATATTAAAATAGACTGAAATGTTGTGAGTTGATGGATGAGTTACAAGTTTAGTATATGGGGATAAAACTGCTTCTGTTTTTTTATTAAAAGGAATTGGCGAAATATCTAGTAAGCCTTCATTCTTAAAAATATCCTCAAGTGCTTCTTTAGTATCAAGCTGGGTGTAAATTGTTATTTTTTCAATGTATGGATAGGTTGGATCATAAAAAAGTTTATTTGCTTCAAGCTCAATAATGGGTGTTTGCTCTCCCCCAACAGCGTATCCTTTTTTTAAAACATAAGGCCCTAAACCATAAGGTCCTGGATGCTTCATGCTATTTGATGTTGAAGCTCCTTTAAAGCCCCAGCCAAACTCTTTTAAGTAGCTTGAGCTATATAGATTTATCATAGTTAAATCAAACATAAAAAGCTCATATGGCTCTTTTAGAGTAAATCTTATATGATAATCTGAAATCTTTTCAACACTTTTTAACCTCACAAAAAGATCAGAGTAGTTAAATGGAGTCTTTAGCATATAGTTAAAATTCTCAATGACTGAATCAGCATTAAATGCAGTTCCATCTTGAAATTTTGCCCCTTTAACTAAGAAAAAGTCATAAACAGTTTTTGAAATTTGCTCATGACTTTCTGCCATCATATGCTCATATCCATCTTCATTATCGCTTGATCTTACAAGAGTGCCGTTGATTAGTTTTGAAAGATAAAGATATGGCATGGTTGGAAAAAAAACTTTAATATGAGAGTCTGGATGCCTGTAGTTTAGTGCTATCTCGCTACTATCATCTTTTTCATAAGAGGCAAAAAGGGTGGATATAGATAAAAATAGTATAAATATCTTATATATCAAGCTTGTAGCCTATGCCAGATAGATTTATGATGAAATCTTTTGGTAGTTTTTTCCGTAAACTTAAAACTAAAGATCTAACCGCATTATCAGTCATTACATCATCTTTCCAAATCTTATATTGCAACTCTTCATATGAGACTACTTTAAATCTATTGTTTATTAAAACTTCTAAAAATTCTATCTGTTTTTTACTAAGTTTTATTGGCTCATTGTTGTAACTTAACTCTTTTTTTTCAACATCATAGTGGTAGCCAAGGGGCAAATCACAAGTTAAAGATTTGATTTTATTTATCTTATGTGCACAAGTTTTTAAAGATTTTAATATTTGAGCCAAAGTTGCAGGTTTTACAAGATAGTGCTCCAAATGAAGCTCAACTGCGCTAAGAAGATACTCTTTTTCGGTATGAGCTGTAATCATGACAATAGGAATTGCCTCATCAACCTCTCTTACTTTGGTTACAAACTCTATTCCATTCATTCTAGGCATTAAAATATCGCATAAAATAGCGTCTGGTTTCTCTTGCTTGTAAAGCTTCAAAGCTTCATGCCCATCTTTAGCCTCAATAACCTCTTTTACATAAAACCTTAATGTATCAGCTATTGGCTTTCTTATCTTTGGCTCATCTTCTGCATATAAGACACGAAGAGTTTTTAGTTGCAATTTTGACACCTTTTGCATTTTTTCTCCTGTGAATTATAAGTAAACTTTATGGAATCTGCAAGTTCAATCTTTGTCTTACCATACTGGCAAATTGAATCCCGCCTCAGCTTGCTTTATATATTAAATTTAACTTTATCTCAAATTCATATTCGCCTGGCTCTAAGATAGTTATGGTTGTTTTAGGATACCCATCAATAATTTTTGGAGGAGTATCTCCATCAAAACTATAAATATCAGCAAACCCAGCTATCAAGTAGCCTGATGGCATCTCTTTATGTTCAAGTTCGTAAATGATCTCATTTTCACCAACTTTCCACTCATTTGGAGTTGTAACTTTCACTTTTTGTGCGGCAAATTGATAAAACTCTTGCATTTCAACTACTGAGCACTCTTGCGAGGGAGTCTCCTCCCCCACAAGCAAAGAGATAAAAAGAGATAAAGTTGCTATTGCTAGCTTCATCTTTTATCCTTTTAGTCTATGCATCTTTTCTGGAAGTGATGGCAAAATAAATCTAGTTGAAGGCTTAGTATAAGCATCAATTGCATAATCAATTCCAACAGGGTTAGCTACACCTATATTAGCATATTTTGGATCATGAATATCGATGATTTTTAGCGCTTCAACTGGGCATGATTGAACACAAGCTGGTAGTAAGCCTTCCTCTTGCCTCTCCCAACACATGCTACATTTTTCAGCTTTGCCAAGTTTTGTATTAAATTTAGAAGCTCCAAAAGGACAAGCCTTAACACAGCCTCCACAGCCTATACACATAGATTGGTCTTGTTTTACAATACCAGTTAATGGATCTTTAGTTTGCGCACCTGCTGGACAAATTGCCACACAAGCTGGCTCCTCGCAGTGATTACAAGCAAGTGAGAAATAAAATCTCTCAGCTGGCATATCTACCATTGGAGCTTTTGCATACCAAGATAACTCTGGAAGGATATTGTTTTCATCTTCTAAATACTCTTCATGCCCAACCTCTCTTACCCTTCGCCAAGCTATACCATTATCTTGATGATATTGGTTTTTACAAGCCATTGCGCATGTGTTGCAGCCTAAGCATAGGCTACTATCTACTAAAAAAGCTTTTTGCATTGAAGATCCTTTTATACTTTTCTAAAGTTGACATAAGTATCATGAAGAGCAACCCCAGGGGCTCCTGTTTTGAATGCTCCCATATCAGATGAAGTATCATCAACTAGCTCATTTACATTGTGGATTGAGTTATTAAACCACTGCTCATAAATCATTAAAGTGCCCCTAGGAACATTATCTGTTACTTTTGCCTTAATTTTTAAGTTACCTATTTTGTTAAAAAGAGCAACTGTATCTCCTGTTTGGATTCGCTTTGTTTTTGCATCCTCAGGATTTACATAAACATAAGGGAAAGGATTAAACTCTTCCATCCAGTCAATGTTTTGAAATTGAGAGTGCAAGCTAAAACGGCTATGAGGTGAGATTAGTCTATACTCATCATATGGCTTTCTTCCAGGCACAAACTCTGGCAGAGCCTTCCATCCATTTTCCACAGCTTTTTCTGAGTAAAACTCATATTTTTTACTAGGAGTGAAAAACTTACCATCAGCATAAGGAACTACATGTTTTGCTTTTACAGGCCCATTTCTTAACTCTTCCCACGATTTAATGCCAAATTTTTCATAAATTCCAGCATTAAACTCTTTTATCGTCCACTCTTTTGTATCTACATATTGAGGGAAAGTACATGAACCTTTCTCAAGTGCGTTCATCTTTTTAGATAGCAGGGCTGCTATATGAAGATCATTTTTTGCTTCATGAAGTGGTTTAATGGCTTGTTCATTTATGCTAAGCCAATAGTGCCAGTAGGAAGCGTTTACATCATACTCTTCAAACTGCGTAGTAACAGGCAATACTATATCCGCCCACTTTGTAGTCTCAGTAAAGAATTGCTCCGCAACAACAACCATATCTAAAGTTTTGAAAGCTTTAATGAGCATATTTCTATCAAAGTCTTGCCCAAAAACATTTTTACAAGCAACCCATAAAAGTTTAATTTTTGGAGAGGCATTTAGTATCTCTCTTGCAGTTTTATTGATGTTAAAATATCTATCATCATAAGATGAGTCACCCTCTGCGCCTTGCGTAACATCACCCATTCTAACCCCACCTACATGCCCAACGCTTCCTTCTGGTTTTGGCATGCTCATGGCGTGGTAGTTAAAGCCCCAAGTATCTAAGTGCCCAAATCTTGAGCCCCCAGCATATTGTCCAATGTTACCTGTGATGGCAACTAATGCGTCTATGGCTCTAACAATTGAACCGCCATTTGAGTGTCTTTGGATCCCATATCCAGTCCAAATGGTAGCTGGTTTTGCTTTTGCAAATCCAAGAGCTAACTCTTGCATAACTTCAAGTGGAACCCCAGTAGCATTTACTACATCTTTTAAATTAATCTTATCTAGGTAAGCTTTATACTTATCGTAACCTATACTATTATCTTTAATCCACTTTTTATCTTGTAAGTTAGCATCAATGATAATTTTTGCTAATCCAAGAGCCAATAAACCATCATTTCCAAATTTAGGTTGGATCCACCTTGTAGCCTTTGATGCCATCTCTGTAAAGACTGGATCAATTACTACAACCTGTGCACCTTTTCTTTTAGCTTCATAGATATACTTAACACTATGTATGGCATTTGCCGCAGGATTTGATCCCCAAAGTATAATGTACTTACTATCTTTCATCTCTTCAGGATCATTTGTCCACATAGCGCCCATATCTAAGTTTTGAGCATCAATTCCAGCTGGCCAACAAGGAGTTCCTGCAAATCTTGTTGTATAGCCTATTGAGTTAAACATTCCCTCAACACCGTAGTGTAAAATCCCAAAGTTACCAGAATATTTAGTTAATGCTGCACCTAAAAGATTTCCATCTTCTTTTTTGATAGCAAGTAGTTTCTTGGCGATTGTGTCCATGGCCTCATCCCAACTGATGCGTTTCCATGTTCCAGAACCTCTGCCACCAACTTGCATCATTGGATACTTTATCCTATCTGGTGAATAGACTCTTCTTACATATGTATTACCTTTTACACAAAGTCCACCATTTGTGTAAGTTGACTCTTTTGCCCCCTCAACAAACTGCAAAACACCATCTTTTACATAAGATTTGATACTACAAGTGTTGTAACAGTTTCTAGGGCACGCATTTCTAAAAGTTGTGTAGCTTTTGCTGCCAGTATAAGGTATCTTAGTATCGATATACTCATTAGCAGCAAGTGCTCCGCCAGGAAAAGAGGCAACAGCCCCACTAGCCACTAAACCTTTTAAAAAATCACGACGACTAATGCCTTTATTGAAAAAAGCATCTAGACTTGATGATCTATTTTTCATCATTTTCTCCTTGAATGGAAAGTTCTGAATTAAAAAAGGCGTCTATTAAATCCATTAACGCCAAAAGCTCATTTGATGGTTTTTTGGAAGAGCTCTTAACACTTTCTATAAAATCAGGAATCCATGTTAAGATATGGTTTTTTAGAAAAAATATCCTAAGAGATTTAAGATAATCTATTTTTTTAACCAATTCAACATGTAAAAGCTGATAGTACGCATCAAGTTCTAACCCCAAAAAATCCTCAGGTATTGATCCTTCTTTAGGATTTACAAATCCCATAAAACTATATAACTCTCTAACACTTTCAGTTGTTTTACTCATGATAGTGCCCCTAGATTCTAAATACAAAGATGCGTATGGTGCTGCTAATGGCGCTTTTGGCCCAACAAAAAAGCGATTAAATTCGCCTTCAAACTCATCTATATTTTTAGTATTAACCTCTAAAGCTTCACAAGCTAAATGGAATGCTTTAGAATCATTGGCTAAAAAAAGATCCCTTAATCCTTGTACTATCTTGAGTCTGTCAAAGAGCATACAGTTCTCCTTAGTTTGCTATTTTATCCGCTAAGCTTTTCATGTCTTGTTCGCTTAGCCTTGTTACTTGGCCCTTCATTAATCCTTTTAGCTTTCCGCCATAAGAGCCATCTTTATAGCCTTTTAATGCAGCTATAAACTCCTCTTTACTCATATTTTTAATAACTTTGCTAACGCCATTAGCTACTGTTTCACCATTAGCCCCATGGCATCCTATGCAAGGCTTGTAAAGGTCACTGCTAAAGAGTAAACCTTGAGCCACCAATAGTCCAAAAATGAGTCTTTTCATATAACTCCTCCTTATTTTTGAAATCTTCCTATGTTGACGAAATAAAATTGGAAAAAAATTGCTAAAGTGGTTTTTCTTAGAAAAAAGTTTATTTTACGACTAATAGTGTTACTTAAAGAATAAATAAGAAATAAGACTAAAATGCTATTAATTAGCTTTTTATAGAGTAAAAATCTACTATTTTTTGAAAAAAAGAGATAAAAAGGGGTAAAAAGAAGAGAAGAAAAGAAAAAATCTTATAGGCTCTGACGAAAAAATCTTATGGTTTTAGTATAGAATCTATCTAATTTTTATCGTAAATCTTGCACCTTTTTCAATGTTTTTTACGCTCACAAAACCTTGCATATTATTCTCAATAATCACCTTAGTCATATAAAGCCCAATTCCAGTTCCTTGTTTGGCATGTTTGGTTGTAAAGTATGGCTCAAAAATTCTATCAATATTTCTTGGATCAATTCCCCCAGCATTATCTTCAATGCGAATAAGAGTATATTTTTTGCCAGATTTTATGGAGATGGAGATGGTTGGATCTTCAATTTTTCTTGAAACCAAAGTATCTTTTGCATTAGTAATTATGTTTAAAAGAGCATGTGCAAACTCATTTGGGTAGCCATTTATCTTAATGTCTTTGTTTATATCATAATTTAAATTTATAAGATGAAACTTTAACGATGCACTAATGATGGAAATAGCATTGGTACAAGCTTCTGCAATGCTAAAGGGCTCTTTTTCCTTAGATGGTTGAAAAAAGTTTTGAAAATCGCTAATAGTATTTGACATATGATTTGTTATGTCATAACAAGCTTTTATATGTTTTAACAAATCCTCTTTTGAAAGCTCTCCATATCTTGTAACTGCCTCAGCTTCCATTAAAATGGCATTTATCTCACTAAGAGGTTGCCTCCATTGATGGGCAATATTTCCAAGCATGCTTCCCATTGAAGCTAGTTTTGATTGTTGGACTAATAGTTTTTCTTGAGAAGTACTTCTGTGAATCTCTTGCTCTATTTTTCGCTCTAAGCTTGAAATTGTTGTATTCATAACTTTTTTAAGAGCATTAAGCTCAGCCGAACTAGCACTTAATTGCAATCTTTTTCCAAATTTTCCTTCTTTTAGATATGTTACTGTTTGGGTTGCCTCTTGGATTAGCTTTCTATCTTGCTCAAGCGCTAATTGTATCTTTGAGACTTGCAAATTTATAGCTTTTGCCATTTTCCCAAGCTCATCATTTGACTCAAGTTCAATCAATGTTTTTTTGTCTTTACTGTATGGGTTTTTTAAATATTCAAAAAATCTATCTAACCCTTTTTGAACTTTTTCAATGGAGATAATTATCTGTTTTATAATCAAAGAGTCAAAAAAGAAGCTAATAAATGCTATAAATAAAAAGCCAATTATTAAATAATACTTACTTTGCACCACATTTCTTTCTGCTTTTCCAAAAGTCTCCTCTGAAGCCCTCAAACTTTTAAACTGAGTAATTTTTAAAGTGTCTATGAGTTTAAAAAAAGCATCTCTTTCAGTGGAAATTGCATTCATAAAAGAGCCCTCATCAAACCCCTCTAACGCAAAAACTCTTGTAGTTTCTAAAATGCTCTTATACTCTTGCCATCTTTGTTTTAAATCTAAATTCTCTTTTTCAAAGGCGCTATCTAGCTTTGACATAAGAGGTAAAATTTTTAAATCTGCCTCATTTTTATAGTTTATATTTGGTGACATAACTAGCATGAGGGTGGATTCTCTTAACATAAAAAGAGGCTCTAAAAAGGTAGTTTGTAGTGATTGTACTTTTTTAAAATCTAAAAATACATTTTGTAAATCTTTAAAGCCTTTTTGATTAATGTTTAGCGATAAAATCGCTAAAAAAAGAAGCGAAGCTATCCCTATGATGCCTAGAATTAGAAACTTTCTTCTAATAGAAAAACTATTCATTCTTCAAAATCCTTTTCTAGCACTCTTTTAGGAAGCAAAAGTCTTTCTCTTTCCTTTGGCAGTTCTTCATCTCTAATTGACCAATGATACGGAGTTATTTTTGCCTCCCAAAGCCTCATGATTGCCGTTGTTGAGGGCATAAAATCTACCTCTTTATTCATTCCTATAACTAAATTTGGTGATGGGATGCTTAACATGTAAGCTTTGTCATAAATATATTCTAAAATCTCCTCAACACTTTTTTTAAACTCAGGCGTACACTGCTCAATCTTAAAAAACTCTCTAAATAAAGAGTCCAAATACTCATCTTCTTCTACCGCGCTCCATTGGTTCTTAGTGTAAATGGTGAAAAAACTAGTCCATGGATGGCCATACCACTCTTCATTTCCCCAAGTTAAAATATCCCAATCATACCTATTTTCTCTATTTGTTAAAAGCTTATGAAACACATATTTTTCATCACTTGTTATGTCATATTCAATTTTTACACCATATTTTAAAAGCTGATACTCAATCCCTTTCCAAATGGAGAGAAATCTATCTTGAGTTACTACTTTTAATTTTAAATCTTTTAGTAAAAAACTAATCTCCTCTTCACTCATCTTTAATGGAGGGTTTTTAAAATATCTTTGCGAAATATCTTTTGTAGAAATATAATTGTTTGAAATAGGAAAAGGAGATGGCTCGCCCTCATTTTTATATACAAAAGTTATAAGTTTTTCTTGATCAATTGCTTGATTTAGGGCTTGTCTTTTTTTTAAATCTTGCAAGGGGTTCTCTTTATTCATTAGATTTATATGAGTGCTTAGAGTAGTTTTAGAAGGGCCTACAAAAAGCTTTGCATATTTAGAATTTACTATTTCAGTCTTTTTATTTAGTGGAATAAAAGCAATGTCAATTCTTCCTTCATGATTAGCTAACCCATCTACCACTTCATCTATTGGCATTTGAGTATGCACTGTTATGGTCTTTATGTAAGGTTTATCTTTTTCAAAATAGTATGGATTTGCCTTTAAAACAACTTTTTTACTATGTGAGAGTCCTGTTGCATGGCCTGATGCTAAGATGTACGGCCCAGAGCCAAAAGGCCCTGCTACTGCGGTATTTACACCTGTTATGCTTTTAGTCCAACTATGATGTTTGTAGTATTCATCTGTATATAAACTTATTCTAGCTAAATCATTTAATAGCATGCCATAGGGCTCGTTTAAGTGTATTCTAATGCGAAAATCATCAATTTTTTCTACAAATTTTAATTTATTGTGAATATCTGTGTATGTAAAAGCTCCTTTTTGAAATTGGTTAAAGTTTCTTACAACAGCGTCTGCATCTAGTTTAGTTCCATCTTGAAATCTTACATCTTCTCTTAGCCAAAAATCGTAAGTTAAAGGATCTAATTTTTCATGTTTATAAGCTATAAAGTAATCCCACCCTCTATCTGAATCATCAAGTCTTACTAAAGTTCCATTTATAAGCCTCATAATGTACGCATATGGCAAAGATGGGATATAAACATTTAAATGAGAGTTTGGATGACGGTAATTTAAGCTTATTTTACACGCATCATCCATTTGATATAGCTCTTGTTTTTCAAGCTCACCCGCTAGAAGCGGCGAAAAAACTAAGAGTATAAAAAGCAAAAGGTTAGGCAAGCTTATATCCAACACCTGAGAGGTTAAATATTATATCCTCAGGAAGTTTTCCTCTTAGATTTTTGACTAAAGATCTTATGGCATTATCAGTCATTACTGAGTCTTCCCAAATATAGTTTTGTAGCTCCTCATAAGTTACAACCCTATGAGAATTTTTAAATAAAAGCTCCACAAAAGCCATCTCTTTTTTTGTCAAAGGGATACATTTGTCTTTAAATTTTAACTCTTTATTGTTCCAATCATAACTATATCCTTTAGATATTTCAAACTCTTTTAGTCTAATTTGAAGCTTTTTGCTACACTGATTTAGCACATCTATCATCTTTTCAAAATTGATTGGTTTTACAATATACTTTTCAATATGAGCATCAATTAATGGAAGTAAATATTCACTATTTGTATGAGCAGTAAGCACGACAATCAAAACTTTTGAGCCACTTTCTCTAACTTGTTTGATAAAATCAACCCCATTTAACACTGGCATTTCTAAATCTGTAATGATAATATCAGGAGAAAAGTTTTTTAAAATATTTAAAGCTTCATCCCCATTTGCAGCCTCAACAACCTCTTTTACGATATATCTCATAGATGAAGCGATGTGGCCTCTTATAGTGTTTTCATCTTCAACTAATAGTACTTTTAAGTTTTTTAATAAGTTTGTATTCATAATCCCGCCTTTTAAAGATATATTATATCTAAGCAACAGCAGTTTTTAATTTAATAAATACCAGCGCTCCATCTTCGTGGTTTTTAGCATCCACTATCCCATCCATATTTCCCTCAATTATAGTTTTGCACATGTAAAGTCCTATGCCAGTCCCTTGTTTGGCATGTTTGGTTGTAAAATATGGCTCAAAAATCCTCTCAATATTCTCCTCTTTTATCCCCCCAGCATTATCTTTTACTTGGATTAAAATATACTGTTTTCCAACTTTAGTAGTAACAGTTATCTTTGGATTTTTAATTTTTCTCTCAATCAAAACATCTTTAGCATTTGAGAGGATATTTAAAAAAGCTTGAGAAAACTCATTTGGGTAACCTAAGATTTTTGGAGATGCTTTTGCTTCAAACTCAAACTCAATTTGATGGTATTTTAGTGATGAATAGAGGATTTTAGTTGCTTTTTCACACGCTTCAATAACGCTAAAGAGCTCTTTTTTCTTTGAAGGTTTGAAAAAGTTTTGAAAATCATTTATAGTATTTGACATAAAATCTGTAATAGCGTTGCACTTTTCTATTTGAGAGTTTAAAAACTCTCCATTTAAGTCATGATGAGAGTGTTTTATTTGCAAAGTCATAAGTATGGCATTTATTTCGCCAAGTGGTTGTCTCCATTGGTGGGCAATATTTCCTATCATGTTTCCCATTGAAGCTAGTTTTGACTGCTGAATGAGAAGCTTTTCTTGATCACTTCTTTGGTTAATCTCCTCTTGAATTTTTTGTTCTAAATCATCCATCATCTCATTCATAACCAACTTTAGAGTATTTAACTCTTTTGAGCTTGGCATTTCAATAAGCCTTCTATCTCTCTTGCCTTTTTTAAGCGCCTCTACGATTGAAGTTGCCTCTTCGATTAGTTTTTGATCTTTTTTCAAATCCTTTTTTATTTGATCTATCTGGGCATTAATAGCCTTAGCCATAGCCCCAAGCTCATCTTTGCTTGTAAGCTCAATTGCTTTATTGTCTAAAGCCTCACTTTTATCTCCAAGATATTTAAAAAATCTCTCCAATCCTTTTTGTAAAGTTTCAATAGAATCAATGATAGTATTTGCAAAAAATGAAGCTATTAAAATATTTAAAACAAGCAGTGCTACCATTCCTAAAAATAGTAAAAATTTATTTTTTTTGGCTAAGTTTTGCGCCAATATAAAAGTGTTTGAAGACTTTTCAAGCTGGCTTGATTGAGTCTTTTCTAGCGCATCTATGAGGGCAAAAAACTGTTTTCTCTCAGCTGTATTTGCATTTATAAATGCACCCTCTTCAAAACCCAAAGAGATATTTTCTCTTGTTAATGAAAGCAGTTTTTCATACCCCATCCAAAGAGTTTTTAACTCCTCGTCCATAGTTAAAAATGCTTCATTTAACTCATTTGTTAAATTTGGGATATTTGAATCAATATGTTTTCTAAAGTTTTCATTTGGGGCCATTACTAATGAAAGGCTAAGCTCTCTTAGTTTAAAAAGTGGAGCTATAAATCTACTTTGAAGAGTATAAACTTGCTTTGAATCACTAAAAACATCATTTAAGTTTTTTAAACTTTTTGAATTAGCACTAAGAGCTAACAAAGCTAACCCTACAAGCATTAAAACTCCAACTAATCCTAAAACAAAAAGCTTAAATCTAATGGTAAGACTACTCATCTTTTAGCCTTATTGGGAGAAATGGTTTTTTACACTCATTTGGATAGCCACCTTTTCTAACTGATCTATGAAGTGAGCTAATTTTAGCATCCCATAAAGGCATGATAGCTGATGAGGATGGAGTATAGCTAACCTCTTTATTTACTGCTAAAACTAAATTTGGAGATGGTACAGGGAGTAAATATGCCTTTTTTGAAGCGTGCAAAACTATCTTTTTTACAAGTTCATCATATTTAGGTGAGCCAGTTTTTACTCTGAAAAACTCTGCAATTAACTCTTTCATGATTGGATCATCTCTTATCATCGACCATTCACTTCCTTCATTATATGTAAAAAAGAGTGTCCAAGGATGATTTCCATACCAATCATCATTTCCCCAAGTTAAAATATCCCAATCTTTTGGATTGTCATGATTTGTTAAAAGGTTTTCATATATCACTTTTTCACTTTTAGTGATAGTGTAGTCTAAACTTACGCCATACTCTTTTAGTTGATACTCAATCCCTTTCCACAAAAACATAAACCGATCTTGAGTTAAAACCTTAAAAGTGGTTCCATTTAAGAGCGTAAAAAGCTCATTTTTTTCCTCTTTACTTAAACTATAACTTTGAGGCTTTAGGGATGATTTTAATTTTGCAATCGCAGTAAAATTTGCTGAAGCAGCTGAGGGTGAGAGTTTCCCCTCTTTTTTATATACAAAATTTAAAAGATTGTCTTGATCTATCGCTTTTACAACTGCTTTTCTATACTCTTCTTTAGCAAAAAGAGAGTTTGGATTTATCATATTAAAGTAGATTGTGTAGTTGTGCATTGATGGAATGGTTATTAGTTTTGATTCGCTTGATAGAACTGTTTCAATCTTTTTATTAAATGGAATAGGCGCGATATCTAGGGTTGGATTTTCGCCAAGAACTCTTCTTAGAGCTTCATTTGAGCTAATTTCAGTAAAAATTTTTATACTATTTATATATGGTTTTCCCTCTTCATAATAGTATGGATTTGCCTCTAAGATTATCTCATTTGTCTGCTTTCTACCTGTTGCAAAACCCTCTTTTAAAATGTATGGTCCAAGCCCATAAGGACCTGGTTCAATCATGCTATCCCCAGTAGCTCCACCCATCCAGCTAAATTTTTCTAAATACTCATCGCTATATATATTTATGCTTGCTAAATCATTTAAAAACATCCCATAAGGGGAGTTTAGAAAAAACCTAACACTAAATTCATCTAGTTTTTTTACCTCTATTAAACTGTTGTGAATATTTGTGTAGGTAAAAGGATGAGCAATGAAATGTTTGAAATTATGAACTACACTATCTGCATTAAAATTAGTTCCATCTTGAAACTTTATGCCTTTTTTTAAAAAAACATCATAAGTTAAATCATCAATTTGCTTAATCTCTCTTGCAAGCATGTATTCTAAACCCTCTTCATTATCTTTCACTCTTAAAAGTGTTCCATTAACTAACCTTGAGACATAAGAGTAGGGGATGGAGGGGATATATACATTTATTTGCGAGCTTGGATCTCTTTTATTTAAAAGTTCTGCGCAAGAAGTTTTATCTATATAAACAAGTGGCTCTTCAATGAAAGGAGTAGTTGCTTTTAAATAAACAAAAAGTAGTAATATACTAAGGAATCGCAATCTTATAACCTATGCCAGATAGATTTTGAATAAAATCAATAGGCAGTTTTTTTCTTAAATTTCTAACAAGTGATCTAAGCGCGCTATCAGTCATGACATCATCTTGCCAAACTCTTCCTTGAAGCTCACTATAAGTTGTAATATTTTGACCATTTTCAATCAAAACTTCCAAAAATGCCAACTCTTTTTTGGTTAGTTTTATGGCGCTATCTTTAAATGAGAGTATCTTTTCACTAGAGTTATAGCTGTAACCAAGGGGGAGTTTATACTCAATTCCTCTTGATTCACAAATTTTTAATACACACTTTTCAAGTGCTTCTAAAAGCTTTTTTAAATTTACTGGTTTTACTAAATATTGCTCCAAATATAGATCAATCGCCCCTAAAAGATACTCTTTATCTGTATGAGCAGTTGCTATGATGATGCAAGTTTGACTATCTTCTTCTCTAATTTTTCTAACCATGGTGATACCATCCATCACAGGCATTAAAATATCTGTGATGATGATATCAGGTTTATGTTTTTTATATAGTTTGTAGCCTTCACTGCCATTTTCTGCTTCAATCACATTTGAGGCAAGATAGCGCAGTGAATGGGCAATATTCTCTCTAATTCCAACTTCATCTTCAACAAAAAGAATAGATAAATTCTTTAGCTTTAAAGCTAGCTCTTTTTGCAAACAGACTCCTTTAAGGAAAAGCTAAAAAACCATCCTTTGCAAAAGATCTTAAAAATCTTAAGATCATCTCATCTTGCTCTGGCGTTGGTCTAGCAAACTCTTTCATACTACCATACAAGCTATCCCACTCAAGCATAGTGTGCAAATGCGGCTCATTAGCAGCGTGACACTGGGTACAAGTATTGTAAAACTCATCAATATTTGGATCCCAAGCAGTCTCTAAATCCTCCTCTAGCAAACTCTCATCTACAAGCACGGTAACTGAGCCTTTGCCCTCATCCAAAGCTTCAACTTTGTCTTTGGAAGATTTAATCAATGCTACTTTTTTGTTTTTTGTGGCAAATAAAATATCGCCATCTTCATTTAAAAAACCAGTGATTTTAACCTTTGCTTTTCCATCACTGTTTTCTAAAACCTCTACTGGCGTGCCGCTATATATGGTAGCATTATCAACCTCTAAAGCTAGCTTGCCATCTAAGTTTATGTATTGGGCTGCTTGAGCGCTAAGCGCCCAAACAACCATACTAATTATAGTTAAAAATCTCATTTTAATCTCTTAGCTATGAGATAGCTTTGGTAAAGAGTAAGCTTGATTTGGTACAAGTTTACCAGTAGCTTTTCTAATGCCAGCTAGTGTGGTATTTGCCGTGGTAGCTTGTGCCATTTGTGAGCTTGGTCTTGATGAGGTTAAAACATTCACATGTCCACTATTGCATCTTGATTTGCCTGGAGCATCTAAATTCTCAGGGTTATACCAAGCACCCTCTTCAATAGCAATTACGCCTTCCATAACATCTTCAGTAACTACCGCTCCAGCAAGTAGCGCGCCTCTATCGTTAAATACTTCTACAATATCACCATTTTTGATGCCATGTTTTGCGGCATCTTTTGGATTGATTCTCACTGGCTCTCTATTTGCAATTTTATATGCGTTTTTAATCCAAACATTATCCATTTGTGAGTGTAGTCTAAATGTTGGATGAGGTGAGAGTACATGAAGTGGGAATTTACTAACTTCTTTACTTCCTAAATACTCAGCTGGCTCAAACCACATTACATGACCTTTAAAGTGGGAGTAGCCATAGTCTGCATACTTTTGTGAAAAGATTTGGATTTTTCCACTCTCAGTGCTTAATTTATTTGCTACTGGATCTTTTCTAAAATCTCTATGTCTTACAAACTTATAAGCCTCTTTTGGTGGGTCAAATTTAACAAATCCACTCTCCCAAAACTCATCAAAGCTTTTCTTTTTAACTCCATCTGAAGCTTCATAAAAATCTTTAATGTGCTCTAATTCACTCTTTCCACCAGTAAATTTTTGATAAACATCATCTCCAAACTCTTTAGCTAGTAGTGAGAAAATTTCATAATCACCCTTTGCTTCAAATGGATTATCTACAACTTTTCTCATAGCATATATGTAATCCCCAGAGTAACTACCACCATATGCAATGTCATTTCTCTCTAAAGTTACTGAAGCTGGCAGAACAATGTCTCCCATCTTAGCTGTTGGTGTCCACCATGGCTCTTGAACTACAAAAGTATCTAATGTTTTAAGAGCATTTATTAACTCATTTGTATCAGGATGATGTCCAACAATATTACATCCAGCAATATACATTAACTCAATTTTTGGGTAAGTGATTTTATTGCCTTTATAGTCAATCTCTTTTCCTGGATTTAAGATAGCTTCGCTAATTCTTGAAGCAGGAAGAGATGTTCCAACTCTGTTTCTTCCTTGTGCAAAACCACCTGGCATTTTGGCGCCAGCTGCTGCTTGCCCACCACCGCTATAGTGCATTGAAAATCCAAAACCACCGCCTGGAGTTCCAATTTGTCCTATCATTGCTGCTAAAGTGATAAGTCCCCAGTCAGCTTGCTCTCCATACTGCGCTCTTTGCATTGCCCAGTTTCCAGCTAAAAATGTTTTATTTTTCACAAATGTATCTGCTAAAGATTTGATCACATCTTCTGGAACTGCTGATATTTTAGCTGCCCATGCTGGAGTTTTTGGAGTATTGTCAGTTTTTCCAAGTAGGTATGGTAAAAACTTATCAAAACCATCAGTATATTTTTCAACAAAAGCTTTATCATACTGATTTGTTGTATATAGATGGTGCATCATTCCAAGCATCATCGCGACATCTGTATTTGGTCTAATCTTAATCCACTGCGCATCAAACATTTTTGCAGTTTCAGTCATGATTGGGTCAATGCTTATGAATTTGATGTTTGATTTTTTGTACTTAAAGTAGTACTCATCATTTTTTCTATTTGCAACAGCATAATCTATCTTGTTTGTTTTAAATAGATCTGCTCCCCACATTACATAAACTTCACAATTTTCTAAAATTTGCTCATGGGCAGTTTGTAGTGAGTAAACTTCCATATCCCCAACGATACCTGGGTTTGTTGGGCCAGCAGCACCATTACTATACTCACCATAAGTTCCTACCGCACCACCTTTTGCTAAGTTAAAAAACTTTCCACAAAGAGCAGGACAACTATGAACTGTTCCAGGGTGTGACCATCCACTATATGTAGCGTTGTAAATATTCTCTCTTGGAGTAGCTTTAATTTTATCAGCAATCAACTTTGCAGCTTTTTCCCAGCTAACTCTTACAAAAGTATCACTTCCTCTTAGTTTTGCATTGTCTTTCTTGCCCTCTAGGTAGCTTTTTCTAACATATGGATATTTTATTCTTGTGTTAGAGTAAGTTCTATCCATCAACGCTTTTGTTAAAGCGCCAGGGTTTTTGTCTGATTCATGAGGAGTGATATCTATCATCTTCCCATCTTGCACATGAGCATAGAAAGCTCCAAAGTGTCCAGCGTGTGGGATTTTTTCTACTTTAGAAAAAAGTTCCGTTGCACTTAATGGACTTGTAGCAGTAGCAGCCGCAGCTGAGCCAAGTATTGAGGTTTTAATAAAACCGCGTCTTGATAGACTCATAACACATCCTTTTAATTTAAGATAAAAAGATGTTAAAGAAAAAAAGTAGCAAAAAAATCGAATTTTCATTTAAGAATAATTTTCTTTGTGCCTTTTCAAATTAATTGTAAAAATTAAGAAAAAGGAGAAAATACACTTTTTCAACACTTTTTTTCCATTAATAAAACATCTATTTTTTCTATACTCACTTAAATTTAAAAATATGCTAGGAGTGCGCATGATTAGGAATCTACTACTTACAGCCATAGTTGCAACGGCCATAGTCGCTGGTGAGGTTGCTTATTCTACAAAAGAGAAGAATGTTTACTTAGAAGCAAACTCTGATAGAGTCGTGGGCAAGCTACTGCCTACAAATGCGATTGAGATATTAGAAGAGGTTGGAGATAGAGTTAAGTTTAAGATAGAGGGTTTTCAAAACCCAAAAACTGGAAGCATTATCTACTACACAACTAAAGCTAGGATTTTTTCACTTGCATTTGCAAGAACTGCTGAGCCAGAACTTGAAGTGTTAGATGATAGCTTGGAGGATGGATGGAGAAGGGTTAGCACAATTGCTTATACAACAAAGGGTGATTTTGAGAGCAAGCTTGAGCCAATGATGCAAAGGGCAGGAAAGCTCTACTCTGATAACTGTTCAATGTGCCACACCTTGCATGAAGTGAATCACTATACAGCAAATCAGTGGCCACCAACATTTAAAGGAATGATTGAAAGAACACCTTTGGATAAAGATGATATTTGGCTAGTTACACAATATTTGCAAAAAAATGCAAAAGATATGAAATAAGGAGGACAAGATGAGTGAAGCTTTGAACCGTAGAGGTTTTTTAAAAATTAGCGCGGCTTTAGCTGCGGTGCCAGTAGTGTCAGAGTTAACTGGAACTTATTTGTTTGCACAAGAAGCTCCAAATTTAATTCAAAATGGTGAAGTTGTAACAGGAACTCACTGGGGAGTTTTAAAAGTAACTTTAAAAAATGGAAAAGTTGTAAAATCTGAAGCCTTATCTTCAGCAAGTAAAATCCCAAATGCGTTGCAAGAAAATACCGCAGATATGATTTATAAATCGCGTGTTAAATATCCAATGGTAAGAAAGAGCTATCTAGCTGATCCAGATAATCCAAAACCAGCCTTAAGAGGAAGTGAGGAGTTTGTAAGAGTTAGTTATGAAGATGCCATTAAATTAGTAGCTAGAGAGCTTAAAAAAACTAGACAAGAAAAAGGAATAGATAGCGTTTTTGCTGGAAGTTATGGCTGGAAAAGTGTTGGTAATGTTCATAATTCTAGAATTTTACTTCATAGATTTATGAATTTAAGTGGCGGTTTTACAGGAAGTTTGGGTGATTATTCAACAGGGGCTAGTCAAGTTATCATGCCTCATGTAGTTGGAAGCATTAGCGTATATGAGCAACAAACTAGCTGGCCAGTGATCTTAGAAGACTCAGACATTGTAGTGCTTTGGGGAGCAAACCCAATCTCTACTCTTAGAATTTCATGGCAAGTAGATGATGGTCAAGCTTTTGGGTATTTAGAAAAGTTAAAAAATAGCGGTAAAAAAGTGATTATCATTGATCCAAGAAGATCAGCAACTGTTAAGTACTTTGATAAAGCAGAGTGGATTGCTCCAAGGCCAAATACCGATACTGCCATTATGCTTGGTATGATTTATCACCTACTTTCAACAAATAACTATGATAAAGATTTCTTAGAAAACTATACAGTAGGTTTTGAAAAATTTACTCCATATGTTTTAGGTAAGGTTGATGGAGTAGAGAAAACTCCAGCATGGGCAGCAAAAATTTCTGGCGTAAAAGAGAGTGTTATTAAAGATTTAGCAAAAAGATTCTTTGACAATAGAACTATGCTAATGAGCGGATGGTCACTTCAAAGAGCTCACTATGGAGAGCAACCACACTGGATGCTTGTAACTTTAGCTTCAATGCTTGGGCAAATTGGACTTCCAGGTGGAGGTTTTTCATTAGGACATCATTATAGTGGAGCTGGCGTTCCATCAAGAAAAGGTGGAGTAGTTGGTGGAATGAATGCTGCTAGTGTTGGGCATTTTGATGCTAATGGAAAGTTTTTAGGTACTGGTGAAAAGACAGCATCTGCTGGAGAGACTGGAGCTAGTTGGAAGTTAAAAGTTTCAGCATCTTCATTTCCTGTTGCTAGAATCGCAGACGCTCTTATGAATCCAGGTAAAAAGATTCAACACAATGGTAGAGAATTAACTTATCCAGACATTGATTTTATCTACTGGGTAGGTGGAAATCCTTTTGCTCACCATCAAGATACAAATACTTTAGTAAAAGCTTGGAAAAAGCCTAGAACAGTAGTAGTTAACTCAATCTACTGGACCCCAACAGCTAAGATGGCAGATATTGTTTTCCCAACAACTTCGCAGTATGAGAGAAATGACATTGCTATGATAGGAGATTACTCTAATCATGGAATTTCGCCAATGAAGCAGTTAGTACAAAAGCAGTTTGAAGCAAAAGATGATTATCAAATCTTTAGCGATTTATGCTTAGCGTATGAGGGCAAAGGGCTTTACAATGCTTACACTGATGGTGGCAAAGATGAGATGCAGTGGATTGAAGAGTACTATAATTCTGCGTACAATGCTGTAAAGGCAAACCCAGATTTAGTTACTGATATGAAACCATTTGCAGAGTTTTGGGCAAATAATAAGCCAATAATTTTTGATAGCACTATGGAGAGTGAAGCTTTTGTTAAATTTAAATCTTTTAGAGATGATCCAATTTTAGAGCCACTTGGAACTCCTTCTGGATTAATTGAGATTTACTCTAAAACAATTGAAAAGATGAAATATGATGACTGCTTCCCATATCCAAGATGGTTTGAGCCAATTGAATGGTTAGGAATGGAGAATAAACCAGCGCAGTTTCATATGATTAGCCCGCATCCACACGATAGACTCCACTCACAGCAAAATCAAACTAGCCTAAGGGATAGATATGCTGTAGGAAACCATGAGCCAATTTGGATTAACCCAAAAGATGCAGCTAAAAAAGGCATCAAAAATGGTGATACAGTAAGAGTTTTTAATGCTAGAGGCGAGGCGTTAGCTGGAGCGGTTGTGACTGATGACATCATTGAGGGTGTTGTATGTTTAGAAGAGGGCGTTTGGTATGATCCAAGCAAGCCAGGAATCGTTGGTGCTATTTGTAAAAACGGAAGTCCAAATATGCTTACAATCGACATCCCTTCTTCACAATTAGCAAATGGAAACATTTCACACACAGCACTTGTAAATATTGAAAAATTTAGTGGTAAAAAAGAGCCATTAACAGCTTTTTCTGCCCCAAAAGGTGCATAAATTAAATCTCTCCCGCTTTTGCGGGGGAGGTTAAAGTAGTTTTTTAGGGTAGAGATTAAAAATAGTTTGAGACATTAACTCATGATTTAACCCATCTTTTAACAGCTCAAGTAAGACTATTAATGGAATGAGTCCATTTTTATAATCTTTAATTAGCTTTTTTAAAACTATTTTTCTATCTTTAATAAATGTGCTAACAATTTCTTTCATGAGTAAAACTGCCATTTTTTTATCTATATTTTGTGAAATTAAGATTTTGTAGTGCTTTTCATAACTATCAAACATCTCTTCAAAAGAGAGTTTTTTATTTAAAATTTCATTTAATTTTTTAGCTTTAACCTTATCTTTCATGTTAAAAAAGAGGCTATTAGCTTCATTAAACTTATATAAATCTTTAAATTTACTCCCTACAAGCTTTAAATTCTCAAATCTCTTTAATGCAAAAAGATGGATTAAAAACTCCTCTTTTAGGAAAATATTTCCTAATGAACACTCCTGTATGATTGGTACATTTTCATATTTTTTTATAAGTCTTGAGGCAAAAACACCTTCTATTTTGCCAATATTTTTCCCCTCCACTAAAAGCTTACTCTCTAGGCCACAACTTGGGCTTTTGGACTTTAAAATAATCCCATTTATCTTTGTAGGAAATGTCAAGAGTTCTTCTTCTATGGTTTCATTTAACTCTTTTGTTAAATTTTTTTTAGAAAAATTTGTGATAACTTCTACTTTTTCATTAATTAAATTTAAAGATATTGGCTCTCTAGGAGTTCCAAAAGCTCTATTTTCTGGGCAAAAAGGGATAAAATTTACAAATGAAGAGAGTTTTTTTAAAACATATTCACTGCTTTGATCTTTTCCATCATATCTAACTACATTACCTAAAAGACATGAAGAGATTGCAATGTTCAAATGAGCTCTTTTAGGATTTTTATATTTTCTTTTATCTCTCTTGGCTCATACACAGCTTTTACTATGCTAATTAAATCTGCATCTTTAAGTAAAGAAATATTTGTCTCATTAATGCCACCAATGGCGCAAATGGGGATTTTTAACTCTTTTTTTGCCCTTTTTAAAAGCTCTAAGGGAGCTTTTTTTGCATCTGGTTTGGTTGATGAGGGGAAAAATGAACCAAATGCTACATAGCTAGCACCTTGATTTTGCGCTAAGATAGCTCTTTCTAAATCATCATAACATGAAACACCAATGATTTTATCTGGCAAAAGTTCTCTAGTCTTAATTAAACTCTCATCCTCAATCCCAATATGTACACCATCTGCATCAATTTCTTTGGCTAAATTAACTCTATCGTTTATGATAAAAATAGCGCCATACTTTTTGCATATTTGTTGGATGTTTAAAGCTTTTTCTAAAAGCTCTTCATCTTTACTGTTCTTATCTCTTAACTGCACCACTTTAACCCCAGCTTTTAAAAGCTCTAACACCTTAGATTCAAGCTCTAAAAAAGGTGTATATCTCTCATCTGTTAGTGCGTACAAGCCCTTAAGTTGCACTATTTCCCCCAATTTTATGAGCCAAAGGCCCTGGCCCTTTTCCTAAATTTGGCGCATTTAATATGGCTTCATATATGAATTTTTTAGATATTTTTATAGCATCTTCCAAACTCTTTCCAAGAGCTAAATTTGAAGCAATGGCAGTTGAGTAAGAGCAGCCACTTCCATGCAAGTTTTTTGTCTCAAGCTTTAAAGATTCAAAATCAACCACCTTTCCATCAGGATAATAAAGCCTATCTAAACTATGGCCATTTTTTACAAAGTGTTTGATTAAAACTGGAGATGGGGCGTCAACTCTTAACTCTTTACCAAAAAGAACGATTGCCTCTTTTTGATTTGGAGTGATTAGAGTTGCGTATTTAAACAGTTTTTTTAACTCCTCCACCGCATCAATTTCAAGTAGATTTGCCCCAGCTTTAGACAAAAACACAGGATCTAAAACAACAGGAAGATTAACTCTTTCTAAAAATGAACCAAGAGAGCTAATGAGTTCTTTATTAAAAAGCATTCCAATTTTAATAGCGTCAATCCTAAAATCGCTCATTATCATCTCTATTTGATCGTGCAAAAATCCAACTGGAACTGGCTCAATGCTCTTAACACCAGTTGTATTTTGAGCGGTTAAAACAGTAATGGCAGTTGTGCTAAAAACACCAAAGGCTTCAGCTGTTTTTATGTCAGCTTGTATGCCAGCCCCTCCACTTGAGTCGCTTCCTGCAATGATTAGCAAAGTTTTCAAGTCTTTCTCCTTGCGTTTGTAAAATTCTATCTTTTTATTTCTAATGATTAACATAAAGAGATATTTAAGCTTAAATTAATTGACATATGTAAAAAATAAGCATATACTTTTACATATGTAAAGGAGAGCTAAATGAAAAGAGTAGCCATAGCTAGTGGCAAAGGCGGAACGGGAAAGACGACAATTTCAACTAATTTGGCAACTTTTCTAGCTAAAAATGGCGAAGATGTGATTTTGGCAGATGCGGATGTAGAAGAGCCAAATGCTTCTTTATTTTTAAAACCAAACTTTACTAAAACCATTGAAGCTAAAAAAGCTCATCCTATTTGGGAAAATGAGAATTGTACTTTATGCGGAGACTGCGCAAGGCATTGCCATTTTAATGCACTTTTAGCACTCCCAAGTGAGATTTTGATTTTTCCAAATCTTTGTCATAGTTGTTATGCTTGTAGCGAGCTTTGTCCTACTAACTCTTTACCTATGAAGGAAGCAAGAATTGGCGAGATAAACATGGGAGATAGTTATGGTGTGAAGATAGTTGAGGGCAAGCTTGATGTAGGGCAAGAGATGGCTACAGCATTGATTGCTCAAACTTTAGAAAAGGCTTGTGAGAGGGCTAAAAAAGACTCAATCCTTATTTGCGACTCACCCCCTGGCACTTCTTGCTCTTTTGTAGAAACCATAAAAGAGTGTGACTTTGTCATTTTGATAACTGAACCAACTCATTTTGGGTTAAATGATTTAAAAATTGCGATAAAAACTTGCAAGGCGCTAGATAAAGAGTGCGGGGTTGTGATAAATAGATTTAGTGTTGGCTCTTCAGAAATAGAGGAGTTTTGCGAGAGTGAAAATGTAGAGGTTTTAGGCAAAATTGAGCACTCACAAGAGATTGCAAAATCTTATGCTAAAGGCGAATTAATACACTCTAATTTGGAAGTTTTTAAAAATGCACTTGAAAATATTTGGGAAAACACAAGGAAAAAATTATGAAAGAGATAGTGGTAATCTCAGGCAAAGGAGGTACAGGAAAAACATCTTTTAGTGCAGCATTTGCCAAGCTAAATAACACAAATGCGGTAGCGTGTGATTGTGATGTTGATGCGGCAAATTTACATATGCTTTTAGGCTCTTCATTTGAAAATGAAGTAGATTTTAAAAGTGGGCATGAGGCAAACATAGCTCAAGAGGAGTGCATTACTTGTGGAAAATGTATGAGAGTTTGTAGGTTTGGTGCGATTGAATTTGTAGGGGGAAAATATATCGTAAAGCCTTATTCGTGTGAGGGCTGTCACTACTGCGCTACTATTTGTCCAACAGGTGCGATTGAAATGGAGCTTAAAACCTCAGGGCATAGTTACTGCTCAAAAACAGATTTAGGTCAAACTCTTGTCCATGCAAAGCTTGCAATTGGGGCTGAAATGTCTGGAAAACTGATAGCTCACACAAAAGAAAGAGCTAGAGTTGCAGCAAGGAAGGAGGGAGTAAAATATTTAATAGTAGATGGAAGCCCTGGGATTGGGTGTCCTGTGGTTTCATCTTTGAGTGGGGCAAATTTGGCTCTGTTTGTAGCTGAGGCTAGCATTTCAGGTTTTCATGATTTAAAAAGAGTGCATAAACTTACTAAAACTTTCAACATCCCATCAGTTATGATAATTAATAAAAGTGATTTAAATGATGAGGTAAAAGAAGAGTTAATCAAGTTTGCAAAAGAAAATGAAGTGGAAATTGTAGGAGAGATGGAGTACAAAAAAGAGGTTTATGAAGCCTTACAGGAGGGGAAAACTTTGCTAGATAAAGATGAGCTAAAAGAGAAGATTGTCTCTTTTTGGCAAAAGATTGAAGATAATTTAAAGGAGAAGAGATGAAGATACTTTTTACCACCAAAGGAGAGAGCAGTTTAGCCATGATGGATCCAAGATTTGGAAGGGCGGATTTTATGTTAATTTATGATGAAGAGACTAAAGAGTTTAAGCCTTTAGCAAATGAAGCTAAAGAGGATGCCCACGGCGCAGGGTTAAAGGCTGCTACTTTGGCTATCTCAAGTGGTGCTAAGGTTGTCATAACTGGAAATGGCGCAGGCGACAAAGCCAGTGAAATTCTAAAAAAAGGTGGCGTAGAGGTTTATGTAGGTGCTGGTCAAATGAAGGTAAAAGAGGCTTATGAGGCTTATAAAACTGGCCAACTAGAAAAACAAGAACTTTAAAGGATTTAAAATGAGAAATGGAAGATGTGGCGCTAGTAGGGGAGGCCAAGGACAAAATAGAGCTCAGGGAATGGGCAGAGGGCAAAATGCAGGAGCAAGAAGAGGACAGGGCATGGGACAAGGTAGTTGCCAAAGAGTAGGAAAAGGGCAAGGAATGGGCAAAGGGCAAGCATTTGCAAATAGAGGAGTTATGAGTTTGGAAGGAGAGAATAGATGAGGTTAATTTTTCCTACAAATGAGAATCAAGGAACTTTATCTTTAAGAGGTGCACACTTTGGAAAGGCAAAGTTTTATACTTTAGTTGAGATTAAAGAGGGCAAGATTGTTGATGTTGAGGGGATTGAAAATCCTGGACATAAAGAGGGTGGTTGCCAAAATGCGGTTTTAAACATAATGAGTTTTAACCCTGATGCGCTGATAGTCTCAGGCATTGGTGGAGCGCCTGCTGCTGGTTTTGCTAAGGCTGGACTGGATCTGTACTTTGATCAAGAGTCCAAAACTGTAAAAGATAGCATTGAGCTATTTTTAAATGGTTCGTTAGCAAAAAGCAAGGGAGAGGGAACTTGTGGAGCTCATTAGAAACTTTGGTGCTTTTGTCTTGAGATGAAGGCACCTAGGTACAATAAATTTTTAGAATAGGATTGATATTAAAACAATTGTTGTTATTTATCTTTATATTTGATAATCTTTTATATAATTTAAATGTATTGTTGCTAGACAAAGCAAAGGTTTGATAAAAATGGAATTTATACCAAGAAAATTGCCACTGGATATAGATGTTGAAACTAAAACCATATTAAAACGAGCAATTGCAGCAAATACAGCTTTAGCAAAATTAAATGGCGTAGCAAAAATAATACCTAATCAAGCCATATTAATAAACTCTTTAATTTTGCAAGAAGCAAAAGACAGTTCTGAGATTGAAAATATAATAACCACTCACGATGAACTTTATAAATCAAGCATAGATATTTCAACCATTTCAAATGCTACAAAAGAGGTGCAAAATTACAGCAGAGCCCTATTGATGGGTTTTAATTTAGTAAAAGAGGATTCCTTGCTACTAGCTAGACATATAGTGGATATTCAAGAGAAATTAGAAGGGAATAATGCAGGGATTAGAAAGCAAGCTGGGACAGTTTTAAAAAACCAAACAACAGGGGAAGTTATGTACACCCCGCCTCAAGATGAAAGAGTAATTAGAGAGCTTTTAGCTAATCTTGAGCAGTATATAAATAGTAATGATGATATAGATCCGCTTATAAAGATGGCAGTAATCCACTATCAGTTTGAAGCAATTCATCCTTTCTATGACGAAAATGGTAGAACAGGAAGAATTATAAATATTTTATATTTAGTTTTAAATAAACTTATTGACTTACCAATTTTGTATCTTAGTAGTTACATCATTAAGCATAAAGTGGAGTACTATAGACTTTTACAAGAGGTTAAAAATAAAGATAAATGGGAGGAGTGGATTATTTATATGCTAGATGGAGTTTGGCAGGTATCTAATGGACAAATAGAGCTTATTTATAATATTAAAAGATTGATGGATAGCACTAAAAATATATTAAAATCTAATCTTCCAAAAGTTTACTCAAAAGATTTATTAGAGGTGCTTTTTTTACATCCCTATACAACCATAGAAATGTTAATAATAAATTTAAACATCCATAGAGATACGGCGAGTAAATATTTAAAATCTATGGAAAAAATAGGCATTTTAAATGAAGTTCAAATCAAAAATAGTAAATTTTATGTAAACATTAAGCTCTTTGAGCTACTGCAAAAAGGATTTTAATGATACCTATGCCGAAAAAAGTGAATAATTTCGACATAGCTTGTAACCTATGCCGAAAAAAGTGAATAATTTCGACATAGAAAATATAAAAGAGAATTTTATTTTTCCTCTCTTCATGCTATGGTATTTTTTCTAGTGCTTTAGGATGTTTTGGTTCTTATTTATTCTTTAGCTTCATTACCGCGATAGATTCAGGGCTTGACTCTTTGTCTTTTAGCAACTCTCCTTTAGTATTAAATATATAGATTTTATCAAATAGGTTTAATTGATATGCGTCTATTTTTCCCCAAGTTGATAACTCTCCTAAGTGATAGTCATAGTGTTCTTTAACCATATTTGCTACTATATTTAAAATCTCTCTTTCATCTTTAAACAATAGCTTATTTACATTAAAAAGTGATATTCGCCTTGAGCTCTCAAGTGCAGATAGCACTAACACTGGCTCGGTAGTTCTTTTAAATTTGGTATCAACAAATATATAGCTATCTTTAAATCTATCTATTTCATCTTGAAGGATTATCGCTTGCTCTATGGCGCTATTAATATCTTTTTCTTCATATCCCAAAGCTAAAGATAGTTTTATGAAAAAAGTTTTAGCATCAAGAACTAAATCATACCCCTCTTTAAGCCACAGATGAAGCCCTTCACATCCATACAGTCTGTCTATGCTTTTTGAAGTATAGCTTCACTATTATAAGGCATTTTTGAGAGTAGTTTCTTTGCTCCTAAGTCTTGGGCTTCAGTTTTAACTTTATAAAATAGCATTTGAATCCTCCTTGTTTTTCAGTACTTTTCTAAGCTCTTTTTGCGTAGATGAATATAGAAGGTTTTGCTTTACTCATTAATGGTAATTATTCTATCTTTTCGTATCTCTTGCGCAAAGAACTTCTTAGCTCTCTCTTTTGCTTTAACATGGTTAGGTTCATGAGTAGTGACTTCGCTCCAGTAGGGAACAGTGTCTTCTTTCCAGTCATTATCAATCACCTCAAGATTGATATATCTTGGGTCTTTAGTAGCATGTACAGCCATAACAATTTCTGTAAAATTAACACATAGTATGCATTTTTCAACAATCTCTCTTTTATAAACAGAGGAATCATTATCTTTTTTAGGGGGAAATAGCTCTGCTGTGCCTTCATAGTAAGTTGAGAAAATATTATCTTCCTTGGGTGCGTATAACTCTACAGATCCACATTTTCCACACTTACAAAAAGATACTTCATAGTGCGAGAGCTCATCAAGTATGCTTTCGTACTCTTCTTTCTTATCGAACATATGCACAAAGACAAAGCGCGCTATAAAGTGATGTAGGGTTGGATAGCTTGATAATTTTCTCATAAGTCTCCTTTTGATAGAAGTATAACAGTACAATTAGACAACATTGTGTCTGGCTGAAAAGATATATTAGTTTCTTAACAGACATAAAGCTGTCGCTAGTTTTTTATACAATGTTTTTATATAATGACAAAAAGGAGTGAGAGATGAGTGAAGAGATGCAAAAATTAAAAGAAGAATTAAGAGTTATAGCTGACAGTAAAGAGTACTATTATGAAGAGTTAGAAAAAACATTTAAAGAGTTTAGTGATTTTAAAATAAGTGATATGAAAATAGATAGTTTGATTAAAGAAGTAGAGGAATTTTACAAAAAAAGTGAATCAAAAAATAAATTTTTAGATTTCATTGATAAAAATCAAGAAAACAGATCTTTATTAGAACTTATAGGAAAAGTTATTTCCATGTGTGATTTAAACGCTTCCAATAAAGATAAATTTAACCCATACTGGTAAGCTAATATATTCAGATAAATATAAAAAAAGTGGTTTCCAAAGATAAATAGATTATCAGATAAGAAGATGAAGGATTTCACAATGACAGAAAAAGCAAACAGCAAAAACAGACAAGCTTACCCACTAAACCAAATACTATACGGCCCTCCAGGGACTGGAAAAACTTTTAATACTGTAAATAAAGCCATTGAAATCATAGAAAATAGAGTTGTGAGAGATGATGAAGATAGAAAAGAGTTAAAAGAAAAATTTGAAGAGTATAAAGCAGCTGGACAAATAGAATTTGTAACATTTCATCAAAGCTATGGATATGAGGAGTTTATGGAAGGGATTAAGGCAGAAACGAAAGATGATAATATCTCTTATGAAGTAAAATCAGGAATATTTAAAAAACTATGTGAAACAGCTAGTGCAGAAAAACATATTTTGCAAGATTTAGAAGATTTAGATTTTAATAATTTTTTTAAAATAGGCGAAATATTAGAAACCAAACGTGGCAAAAAGTTTAAAATATTAGAAATAGATGAAGATATAACATTTGAACATGAAAATGGTACTACAAAAAGTACGGCTTATAGAAAAACGATTTTAGAACATTTAAAAGATGTAAAAAAGATGACAGATGAAAAGTATTATTCTTCTCAAGTTTATATGGCTAGAAAAATATATAAACAGTTAAATTTAGAAGATAACACAAATAAAAACTACATTTTAATAATAGATGAGATAAACCGTGGTAATATCTCTAAAATATTTGGAGAACTTATCACGCTCATTGAGGATGGTAAAAGAGTAGGAGGAGATGAGGAGCTAAAGATAACACTTCCATACTCAAATGAGTCTTTTGGAGTTCCAAATAATCTATACATAATTGGCACTATGAATACAGCAGATAGAAGCATCGCACCTATAGATACAGCACTTAGAAGAAGATTTATTTTTGAAGAGATGGTGCCTAAACCAGAACTATTAAGTGATGATATTAGCGGGATAGATTTACAAAAACTACTCGAAGCTATAAACACAAGAATAGAGTATCTTTACGATAGAGACCACACAATTGGGCACTCTTATTTAATGGATGTAGGAACATTAGATGATTTAAGATTTGCATTTAAAAATAAAATCATTCCACTTTTAGCGGAGTATTTTTATGAAGACTTTGAAAATATAAATTTAGTTTTAAATGATAATGGTTTTATTAAGTCTAAAAAAGATAATGATAAATACTTATCAAATATAACAAATAGATTATCAGGTAAAACTATCTACCAAATTAGTGACAGTGAATGGAAAGCACAAGACTTTATAAAAATTTATGAAAATAGTGCAGATGAAGAAGTTAGCAACAGTTAGTGAATTTGGGCTTATTGGGTGGGAAGATGAGCCATCCAATAGATTTTTATCTGTTAAGATTGAGAAAAAACATTATGAAGAGTTAGAAGCTTTTGCCAAAACTGATAGCGGCAAAGATGTTTTGCAGTTTTCTAATAATGGAAAATACCTCCAAGCAAAGAGTTTCGTAGGAGTTATCCAGACTAAAAGTGGTTTTATGCTTGAAGTTTTGCCTAAAACTTCAAAAAACGGCAACAAAAACAGCTCAAGAGAAGTTTTTATGAAACTTCTGCACATACTTCATAAGCTACCAAACTACAAGCATGTAGGTAGTGCAAATTTTCAGATAGAGAGATTAAATATTTTTGAGATATTTATCTTTATGTTTTTAGAAGAGGTTAGCGCTATCATTAAAAGAGGAATAAAGTCTGATTATATTGAGTGTGAGGATAATCTTTTTTACTTAAAAGGAAAACTTTTAATAAATGAACAGATAAAAAGAAATAGTGTTCATAAAGAGAGATTTTATGCACGGTATGATGATTATAATCAAAACAGAGCAGAAAATAAGCTCATCAAATCAACCCTAAAACTTCTACATAGCATCTCAAATGATTTTGAAAACAGAAGGAGAATTAAGCAGTATTTAGAGCATATGAGTTGGGTTAGCTTCTCTTTAAATGTTGATAGAGATTTTACTATGATAAAAACAGGCCGTGGCATGGAGCACTATAAAAATGCTCTTATCTGGGCAAGAGTGTTTTTGAAAAAAGAGTCATTTAGTAGTTTTAGTGGGAATACCATTGCTTTTGCTATTCTTTACCCAATGGAGAAGCTTTTTGAGTGTTTTGTGGAGTGGTGGTTGAAGGGAACTTATCCACATTTGCAAATCAAAGCTCAAAGTAGTGGAGTTCATTTTGTAAAAGATCTCTTTACCGTAAGACCAGATTTCCTAATCAAAAAAGACAATCAAATTATTTGCGCGGCAGATGCAAAGTGGAAATTAATCGATGAAAAGAAAGATTTTGAGAGCGTTTAAAATTCCGTGTCAGCTACAATCCGTAACATAAAGCTACACCTCTAAATATTTATCCAGCCTCCCTTCGAAAAAGATGGCAAGTTGAGAAATTGTTAGTGACCAATTTCTCACTGGC
>Ga0265295_1000645_pt1 | contig 67946 bp, 66 predicted proteins | sample Munlansysbiofilm_FD_192503 | JGI IMG/M metagenome (GOLD analysis project Ga0265295, IMG submission 192503) | Leachate microbial communities from a municipal landfill in Southern Ontario, Canada - Methane capture system biofilm | ecosystem: Engineered > Solid waste > Landfill > Unclassified ...
TTTCCTCCTTTTAGAATGCAGAGTCTCATCTAAGACTCGATTCTAACCGGAGATGTTTGCTCATGGTGGTCAATTTTCTGTTAGCACAACCCCTGTTTACTGATCAATTTTAGGTTAGCATTACTAACGATGTCACCATCTTGGTCAATGGTTTGCCACTGGTACAGATTGAGCTGAAAAAACGCGGCGTGGCTATCCGTGAAGCCTTCAATCAGGTTCACCGCTACAGCAAAGAGAGCTTTAACAGCGAGCATTCGCTGTATAAGTACCTGCAGCTTTTTGTGATCTCCAACGGTACTGACAGCCGCTACTTTGCCAATACCACCCAGCGCAATAAGAACAGCTTCGACTTCACCATGAACTGGGCGAAAGCCGATAACAGCCTGATTAAAGATTTAAAAGATTTTACCGCCACCTTCTTTCAAAAAAACACCCTGCTCAATGTGCTGCTGCATTATTCGGTATTTGATGTCAGTGATACCTTGCTGGTAATGCGCCCATATCAGATCGCCGCCACTGAACGCATTTTGTGGAAGATCAACAGCTCGTATGGGGCAAAAAACTGGAGCAAGCCTGAGAGCGGTGGTTTCATCTGGCACACTACCGGCTCTGGCAAAACCTTGACCAGCTTTAAAGCGGCACGTTTGGCAACTGAGCTGGAGTTCATCGATAAGGTGTTTTTTGTCGTAGACAGGAAAGACCTCGACTACCAGACCATGAAGGAGTACCAGCGCTTCTCACCAGATAGCGTGAATGGTTCCAACTCTACCTCCGGTTTAAAACGTAATCTCGACAAAGATGACAACAAGATCGTTGTTACCACTATTCAGAAACTCAACAACCTTATGAAGAGCGAAGGCATTCTCCCTATCTACAATAAACAGGTGGTGTTTATTTTTGATGAATGCCATCGCAGCCAGTTTGGTGAGGCGCAAAAAAACTTAAAAAAGAAGTTTAAGCGTTTTTACCAATTTGGCTTTACTGGCACGCCCATCTTCCCGCAAAACGCCTTGGGTGCAGAAACCACTGCAAGTGTATTTGGTCGGGAATTGCATTCCTATGTGATCACCGATGCGATTCGTGACGAAAAGGTGCTCAAGTTCAAGGTGGACTACAATGATGTGCGCCCTAAGTTCAAGGAAATTGAAACCGAGCAGGATGAGAAGAAGCTGAATGCGTTGGAAAACAAACAAGCCTTGTTGCACCCAGAGCGGATTCGTGAAGTATCTCAGTATATTTTAAATAACTTCCGTAAAAAAACGCATAGATTACAGGGTTCTTCTAACGGTCAAGCCAAGGGCTTTAACGCCATGTTTGCGGTCAGCAGCGTAGATGCTGCGAAGTTCTATTACGAGACGTTGAAACAGCTGCAAAAAGACAGCCAATTCAAAGAGAAAAGCAAACCTCTGAAAATTGCGACCATTTTTTCCTTTGCGGCCAATGAAGAGCAGGATGCGATTGGCGATATTGCTGATGAAAGTTTTGAAGTGACTGCCATGAACGCCAGTGCCAAGGAATTTTTAAGCGCAGCCATTGCCGACTATAACGCGTTTTTCAAGACCAATTTCAGCATTGATAGTAACGGCTTTCAGAACTATTACCGCGATTTAGCCAAGCGAGTAAAAACCAAGGAAATCGACCTGTTGATTGTGGTGGGCATGTTCCTGACAGGCTTCGATGCCCCCACGCTGAATACATTATTCGTTGATAAGAACCTGCGCTACCACGGTTTGATGCAAGCCTACTCGCGTACCAACCGTATTTACGATGCCACCAAGACCTTTGGTAATATCGTCACTTTCCGTAATTTGGAAAAGGCAACGGTGGATGCCATTACCCTGTTTGGCGATAAAAACACCAAAAATGTGGTGTTAGAAAAAAGCTACAAGGAATATATGGAAGGCTTTACTGATGTTGCCACCGGTGAAGCGCGGCGTGGCTTTATGGAGGTAGCCAGTGAGTTAGAGCAGCGCTTTCCTGATCCGGCCAACATTGAAAAAGAGGCCGATAAAAAAGCCTTTGCCAAGCTCTTTGGTGAATATCTGCGCTTAGAGAATATTCTGCAAAACTACGATGAATTTGCCAGCCTGAAAGCCCTGCAAAACATCAACATCAGCGACCCGGAAGCTGTTGAAGCATTTAAAGCCGAGCACTACTTGGATGATGAAAAGCTGGCTGAACTACAAACCATACGCTTGCCTGCCGAGCGCAAGGTTCAGGATTACCGCTCGACCTACAACGACATCCGCGATTGGCAGCGCCGCCAAAAGTCAGTCGAAGATAAAGAAAAATCCACCATCGACTGGGACGATGTGGTGTTTGAGGTCGATCTGCTAAAATCCCAGGAGATCAATCTTGATTATATTCTGGAGCTCATCTTCGAGCACAACAAAAAAACCAAGAGTAAAGCCGATCTGGTTGAGGAAGTGCACCGTGTGATTCGCGCCAGCCTCGGTAACCGCGCCAAAGAAAGCCTGTTAGTCGATTTTATCAATCAGACCGATCTGGACCAGATTGGTGATAAAGCCACTGTTATAGAAACCTTCTTTGCTTTTGCTCAAGCCGAGCAGCAGCGAGAAGCGAAGGCACTGATTGACTCGGAAAACCTGAATGCAGAAGAGGCTAAACGCTACATCACAACCTCACTCAAACATGAATTTGCCAGCGAGAATGGGACAGAACTCAACGCGATTCTGCCTAAAATGAGCCCGCTAAACCCGAAATATCTGACTAAAAAGCAAAGTGTCTTCCAGAAAATCGCCGCCTTTGTTGAGAAATTTAAAGGTGTGGGCGGGCAGGTTTAATCGGTAAAAGCCTGCATCAAATATGCTGCGGAAGGACACAGTTTTGCACTTCGCTTCTATTTTTTAAGGTATTTAATGAGGTACTTAATTTTATAATTTTTATTACTAACTGTAACTTCAAGCATTTAACCCTTTAGTTAGATTCTCGCCTTCCACCAAAATTTCAAAACAGCCCGAAATCATCCTTGATTTCTGGCTGTTTTATTTTAATGCTGCGTATAGGGTATTTATAAGTACAGAGCAACATCGACACTTAACCTTTTATCGTTTATAATCTTGAGAAAGTATATTTTAGCTACAGCACATGAGGGTTTATGTCTGATAAATCTACAGCGCAACAACGACAGATATGGCTAATCTTTCTATTCTTGGGCGTTATTATGCTCAACTTCCCCTTTTTACAAATTTTCAACCACATAAACACCTTTTGCGGTATTCCGGTTTTGGTTCTTTACCTGCTCGTAGGTTGGCCTATCTCTATTTTAGTCATTTATATCTTTGCACACACTATTAAGGATGATAGCAATTCATCTGAAAAGGAAGATGATTGATGACATTTCAGCACATGAGTATAACAACTTTATTATACATATTAGTGCTGTTTATAGTCGCATTTGCAGCTGCGCATAGACGTAAACGCGGTAAAAGCATTGTCTCTCATCCGCACATATACTCACTAACTTTGGCGATTTACTGCACGTCGTGGACGTATTATGGCAGTGTTGGCCGTGCAGCAACCTCTGGCTTAGACTTTCTAACTATATATCTCGGACCTACCCTAATCTGTTTCACTTGGTGGTTTTTATTACGTAAAATAATTCTTATCAGCAAAAAACAGAATATTGTCAGCATTGCGGATTTCATCTCCAGCCGTTACGGCAAATCAACCTACCTAGGCATGATTGTCACAATTTTTGCCGTTTTTGGCATTGCTCCCTATATAGCTCTGCAGCTGAAAGCTTTTTCCGATACTTTTAATTTGATAAGTGGCTGGTCAAGCACCAACAATTTTGCATATCATTGTTTCATTCCACAACTACCTATATGTGTAGATACAGCTCTTATTTTTGCCAGTTTTCTTGCTCTGTTCTGCATTCTGTTTGCCGCAATGCGCCTCGACAGTACTGAACATCATGAAGGGTTGATGGCCGTTATAGCTCTAGAATCTATTATTAAACTTATAGCTTTTGTGATAGTTGGACTATTCGTTACCTACGCAATGTTTGATGGTTTTGGAGATATTTTCACTAAACTCTTAACCAATTACCCAGAGAAAAAAGATCTCTTACTTATAACATCTGAGGATAACAACGGCATGAGATGGTTTACCATGACCTTTATGTCGATGATGGCCGTCATGTTTCTGCCGCGCCAATTCCACGTAATGGTAATTGAGAACACTAACCATAACCATGTTCGCACCGCAATGTGGGCGTTTCCAGCGTATCTTTTTCTACTAAATCTATTTGTGCTTCCTATAGCTATTGGCGGTATTCTCACCTTTAATGGTGACACCAGCCTAGCGGACTACTATGTGCTTAGTTTGCCGTTGAGCGCCAATCAAGAGGCATTGGCAGTTCTAGTCTTTATCGGAGGATTTTCTGCGGCAGCGGGAATGGTTATGCTTGAAGCAATAGCTTCGGCCACTATGATTTTAAATAACTTGGTTATGCCGGTCATTTTGCGGTTTAACTTAAAAATGACCGATATTTCTGGATTGCTGCTGAACATAAAGCGCTTGGCAATCGTGGTAATTATTTTTCTCGGTTATGGTTATTATCGTGCGTTAGGGGAAACAGAGGCTCTAGTAAATATCGGTCTAATCTCGTTTATGGCAGCTACGCAGTTTGCGCCAGCTTTATTAGGCGGTATATATTGGAGAAGAGCTACACATCGCGGTGCAGCAATCGGTTTAATATTAGGTTTTATCCTATGGTTCTATACTCTTATTATTCCTACTTTTATTCAAGCGGGTTGGTTATCAACCACACTCCTCAGTGATGGGCCATTTGGCATAACTTGGTTAAAACCAACGGCACTCTTTTATCTCGACAATCTGGACATATGGTCACACTCGTTATTTTGGACTATCTTTTTTAATCTTGGATCCTTTCTGACAATTTCTATTCTAACCAAACAATCTGCGGAAGAAGAGACTCAGGCCGAGCGCTTTGTAGAGGTTTCGACGTGGAATAAAACTGAGAAAAAACGTACTCGCTTAAGTAAGGCACCAACAATACTTGAGTTTATGGATCTTATGACCAAGTTCATTGGCGAAAAAGAGGCCAATGCTGCCATAGCTCAATATCTGGGCGATAGAGAGATAGATGAGAAAGGGAGCCTGTCAGAATACGAGATACCCAATCTTAAACGTTTTACTGAAAAAACATTAGCTGCATCGGTTGGCGCAGCGGCAGCACGCATAATTATAGAAAATTATCTATCTGCGCGCGGCAGCAAAATGGAAGATGTTTTTGATATTTTTGGCACTGTAAGCTTAAGCCGAGATGCCAGCCGTGAGCAATTAACCGTGCTCTATGAGGCGGCTAACACCGTATCCAGTGGTGCCGATTTAGACTCGATTTTTGACAGTATACTCGAACTGCTCTATCGTCAGTTCCGTTTCGATCTGTGTGTTATTCGCTTTTATGATGAGCACCAGAATAAGCTCATAGTTAGAAACTTTCATGGCTTAGATGCAGATTTTCTTTCGCGTGCCGACCGAGAGATTAACGAGGATACCTGCATCGGCAAATCATATATCAGCAACAAAGTGATTTTAGCCAACGACTCGGACTGCACAGACAAACCAGTATCCATGGCAATAATAAATCGTGAAGGGATTAAATCTTTTGCCCACGCACCAATCACCCTAGAAGGTCAACCTATCGGAGTATTATCCTCCTACTCACACTACTCTAAGGGTATTTACACTGATGAATTTATCGAGTTATACAAAAACTTAGCCGCACAAATTGGCATTGCTTGGCGTAATGCCACGCAGACAAACAAATTGATTGCCGCCAGCGAACAGGAGCGCGAGCTACGCATCGCTGAATCCATACAGCTGGGCTTACTCCCAGACACTATGCCCAAAATTGCAGGGTTAGATATAGCGGGTATATGTATTCCAGCAAAGCAGGTGGGCGGAGACTATTTTGATTTTATTGCTCAACCGCCTGATTTAGATATTGTTATTGCCGATGTCTCTGGTCACAATATTGGAGCTGCACTGTTGATGGCTGAAGCAAGAACATTCATCCAAGCACGCGCAAGGCTACTGGTATCACCTACAGTTATAATAGATGCGTTAAACCGCTTCCTATATGACGATCTAAGTAAGGCAGAGCTTTTTATCACCCTATTCTATCTTAAATACAACCATAACAAAAAGCTGCTTACCTATGGCAATGCAGGCCACAATTACCCACTTATTTATCGCCACGACACCAACACTTTTGAAGAGCTGGATGCCGAAGGGCTGATTTTAGGTATTGAAAAAGAGGTCACCTTTGAGGAACGCCACAGTCAGTTGAACAGTGGAGATATTCTGGTTTTATATACCGATGGAATTGTTGAAGCCGCGAATAATCGTGACGAGTTGTTTGGCATAGAACAGTTAAAAAATGCTATCATGGAAAATATCTCACAAGACGCACAAACTATTATTGACAACACCATGACTACTGCACGGATGTTCCAGGGACGCCGTCATTTTAATGATGACGTAACCATGGTGGTTATAAAAATTGAACAATAGCGTTTTTACTTAAGCAACACATACTATTAAATAGATTAAATTGAGGAGCTATCTAAATGAATGTAACAGTAGCAGAACACGGGGCAGTTGTAAGCCTGTCACTACAAGAAGAAAGATTGGACGCGCATAATAGCAATGAACTAAAAACTCAATTACTTAACCTGTTTGAAGAGGGTAAAAGTAAAATTATAATTGATCTAGCCTCAGTGCGATTCATCGATTCATCGGGATTGGGTGCCTTGGTATCCGGATTTAAAAATGCCAGTTCACGTGAGGGCAGTTTAAAGCTTTGTGGTCTTCAAACTCAAGTAAAGTCGATGTTTGAGCTAACTAGGCTGCACCGTGTTTTTGAGATTTTCCCCAGTATAGATGAAGCGCTGGCCAGTTTTTAAATATGCTACACCTTAAATTTACAATGGCGGTTAAAAAGCTAGGTTGCTCGTAAAATCTATTACTGCGGATAACCTAGTTTAGTCCGCCAACGGCTTATATGCATCCTGTTGCGGGAGATCTATTGATGAAAAACCAACTTGAAATGGATATCAAGGTACCTAACCAAACTCGCTATCTGGGTTTAATTGGTAGGATAGGTGAAGATATTGCTTATACCTTGAAAAACTTCAAAAACAACCGTGAAGAGTTGGCCTATCATATAAATTTAGTACTTACCGAAGCGATGGCCAACGCTATTAAGCATGCCAACAAGAATGATCCTAACAAGGACGTGCATATCACCATCAATGTATCAGATAAAAATCTGTGTATTAAAGTGTATGATCAAGGCCAAGGGTTTGATATCAGCGATACACAGAAGCTACTCCCCGACCCAACCGAGGATCATGGTCGTGGTATATTTCTTATTCATGCCTTAATGGACAGTGTTACCTATAAACATTGCGAAAACGGTAACGTACTGGAGATGAATAAAACATTTAGTTGAGGTTCTAGCGCACCAGTAACTCCAACAACTCACCATGATGATCAATGCGCACCCCACCATCCCATTTATAGGAGACAAATGAACAATCAGCCTCACATGCGGCCTGTCTGTCGAGGTCGGAGTCTCCGATAAATACCAACTGTTGCGGTTTCAGCTGTAGGCGTTGCGCCACAGCCAGCAACATATCCGGTGACGGCTTTGGGCGTTCCACATCAAGATAGGTAATAACGGTGGGGAAAAAATCTGCCAAAGAGAAATGCTCCAGAATTTTCCCCATGCTGCTACCGCGGTTGGTGGCAACAGCCAGAGCAAAAGTTGGTGCCAAACTTGTCAACAGATCAACCAAACCGGCCTCAATTTGTAGTTGAGGAATAAATTCAGAATAATCTACCTGCCTTGAATACGACATAGCAGCAGCCCCCAACAACGGCCCAAGTAAACCATTGAAGACCTGAGGACTGGCCGCAGTGTGGCATAGCGTAATATTCTCAGGTTGCTCATCTGTGACGGGCTCTAAACCAAACTGAGTAATAATAGAGTTGTAATAGGCCAGATTAGCCAGCTGGCTGTCGAACATTACTCCATCGCAATCAAAGACTACTGCCTTAATATTTTTCATAGTTTTTTTGCCAATTAAGAAAAATCAGCCCCGTAACTCCAGCAAGAATCATAGGAATCGAGAGCATCTGCCCCATAGTTAAACCACTGGATAATATGCCTAACTGTGCATCCGGCTGACGCACGAACTCAATCGCAAAACGAAACAGCGCATAGAGGCTTATAAATGCGCAAAAAACCGACCATGGTTTTAAGTTACGCCGATAGACAAGCCATAACAGTAGCAACATTATTGGCCCCTCTAAAAGTGCTTCATAAAGCTGGCTGGGATGGCGCGGATATGGCCCAGCGCCAGGGAAAACCATAGCCCAGGGCACAGTAGTAACTCGTCCCCATAGCTCTCCATTGATAAAATTCCCAATACGGCCAAAAAACAGGCCACAGCATGAAGAGATAACCAAGATATCCGCTAACTGTCCCATAGGCAATTCGCGTTTTCTTATGAACCATACCGAGGCCACAATCACCCCAGACAAACCGCCGTGAAAACTCATCCCTCCCTGCCACAGATAGAGAATCTCCTGCGGATGATGCCAATAATATGTGCCGTTGTAAAATAGCACATATCCTAACCGCCCACCGATAACTACGCCTAAAACACAAGCAAAGAGCAGATCAGCGATAGTTTCATGGCTCATCTCCAGCTTGCTGCTTTTAACCAACTTTAAAATAAGTCCGTAAGCACAGACAAAACCGGCCATGTACATCAAGCCGTACCAACGCACAGCTAATGGCCCAAGGTGAAAAGCTACAGAATCAATTTGCGGATAAGTCAACATCTGTACAGCCTAAGTGATTGAGGATCGATTTAAAATCTGATGCTAGAGGTGCCTGCAGATGCAACATAGCACCAGTAACTGGATGTTGGCATTGCAGTTGCGACGAGTGCAACATAGTGCGTGGCACATCTATATCCAGTATATCTGGTTGATAACCATAGCGCACATCCCCGAGCAGGGGATGTCCTGCTTCAGAAAAATGTACTCGAATCTGATGCGTGCGCCCAGTAGGAATAACTACCTCGACCAGTGAGCAATGTTCAAATTGCCTAATAGTCGTGTAGTGCGTTATCGCTAGCTTGCCACCTTTAGCCACAGATTTCATTTTATTAGTAGCCCGATTTTTCGCCACTTCAGAGACAAATTCTCCGCTTGAGTTCTCTAGGTGCCCACATATTAAAGCAAGGTAGGTCTTTTGGGCATTATGTTGAGAAAATGCTTGTGTCAAATTCTTATGCGCCTGTGTATGGATAGAAAATATCATCACTCCAGAAGTCTCCCTATCCAGACGTTGTACCATACCTAGAGATGGTTTGATCTGACGTCGATATGGATCCTGTAACCACAACAACAGTGCTTCATACAGTGTCCCCTTAAACCTAGCTGGTGTCGGTTGAGACTCAACTAAAGCGGGTTTATTGATAACGATAATGTATTTATCTTGCAAAACAATATCGCTAGCGCTCAATCGATAATAGTCAAACGGAAAACCATCAATAAATATTTCAACTTTGTCTCCAGCGTCTGTTTTAGTACCACACTTGCGCACTCTTCTGCCATTTATATGGACACCGCCGGCATCAATTATCTTACGTAGCAAAGTTCGAGATAACACAGCACAGTTATCACAGATAGCCTGGTCCAACCGAGCTGCTGCACTAGGCAATTGCAAACGAATGGTGCGGCGCTTTGTATTACCTGCCATCACTAACTACTCCTACCATACAACAAAAGGTCTCATTCTTATAAATGAGACCTTTTGTAAACTACGTAAAATGCAATAATTAACTCAGTACATGCTTATCCACAACAAAACAGATAAAATCGCCTTTAAAGACAATTTTTTCACCGACACTGACCATGCATTCTACTCGAAACTTTTTCCCAGTTTCCTCGACCATTATTGCTTTAGCCTGAACCACATCACCTAGTTTAACCGGAGCTAAAAATTTACTATCAGCAGAACCGAGTACAACCGTAGGTTTATTGACCGCAAGCATTGCTGCGTAATCTGCTAAACCAAAGATAAAACCGCCGTGAACTAATCCGTATTCATCGGCGACCATCTCCACAGTGGTATCCAACTTGACAATAGCTTCACCCTGCTTTAATTCGACGATCTCTCCGACAAATTTCGGCGATATTTTAAGATGTGTATCTGGGACAGTATGCATATTAAATCCTTAACAAAAGTCTACCCGTTCACGCAGCTCCTTGCCAGTTTTAAAAAAAGGAGTTTTCTTGGCAGGAATGCTAATTAAGCGACCACTTTTTGGATTACGTGCCTGCCGCGCCTCGCGCTCGCGAATAGAAAACGAACCGAAACCTCTGATTTCCACACGGTCACCATAGGCTAAGGCATCAGTAATACTATCAAAAATTGTATTAACAATTAATTCTGACTCTTTTTTATTTAACTCACTACCATTGTCCATCAATTTTTCAATCAACTGACTTTTTGTCATTTTATACCTCGTTAGTTAGCTGGCGACCACATCAGTTTTAATCCTGAGTTATACTGTTTAGCCATATATTCATTAATGTGAGTAACCGTTTGGCCAACAAAATAATCTACCAAATCCTTCTTTGGTTGGGCAGGATAAACAACAGTCGGCTTACCTTTAATACCTACGCGCTGCGCTGCAGCAGCAATAGCCGCCTGGAGCCCACCCAATTTATCAACTAAGCCTAATTTCAGCGCCTGCCGCCCAGTAAAAATTCTACCATCAGCCAGTTGGCGGACCTCGTCTTCGGGCAAATGACGACCGCTACTGACCGCCTCTACAAATTGAGAATAGACATCATCAATTAAGGACTGGAGCAATTGTCTCTCTTCTGGTGTCATATCACGCATGGCTGAACCGATATCCTTATGAATACCGCTTTTCACTACACTTGATTTTAAACCAATTTTATCCATGAGTTGCAAGACATTGGTAAACTCCATGATAACACCAATGCTGCCGGTTATAGTTCCTGGGTTAGCATAGATTTCCGTAGCCGGAGCAGAGACATAGTAACCACCAGAGGCGGCAACAGATCCCATGGAGACAATGACTGGCTTTATTTTTACTATTTTATCTATTTCGTCATGAATCTCTTGTGATGGGCCAACACCACCACCGGGAGAATTAACTCGTAAAACAATAGCCTTTATCGAGTCATTTTCACTAAAATCTTGCAGATCATCAATGATAGAACGCGACTCGTTTATCGCACCCTTGATATCGACAACACCGATTTTGGCACCAAGAGCAAAGGTTTTGGGCCCATCATTACTCAATAGCAGTGTCGCTGCGCCAAAAACAATTAAGATTAGTGCCAAAATACCCGCAGCAAATATGAACGGTCGTTTTTTCATAGCAAACCTGACAAAAAAACCCCTGCTACCATGATAATAGCAGGGGTTTAATTTGTAATAGTACTAATTAATCTTCTGAGCTATTAAACGCCCCCTGGAGAAGATCCCCCAGACTGGAAGTTGCTTTTTTCTGTGCGCCGATGAAAGCATCTACTTCAGCTTTCTCTTTACGCTCAGACAGGTGCTTAATAGATAAGGCAATTTTGTGCTCTGTCGTATCGACGTGCAGAACAACAGCCTCAAGTTCTTCGCCAATTTTAGCGAAATCTTTCGGAGTTTCTACTTTATCCTTGCTGATCTCAGATACGTGAATTAGACCTTCTACACCCTCTTCAACTTCAAGGAAGATACCGAACTCAGTTACCGAAGTAACTTTACCGCGGATAATTGTTCCTGGAGCATATTGCTCAGGAATAATCTGCCAAGGATCTTGAGTCAGTTGTTTTACCCCAAGGGAGAAGCGCTCGTTATCACGATCAATATTCAGCACAACCGCCTTAACTAAATCACCTTTTTTGTACAATTCTGATGGATGCTTGATACGCTTAGTCCAAGACAGATCAGAAATATGTACGAGGCCGTCAATACCCTCATCCACACCTACAAAGATACCAAAGTCAGTTATATTCTTAACTTGGCCCTCAATAATAGTGCCTGCAGGGAATTTCTCGCCAATTACTTCCCATGGATTAGGTTCGATTTGTTTCAGGCCTAAAGAGATACGACGATTGTCGGTATCCATCGCTAAAACAACAGTTTCAACTTCGTCACCAATGGACAATATTTTATTTGGATGTTTAATTCGTTTAGTCCAGCTCATTTCAGAGACATGGATCAGACCCTCAACACCCTCTTCTAATTCGATAAATGCGCCGTAATCGGTCAAGCTAACAACTTTACCGGTTACGCGACCATTGACTGGGTATTTTTCCTGTACACTCAACCATGGATCAGGAGTGATCTGTTTCAGACCTAAGCTAACACGCTCTTTCTCTTTATCGAACTTAAGAACTTTAACCTTGATACTATCGCCAACGGCAAGAATATCAGATGGATGTGATACACGCCCCCATGACATATCGGTGATGTGCAACAGACCATCAATGCCGCCAAGATCAATAAAGGCACCGTAATCGGTCAAGTTTTTAACAACCCCATCAACAACCTGATTTTCCTCAAGTGTTTCCAAGGTTCCAGTACGTTGACTCTCACGCTCATTCTCAAGCAACACGCGCCGAGATAGAACTATATTTCCACGTCGTTTATTTAATTTAATGATCTTGAAAGAAAAGGTTTCGCCGATAAGTTTATCCAGATTACGCACAGGACGCAGATCAACCTGAGAACCAGGCAAAAATGCATTTACGCCGATATCAACAGACAGACCACCTTTGATACGCGAAACGATACGACCTTCGACAACCGCATCTTCTTCCAAGCTGTTCCATACTTTTTGACGATCAGCCTTCTCTTTTGACAGGCCAATGAGACCGCTTTCGTTCTCAGCACGCTCAAACAATACGTCGATTTTATCACCGACATTGAGTGTTACCTGCTTGCCATCAACGGAAAACTCAGATAGAGGAATAACCCCTTCTGACTTATAGCCGACATCAACAACAACTGAATCAGGATTAACCTGAACAACTGTGCCCTCGACTACGTCGCCAACAGCTAAATTACCCTGTAAGCTGTTTTCGAACATCTCCTCAAAGCTCTCATCACCGAACTCTTCGTCGAACTCTGCTCCGAATTCATCATCCATAAATTCGAGCTCATCTGTGTTGCTTGTTTCATTGTTTTCAGACATTAACCAAAGTACCCCCTAGAAGATTACGTCTACTATCTCAAGACGTTTACAGCCTAAGCTGTGGAGCCGAACATTATCATAGGCTTTCAAAAAAACAAATATTTATTTTGCAATTTCCCGCAGTTTTTCCATTACTTCGCCAATTATCCACTCAGGAGTTGAAGCTCCAGCAGTTATCCCAATTGTGTTTTTTTGATCAATCCAGCTAGAATCAATACCAGCAGCGGTTTCTATATGGTGGGTTTGCGGTTGAATTTCGGCACAGATACTCGCTAACCGGGTAGTATTTGCGCTATTGAGCCCACCTATAACCAGCATTAAATCAACCTTGCTAGCTATTGACCTAGCCTCCTCCTGGCGTACAGCGGTAGCATCACAGATCGTATTGAAAATGCGTAACTCTTTACACTTGTTGAGTAAAATTGTAGCAATATCACGAAAGTTTTCAAAAGATTGTGTAGTTTGTGCTACTAAACCAATTTTGCGCTGAGTCGGTATTAAACGTGCTTGATCAGCATTGGCCACCACCCAGGTGTCTGCACCAGAAGCATAGGAGACAATACCCTGCACTTCGGGGTGCTCCTGCTCACCAACAATTGCCACAGCATACCCCTCTTCGCCCAGCAGTGAGACATAGTGCTGAGCTTTTTTCACAAATGGGCAGGTTGCATCGACAATTTCCAAGTTCTGTTGGGTTAGCTGCTCCTCTTCGTCACGTGTAATGCCATGCGAGCGGATTATGGCCGTTTTATCTGTCAAATTGGTCACAGAATTGACAACTTTGATCCCCTCCGCTTCCAATTTTCCAACCAATTGTGGCGAATGGATCAGTGGGCCAATAGAGCAGATAGAGTCACTAGCATTCGCCGCCTGAAAAGCCATATTTACCGCGCGTTTAACCCCAAAACAAAAACCAGCACTTTTCGCAACAATAATATCCACTACATCCTCTCCAAAACTTAGCGTTACGCCTATTTTTGCCGACGCTGGGCAATTACTTGTAACATCTGCTCTAGCACCTGCTCTATCGACATAGAGGTAGAATCTATAGGTATAGCATCTGCTGCCTGTATCAATGGGGCAAGCTTACGGCTAGAGTCAGCCGCATCGCGCTGCTGCACCTCCGCAATAGTCTGCTCTAAATCTGACAGCTCACCACGACCGATAAGCTCTTCATGACGGCGCAAACCGCGTGCTTGAGCACTGGCACAGAGAAAAAACTTCACCTGTGCATCAGGAAATACCACGCTGCCGATATCGCGTCCTTCCAAAACCACACCGCCATGTGCCGCCATTTTGCGTTGCAACTCTAACATCGATTTACGCACTACCGGCAGGGCTGAAATTTCTGAGGTCAGCATACTAATTTTCGAACCACGAATTAAACGCGAAACATCCTCATCGCCCAGCCAGACAGTTTCAACTCCTGCATCATTTTTAAAATGGATATGTAGTTGGTTGCATAGCTGCTCAATAGCTAAGTGATCATCTAAGGAGATACCGGAACGCTTTATTGCCAAAGCAACAGCACGAAACATGGCTCCAGTATTAATATTTGTATACCCCAACCGTTGTGCCAACAATTTACTCAGGGTACTTTTCCCAGCCCCAGAAGGGCCATCTATGGCGACAATCAGGCCATCAGTAGTTATTGAATTATCGTTTAGCATAAATTATATATCAGTCCTGTATCTGTTCTAGTAAATCCCAAAAATTGGGGAAGGAGATAGCGGTACACTGAGTATCGTCGATAACCACCGCGCCGCTGGCCCTTAAAGCCGCAACTGCGGCACTCATAGCAATACGATGATCCCCGCATGAGTGCACATTGCCACCGCTGAACTGCTCACAGCCGACAACGGTCATGCCATCATCAGCAGTGGCTACATCTACGCCCAGTTCGCGCAAAACATCGGCCATAGCGGCTATCCGATCTGTCTCTTTGACCCGCAATTCGCGCGCATCACGAATAACTGTTGCTCCACTTGCACAGGCAGCTGCGATAGATACCACAGGCAGTTCATCTATGGCACGCGGCACTAAGGCACCATCAATTTCAATGCCCTTAAGATCACTGCTCTTGACTAAAACATCAGCAACAGGCTCACCACCCATCTCCCGTTGATTTAGCAACTCAACAGACCCGTTCATCTGTTGCAAGATATCGATAATGCCGGCACGACTTGGATTAATGCCAACATTGCAAATCAGCAATTCAGAATTAGGCACAATCAAGGCAGCAACCATAAAAAAAGCAGCGGAAGAGATATCACCCGGCACCACTAGGTCACGAGCTGTTAACTTTTGTCCTCCGGCTATTGCGACCCCGCCGGGAAATGAATCCACCTGTACCCCGAAATGGCGCAGCATACGTTCAGAATGGTCACGCGACAGGTGCGGTTCGTACACCTTTGTCGTCCCTTCAGCATATAGTCCAGCCAGCAATATAGCTGACTTCACCTGTGCACTAGCAACTGGGGAACTGTATTCGATAGCCTGCAGTTGCTGACCGCTGATGGCCAACGGCGCAAATTTTCCACCAGCACGTCCTTGCATCTGTGCCCCCATTTGTAGCAGTGGAGTCAAGACTCGCCCCATAGGCCGCTTACGCAAATATTGATCGCCGGTAAGTACTGAGAAAAACTTCTGCCCAGCCAACAGACCAGACATCAACCGGATAGTAGTTCCAGAGTTGCCACAATCTAGGACATCTTCAGGTTCGCACAGCCCATTAATACCACAGCCATGCACCGTAAGGTCTCCATCGGCGTGCTGGTCTATCTTCACGCCCATAGCCCGAAATGCATTGACAGTAGAGAAATTATCTTCCCCCTGCAAAAAGCCTTGCACGCGGGTATTACCAGCAGCCAAAGCACCAAACATAATCGAGCGATGCGAAATTGACTTATCTCCAGGCACAGTTATTGTGCCACGCAATCTTTGGGCAGGAGAGATTGTTCTAGCCTGTAATTTCATTTAATCATCCTTTGCTACGTTGGCCAAAATTGCGTCACGGCTAACCTTGGAACGATAGAAGAATTCATATAAACGTGCACCGTCAGCGCTAGTGATATCTTGCTTTAATTCAGCTAAAAACTGTTCAAACTGGCCAATCATCTCCAATAACGATTCGCGATTATTAAGCGCAATATCTCGCCACATTATTGGATCCGATGAAGCAATACGGGTAAAATCACGAAAACCACCCGCTGAATAATCGAGAATATTCTCGGGATAACGATCATATGAGCTTACTGAATTCACCAGAGAATAGGCAATCATATGGGGTAAATGGCTGATAGCGGCCAAAATACGATCGTGCTTCACCACATCCATGTGCACCACTTCACTGCCAGCAGTTTGCCATAATTTTTCTATCAAAGTTAATGCTGATATATTGGTATTAACGGTAGGAGTCAAAATGCAGCGTTTATTGTGGTAAAGCTCGGCAAAGGCAGATCCAGCGCCACTGCGTTCCGTCCCTGAGATAGGATGGCCAGCTACAAAATATACCGAACTGGCTTGCGCCAAAGGTTCTACTTGCGCAACAACTGTCTGCTTTACGCTGCCAGTATCCGACAACACCGCCCCAGGTTTCATGTGCTTAACCACCTGTTGGGCAGCGGTCAGCATACTCCCGACTGGCACCGCCAGCATTACCACATCGGCATCGGCCACAGCCTGTTCTATGCTCAGCGCTGCTTCATCGACCACACCAAGCTGAGTTGCTAGGCTCAGGTTATCAGCATCGGTATCCCAACCAATAACGCGCTGCACCGCATGTGCCCTCTTCAGCGCCAAGGCAAATGATCCACCTATCAATCCAACGCCAATAATGGCTATTTTATCTACTAAACAAGTACCCATAACTGTCCGTATCACGCCTTCTTGGGATAGGAACCCAGCACCTTGATAAATTGACAATATTGTGCCAGATCTTCAACTGCATCATGAACATTTTTATCATCTATATGGCCTTCTATATCTAGAAAAAAGATATATTCCCAAGCGCGCTTCTTCAATGGCCGACTCTCAATTTTCGACAGGTTAATACCGCGCTTACCAAATGGCTCCAGCATACGCAACAAAATACCAGGTTCATCCTTAATGCAGAACATTATACTGGTTTTATCCAGTTTACTCGGTTCGGGCAGCTGTTTGCTGATAACCAAAAAGCGGGTGAAGTTACATGAATTATCTGCAATATTAGACTTGAGTTGACGCAAACCATATTGGGCGCCAGCCATAGCACTAGCTATAGCAGCGGCGGAACTGTCATCTGCGGCTAATTGCGCAGCGGCCGCAGTACTAGCAACATCAATAAGTGGAATATCCGGCATATTTTCCTCAAGCCAATTACGGCACTGAGCTAAGGCTTGAGGATGCGAATAGATTCGTTCGATGTCAGTCAATGATCCTGCCAGCGACAGCAAATCATGAGAGACTTCCTGTAATATCTCGGCATTTATTTTTAAATCCGACTCCATAAACATATCAAGAGTATGAGTCACGACCCCCTCATTGGAGTTCTCAACCGGCACTACGCCATAGTGAGCTCGCCCCCGCGCCACCTCATCAAAAACAGCGGGTATACTCTTTTGTGCCACCAGTTGAGCGGACAAACCGAATTGTTGCATAGCTGCAACGTGGGTAAATGTAGCCTGAGGACCGAGAAAGGCAACTTTCATCGGTTGTTCTAAAGATAATGAAGCGGAGATGATTTCCCGAAAAACGCGCTGAATGGCATCCACCGGAAACGGGCCAGGACTGTTTTTGGTTAAACGCTCATAAATCGCCTGTTCACGGCTAGGAACATAAAACGATGTACGTTTATTGCTTTTCGCTTTGCCAACCTCAATAACCACCTGAGCTCTCTCATTGAGTAGCTGCATAATGTGATCATCAATAGCATCAATCTTAACACGCAATGGTCGCAATGGATCTGACATATAAGTCTCCATTATTGAGTACTCTTTGCTGACACCTGTTCTACTATAATCTATTCACAGCGAGAAAAATTCACAGGTGAACTTACAGTATCGTCAACATAAATGCAACGTAACTACAAAATAATATTCCAATTTTAACTTATTTTGCTCTCACTATGCCTGAATTTTATTATGCTTAAAATTTAAGTCTCAGGATTGCTAAATATGGACAAAGCCAGACAGAGCTAGCGCTTTATTGCAATAAACACCCTGCTGTGTTAGTGTGCCGCGTTCTAAATATTTGCAAATGATTTTCACCCAGCACAGCAAAGTAATCAATACATGTTTATCAACTTGATTCAACAACGTTTTTTCCCATGGCTCATCACTTTATTGCTTAGCTTTTGTAGCGCTGTAGCTATACCTAGCAACACTAAGGCATCCATAATAAAGCCAAGCAGCTATACCGACATACAAGCTTTCTTCACTGCAGAGGACTACCATTGGGACAATCTGCATCAGGGTGTACCCGATATTAGACTGCACTGCTTTCCTGCTGATCTAAACAACATTGAGGATATACAGGAAAAAAAACATCTATTCTATATGAGTCTGTTGCCTATGGTTTTAGCGCAAAATAACGCTATTCAGCAACAACGGCTAACCCTCAAGCAAATACTGCAACAGTTTGATCGCTCCGGTTCAATAACGCTACAGCAACAGACATGGTTAAAAGAATTAGGTCAGCAATACCACTGTGACGTAGCGCCACTAAGCTCCACCAAGGTACGAGGTAGGTTGCTAAATAGGGTAAATGTTGTTCCTGCAGCGCTGGTAATCGCTCAAGCGGCGAATGAATCAGCGTATGGCACATCACGCTTTGCGCGCATAGCCAATAATATTTTTGGTGAATGGACTTTTAAGGTAGGCACGGGAATCGTTCCTCTCCAGCGCAGCACTGGCCAAAAATATGAGGTGAAAAAATTTGCCACACTCAATGACTCATTGATCTCTTACTTCAACAACATTAATACTCACAGAGCCTATAAAAAATTGCGTGATGTTCGGCAACAGATGAGTGCCGCAGGCAAACCGATAGATGCGCAAAAACTAGCCGAGGGCCTGATTAACTATTCAACCAGACGTGACGCTTATGTAGCAGAAATTCAAGCCATGATACGCTACAACCGCCTCTGCCAACTATCGACCCTAGAGCTGCGCAGCCAACAGGTACAGATTGCTGAACAGCCATCACGCAAAAATATTGCCGGATCTATATTACGTATCAGTGAGTTGAGTTCACGCGTTAGAGCAAAACGGATTATCTAGGATACAATTCTTCCAAACTTTCCAGTTCTTCTAGCTATGGATGAATCCATAACTGACTGAACCAATACCACGTCTGCCCATCTGTACCCTGTGCTGTTAAGGTATATTTATTGCGTCGACCTGCTAGCGGCTGCGCAGCGCAGACACGATATTTTCCCGCGCTCACCACCTCTACTGAAGCAGTATCCTGTCCCTGTACATAACAGCGCAAAGTTTTTAAGTTTATCGCGCTACTATCCAAGGTAAAAACCATCTCTGGAGGATCCTGCGCGCTTAACACTGGGCTTAACGGTGATAATATATCGACAGGCAGGTGGCGCATTGTTGCTTTGTTCTTAAAACCCTCCAGCGTAGCAAACGGCCCCCCCATAGGAAAACGTGGCAAGCGATAGTAGGAGTTCTGGCACAGAGCAGCATCTACAACGCCTGACTGCTGCGCAAATGCAGCTATAAAACCTAACTGCTGCACCAACGCCTCCAGCGCCGGTGAGTATTCTCCGTATGGATAGGCAAATACGGTTGGCGCAACACCTAGATGGCGTTTAAATTCCTCCTGCGCACCTTGAATATCGGCCTGAGATTTAGAGAGCCATCCCGCGGGATCATTAACCTCGCTACTGACAAAATAGGGATGCGCTTCCGAGTGATTACCTATCTCAACCCCTTCACTTTGCAGTTGGCGTAACTGTTCCCAATTCAGATAACTACCACTGCCCACACTTGCACTACTGACAAACAGAGTAACTGGGTAGTCATACTGGCGCAATACCGGCATGGCACCCGACAAAAAAGAGGCATAACCATCGTCAACAGTTAAGGCGACACAACGCGGCGGCAGATCAACACCATCTCTTATGCGCTGCACGATGTCACTTACATACAGCACATGGTAATCATTTTTATGCAGATACTCTAACTGACTGGCAAATGTCTCAACGGAAATATTTGTCGATGGATAACGCTGATCACCAAAACGGTGATAAACAAAGATATTGGCCTGTCCAGAAGCCCAAGCACAGCCAGAAAACAGGAAGATTAGGACAATTACAAGGTAAATTTTAATCATGTTTTTTTTTGCCAGTACCGCGAACGTGGGAACGCAAGCAACGCCTAATGCTGTTGCGCGCTTTCGGCGTTATTGCCCATTCCAGCCATTTAGGTAGGACAGACAACTTTTCGGTGGTTTCAATTCTAACCTGATCACCATCCATCAGTGAAGTTTTAAGCAAGCGCGTCTGGCCATTAATGCGCGCCCGAAATGCGTGCAAGCCAAGTTGCTCATGAATATCAAAAGCAAAATCCAGCGCACAACTACCCTCTGGCAGCATCCGCACCTCCCCGTTGGGTGTATAAACGAGAATAGTCGCCGAGGCTAAGCGCAGGCGTTCGGTATCAAACACCGATTCACCATCCAATAAACTGCGCATCAAATCATCAAAATTTTGTTTACGGAATTCAAAACCTGGAGCCAGAACGCCAGCCTGATTGAATCTATCCAGTTTGCGTGTTGTTATGCGCACACGCAGCCGATAACCTCCAGCTTGAATAGTGGTCTTGATAGCTTGGTAGCCGTGCTGTGAAGGGCTGTTTAGATGATCTTTGAGTTTACCGGTAATGGGTTGAAACAGACGATGCAAAATACCTAGCGCCATATAGGCATCCATGGTGGAGTCCACCAAAACATCCAGAGTATACAGAGCGCTTACCCCACGCGAAACCCGCAAAGCACCCTCAATGGAAAAAGGTCGCCAAGTATCATTTAACAACACATTCAAATGCAATCTTTTGAACTCTGTCGCTATTTTACTGTTAATGCCCTTCAAGTGCGATAATGAGTTTTGTTGGACCTCGGTTAAAACCCGATGATAGCGCGCTGCACGGCGTGGGTATATAACCGCCAGAGATAGGGTTTCCAGCTCATCGGCAACCTGTCCCATCCCTAGATGGCGGGCAAGTGGAATATATACAGTTCGCGTCTCCTCGGAGATTAAGACCTGCTTAGCTGGCGCCAAGGCAGAAATAGTGCGTAAGTTATCCAGCCTGTCCCACAATTTAAGACATAGAACGCGAATGTCTTTTATCGCCACCAAAATTTGATTGCGATAGGTCTCCTCTTTAAGTAGATCGCGGCTGAGTTCGGCATCCTCAACCTTAGTCAAGCCGCTAACGAGCAGTGCAACCTCAGTGCCGAACTGTTTTTCGACCTCATCGATGCTGACCGGGGTATCTTCAACAACATCGTGCAAAAGACAGGCAATGATAGAGGAGAACTCCATCCAGTACCGCGCAGCAAGATGAGCTACGCGTAGAGGATGAAACAGGTATGGTTCACCAGACTTACGAAATTGGGCCGCATGTGCAGTTTTAGCAACCTTGTACGCCGTGTTCAGGCTAGTAATTCCATACTCCAAAGCTTCATCAGACAAACTGCCGCCGTGGTGAGTAACCAGAAGTTCGCTAATCTCCACCATCAGCTTGTGCATTTCACGTTCTTGCGCGGGTGTTTCCATGCTTTCCCTCAATCTACATCGCCAACCTTATACTTACACATCAACTACGCGTCCTCGATTGAAACACAACAAATTGGCAATTTACCCCGGAGGCCAACCCATTTTCCTGCCCCCGAGAAGGTGAAAGTGGATATGATAAACCGCTTGGCCACCATACTCATTACAGTTATTAACCAACCTAAAACCATCAGCGGCGATATTGAATTTCTCCGCTAAGCTGACCGCCACTTGATGGATATGCCCGATCAAGGCACTATCCTCCGGCGTAATATCGATTATACGCGCAATATGTTTACGTGGAATAATAAGGATATGCACCGGTGCCTGCGGATCAATATCATTAAAGGCTACGACCTGCTCATCTTCGTAGACTTTTTCCGTAGCAATAGTACCATCGGCTATTTTACAAAAGAGACAACTGTCCATCGTTCGCACTGACCTCCTCTTTCTTGTTCACCTTACGACGTTTAGAGCGCAAACCTAAAGAGACAATGTGCCAACGCCGCCTACTAGCTAATTTATACAATCTCTCATCATGAGTAAACATAACAATTTGATGATCTGTGCTAATGCGTTCGAGAGCATCCACAGTCTCCAGCAATCTATCGGAATCTAAATTTACCAGAGCATCATCAAGAAAAAACGGTAAAAATTCATCGTTTGCAAGAAATCTGGTAAGCGCCAATCTTGTCGCCAGACAGACTAGATCGATAGTGCCACGGCTTAAGTTTTCCAGTGGCGAACTCTTGCCGCGCTGACCAGCACGCCGCAAGCGCAAAGCGTAGTTTTCGGTTATCTCTACCGCTACATATTTGCCCATAGTGGCCTGACGCAGATACTTGCCAACCTCCTCTTCCAATGCACGCAAATTGGTATGGGAAAATTCACTCATAGCGTCAGTCAGAACCTGATAGGCGCAACCGAGCACCTCTTTACGCTGCATAAGCTCATCGAGACTGTGGCGCAATTCGGTTTCCGTTGTCCCCAACTGTTCAGCAGCACTAAGACGCTCCTGCAATACTGCCTCCTGACGCAGCAACGCCAGCAACTCGACCTCCTGTTTTTTTATCACTTTTTGCAGCTCGGCCAAATTCTGCTGCGCTGCTGGCAGTTCATCCGGATGGAGGTGTTTAGCCAGAGCATCACTGTGTTGGTCTTGGCAAGCCTCTATCTCTTCATCTTCAGCAGAGCAACCATCCTCGGTAGGATCACCACCAGAAGAGGGTGACTCATTTGGAGACAGTAATAGGCGCAATTCTGCTAAGCGCTGCACGATGTGCTCGTGCCCTTGCAGCTGCTTTTGCATTTTGACCATAGCAATTGCTGATGAAGCAAAACCGTAGCTTTCGAAATCATCATCCAACTCTTTAAGGTGGCTGCGCTCCTGAGCGCGCTGCAGGTCAATAGCTGCAATCTGCTGTTCCAGATGGCACTGCGCTAACTTTTGGCGGCGATAACGCCATGCAAAGCTCCCCCAGCATATAGCCAGAGTCGCTCCCACTGTTATAGAAGCAGGGGCTAGATACTGTGGCCATAAAAAACTTACCCCAGCAAGACTGGCGACCATGAGCAATGAGATCAGCAACCAGCGTTTTGTCTGCGGAAAGCGCAGAGCATCTACCTCTTTGTGTAGCGGAATCGTCTGTTGCTGCAACGCTACCAACGCGCAACGAATCTCATCTGCAGCCACCAACAGGCTAGGCAACTCAGCCGGCAAAGCTTCTGGCAAACCAGCACTGACCAATATCTGTTGCAAATGGTTGCGCTCACGTTCCAAAGCGGCAATTTCTGCAGAGTCATCCTCTTTGTCTGCACAACTTGGCGCTGGTTTCTCACTCGAGGTAACAGCACCGTTGGCGGCCAGCTGCCACTGCTGCTGAATCCACACCAGATATTCAACGCCTTTTTCGTACTCCCGGCGATCATTGGCTACATTTTGTTGCAGCACCTCAATCTGCTGGCTTAAATGTTGAGCTTCTGCCTTCAGCTGTTGCATATGCTCACGCTGCGCATATACATCATCCAAAGCATCTTGCACTGCCTCCAATTCACGCGCAGAGACCTGTTTGTTTAACCATGGCGCATCGTTGGTAATAGCTAGATAATCGTCCTGAATTGACTGCAGCACTAGGGTACTATCACCGCGGGCAAAGCCCGATAGCAGAGTACGCATGTGGCGCTTAATCTCCTCAGCATTAGAGGGGAAATCACCCTGGCCCAAAAACAGTGAAGAACGAAACAGCCGTTCATCGCTGATGCCAATAAACTTTTTCAGCAGATGTAAGTAGTCCAGCTTCGCTACGCAGTGGCCATCAACGGGTACAGTGGCGACCAAATTACACTGCTCTTGATATAGATCATCGGCTTGGCGCAGCTCAATGCAGTCTGTATCAATATCCCGTTCAATAGAGATATTGTACTGCTGGTTTTCCAGCATTAAAGATGCTGAGCAGTGCTGGCTGCGTGCCCACGGGCGAAAACGCTTTTTATCCTTACAGCCAAATAAAACCGCCGGCACTGCTTCCATCATGGTAGATTTACCCGCTTCATTAGGTCCGATAACCAAGTTTATACCACGACGAAATTCATATTTTTGATCGATAAACTGGCCAAAGCTTTTGAGTTCAAGGCTACGTAGAATCATCTATTCTCACCTTGCATCATTTCAAAGCGAGACAGCAATTCGCGTAAGGTAAGATCATAAATACGCAACTGATGCTCATCTGTAGTGCTGCGACTCAGCTCCAATAGACGTTTGACCACGATTCCATGTACAGTATTCTCCTGCGCCATCTCTTGCACCAGAGCGCTACCTAGCAGTTCTGTATTATCAACAAGTTGCAGCGATAAAAAGCTCTCTTGACAGCATTTAGTGATATTTTCAATATCGAGAGCAATCTCTACGCCACCAACCAAGGTTATTCGTATAGCTAAATCATCTTGCGCCAGCAGATCAATTGCAGCACAAATTTCTGGTTCATCTGCATATTGACTAACATTCAACTCGTAGGCCTGATATTTATCGCATTGTTTAATATTGCTTTGGTTCACTGCTAAGCCTCACCTTGGTGCACAAAACTGTCATTTTGATCACAACAACTATCAATCAACTACCCCATCTGCCGAGTTAGATGGATAAGGAACTCACGATTACCTTTTGGGCCTAATATTGGACTAGCTATAACATCGTTGACAAAGCAACCCAACTGCATAGCACTGATCTTTATTTTTTCGATAACTTGCTGATGGTGCTCGGGGTCACGAACTACGCCACCTTTACCAACTTTCCCCTTACCTACTTCAAACTGTGGCTTTATAAGGGCTATTATATCAGCATGTTGGGCAAGCAATGCTAAAGTAGCAGGTAAAACCTTATCCAACGAGATAAACGAGGCATCAATAACGGCAAGATCTGGGCTATCCGCTAAATCATTTGTGGCTAATTCACGAATATTGGTACGTTCAAGATTGATCACCCGCGCATCTTCCCGCAGGCTCCAAGCCAATTGACCGTAACCAACATCTACCGCGTAGATTTTGGCAACCCCATATTGCAACAGACAATCAGTAAAACCACCCGTTGAAGCACCAACATCGATAGCTGTTCTGCCCGAAACTGACACAGAAAAATGGTTTAACGCCGCAGCAAGTTTGACCCCACCGCGCGATACATAGGGGATATCCTCGCCACGCAAGCGAATCTGCGCATCTATGTGAACTTTTGTCCCAGCCTTATCCACCACCTTGTCATCAACCAGCACCTTACCGGCCATAATCATAGCACGAGCGCGCTCGCGGGAACTACACAGAGAGAGGTCGAACAATAATTTATCAATACGTTCTTTAAACGCCGCCATACTATAAACACCAATAAATAGAAGAGTGGAAATGCTTAAACACAAGCCAAGAAATAGAGGTTAATCCTCCCCACAGATCATCGCGCCATTAAACTAGCACAGCATCTCAACCTGCGGCAATAAGACAAGCGGGGAATAACAGGATATTGGGGGAATAGTTTTCCAAAGAGGGGAAACAGCATCACACTAGATAGAGCCAAGTGCTTACCGAATAAGATATGAAGCACGTTAAACAGGATATTCCTTACTTACATAATTTAAGATATTCCTCACGTCCCTGCATAAAGTTTACTATTTTCACCCCCATGCCAGCATATTTAACTTTACGCAGCAGATTCGGTGGCACTCTACGCGCCCAGTGAATTCGCCCCTCAGCACGAATAGTAACTCCATCAGCAAGTTCGATTTCCAGCAACACAATCTCACCAGGGTTGTAAACAAGAAATGATTTTATACACAACCCTGACTCTGACACATCAGAAGTAAACCCAACTTTTGAGGGCATATTCAAACCATACATCACCCGCATCCGGCGGTGATAACGCACTTTTCTCCGTTTCTCAGCCATGTATAAATATTCCTATAAAACAGCAGCAGACAAGATAACTTTTGCGGTTAACACCACTAAACTACTTGGTCAATAAATCTTTAAGAGTTGATTCGATGATTTGAGTTGCAGGAGCAACACGGTCAGCATCAGCACCGAGTTTTTCATTAAGCTCTACACTGAGCTATTCACTACCCTACTACACTGCCTAGTTTTGAACCTTAGCAAGGTTAAGTTGCACTAGAGGAGTTTTATGTGTACCAGAAACCACCAGAGGAATAAACCCCCAACCATTTTCATCCTGCATATATTTACTCAGACTTGGATTAGCAACTAGACTATCTCTAACTTGTGGGGCTAGGTAAACATCTAAATTAGAATTCAAGGTAGCGTCTATATTCCACCAACCACTAGGGACAAGTCGCGCCTTGCTGCCACTAAACTCTGCAGCATATTGCACATGCCCACCAGTTTTCTTTTCAAAATTCCCACTACCCTGGGCAAAACTAAAAACATTCAATTCTGTTGTCCCGAGGACTCCAGATAGCTCACGCAACAGCGCATTACTGCTAATTTTACCATCGGTAATAGTGAAATTACCCACAGCGGATAGATTCTGCTGTGCTCGCAACCACAGAGTACCTGCACCAGAATAACTAAAGGAACTAGTCAACAAACCAGTCATACTGCCGGCATAGGCAGGATCAAGCTGCGGTAACAGTGCAGATAGAGCAATTTTCTGCACAGCTACCTGCCCAGAATAGGTAAAACCTTGCTTGGACAGATCAATTTGTCCAGATGTTTCAAAAAATCCATTAGCAAGTTTCCCCTTTAAGCGATCATACTCCAGCACATTATCTCGTAATTCATAGTGCAAACGGACATCGGCCAGATCTAAGGAGGCAATATGTGCCTGTTTAATTTGCACATCACCACCAACATTAAATGGCAAGTTTATCGGTTGCGGTTCACTTATTTCACGCCCAACTTGCATAGTGGAATATCGGGCATCTGTACTCTGCAACTTTGATAGCTCGCCACCAGCTCTATGACTTAGCCCAACCGTGGTAAATGCATCCGCTTCCAATTGCAAGCGGTATGACGTTTTTCTTGCTAACCAATTGTCGCACGTCAGAGTTAAATCCATGCGATTATCACCAGTGGTTAAGGATAAATTTTGCGATTTAACCCTTTTGCCAACAATCTCAATGATCCCGGACAGAGCAGGACGGATATCAGCTATACTGGCCTGTACCGCATCTAAAGATATGACTGCCGAGTGCACAAGCGCTACTCCAGCATTTGCTCTGCCGAGCAGATCCATTTTAAACCCGAGAGTTCCCGCAAGATCATATCCACCAAGTGAACGAGCTAGGTCGGGTGGCAGCAGTGCCATAAGAGCACGTAGCGACAACTTCTTAGCCGCCAACTGCAGATCAACCTCTCTGGTAGTAGTAAGCTTATTTATCACTCCTTGAGCGTTAATGGAGATACCATCAACAGCAACTCCTAGCTTGTTTACCTCTAAAACATCTAGGCTGCGATCATAACCTAATGCGCAGTCAATACCCACAGCAGAGGCACGTAGCGGATAGCGCGAACTAGGAGTTAAAGTGGCATCTAACTGTTGCAGATCCACCACCGCCTTGGAGTTAAACTGCTGGTCATTGCCCCAAATACGCCCATCAACATTTACCTTGAGGCTATCCAGATTGCCGTTAATAGCCTGCCGATAATAGGGTTGAAATTGCACCATGTTTAAGTGTGAAATGTTTACCTGCAGATCATAGCTCATACGACGCAAATTAAGTGTACCTGCAAAATCCACAGGATCATCATTAATCTTGCCCCACATTTTTATGTCAAAATCTGTGTTTAAAGAAAAATCACTGATGTTTAAGCCCATATTGGAGATTTTATAACGATGCGGCACGGCAGAAAAGCGATAATCCTTGAACAGAACCTCACCCTGATCGACAAAAATTTTCGTTATGACTAAATCGATATTTTCTCTATTATGCGGTAGCTCCTGTCCATTCTTCTCAACGCCATTGTTCCCAAAGAGAATTTGCTGAAAATTAAGTTCCCCATCGGCAAATCTCTCAATATTTATCTGCGGGCGCACAAGGCTGACCTCGTCAATAACGATGCGTTGCTCAAACAGTGGCCAGAACTGATAACGCAGCAACACCTTATCTGCAGACAGCAACATGCTGGTGTTATCATCACTAAGCAGTTCCAGTCCAGTTAAGGAAACTCCAGAGTACAGGCTTACATCTATGCCCTGTAAATTGACTTTACAGTCCAGATATTTTTCCACTACCGGCACGATAGTGTTACGCACCCGCTCAGGTGTCACTAGAATCTTAGCTAGAATTACCACTGCAACGCAGAACAGAAATCCAATTAAGACGGCATAACTCAGATATTTACGTATTTTGCCTGCCATTCGCCCGCTCATTAAAACGCAAAATAGACACTGCACTCAGAAAGAAGATATTAATTATGCCAAGTTATAAAGGTAATCATCCCATTTATAGCTGCGGTCAAAAGTAGAGTTTATGCAACCAGCGCTAATTTCTGCGCTGGCGTAATTCCTCCCAATGCCATATTGGGTCGTTCGTGATTATATGTCCATAGCCACCTTGTGGCGTAATCTTGAACCTCAGTAATGCTCTCAAATAAATACTGTGCAAGCCAGTCATAGCGAACGGTACGATTGTAGCGTTCAACATAGGCATTTTGCTGTGGGTTGCCAGGTTGGATATATAGAATATCAATGTTTCTTTTCTCAGCCCACACTCTGAGATTGTTGCTTATGTATTCTGGTCCATTATCACAGCGGATGGCTTGTGGTTTACCACGCCATTCAATAATTTGATCTAGTGAACGTATGACACGTTCTGTTGGCAAAGAAAAATCTACATCGATGCATAGTCCTTCGCGATTAAAATCATCGATTACATTGAATAAACGATAGCTACGGCCATCAGCTAGCTGATCGTGCATAAAGTCCATCGACCATACTTGATTAACCTGTTCTGGAACCTGTAGTGATTCTGGTTTTTCCCGCACGAGCCGTTTCTTTGGTTTGATCCGCAGGTTCAGCTCTTGTTCACAGTAGATCCGATAAACTCGTTTGTGGTTCCAGCCAAAGCCTTTTACGTTGCGCAGATACAAAAAGCATAAACCAAAACCCCAGTTACGTTGGTTATTGGTCAAGCGAATTAGCCAGTCGGCTATCTCTTCATTTTCATCAGTTAGCTTGGTCTGATAGCGATAACAGGTTTCACTGACACTGAAAGCTAAACAAGCGAGGCGAACAGAAACTCCATATTGTTGAACTGCATGTTTGGCCATCTCTTTGCGCTGAGATGGCCTTACCACTTTTTTTCCAGCGCTGTCTTGACGATTTCGGCCTTGAGCCTCTCTTCGGCGTACATTTTCTTTAGCTGCCGATTCTCGACCTCAAGTTCTTTTAGCCGTGACATGAGCGAGGCATCCAAACCACCGTACTTGGCACGCCAACGGTAAAAAGCGGCACTGCTCATCCCATGTTCCCTGCAGAGCTGGGGCACTGGAGTTCCGGCCTCTGCCTGCTTCAGAATATTGATGATCTGGCTATCGGTATAACGTGATGTTTTCATTTAGAATCTCCTCTTAGTAAATTTACGAGAAAATTCTACTTTTGACGACGATTGTTTTTCGGGCGGATTACCTAAATAAAAAAGCAATAACGACAAAATGTCATTTTGCTAATGCAGAGCAGCATAAGAGCAGATACTTATGGCTTAAAAGATTGGCGTATTTTGGCGGGCAGGTTTTCCCAGGGCAACGGGGCATTATAAGTACTTTTAGTGGGAAGTTGCTTAAGATAAGCACAACCTTTGGGCAGAACACCCAACTCGATAATTTGTTGATTGATGGCAACGCAACCATTTTTAAGCTGACTACGTTGTTCATATACCCTGCATAAATTAGTGGTTAAATCGAGATATTCGCAGGGGATATCCGTCATATAAATTTTATTTTTATACTCTATCTTCTCATAGCAACAACGACCGCAACGCGTGCATAGCGCCTCCCATTCGGCGTGCTGACTATTTGATAATTTCAGTTTCGTTGACATGAAAAATCAATCTTTAAGAGCGGCAAGCACTGCTTTAACCTCAAGGACAATATCCTCTGCTCCAACACCATCCTCAAGATCAAGAAATTTATTGAAACACTCACGCACCCTAGCCTCATCATCTTGATCTAGAGCTATATACCCAAGGGTCAACCAAGCCGGAGCATACATATCATCACAGGCGATAGATTTTTCCGCACAGTGTTGCGCTTGGTCAAGATCGTCTTCATCATAGTACAGCTCTGCCAAATTACCCCAAGCTTCAGGATCTTCATCATCAACAGTAACCGCTTGCTGAAACCAATCTTTAGCTACGCAATTTAGTTGTCGTTCCATTGCTAAACTTCCCAAGGAGTTCAGCGCACTAGGATTTGCTGGTTCGCATTTAAGTGAATTTAAAAAAGAACTTTCCGCCTCATTAAGATCATTTTGCGCAATCTGCACCATTCCGATGCGCACCCACGCCTCGGCAGCGCAATCTGCAATATTTAGTAGCTGGGAGTAATACTCTAGAGCCGACTTAACATTATCCACCGCAAAGAGTTCATCGGCGAGGGCAAAAATTACATCTGGAGCAACATCAGCATGCTGAGAGCGACGCTGCAACAACTCTATTGCCTGCTCAGAACGCTTGGTTTCTGCCAAGGCCTCAGCTAAGAGCACTACCACCTCGTCATTATCCGGAACGTCCTGATTTATCGGGGTTAACTGCTTGATAACTTCGGCGTATTTTCCGCATTCCAGTAGCTGTATTGCCTGTTCAATTCGTGCCGCTATATTTTCCATTACCTTACCTCAATTATCTAGATATCAGCGCCATAATATGGGCTCGAAAACGCTGTTAATTATTATCAAGTTGCGTTGCAACAAAGTCGATAAACTCCATTATCCCCCATGGACTAGCGGGAACCTTAACGACCTCAACCTGCAACTGCTCGGCTAGCTGTTCCAAATTCACATCATCTAGGAAAATTTCCTCACCTTCGCGACACATAACATCGGGGATGATTAAAAACTGGCCCAAATCATCGTCTATTAACTGATTAATTATATCTGTCCCCACCACTAAGCCAGTAACGGTGACACTGGAACCAAAAAAATCGTTATGCACAACCTTAATGCGCAGATCTGCCTTAGTTTTCTCGTTAAATAGACGAGCGAACTCCTCCAATTCGCGCTGTGCCGAAACACCTGTTACTAAGGTTGCGGTGACACCAGAGTAACAACCAGCATCAAGCAACATCTGTTGCGTTTCATGGCGAAATAGAGGAATCATACCGACACCATTCTCAAGTAGCTGTAGATCTTCATAGTCACTAAGAGCGGGAAACGGCAGAGCCGCACTTAAATAAAATTCATCGGCAGCAAAGACAAAACGCGTACTCAATTTTGGCAATAATTTCTGCTGATATCTGTGTATTTGCTCCACCACAACTCTAGATTCAACCTCAGTAAAACAGCGCAACTGGGGCAATTTATGCCGATACTTAGTCAACCCCACGGGTACAATCGCCAGAGATAGAATTCCGGGATAGAGCGCCGATAAAGCATCAATAGATTGCGCCAACCACTCTCCATCGTTGAGCTGCGGACACAAAACTATCTGAGTGTGCAACTGAATACCACCGGCGATCAAGCGTTTTAATATCGGCACCACAGCCGGCACAGCATGTCCTAGAAGCTCACTACGCAAAGCAGTATCAACTGCATGAACAGATACATATAGCGGTGTCAGCTTTTGGGAAATTATGCGCTCAATATCGGCTTCGGCTAGATTAGTTAAACTAATATAGGCGCCATATAGGTAAGAGAAGCGATAATCATCGTCGCGCACGTACAGGCTTTTACGCAAACCAGTTGGCAGTTGCCGTACAAAACAAAATTTACAATTATTACTACACTGACGCGGTTGCGGATCGGCAAATTCCAAACCGATAGGATCATCTTCATCACGCTCAAAATCGAGTTCCCACAGTTCTCCATTTTTTTTCTGCACTTCAAAAATAAACTCTTCGCCGCGAGCATAGAGTTGGTAGTCAACCTGATCATCAATAGCATAACCGTTGATGGTTAACAAAATGTCTTCGCCAGTTAAATCAAGCTCTTCAGCAATACTATCTGGAGTGACTGCGGTAATTGCAAGCATAGAGTTCTTTCCCAAAAAAGAGAGGTCCTCGCTGATATTCAGTCGAGGACCTAATTTTCTTTCTTATTCAAACAATCAGCTATCGATCAACGTCGCACGGATTAATCGCGGCCGCCATGCAATCTGAAAGTACCATCTGCAGATGTTATGGTTGAAATTGCATGTTTATAAATCAAAAAATCACCTTCGCCTTCAACTAGGACACAGAAATTATCAAATGACTTGATAAAACCCTGCAGGTGCTCACCAGACATCATAGCGACATTAATTTTAACCCGTTCTTTACGTGCCTGATTCAGATACTGATCCTGAATATTAAATGGTGTTTTTGCCATTATCTAAGCCTCCCCGACATCATTCAATTAAAATAAAATTCATCAATCCATTTCGCGATATTACCAAACTCTACAGGGTAATCAACCCAATTTATCGTTTTATCTTTTCTAAACCAAGTTAGTTGCCTCTTGGCATATCTGCGTGAATCCAGTTGGATCCAAGCAACGGCTTCATCTAGTGATAAACCATCACGCAAGTGAGCTATAATCTGACGATACCCAATAGTGCGCAGTGCCTTTAGTTGTGGATCATAGCCACGATCGAGCAAATTCTGCACCTCGGCCAACAGCCCATCAGCCAGCATAATCTCAACTCGGTGGTTAATGCGCTCATATAGTTGTGCTCTATCCATTGCTATAGCAAATTTCAGGGTACGATAGCGCTGTTCTTGAAACCCATGTTGATGCTGTAACTGCGACAACTGCGTACCTGTCTGTAAATAGACCTCAAGACCGCGCACGATCCTTGTTATATCATTAGGATGCAGAGCAAGAGCTAAGGTATTATCTACATCGAGTAGACGCTGATAGAGGCAACCAGAGCACTGTTGCTCTTGAGCGAGCAACTCGGCACGTAACGCAGCATCTTCCGATGGAGCATCTATCAGACCGTCCGTCACAGCACGAACATATAAGCCAGTACCACCAACAACAACTGGAATCTTCCCGCGACTGACAACCTCAGCTATCGCCTTATGCGCCAATTCAGTGTAGTCGGCCACACTAAAATCATTATCTGGGTCAACAATATCTAGCAGATGGTGAACTACCAATTGCTGTTCTTGTTGACTCGCTTTAGCCGTGCCTATATCCATATAGCGATAGACTTGGCGCGAATCAGCCGAGATTACCTCGATAGGATAATGCTGGGCCAATTGGAGCGCAAAATCTGTTTTACCGCTAGCGGTCGGGCCAGCGACAACAATAACAGGCTGCTGTTTCATAACACCCGCCTAAACATCTTTTCGATCGTATGCAGGGAGATATTCTGCACAATCGGTCTTCCATGAGGACACTGCCGATTGAAATCGACTTCATCCAACTGCTGCAACAGTGCTCCCATTTCTACAATATCCAATTTCTGGTTAGCACGAATCATGCCATGGCAAGCCATTGTTATCAGCACAGCATCAAAGGCATCCTGCGAAGAGGTACTTTTACCTACCGTACCTATCTCAGTCAAGATATCGCATATTATTGTTTTTACGTCTTTCCCGTCCAAATAAGTTGGCATAGCACTAACTGACCAGCTAGTGCCACCAAAATGTTGGAGATCAAATCCAAGCCGCTGCACATGCTCTATATATTGCCGCAACTCCGTGTCCTGACGTACACTAAGCTCTAAAACTACTGGAAACAACAGTTCCTGACGTTCTACTTCTCCTAAGCTATACTGCCTTTTTAATCGCTCAAACCCAATACGTTCATGAGCCGCGTGCTGATCAATAAGCAGCAAATCATCTCCATCTTCACACACGACATAGCTACGATGGAACTGGCCTAAAATTGTTAGCTGGCTAAAGTAACCTGCATCGGTTTCAGGCAATAACTGCTGTTCACTGTGCTCATCATCCGGAACAGGTGCTTGCGTTTCATTTTTATATTCAGGGGTAATTTCGGCAACATTAGCGATAGATGGCTCTTGAATAAATCTGCCTTTATCCTCAGTCAGAGCTGAGGTAGTTCGATCTGCATCAATATTATGGTCTGAATCTTTTACCGATGGTGGTAGAAAACTAGCTTCGGCAACCGCTAGTTCACTTTGTACCATTAGACTGGGATCTGAGGCATTTCTGACAGGTGTACTACATTCAGATTGGCGCAATACCTCGCGAATACTACTTGTGACAAAGCTGTGCACCTGTTGTTGCTCATGAAAACGTACCTCATGTTTTGTTGGATGAACATTCACATCTACTTTTGCCGGATCAAGCGTCAAGAACAGCACACAAATAGGATAGCGCCCCTTCATGATCAAGTGGCGATATCCTTCCATAATGGCATGATGGAACACCCGATCTTTAACAAAACGACCATTAACAAAACAGTAAATTCCTGTGGTTGCACCACGAGTAGCATTGGGGCGCAGAAGATATCCACCTAGGTGCATATCTTTACCACTACTAACCTCCAATAGATCTGGCACGACTGAACGCCCCAGAACTGCGACCACCCGATCGAAACCATCTTTATTTTTATACAGTTCAAGGGCGGTACGCCCATTATGAACTAATTTGAAATGCACACTAGGGTGAGCAAGGGCTATTCTGGTTACAACTTCCGCGATATGGGCAAATTCTGTCTCATCACGCCGCAAAAACTTACGCCGTGCCGGTAGATTAAAAAAAAGGTCCTTAACCTCGAATGTAGTACCAGCTGCCACACCAGCTGGAATAACATCGCGCACCTTACCGCCGGTTAAGGTCAACTTTGAGCCAATATCATCATCAGCGCTACGACTGGTAACAACTAAGCGCGATACAGCGGCAATGGAAGGTAAAGCCTCACCGCGAAAACCATGATATTGCAACTTAAACAGATCTTCTTCTGTGCGTATTTTGCTTGTCGCATGACGTTCAAAACACAAAAAAAGATCATCGTTTCCCATACCAAAACCATTATCGGCAACTACAATTCTCTTTTTCCCACCCCGCTCAACTTCAACAACAATCTTATCCGCACCAGCATCCAGAGAATTCTCTACAAGCTCCTTAACCACAGATGCTGGGCGTTCAACCACCTCACCAGCAGCAATTTGATTGCATAGTTGTTCAGGTAAAATTTGTATATGTTGAATCATCAGCTTACCGTTGTATCCATTTATATTTTTGAGTACATATTGCAATCAACGCTACGACAAACAGTATCGTAACTGAAGAAAGTACAAAAAAAGCCGGCAAAGCCGGCTTCATAATCTTCAGCTGTAGATTTATTCTAACGTTTCTGCTCCATTTTAGCCAAAAGCGCTTCAATTTTACCTAGATGTTGCTCCATGCCCTGATGGTTATCATCAAAAGCCACGATGGTCAAGCCAAGATCGCCAGCGATACTTTGTACAATTTTGGGAATTACTCCAGGCAGTTTTTGCATAAAAGCCTCAAAGAGACAGTTATCACACAAGGTATTGATCAAACGTGGAACTCCACCTGAGTAGCGATAAATCAACTGAACTGCAGGGCTGGAGAACAGCATATTCTTTGCCCCAGCTACCTGTAAGCGATGCTTGATGTAGGCAACAGTCGATTGTTCATCAAGAGCGTGCAGGTAATAACGCAGCGCTACTCGCTGGGCCAATGGTTCATCTAGGCGCAAGCACTCTTCAACCTCTGGCAACCCAAAGAATATAAGATTTAATAATTTTTTTCCCGGTATCTCCAGATTCAATAAGCCACGGAACTCTTCCATAAGACCGCGTGTCTGCAACATCTGCGCTTCATCAATAAGAACAACTGCGCGCCGCCCCTCTTGATTAATCTCAATCAGACGATCATAAAGCTGCTTGAGCACCGTCATACGGTCTGACGCTGGGCTTACTACACCCAACTGCATAGCAATGCGGGTTAAAATCCATTCTGGCGTTACCCCAGAATGCACCATAACTAGCAAGGACGACTCATACAGATCGACAGATAGGTTATCGAGTAACTTACGTGCCAAAGTTGTTTTACCCGAGCCAATACCACCGACTAATACAGCTAACCCCTTATTGGCATCAATTACCCGCATAAAGCGAATCAACGCTTGACTGTGCTGCTCACTGTCAAAATAAAATCTGGAATCTGGCGCATTGGAGAATGGATCTCTCTCTAAACCAAAGTGTTCAGTATATTCCATTCAGCTAACTCCGTTGGTGTGCAAGCTTGTTTAGCATCATCTAAAGATAAGAGATTCTATCTGCGTTAGCCATAGCACCAAATTCGTTATCAACCATATCTTTAAGTTCTGAAACCTTTATAGCTACATCTCTAAAAGTTGGGTCATTATCCGCTACCACCTGATAACTTGAGAGAGCATCGGCATAACGAGCCCATGCTTCATACAGCAACCCAGTTTCGTAAAACATCAGCACCTGCTCTTTCTTGGACAGCGCACTATCACTTAATCCAAGAGTTAATACATCTTCTGCTGTCTCAAATTTTTGTTGCTCAATATAGCAAGCAGCTTTTAACAATATGCTGTCGATTTTACGCGCCGAACTGGCCATAGCCTTGTCAAACTCTACAATCGCATCATCTATAAGTCCCATTTCTTTATAAGCGATACCTAAATTGTAAGCCGATTCAGTGTCTTCATCGTTGATAACGGTAACCACCCCGCGTTGCGAATCGGCCAACTTGTTCTGCTCTGGCTCTGGGGCTTTCTTCTTATCCAGACCAGATAAACTCGATTCAATATCGATATCATTATCGTCAAAATCAAAATTATCTGCCGCGCTGACCTTATCAAGGGAAGCATCTAGGTCGCTAACATCCAGATCTAAAACAACCTCTTCATTATCCGCTCCAAAGCTAACACCAATATCTATAGGGGTGCTAGGCGCAGCCACCTGCTTACCGCCCTGCTTTTGTAACTGTAGGAGCAATTGATCTTTTAGCTCTAGCACCTTTTTGTTATCGGGGCTGACAGCTTCTAAGCGTTTACACACCTGCTGAGCCTCTTCGAGCAACCCCTGCTGAAGGTAGAAGTCTGCCTCTTCCAGATCGGCATGAATATCAACTGGAGCAGCAACGTTGTCAGTTAAATCAAAATCAAAGTCATCTTCTGCACCAGATGTTGACTCATCATCACCGATGTCAAAGGTGATATCATCAAAAGAGATATCATCCTGTGTGCTACTCGGTGTCGATGAATCTTCATCTTTAAATTCCAATTCTGCAAAAGCATCCTGTCCACCAGCAGAAGCATCCTCAACCAAAGTCTCGGATGCAGCATTTTCCTCGTCGCCAAAACCTGCCGACATAACATCAAACAGTTTTTCACCCTCGCCCAACTCTTCATAAATATCGTGTAGCGCCGAGAGTACATCCCTGTCGTCTGGCAACAATTCGCGCAACTGCTCGTAATATGGTTTCAGATCAGACACTTTGCCTGCAGCATAAAATAACTGTTTACCTTGTTGCAGAGAGGTAAATGCCAGAGCGGTATCATTTGCCGCCAAAGCGGCGTCGTACAGCGCCACTTGATACTCTAACGAGTCTGGAACATTTTTGGTCAATCGCTGTAAACACTCTATCTCATGAGGATAATCGCCACAGGCGTGAAAGCCACGCGACAGAGCAAATAGTACCTGAAAATCACGCGGATACTGGCGTTGCAATTTTTTTAGCAGCTCGACTCCGCCCAGAGGCTCACCATACTCAACCATCGCCATGCCCATACCTATTTGCACAGCAATATTATCGGGCCAAACACTGGCAAAATGTTCATAAAACTTATGCAGTTGTTGGTAATTGGCCAGTGTTTGCAACTTTTGTTCTACAGCGGCAAACTCTTTCTGAGCGGCATCAGCATCACCGTTACGCGCACAAAATTCGGCAATCTTTATACCTATGGTGATATTAGCTGGATCCAGAGCTCGCATTTTGTTTAAAATTTCAACAGCCTTGTCGTTTTCACCGCTTTTTTCATAACCATTCAGCAATAAACGATATTCTGACAAAGCATTACCGATAAGCCCCTGTTGCTCATTCAGGTGCGCTAGCTTTAAGGTGTAATCAACATTGTCGGGAACCAACTTCTGCATCTGCTTATAGACAGCGATAGCTTTTAGATAGAAGGTATTCTCCGAATAGTAGGATGCGACTGCTGCATATTGAGTTATAGCCTGTTCTACCTGTGAAGTACGGCTATACAATTCCGCCAATTTTTGGCGGCTACGCACATCTTTAGGATCCAGTTCAATAACTTTGAGGTACTCTTTAATCGCACGCGTCAAATTGTTCTTTTGTAAAAACTTCTGTGCAGCTGCAAGCAATTTTTCTTTATTAGACACGGCAATCCTCAAATATGAAAAGCAAAAATTTGTATGCGTATAAACACTAAATCCACCATAAAAAGTGACTGTTAATGTTAATGCAGTTTACAAGTCAGGTCAAGAGCATAATCCGCTGATTTCTCACGGGAAAACCGTATTCCCCCTGCAAATGAACCAACTTATTGTATTTTTATTATTAAGTTAAAAGCCAGCATAGTAGTTCTCAAAAGCGGTAAAACATGTTACCACTAACGTTTTATTACTGCTGTTGAAATATGTACAATCACGTTGGGAGATTTTGCAACAATGACCTTTGATAAAATAGCCTTGCAAGTGCCAAAAATTTTACTACCACCACCCAATACCGACATGAAACATTGGGCTGTTATTGCGTGTGATCAGTACACCTCCGATCTAACCTATTGGCATCGTCTACAACAACAGACGCAGAACAAACTATCTACTCTGCATTTAATATTTCCTGAAGTTTATCTAAACGGTGATGACAGTACACAACGTATAGAACAGATCAATAAAACTATGCATCAGTACCTGGCTGACGGCAGTTTAGTAGAACAGCCGCCAGGTTTTATTCTGCTTGATCGTAAAACATCTCATGTTGATTCACGCAAAGGGTTAATGGTTGCTCTCGACCTAGAACAGTATAATTACAACAAGGGCGCAAAAAGTTTAATCAGAGCTACGGAAGGAACAATTCTCGACCGACTGCCACCGCGCATCGAGGTACGCAAAAATGCCCCCATAGAGCTGCCACACATAATGGTTCTTATTGACGATCCTGAGCATCGGGTCATTGAACCACTATTCGAGCACAAACACGAGCTAGAGTGCGTATATGATTTTGATCTGTTGGAAAATGGTGGCCACCTCCGCGGATACAGGATAAACCAACCTCAACTTATTGCACAAATTGCACGCGAATTGGAGAATCTTGCAGATCCGAATAAATATCAGGAGAAATATCAAACAGAAGATGAAGTAATGCTCTATGCAATGGGTGACGGTAACCACTCTTTTGCCACAGCCAAGGCAATATGGGAGCAACTAAAGCAGGAAGCCGCCACCGACAGAGAAAAGCAAGCAAGCATCATGAGCCACCCCGCGCGTTATGCTTTGGTAGAGCTGGTCAATTTACACGATGAAGGTCTGGAATTTGAAGCCATACATCGCGTTTTATTCTCAGTAGATAAAGGTGAACTATTGCAGGAGATGCACTCCTATTTTGCTCAGCGTCATACTCCATTTAAATTCAGCCCGTGCAATAATCTTGCAGAAGCTCAGCAACAGGTAAGTAGTGACCAACAACTCCACAGTTTTCCCTGTGTGATCGGTGATCAATTTGGTCTCTGCAGTGTCAGCAATCCCGAATACAACTTAGTTGTAGCAACATTGCAAGGGTTTCTCGACTACTATCTCACTACCCATCAGTCAACAGAGATTGATTATATTCATGGTTGCAACAGTGTAACTGCGCTGGGATCATCACCAAACTGTTGTGGTTTTTATCTGCCAGCAATATCCAAGCACGCTCTCTTTAAAACCATCATTGTCGATGGCGCACTACCACGCAAAACATTCTCGATGGGTGCGGCTGACGAAAAACGCTTTTACTTAGAATGCAGACGCATTAAATAACGGACTCTATACATGACCAATAAGCGCACAATCTGTGCTGATATAGAAGATACCGCAACCTGGACAAAATATACTGCCAAACTCTGCTCTAACTGCAATGCCACCTGCTGTAAACTCCTAGTGGAAGTGCGCATACCCGATCTGATCAGAATGGGAATTATCAGTGAATTTGACCAACAGGAGCCAGCGAAGAAAATTGCTAAAACCTTAAAACGTCAAGGGATAATTTCACACTTTAATTTTAAAAATGAAATCTTCACCCTAGCGCGTAAAGCTAATTATGATTGCATCTATTTGGATAGCAGCACTAGGCGCTGTACAATATATGCCCAGCGCCCAGATACCTGCCGCAATCATCCTACTGTGGGGCCAAGACCGGGATTTTGTCCCTATCAACCCCATAGCTAAACTTCCTGTTTACAGGCGTCGGAGACAATAATATGCAATACGCCGATCTAGAAGCAGCACTAAAGATATTTGCCATCTCATCACCAACTAGCTTGGCGCAGATCAAGGCTACGCACAAAAAGCTCGTAAAACAATATCATCCGGATACCGGCTGCACCGACAATGACAAAATACGTCTAATCAACAGTGCCTATAAAATATTAGAGGAGTACTGCCTTAAATTCAACTTCACCTTCAGTCACGATGAGTTTATGGAACAAAACCCTGAAGAACGTCTGCGCCAGCAGTTTGCCAATGAATCCTTTTGGAAGAGCCCTGATGAAACATAACTATTCGGCAAGCTGGCTACTTTTTTCTAAATAGTAACGATAATCACCGGCATAACTGCGCACCTCTCCATGGTCGATCTCCAATACCCGATTCACCAAACTGCGCAAGAAGTGACGGTCATGGCTAACCAGAACTACAGTTCCAGGAAAGCGGCGCAGAGTATCCAACAGGATCTGGCGCGACTGGATGTCGAGATGATTAGTCGGCTCATCAAGTATTAAAAAATTAATCGGCCGCGCCAACAATGTTGCCAACACCAAACGACTTTTTTCACCTCCGGAGAGCGTACTCACCTTTTTATCGACATCATCACCCTGAAATAGAAAGGCAGCACATAGATTGCGCACAGTACCGATGGACTCCTGCACCAGCACCTCCTGCACCGTCTCAAAAACACTTTTACGCTCATCGAGCACATCCATAGCATGCTGGCTGAAATAGCCGATATCAACATTAGCACCTAAGACAATAGCACCACTACTCGGTGCAACTTGACCAGCAATAATCTTCAGAAATGTCGACTTACCCGCACCATTCACCCCAACTACAGCAATTTTCTCATCGCGGCGGATAAGACCGCTGGCGTTGCTAAAGACACTTTTACTCGTGCCATCTTCAGCCGGCCAACTTTTACTCAGTTGACTAAATTCAACCACATTATCGCCACTGCGCGGCGGATTTTTAAATTCAAACCTTACTGTTTTCTGCTCCGCTGGAATCTGTATACGCTCTATTTTCTCCAGCTTTTTAACTCGCGACTGCACCTGTGCTGCATGTGAAGCACGTGCAGCAAAACGAGCGATAAACTCTTCGTCCTTGGCTAGCATATCTTGCTGACGCTTATAGCTGGCCAATAGCTGTTCCCGACGCTGTTGCCGCTCGCGCAGATAAAAATCATAGTCGCCAGAGTAGGTAGTAATATTTTGATCCGCCACCTCGATAATGCGGCTCACCAGACGATTCATAAAATCACGGTCATGGCTAGTCATCAGTACCGCGCCTTTATACTCGGTAGACAACCAATTTTCTAACCATACAATAGATTCGACATCGAGATGGTTTGTCGGTTCATCCAACAACAGTACATCGGGATTAATGGTAAGAATTTTTGCCAAAGCGATACGCATCTTCCAACCACCACTAAAACTCTCTACTGGGCGCGAATAGTCCTGCGGCCCGATACCAAGTCCTGTCAACACTGTCTGGGCACGGCTTTCAAGATCATAACCACCGCGGTGTTCAAATTCAGCCTGCGCTTCACCATAGCGTTCCAATAGTTGCACCATAGCATCATCGCTCATGGGTTCACACATAGCCATCTCCATAGCCCGTATCTGCTCACCAAGTTCAACGATTTGATGTGCTGCGGACATAACCTCATCCAAAGCACTACCACCACTCATTTCACCAACATCTTGAGAAAAATATCCAGTTATGGTATTTTTAGCACAGGATATCTCTCCGCCATCCAGTGATTCCTCACCAGTAATCAAACGAAAAATTGTCGATTTACCTGCACCATTGGGCCCCACTAGACCGCTTCTAGTACCAGGCAATATCTGTAATTTTGCCTGCTTAAATAAGATCTGGGCACCGTACTGTTTACTGATATTTGTTAAATGAATCATGTATACTAAATCAACCTTTTCTTAAGAATTTTATGCGAAAAAAGAGGCAAGCAGCAGATATGAAAAACTCACCAGAACAAGAGGACAAGAGCGTCAATAATCCCCCGAATTGGGAACAGATATGTACGCGTTGCGGTTTATGCTGTTTCGAAAAGATAATTGGCCCACATAATCGGGTAATAATAACCCCGATACCCTGCCGCTTTCTTGATTTACATACCCGCGAATGTAAGGTGTATCACAAGCGTTTTTCCGTAGGGGAAGATTGTCAGCAACTCACTCCAGAAGTTGTGGCTACAGTTAACTGGCTACCGGAGGAGTGTGCCTACCGTAAATGGCATTTAAAGCAAAAACAGCGCAAACTAAAGCTCTAACACAACTACCAAATCAGGCAGCCCCATAGATAGCTAGACCTAAAAACGCTAGATAATAACACCGCTGTAACCATTACGCCTCACGAAATTTTCTCCATAGAAAATAATTGCTACAAAGGTTTATTTTTCACGGCTGCTTAGTGTAATATTCACACGTAGTAGCGCTTATTTACTGTCCTAGCACTAGAGGTCACGACAGTAGAACAGACAATCTCTAAACCTATAATCAAAACACAAAAGGACTCTATGTTGCACGAAACGACAGATATAACCTACTGGATCGCTTTTAGCGGCGGGCTGCTCTCATTTTTTTCTCCATGTGTATTGCCACTAATTCCATCTTTTATAACCTACATAACCGGCATATCTTTTGGCGATTTAAAACAGGATCATCCAACATCGAAAATAAGATGGCAGGTAGCTAGCCACTCGGTTGCGTTTGTCCTTGGTTTCAGTGCTGTCTTTATCTCGCTAGGTGCCATTGCCGGTTTAGCATCAATTTCACTGCGCACTATTATGGAAGAGAGTCTAGTTTGGCTCCAGCGTGGCGGAGGCATCCTGATCTTTTTCTTCGGCATCCACATGACCGGGCTATTCCATTTCGGCGTACTTCTTGGAGACAAACGGGTAACAATACGCAACAAACCAAGTGGCTTTATAGGCAGTTTTCTAGTTGGCGTAGCTTTTGCTGCAGGCTGGACGCCATGTATTGGACCAATTTTGGGGGCGATATTAGCCTTGGCTGCAGGAACCTCGAACAACACCGTGCACGGTATTGTATTGTTGAGCATTTACTCTGCCGGGTTAGGCATACCATTTTTGCTCTCAGGGCTGCTATTTCACAGCTTTCTTAATTTCTTTAACCGCTTTAAAAAACATATTCGCTTGATGGAAATAATAACCGGATCGTTAATGATAGTGGTCGGCGTGCTGCTATTTTTCAATTTATTTGGTGATCTATCTGGCTATCTGTACATGGTATTACCATTAGATTAGTAAATCTATTCCCACTATACGGCCATACAATACAACTGCGGCAACCAGTGATCATACTGGTTGCCGCTAAATAGTCCGCAGAAACTTTATCCGCAGTGCTGCTATGCTAACGTATTGCTGCTTATGTAAAGTTACCCTGTTACACGCACAGCAATTCAGCACCTGGCATGAACGCAGTTAACTGCATAGTTATCAATGCTCCCTACACAACAATGTCGCCTTAACCATCCAAGCAATCAGAGCGAGACCGATAACCAGAGTAACCACAAATAACATTAGCGGTGAATAGTCGTGCTGGGTAGCAACAGTTTGTTCAACCACATGCTGGTTAAGATAGCCTTCGCGCACGACCGCCCGCATAAATGACATGACATAGAGAAGAGTAACGGTTAACCAAGCGCAGCGGCCCAACCTCTTCTTCCATGCTGTGAGCAGGACAGAAACTACTAGAACCAAGGCAACAATAAACAGCAGCGTAGCGATAAACTGTTGTCCCATAAATAGCATCATCACATTCGCGGGCAGCGCCAGTAAAAACCACACGCCTAGAACCACCTGCACACAGGTAGCATAGAAAAATAGCCGCATACCGCTAGTCATAGCCAAAGCGGCAACTTCGGCATCTTTTTGTTGCCACAACCGACTAAGAACCGCAACAGCTAAACCGCCAACGGCCAGAGCACCAACCATCATGTGCAGATAACGTGGCACTAGGGTTGCGTCTGCTAAATTCAGGAAAAGACCTCCCGAGTGGGAAAAGTATTCCTGCCACGCCTCAGTATTGATCATTAACGTCATGTTGTTGGTAAATATAAATCCGATAGCCAACATCAACACTCCAGATAACGCCAATATAGGCAGACCTCTGCGACCAAAATTCCAAAACTTGAAGTCATAGAGATATGCTCCATAATACATAATAAGCAGTACCGGAATAACACTTAACCAGTAGACACCCATTATTATGGAGCTGGAGTATAGGTAGTGGCCGAAAATAACCTGAGTAAATAACAGTGGAGGCACACCAAAGTTGATAGTAAAAGCTATCAGTAGTGGTAATATTTTTGCCAATTGATAGGCTAAGCGCTCTGAAACTGGGGTTTTACACCAATGTGCCCATAGCGCCAATGCCATGGCACCAATCATTGCGTTCATCAACAGTAAATGTAGCGGAAAGGTGAGCAGCAGCAAACCATCGAAATAGCCACGCGCTATAGGTAGAACTTCTGGGGTTGGTACCAGTGACATCATTGAGTTCCTCCCTTAGCTTCTTTTTTTATAAACTCAGTCATAGCTTCTAACTCAGCCTTGGTCCCAGCAAAATCGTCCATGCTCGAAGATATCTGACTTAAATGCAACAAACCCTCACTAATCTCATTGGATGTTTTATCTACTGCCCAATCGAAACAGGTCTGCGCATCATGGCACATAGTGCACTCATCATTAAACTGAGCCGCCCCATCAACAGACTCCACTGGCCGCCCCACATTGGCAGGAGGAATCCCAAGAATAAAGCTCGCCAGCGCCTCAAGTTCCGAAACACTCCCAGCATAATCATCCATTGAAGCATCTATAGTGCTCAATGACAGCAAGCCCTGTTTCACCTGATCCAGAGTCATACCCTGCGCCCAATCTTTTACAATATCGCTACCGTGGCAGGAGGTACACTCTTCATCTAGTAAATGCTGGCCCAAATTTATGGCGTGATTATGTGGTTCAACAGTCACCTCTTTACCATGCAGAGTACCTACAAGATAGGCGGCTAATGCCTTCTTCTCCATGGCAGTACCGACAAAGGGTGGCATAAAAGGACGCCTATCGTGAATTTTATCCAGATACTTAACCATAGCGTTAAAGCTGCTTGTTGCAGTGCGCACACGAATATCATTATTGAAACCATCCAGAGTATGACAAGCATAACACTGAAATTTAAACAGCTCTTCTCCAGCCTGAGTTAGGTTGTCACTATTAATTTCTCCAACTAGACTCCACTTGGAGTTAGCGAGAAACCCTTGATTAAGTTCGTTGACTCTGGCCAAGGGTATGCCATTTGAATAGCGATAATTATTCACAACAAAAGGACGGCGACCGGCTTCACGTATCCACTCAAAAGAGCCCATCATCGACAAAGCACAGATTGCCACCAATAGAGCACTGACCATATTGTGCCAAGCTGGTTTCCACAGAGTAAATAGGGTTACTAAAACTATAAAAGCTGCCGTCGAAAAAGCACCGACCTTGACGGAGTTAGCGATGGTCGGAGAGATGCTAAAAATCTCCTGTGTAGCTGATGGCAGAACTTTCAGATACCAGTATCCAGTTGGAATTACCACCGCCATTGAGCCTAAACACCACAGCGATGAATAACGAGTCATTTTATGCCGGAACTTGGCGCTACTGATAAAAATTGTTGTGAAAAAAGCAAAGACACCGGCCAGCAGCGTGGATACAGCAAAGCGAAACCACAACGAGGGCCAAAAAGTCGGGTTAAAAAAGCCAGACCAAAAATTGCCATCAGTGAGCCACTCACCTGGAGTGAGCATAAAACCAATAATACCATTAATAAGAAACAGGCTTAACCATGCTGCGACAAAGTAGATAAGACCAACCCTGAGGTGATCGCCCTCATCCATAGAATCAAATTTATAGTAATAGACCAGCAGGGCTACTATTTCGACCAGAAACCACACCCACTCTGCCGCCCAGCCAAAGACAAAGGTATGAATTAGGTCAGCAGTTGCATCCGGTTGAATGAGACCAATGGTAAACCAGATACCTACGCCAGTGACGCCACCATAAACCATGGATACCAGCATGAAGAATTTTGAATGTTTTTTAACGAATTCCAACATCTGAAAATCGTTGTCTCGGCGCGCCTTGTACTCAGTGGCAACCAGATATAGACCACCACCGACAGCAAAATGGGAAATAAAGACATGCGTAATAGCTATTATTGCCATTAACATGCCTCCGCCTACTTCTGGAAGGTACCATACCGGGTAATTCATAAAGATCCTTGTGATAGAAATATCAACTAACCATTTTCCAACTAACTAAACATTGATATTTTAAAATAAAAGTTCTGTATATTGACTCAAGACATACACAGTAAATATCATCAGTATAAATTGCGCAACTTTGAGGCTATATCAACAACCACAACCACAGTTGTGGCATAGGTTGTGACCACCATCAGGCACAATACTCTCTGGCGAAAATGCCACACGCCGAACACCGCGCTTAACATCGGCGAGCAGATCTACATCAGGGCTAACACCTATTACCTGAGCTAAGCACAGACTAGAAAAATTATCATCAAGAGAACGTATACGCACAGTATTGAGCAGATCGCCATAACCATTAATACGCAGGGTTATATTTGGTTCCAGTAGATACTCGAAATATACCCCACAACCCGACAGCTCATCATTAAGAGCAGAAAAAAAACTTGGCAAGGCTGTTTCATCAAAAGCGTATTTCCAGTCACCAACGAAATCGCGATCATAAAATACTACAGTAATAGTTTTCAAAATTTTCCTCTATTTTAGAGCTGGTGAATCCAATCAGTAGCACCACAACCAGGGCGCAATACCTCAATTTGATCATTACGTAAGCTAATCACAGTCGAGGGGTCACCATACAACAGACCACCATCTACAACCATATCGAGAACCTGGCCCCAATCATCCATAATTAAACTGGGATCTTGATAGGTTTCATTGCCGGAAACATTAGCGCTAGTAGTGACAATGGGATGCCCTAACCCACGCACTATCTCCCGCACAATATTATTATCCGGAATACGCACGCCGACAGTGCGCTGTTTGGTCGCTATTAAATCCGGCACCTCGCGCGAAGCATCCAATACAAAAGTATAGGGACCAGGTAATTGACGTTTCATAATTTTAAACGCCATATTACTAACCTGAGCATAGCGGGATATCTCTGAGATATCGGAGCAGATAAAGGAGAAGGGTTTACGCACGTCGCGCTGCTTGAGTTGATGGATCTTTTTTATCCCCTTTTTATTAAAGATATCACACCCTACACCATAAATGGTATCTGTAGGATAAGCGATCACTCCACCATTTTTCAAGCAGGAGACTACTTGATCGATAAGACGTTGCTGAGGATTCTGAGGATTAATTGAGATCATCATAACAGATATTTCAACCCTTCAAGTTGTTGAAGCGCCTGATAAATATTCTGGCGTTGTTGTTCATTATCTAAATAAATTACCACGGTAACACATAGATATGCGCCATTACCGCTGTGCCGATGCTGCAGTGCATCCACTTCGATAGGTACTATTTCGTTAATAGTCTCATGCACCAATGCGGCAAAATTGCTTTCTGGTTTAGCACAGCCAAACGCCTTAAATTGATATTCACACGGATACTCTTGCAGCGTCTCTTGACTAGCATTGTTTAAAATCTGCATAGCATGCCTCTCCCCTCTGCTTGATCATTTGCCTGTGTGCCCAAAACCACCGCTGTCCCTAGCCGTATCATCCAAACTAGACACTAGCTGTAAATGCACTTTAGTCACTGGGGCAACAACCATCTGCGCAATTCTCTCACCAGCCTCAATTTTCACCTGATTTTGGCCATGATTTATCAGAATAACTTTGATTTCACCACGGTAATCGGCATCAATAGTGCCAGGAGAATTTACCAAAGTAATACCATTGCGCCAAGCCAGACCAGAGCGCGGACGTACCTGTGCCTCGTAACCTATAGGTAAAGCAATAGCAATTCCGGTTGGCACCATTACTCGTTCTCCAGGTTTTATATCTAGCGTACAATCCACACAAGCGCACAGATCTAAACCTGCGGCTAGTTCGGTCATATAGCAGGGTATTTTCGCTTTAGGATTAACCTTTATTAGCTGCACATTTATCTCACTCATGGCCATCTCCAGTCGCACCTCAATCAGCTATAAAATTTACAGCGCTATATTCTGCTATTATTTTCAGTTTTCGTCAATTTATTCATCATTTAACTACAGCTTACATAGCAAAAGCCCCTAATGCATTACACACAGGGGCTTAGACTACTTACTGAACTACATTTAAAATCTTACTGTATATTTACTCTTCTTCTAAGGTTTGCCCAAGAGCTTCCTTACGTGAAAGCTTGATCTTGCCTTGGCGATCCACCCCAATACACTTAACCAAAACCTTATCACCTTCGTTAAGAATATCAGTTACATTGGCAACACGCTCTTTAGCTAACTCACTAACGTGTACCAGTCCATCAGTACCTGAGAAGATCTCGACAAAAGCACCAAAATCCATGATCTTTTTAACTGTACCATTGTACAGCTTGCCTACTTCGGGTGACTGGGTAAGTTCCTTGATCATCTGCGCAGCTTGCGCTGCTGCAGCACCATCGCTAGAAGAGATATTTATACGGCCGTCGTCTTCAATATCAATACCGCAGCCAGTCGCCTCGATAATTCCACGTACAGTTTTACCACCAGAACCAATTACAGTGCGTACCTGATCGGCCTTGACATAAACAGTGGTAATGCGAGGAGCGTATGGAGATAGGTCAGCACGTTTTTCTGTAATAGCTTTGGCCATCTCGCCCAAAATGTGCAACCGACCCTGTTTTGCCTGAGCAAGGGCTTGTTGCATAATCTCACGCGTTACGCCATTAATTTTAATATCCATCTGCAACGCAGCAACACCATTGCTTGTACCAGTAACCTTAAAGTCCATATCACCGAGATGGTCTTCATCACCGAGGATATCGGACAGAATAGCAACATCGTCACCCTCTTTGATAAGACCCATTGCAATTCCAGCAACAGCATCTTTAACCGGCACACCGGCATCCATCAAAGCCATAGAGGCACCACATACCGAGGCCATTGACGATGAACCGTTAGACTCGAGAATTTCCGAAACAACGCGCATCGTGTAGGGAAATTCATCAAATGAAGGTAAAATCTTAGTTGCAGAGCGCTCTGCCAGCATACCGTGACCAATTTCACGCCGACCAGGGAACAAGCGCATACTTGTTTCACCAACGCAGAATGGAGGGAAATTGTAGTGCAACATAAATTTCTTAAATTCCATCCCTTGAATATTGTCCATACGCTGTTCGTCACTGGCAGTACCAAGAGTGGCAGTAACCATTGCCTGGGTTTCGCCGCGAGTAAACAATGCACTACCATGAGCGCGTGGAAGCAGGCCAACTTCGCAAGTGATCGGTCTTACCGTCGTCATATCACGGCCATCAATACGAATACGTTGCGTAGTTACCATCTTACGGACAACACTCTTCTCGATACTGCCCATGATGGCTGAAATCTCAGCGCTGCGGCCTTCATGCTCAACCGCTAATTGCTCCTGAATATCGTTGCGAATCTCTTTTAAAGCAGCATAACGCTCCTGCTTGGCGCGAATAGTGACCGCCTCTTCTACCCGTGCCACTGCCAACTCTTTTACTTGCGCCTCAAGAGCCGCATCCACAACAGGTACACTGAACTCGCGTTTAACAGTACCGACAAGCTCAGCTAGTTTGCTCTGCATCTCGATAAGGGGCTGAATAGCACGATGACCAAAGAAGACTGCTTCGAGCATATCTTCTTCGCTGATCAGATCTGCTTCACCCTCTACCATCATTACCGCATCGGCAGAACCTGCGACAATGATATCAATATCACTTTCTCCCTGCTGCTCTAATGTTGGATTTGCGATAAATTCACCCTCTATCCGACCTACACGCACACCAGCGATAGGACCACAGAAAGGAATATCAGAAACTGTGACCGCAGCCGATGCAGCCAGTATTGACAGGGTATCTGGATCATTTATGCAGTCAGCGGAGATAACTTGAGGAATAATCTGTGTTTCAAACAGATAGCCTTTGGGAAACAAAGGACGCATAGGACGGTCGATCAAACGACAAATAAGAGTTTCACGCTCTGATGAGCCACGTTCACGCCGGAAAAAAGAGCCTGGGATTTTACCGCTGGCGTAAAATTTTTCCTGATAATTAACGGTTAGTGGGAAAAAATCCTGTCCCTCACGCATGGTGCGCCCAGAAACTACCGTACATAAAATTTTTGTTTCACCGTAGGTTACAATAACTGCACCATCGGCCTGACGCGCCATTTTGCCCGTCTCAATGGTCAATGGTTGACCATTAAATTCTACTTCTACTTTTTGATAAGCCATACAAAATTCTCCTGTTGCGGCATACATAATAGCGCTGCTATTTCAGTATGCTCTGTATGCCAAATATAATTGGCAAAAAAAAAGGCTACAGGAGGTTGGCCTGAATTAAAAACTGACCTTTTAAACGCAGTCAGTTACTAACTCCGGGCATCCTCCCAAGCCAACTTAGATCAAAAAGCAGCAACTCTTAAGCAAGGTAAGAGTTGCTGCTTTTTGTTAACGACGAATTCCCAACCGAGCAATAATTGAACGATAACGTTCAATATCAGTTTTAATCAGATAGTCTAGCAAGCGACGACGCTTACCAACAATCTTCAAAAGTCCACGACGGGAATGATGATCTTTTTTATGACTACGGAAATGCTCAGTTAAATAAGTAATCCGCTCTGACAACAACGCGATTTGAACCTCGGAAGATCCGGTATCGCCCTCTTTTGTTTGATACTCTTTAATAATTTCTTGTTTTTTCTCTGTGGCCAACACTAGTGCCATCTCCTTTCAAACTCATCTAAGTATGAATCCGGTTTCCCGGTGTTAAATCCAAATTAACTGTCAGTTCTTACCATATAAAACAATAACTGTAAAGATCAAATGAGTGGTCTAAATACCCTCAGGAAACACCTTCACCAGCTTAAAATCACCACGTTCATCAAATTTATGTTCAGGATCATAACTGGCTATGGCCAACAATTTATCTTCAAAATAAAAAGCCGCCTGCTCTGCATCTTCCAGAGAAGACTCATCAGCAATATCACCTACAAGTGGGGGAATTCCATGCAGCAACCGATCTCTACCATTTGCGGTTACTTTGAGATTAACCATCGTTTGCAGCGCCGCTGTCGCAGACAACAACTGAAAATCACCATCGGCTAGCGCATCCATACTAATCGCCATTGACTCATCAAAGCAGCCACTACGAATACGCCGTAAACTTGTCATACAGGCTCCGCAGCCCAGTTGTTGACCAATATCATGGCACAGAGTCCGAATATACGTTCCCTTGGAGCAGTCCACCCTAATAGTTACTTGATCATCTTCTATATGTTCCACGGCCAAGCGACTGATATTTATCTGACGCTTCTGGCGCTCAACTTCCACACCTTTACGCGCAAGGCGATACAGGGGCACTCCGTTCTGCTTCAAAGCAGAAAACATAGGTGGTACCTGCTCAATATCTCCAACAAAAGCAGCACAAGTTTGGTGAATCATATCAGCGGTAATATGCGCTGCACACCCTTCACCAACAACTTCACCAGTTATATCTTGAGAATCGGTAACCTTACCTAACACAAAAGTTGCCCGATAACTTTTTTCGCTAGACACCAAATACTCAATCAAACGAGTACATTTTCCTATACCAATAATCAGTAGACCAGTGGCCAAAGGATCCAGAGTTCCTGCATGGCCAACACGTTTAACCTTACAAGCATGGCGCACCCTTTGCACCACAGTGTGCGAAGTTATCCCCTGTGGTTTATCAATAACTAGTATGCCATGCATATTTAGTTATCGGCCGGAAGCAATAAGGCTATGTGCTGAAATGCTTTAGCCATTACTTCAGTGATAGTCCCTTGCAACTCTGCACCAGCAGCATTGTGATGACCACCGCCACCGAGTGTGCGGGCTAAAGCCCCGACATCTACATTGCCTTTAGAGCGCATAGCCAACTTGAATGTTGTAGGTGCAGTCTGGCGTAAAAACATAGCAACCTCTACACCATTTATTGAGCGTGGATAGTTCACAAAACTATCAGCAAATTCAGCGCCAACTCCAACCTGATCAAACATCTCTTGGGTAGCATACATGGCAGCGCAACGACCGCATAGCGATACCTGTAGAGTGTTCAAAGCCAAGCCTAAAAGCTGCAACCGCTCAACCTCCTGACTCTCATACAATCCTCCAGCCACAGACCAAGGATCGACGCCTGCAGCCACCATTTCACCCGCAATAGCGAAAGCCTCGCTATTGGCACTGGAGTAACGAAAAGAACCGGTATCGGAGATAATAGCAGTATAAATACACACAGCGACAGCAGGCGAGAATGTATAATCAAGCCCCTTTAAAATACGATACAAAATTGCAGCAGTGGCGCAGGCTTGTGTATCGACATAATAAATATCACCGAAATCTTCAGAGAATGGATGATGATCAATATTGATCAATGTTTTACACAATGGACGCACATCTAAGCGAGCACGACGCAACTCACCAACATCCAAGACAAAAATGACATCAAAGCGTTGGTCGGCGGGTAACGAACTAACTACTTGATCGGCACCAGGCAAAAACGCGAGTTTAGCGGGCACTGGATCTGCATTAAACGCCGTAGCCTGTTTGCCCATCTCGCGCAATGCATTAACTAAGGCTAAAGTAGAAGCCAAAGCATCGCCGTCGGGCCCTTCATGTGCCAAAACAAGAAAGGAGTGGCCACTCTTGATAGCTTCAATAGTCTTATTCAGCATCTTTTGCCCGCTCTATCTGTTGAATAATTTCCTCGATATGATTACCGTATGCTACAGATTTATCAAAGATAAAGATAAGTTCTGGCACATGGCGCAGTTTCAAGCGTTTACCCAATTCTCGCCGCAAATAGGCGGAAGCGCTCTCCAAGCCTTTCTGCGTTTGTTCAACGTCAGAATCTTCCCCCATTACCGTAAAATAGACCTTAGCTATGCGTAAATCGGAAGTAACATCTACCGACATGATGGTAATAAAACCAACCCGGGGATCACGCAATCCACGCAAAATTATATCTGATAAATCTTGTTGAATTAGCTCTCCAACTCTTACTGAACGCTGACTAGCCACTTGTGATTCCTTTTCAGTTAGTTATAGACAAACAAAAAACAGCTACAGATAAAACTGCCAGTGAACTCGCATAAATCGTGTCCGCTGGCAGATATCTAAACCCTGATTTAAGCTCTACAGCTCAGTTTTATACTCTTCCATCTCGTAAGCCTCAATAATATCACCAACTTTGAGATCGTTATATTTTTCCAGCCCAATACCGCATTCATAGCCAGTAGAAACCTCTTTAGCATCGTCTTTAAAACGCTTCAGCGAGTTAAGCGAACCTTCCCAAATCACTATGCTGTCACGCACCAAACGTACCTGCGCATTTCTGGTCACCTTACCATCAGTTACCATACAGCCAGCAATAGTACCAACTTTAGAGACGCTAAATGTTTCGCGTACTTCAACGCGGCCAAGATTTTTCTCTCGCAGTGTCGGAGCCAGCAGCCCTTCCATAGCATCGTGAATATCGTTTACCGCATCATAGATAATACTGTAGAGGCGAATGTCCACGCCCTCTTTTTCTGCCAGTTGTGCTGCCTTGGGTTCTGGGCGCACGCTAAAGCCGATGATAATCGCATCGGAGGCTGACGCCAGCGAGATATCACTTTCAGTAATACCACCAACTCCGGTATGTACAACCGTCAAACGACAGCTATCAGTAGTAAGCTTAGACAGGGAATCCTTAACGGCCTCAACCGAGCCCTGTACGTCTGCTTTAACTATTACTTTAAGTTCCTCGACATTGCCAGCCTGAATGCGAGCATATAGCTGATCTAGCGATAAGCGGCTATTTTGTGCCAACTCGGCTTCACGCAACTTGTGCTGTCTATGCAAAGCCACCTCTTTAGCAGCCTTCTCATTTTCTAGCGCGTGCAAATTATCTCCGGCATCTGGTACGCCTTGTAATCCAGTAACTTCGACAGGAATAGATGGGCCAGCTTCCTTGACCTTTTGTCCACGATCATTGGTCATAGTACGTACACGACCATAATGAATACCTGCCACAATAGGATCACCTATGCGCAGGGTGCCATCCTGCACAAGAACCGTCGCTACTGCGCCACGTCCTTTATCTAAACGTGCCTCAACAATAGTACCGCGCCCACGTTTTGTTGAATCTGCACGCAACTCCAAAACTTCGGCCTGAAGTAAAATCATCTCCAGCAATTGATCTAAATTGGTACGTTTTTTAGCAGAGACCTCAACAAATATAGTGTCACCGCCCCACTGTTCAGGCACCATTTCAAACTCAGTCAACTCCTGCATAATACGCTCTGAGTTAGCACCCTCTTTATCCATCTTATTGACCGCAACAATTATCGGCACACCTGCAGCTTTAGAGTGACTAATCGCCTCTTTGGTCTGTGGCATAACACCATCGTCTGCAGCAACAACAAGAACTACAATATCGGTAACCTGAGCACCACGGGAGCGCATAGCGGTAAAAGCCTCGTGCCCTGGAGTATCAAGAAAAGAGATAGTTCTATCGTTTACCTTCACATCATAAGCACCAATATGCTGGGTAATGCCACCGGCTTCACCATCAGCAATTTTTGCTTGGCGAATCGCATCCAACAAGCTGGTCTTACCGTGGTCAACGTGACCCATGATAGTAACGACAGGTGGACGCTCTTCTTGATGAGCAGAGGCCTCCTCTACAGGAATTTTATCATCCTCGGCGGACAAGACGCTCAACTCATCAAAGGCAACGTTCTCTACCTCATAATTAAAATCGGCAGCTAGGATAGATGCACTTTCAAAATCCAACGGGTGATTGATAGTAACCATAGAACCTTGACGCATCAGTTCACGAATCAGATCATTTGCCTTAACGCCCATGCGCTTAGCTAACTCACCTACAGTGATAACATCACTGATACGAATTTTACGTTTAATCGCCTTAGGAATCGTAATCTCGGTCTTTTTGGCAACCTTTTGCTGTTTTTTCCCACGCCGACCACGGCCAAAACGATCTGGCTCAAAAACCTCCATCCGGTCGCGCTTGCGCCGTTGACCATCACCTGAATTAGCTCCAGCAGCATAATCGCTACCCTTGCCAACCTTCTTCTTTTTCCTGGTTCCACGATCTTTCAACGAATCAGACATAGGCGCTTCTGGAGCTGTCACAGCTGGTCTAGGCGCATGTGGAGCAGCAGATCGATTATTTGTTGGACGACTATTATTACCACGACGTTCGGCATCAGGACGACCTGAGGCTGGGCGACCATCCGGACGAGCAGCGCCAGAACGAGCATCGGCATTATGCGGCCGACCATTGCCCTGAGAATTACGCGATGGCTGAGGTTTACGCCCGCGCTGATTTGAATCACCACGTAGAGCGGATTGGGGTAACTCCACCCGGCCAAGGATCTTGGCGCCGCTACCCGCGGTACGCGTGGTCTCTTTAGCCTCATCAGCAGTTGAAACGATTGCGGCAACATTGCGCGTTGCTGCTTTGCGTTTCGGAGCTGGGGCAGCTTTTGGCTCTTTCTTAGCTACGCTCTGCTCAGGTTGCCTCTCTGCTGCAGGCAATGTCTCTTTGGCAGACGCAGCTGGTTCAACTGCTGGTGCAGCAACTTCAGAAACAGGCTCAACAGGCGCAGGAGCAACCACTTTTTCGGCCCTAACCTCTGGGGCAGCCTCAGCCTCAGGAGCTGTTTTGGCAGCAGGCTCCACTTTGACCTCAACAACTGGTTCTACAGGCGCAACGGCTTTAGCGGGGGTAACTGGAGCGACGGATTCTTCCTCGGCCTTTACAACCTCTTTAGCCGGCTCTACTTTACGCCGCCGGCGAATAAGACCAGTACTAACGCGCTGCTCTTCGAAGGTCACATTGTCCTCAGTTGGTGTTTTTTTACCCTGTTCAAGATCACGTACGGCATCTTCATCAACTACACTCATATGGCTTTTTGCCTCAATTCCTGCCTGCTGTAGACGTTCCAGTAACTCTTTATTTTCCACGCCCATCTGTTGTGCTAGTTCATATATCCTAATTTTCGCCATCAGAGTTCCCCCATTACATACTTATATCGTTGCAGCTCTTGATTTAATGTTTGCGCCAACGGACTTTTTGTCACAGCTAAAACACTTCTCTCCGACAAACCTAACGCCTGTCCAATTGTCGCTTTATCAAAACACTCGAGCAGTGGCACACCATTACGTGCTACATGTTGGCGCACTTTGGAACCAATACCTTGCGTAACATCTGTAGCCAGCAAAATAAAAGCAATATCGCGCGCATCACGCAGTGTCGACAACACTAGCTGACTACCACTCGCAACCAAACCGGCTTTACGAGCCACCCCCAGCAGGTTTAACACTCTGGTGGCGACCTGTTCCTGGAGGGAACTGATCAACTGGTTTTTATCTATGCTTACTTGAGTATTTCTATACGAGCGCCCGAACGCATTGTTCTGCACAGCTCGACTAATACACTCCTGCTTAAAGCAGGTATAACTACCACGTCCAGGCAATTTATGCTGATAATCGACAAGTATAGCACCATCTGGCGCTACAACATAGCGAATCAGTTCGTCTTGAGCTGCACTTTCACGGCAAGCAATACAGGTTCTAACGCTGGTACGTGTTTTTTTAACCAAAAATAGTTACTCCTGTTCATCCTCAGCCACTTCGACTGCAGCTTCCTCTGCACTTACTTCATCCATAGTGGCTTCAGTTTCACCACTATCCGCTGTTGCTTCATCGGCATCAACAGAATTTTCGTCGCTCTGCTTTTTCAGCTCTTCTTGCTCAATTTCTGCAGCACGGCTCTCGCTCTTAATGTCAATTTTCCAACCGATCAAGCGCGCAGCAAGGCGAACATTTTGCCCTTTTTTCCCAATTGCCAGAGAGAGTTGATCGTCAGGCACGACAATTTCCATAGCCTGCTCTTCGCTATCAACATATACTCGCGACACATCCGCAGGTGCAAGCGCAGCACAGGCAAAACGCGCCATATCTGGGCTCCAGTGGATAATATCTATCTTCTCACCCCGCAGTTCAGAGACAACATTTTGCACCCGCGAGCCGCGCATACCTACACAAGCCCCCACTGGATCAACATCTGGGTCGTGAGACACAACCGCTATCTTAGCTCGGCTACCAGGCTCTCTAGAGCATGCGACAATCTCCACAATGCCTTCAGCTATCTCAGGAACTTCTGTCTTAAATAGTTCCATAACTAAGCTGGGGTGAGTACGTGAGAGAATAATCTGTGGCCCCTTGGGCGACATTTTAACCTCAGATATATAGGCACGCACCCGGTCAGATTGGCGATAATTTTCGCGCGGAACCTGCTCGCGGTGCGGTAATAGTGCTTCGGCGCGGCCAAGATCAATAATCAGATCGCCACGCTCATAGCGCCGTACAATCCCGTTAACCAACTCACCGACGCGATTTTTAAACTCATTATAGATGCCTTCGCGTTCAGCCTCACGCACCTTTTGAATAATAACCTGCTTGGCCGTCTGAGCAGCGATACGGCTAAAACTGCCAGAATCCATCTTCATGCCCAGCGAATCACCACAGACAACGTCTGGATCAATCTCTTGTGCTTCAGTCAGATCAATCTCTTTGTAGGAGTCCTGCACTTCATCAACAACAGTGACAAACTCGAACAGCTCTACTTCACCCTGATCGTTATTGTAGTGCGCTTCCAGATCACGAGTATTGCGATATTTCTTATTTGCCGCCGACAAGACTGCCGATTCCAGTGCTTCAACCAATACTGAACGATCAACATTCTTATCTTTTACCACTTGATCAATAACGTGGTTGAGATTCGCAACCATTTAAAAATCTCCTATATTTAGCACCCGAACACTTCAGGCAAGTCAGACACCAATATTTCCCACATATTTTCAGGATCAATATCAGGTTTAAGTTTAAAATAGTCTATTAAAAGAGACTTGGTTTAAAATTGAGGTTCCAGATTAACCTTATCAATATCACTGCGGGACAACTCTACCTGCCCCTGCGGTTCATCCTGTTGATCGACAACAACCTTACCATCGACCAAACCAATCAATTTTCCAACAAAACTTTTGCGTTTATAACCGCGCCCGTCTGGATCTAAAGCAACAACAGTCTTGGCCCGCACCACCTGTCCGGCAAAACGCTCAAAGTCGGCATCTTTTTTTATAATTCTGTCCAAGCCGGGGGAAGAAATTTCCAGCCGATAAGCACAGGACGGAACCTCTTCGATATCTAAAATAGCACTTAGTTCTCTGCTGAACAGGGCACAATCATCGAGATTGATGCCACCATCTTTATCAACATACAGACGCAATAACCAGTCGGCACCCTGTTGTTGGTATTCAATATCTACCAGCTCCAGTTGCTGTTCGGCTAAAATGGGCGCAGCAAACTGCTCTACCTGCTCAATAACTGAGTTATTATCCATTTTCGTACCCTATAAAAACAAAAAAAGTGAGCTAAAAGCTCACTTCCCAAACAAATGAAAAGGTTTAATCCGGCAATACTTAACACGCAAGCAGCTAAATATCAAGGGAAAAGACTGAAGCCTACAGCAAATCCAAAATTGCTACCACTTCCGTATGCGCCGTCTGGGGAAACATATCTACCGGCATTATTGATTGCACCCGATAGCAAGCACTGCACAATTCGCGCACATCGCGCAGCATCGTCTGTTGATCACAAGAGACGTAGACAATACGCTGCGCCCGCTGCGCAATAAGCAGCGCGAGCAACTCTTTTACCCCAGCACGCGGCGGATCTAACACCACAATATCGGGTGCTGCATAGCTACGTTGCGCCGCCTGCATAAATTTTTCCACATTGGCTACGTGAAAATCCACATTGGTGAGGCCATTAGCTAAAGCGTTTTTTCGCGCATCATTAATTGAACCAGCATTGCCCTCAACTCCAGTTACCTTGCGAACACGCCGCGCTAGCGGCAACGCGAAATTCCCCATACCACAATACAGATCGAATATATGCGCCTGGTCAACAGCCCTGCCACAGGGACTACCAGCACCACATACAGCAGCAACGACTATATCAACTAGAGCACGGTTCTGCGCCAAATTTATCTGGGCAAAACCGCCGGGTGCATATTCAAGATTCAGCGCGGGACTATCCACACTGATGGAAATAGCAGACTCACCCTTAATGTGCACAAGAGTCGTAGCCGATGTTTGTACCCAGCAAGATAGTTCATCAGAGGCAAGTTCCTGCAACAACCACCGACAAAAAGACTTTGATTTATTGCCAGAATAGTGAACAACAAGACGCGGAACGCCGCCATCACCAACAGCAACATCTATTTGTCCAACAGCACCAGCATAGGGTGTTTCTTGAAACAACTGGCGCAACACGGGAATTAAAGAGTTAATGCGCGGATCAACTACAGGGCAGGAGTCTATGTCTACAATGCTGTGGCTACCGCGCTGGTAAAAACCTAAATGAAACCCCTTTGCACTTTGCTTACATTTGAACTGAGCACGGCTGCGATAACCAAATGGCTGTACACTAGGGCACAGCGGCAATATGCTGTTTGCGGTGACATCAAGTTGATGCGAGCAGTTTTCGCGCAGCAAGCGCTCCTTCCACCCACACTGCTCTGCGTAACTCAACATCTGCCAATCACAGCCGCCACAGATGGTAAAGTGCGGACACTCGGGCATAATACGCTGCGGAGCAGCCGTTACGATATCCAGCACCGTACCCTTGGCATAGCGTTTTTTATCTACATCTAAACGACAATTGACCACATCGCCCGGCACAGCACCGCTGACAAAGATAGCCTTGCCATTCACCCGCCCCAAGCCATCGCCGCCATTGGTTAATGTCGTAATCTCTACAGAAACATTCATATATGTGAGCTATTTCATCCCAGGGAGCAACACAGATTTACGTTTTTTATGCACCATAAGAAATTTATCTGCAAAGCCGTCTTTCGTCATATACACCATAGTTCCGCTGCGAAAAGAGTCCACCAGGTGCGTCTGTACCGCAACAACATCGTCACCACTGACACCCATACGTTCTAAGGTCTGAAATTTGTAGATATTCTGGTAGTTTTCCGCAGCAAAACTTAAATTAATCTCAATCGATACGCGGTGATAATCACCATAATAGCGATTAGTACAATCGGTAAACATTACCCGCACGCCGTTAGCCAAATCTATTGTGGTAAAGAGATCAGATTTCAAATTGTTCCTCCGTTGTTCTTTTTTTGCAACTGATCGTACAGGCAACCAATGCGCCGCCACAGCCCACGCAAAACCCGCACATCACGGATAGTCAGACCGGCCCGACCAAAGATACGCCGATAGGTACGCAAAATATGATCGGGGTTACTATCAACTAGATAACCTATATTGGTTAAGGAGGTACGCATATGGCTAAACATGCTCTCCACTGCCGCATTGTCCGCCAATTCATCACTTGCCGTTGGGGTATTAGTCTCCCTATTTTTGGCGATTTCGTACAGACAGAGCGACACCGCCTGCGCCAAATTCATGGAGGGAAAATCAGCACAGGTGGGAATGGTGATAAAACGCTGGCACAGATCTAACTCAGAGGTATGCAAGCCCCGATCTTCACGCCCGAAAACCAATGCTTGTGGCACATTGACACCAAGATCACGCATATCCTGTGCGACACCGTCTGGATCGAGAAAATCGTCACGATATTGGCCGAAGCGCCGCGTCGTTCCCAATACATACTGCCGGTCACTAAGAGCAGCAGCCAGAGTTGGATAAACACGCGCGGTATCAAGTAAAACACCGGCCTTTACTGCCATCAAGCGTGCATCATCAGACAAATGGTCGGTCTGTGGATTCACCAGCCGCAAATCACTAAAACCAAAATTAGCCATGGCGCGGCACACAGAGCCAATATTAAGCGGGCCCTGCGGTTCGACCAAAACTACAGCTATATCAAGCATAATCACCTGCTAAATGTTGCACCAGCGCTGCAGCCACTATAGCCGCAGTTTCGGTGCGTAAGATCCTTGGTCCGATAGTAACAGGAACAGCACCACAGCCCTGCGCCTGAGCAATTTCGTCCGTGGCAAAGCCACCTTCAGGGCCGACAATAATGGCTACGCGGTTAGGTTGTCCCGAGCCAACACCTTCGCACATTGACCATGTGCCAACCCGAGCATCAAGAATCAATTTTGTATCCCAAGCATCAAGCTGCTCCAACACCTCATCCCAAGTGTGCACGGCAAATAATTGCGGCACCATAGCGCGCCGACATTGACGTGCCGCCCGCAGAACCACATCGGGCCAGCGATGGGATTTTTTTTGCCCAGCATCGCGCTGCTGTAAGGTAGACGAATGTTTACTCATAAAGGGCACAATGTGGCTAACCCCGATTTCAGTGAGTTTTTGCAGCACCAACTCGAAGCGTTCCTTGTCAGGTAGAGCCTGAAAAACACAGATCTCCAATGCCGACTCCGGCTGAGGCAGAGACTCAAATGGAACAATAGTCAGTAACTGCTCATCTAGTTGAGCTATGCGCGCTCGAAACCAGTTGTGCTTACTATCCCGAACCGTGATAATTTCACCGCAGCGTACCTGCCACAGCTTAGCCGCAGCTATAGCCGTAGCAGCGAGATTAAACTGTTGCTCTAGTTTTAGTGGCTGTTCAGCACAAATGAGAGTGGATTCCCCACCGCTATTAACGCATTTTTGGTTCATTACCCACCTCACGCCAACGAGCAAAACGCTGCCGCGCCGCTTGCAACAACTCTTCATCGTAGGTTTCGGCAAAATCTATAACATGTTCAAATTGACGCATAAATGACAGTGCACAGGGGCTACCTGCAATGAGCACCTGAGCACCATTGGAGTTGCGCTGTTCCACTGCGATTGCAATAGCATCTTGATAACACTCGACTGCGCCATTGTCCCACACATGAGGCAAAAATGACCCCTTATCCCAGCACCACATATAGCGATCCAAGGTCAGCGCCTGATTATCATCAGCAACCATAATTACCACCCTTTTACCCTGAGCATAGAACTCCGCTGCCAACTGGCACAGATGTTTAGCTTTTTCCACTTTTGTCAGTTTGATAAATTCGACAACAGGCACTGGTAGCCTCCGTAAAGGTTACAGATACAAAAGGCCGGGTGTAAACCCGGCCCATCGGTTAATGGTTATTCTAAGCTGGAGAAAGTTACTTTTTTGCCAAGTTCTGACGGCAAAACAGCGCACCGGCTTCTAGTGCTTTATGATTCATAGGCAAAAAGCGGTGGTTGCGTTCAGGAAGCACCTCTTTTAAGGTTGCGGCAAGAGAGTCAACAGAGACCACTTTGCTATATTCTACATAGGCACCTAGAATGATCATATTGACCAAGCGCGCGTCACCAATCTCTAGCGCCATATCGTTTGCCGGAATAAGCACCCGCTGCAGATCGGCGCGACTGGAGCCATCGTCATCAATCAGCGAGGAATTAATTAGAGCAAAACCACCACTGCGAATCTTACTATAATATTTTTCCATAGACAGTGGATTAAGCAATAACGCCGCCTCCGGTGCCCCAACTACGGGTGAGCCTACGCTGGTATCGGACATCACGATAGTACAGGTTGCAGCACCACCACGTTTTTCAACACCATAGGCAGGAAAGTAGGAGGCTTGATTGCCCTCTAAAATCGTTGTATAGGCCAACAGATTGCCAATGAGCAACACCCCTTGGCCACCGAATCCAGCTATAAAAACATCATGATTCATAATATCAACCTTACGCTGTCGCGTCCTTATATACTCCCAGCGGAAAATACGGGATCATCTCATCTGCCACGCGCTGATTTGCCGCCACGGGACTCATTCCCCAGTTAGTCGGGCAGGTAGAGAGTACTTCAACAAACGCAAACCCTTTACCATCTAGCTGGGTTTGAAATGCTTTGCGTATCGCTTTACCCGCCTGCATCACATGTTTAGGAGTATCGACTGCCACCCGTACCGAATAGGCAGTACCATCCAAACCTGAGAGTAGCTCAGCCATCTTTATCGGATAACCATCAGTAGCCACGTTGCGGCCCACTGGAGTAGTGGAGGTTTTCTGCCCAGGCAACGAGGTCGGAGCCATCTGTCCACCAGTCATACCGTAAGTAGTATTATTGGCAAATATAACCGTCAACAATTCACCGCGATTTGCGGTATGAATAATTTCCGCTGTACCTATAGCCGCTAAATCGCCATCACCTTGATAGGTAAAAACTGGCCGTCCCGGGTGTACCCGTTTGGCACCAGTAGCTACCGCTGGAGCGCGCCCATGGGGAGCCTCGATGACATCGATATCGAAATAACCGTATAAAAATACGCTGCACCCCACGGAAGCTACACCGATTGTCTGATCTTTTATTCCGAAGTAGTCCATAGCCTCAGCGACCAAGCGGTGAATAGTTCCATGCTGGCAACCAGGGCAAAAATGGGTAGCCGCGTCCTTCAATGAATCTGGACGGGAAAATACTTGCTTCATCTCTGTCGTCATCATTAAGCCTCGTAGTGTTTACATATCTGAGCTAAAAATTCTTCCGGCGTTGGTAGCGAACCAGCGCCAGGAGCACGCCCATAAAAAGCTACTTCGCTGCGTGGAATTGCTAAACGCACATCGTCCACCATTTGACCATTGTTCAGCTCAAAGCATAGTACTTTTTGGCCATTACTGGCATATTTTTGGTATGCTGCATTGGGAAACGGAAACAGAGTAATCGGCCGCAGTAACCCCACCTTCAATCCCTGTTCACGTGCCAAGCGCACTGCTGTTTTAGCAATACGCGCGGTACTGCCATAAGCGGTCACCACCAGTTCAGCATCGTCCAGTTCTACAGCTTCAAAGCGCACCTCTTTTTCCTGCATTACAGCATATTTAGCATGCAATTTATTGTTGTGTGCTTCGAGTTCACCATCACCTAGATAAAGTGACTTAACCACCTTCTGTTCACCAGCCTTACCCTCACCTATTAGAGCCCAGTCTTTCGGGGCAAGATCGTCAGGAGCGACGTAGCGGTGCTGGGTTAACCCCTCTTTCATCTGACCTATAACCGCATCGGCCAAAATCATAGCTGGCACCCTGTAGCGATCTGACATATCAAAAGCCAGCATCACTAGATCGTACATCTCCTGCACCGAATCTGGAGCCAGAACGATTATATGATAACCACCGTGACCGCCACCCTTAACAGCCTGAAAATAGTCAGCCTGCGAAGCATCAATACCACCTAAGCCTGGGCCAGAACGACAGACATTGACAATAACGCCTGGACATTCACTGCCCGCCATGTAGGAGATACCCTCTTGCTTCAGGGATATGCCTGGGCTAGAAGAGGAGGTCATAGCTCGCGCTCCGCAGGAGCTAGCTCCCAGCAACATATTGATAGAGGCTATTTCACTTTCTGCCTGAATAAATTGGCCACCCAACTTGGGCAACTCACGGGAGATATATTCGGGGATATCACTTTGCGGAGTGATAGGATAGCCAAAATAGTAACGACAGCCAGCCTCCAAAGCTCCCATGGCAATAGCCTCGTTACCTTTTACAAATAAACGTTTCGTCAAGCCGTCCTCCATTAACATTCATCTTTAAATAGCCAGCGAAAATTCAATCTAAGTGGCATCATCAGTCTACTTTTACGCCGCGAAATACCTTAATTGCCACATCGGGGCAGACAAGAGCACACAGCGTACAGCCACTACAGCGCTCAAGATTTTCAGCACTGATAACAGCAGGAAAAAAGCCATGTTTATTTAACTCAGTAGCCATGGTTATCAAGCTCTGTGGGCAAGCAACGGTACACAACGCACAACCTTTACAGAGCATTTCATCAATTATAATTTTATTTGCCACATCCAACCTCTTTAGCGCATCAATTATTAGTCAAGTATTAATTTTCCGGTGGAATCAAACACAATTTTTCACATTAACAAACTAAGCTGGCAAAGGTCAAATACATTTACCCAACAACAACCTGCGTAAAACGCAAGCTACCACCAGGATACAGACTAATCGCGCCGCTAGCTGGCAAAATCACCACTAGCGGTTATTCTTATGTGTATGAAACGATATACTTCAATCCTCGCCTGTTTAATACTGCTGGGACCTCTTGGCTTTGCGCTATTATCCACAGCAATCGCAGCGCAGCTATCCCCGCCCCCACAAACGCTGATTACCCAGCGTATTATCCCCTTACGTCAGTTAGCAGACTTTACCCCGCTGCTGCAGCGCTGTTGTAACAAAAAACTTATCCTGCTCGGAGATAGCACCCATGGCAGTAAGGAGTTTTATTACCTGCGACGGCTACTAAGCATGTTGCTAGTGGAGTCACAGCGCATAGACTTCATCGCCCTGGAGGCAGACTGGTGCGCTTGCTGCGCCATGGATAGCTATGTCCGCGCCCTGCCCAATGCCCCAGTCACCGCTAGCCAGGCATTACAGGGTTTCACTAATTGTAGAAGTTGGATCTGGAAAAATGAGGAGATGATCGAGTTGCTGGAACAATTACGCAGCATAAATCTACAGCGACCACCGCAACAGCGTGTAGCTATTTACGGCATAGATATGCTCGATTACGCTAACAGTTTAAGCTACCTAACTACCGTAGCCACTTTAAGCGCATCCGCACAAGAGCTGACCAATTGTCTGGTAAACAGCACGACTGAGCACCAGCCATTTCCCGCTGCGCAGCCATGTGGTGCGGTATTGGATAAGTTGTCCAAGCAGATAACTCCTGGCGCACGGATATTTCCACACTTAGTAGCGCAAGCCGATTTCACCAACGATCAGCATATTGAGGTAATCCGTAGCGCAATGGCGTACTACCACATCCAGACCGGCAACACCGTTTGGGCATGGAATCGCCGCATCAATCACTTTACTAACAGCATATATCAACTACTACACCGGCATGGGCCAACAGCGCGCGGCATCATTTGGGCACACAACACCCATGTTGGAGATGCCAGAGCAACCACAATGGCGGCTTCAGAAATGCTCAGCCTCGGTCAAGTGCTCCGGCAACAGGTTGGCTCTAAACAGATTCTTCTGGTGGGGCAAACTAGTTATTGCGGCACGGTTTACGCTTGCCGCAGTTGGAACCAACCAGCAGCCATTATAAGCGTGCCCCCTGCCGTATACGACTCTACCGAGGCGGTACTCCACGCTCTGATGACGACCATGAGAATCAACATGGGTATGTTGCTATTTAGCACTAAGGACAGGGGCACAGAATTAAATATGCCACGAGGACAGCGTGCTATCGGAGTTATATATGATCCAGACCACGACGCCACAGATAACTATGTTACCACCAAGCTTTGCCAACGCTACGATGCTATGATTTTTGTCGACACCACTACAGCGCTAGAGCCGTTATCTCTACAAGAATAAATAATAAAAAAATTGTGTATCGCCCCCCTGTGCCAGGTCAAGTCCGAAATGTGCTGTAAATTCTCTCCGGTCATTGACGTTTTTAGCTTGCTAGGGCAACCTTATTACTGCCCTGTTCAGCCGTTTTTTGGGCTTCTGCCCATTCCTTAAATTCATCCATA
>Ga0265295_1000646_pt1 | contig 67937 bp, 65 predicted proteins | sample Munlansysbiofilm_FD_192503 | JGI IMG/M metagenome (GOLD analysis project Ga0265295, IMG submission 192503) | Leachate microbial communities from a municipal landfill in Southern Ontario, Canada - Methane capture system biofilm | ecosystem: Engineered > Solid waste > Landfill > Unclassified ...
GTATGTCTTAAATTCGCAAAATCATCGCATCTGGCCGCAGCACAGCAGGTTTTTGCTCAAAAAAAGCTTGGGACCTGTTCAGCCAACAACTAACCGCCATTGGCGGAAGACTTTTGCAAGAGGTTCGGGGTTATGAGTACCGCCCCCATCCTGGGGGTGATCATCCCCCCATCCATAGCCATGATCCTGTATGCTATGATATCCACGGACTCGCTGGAGGCGCTGTTTCTCACCGGGTTTATCCCCGGGTTTATCATTATGGCGGCGATGTCGCTCTATGCATGGTTGAAGTGCAAAAGTCTGGGGATGGAGCGGCGTGCGCGTCCCAAAGTACGAGAGGTGCTGGCGGTTCTGCGCGAAAGTGTCTGGGCCCTGTTGCTGCCGGTGATAATTTTCGGCGGCATTTATTCCGGGGTTTTCACCGCAAATGAGGCCGCCATAGTGGCCTGTGTGTATGCCTTTGGGGTGGAGCTGTTTATCCACCGCGATATGCGGATCCGCGACATCAAGCAGGTTATAGTCTCCTCTGCGGTCACCTCCGCCACCCTGCTGGTGATTGTCGCGGGTGCGTCAGTGTTCGGTGAATACCTGACCTTTGAGCAGATTCCGAATCAAATCGCCAATGCGGCGGTCGGCAGCTTCAGTTCCGCCTGGTCGTTTTTACTGGTAGTTAACCTGTTGCTGCTGTTTATCGGCATGTTTATGGATATCATCTCCGCCACCATCATTCTGACCCCGATATTTTTGCCGCTGCTGCACAAGTTTGGTATCGACTCCCTCCACTTCGGCCTGATCATGACCCTGAATCTGGGTATCGGCTACTGCACCCCCCCGTTGGGGGTGAGTCTGTTTATCTCCGGGGCGGTGGCCAACAGAAATATTCTATATGTTTCCCGCGCGGTGATGCCATTTCTACTGATCCAGTTGGCTATCCTGCTGTTGCTTACGTTCTGGCCCGATCCGGTGCTGCTCCTGCCGCGTCTGTTGCTTGACTACGCTGGATAGATGAGAAAAGAGCATTGAACTGAAAAGGAGAGTCCCCATGAAGATCCTCGTACCCATCCGCGACGGGCGCACCAGTGAGGCCACCCTGAACAAAATCATCGCCCACAAGGAACAATTCACCGCCCCTATTACCCTGTTGCACGTGGTCAACGTGAAGGTGATGGACTACAGGATGATCCCCGATTTTCAGATAGAGATGATAAAACAGCAGGCGACCAAAGCCGGGCAGAAGCTCCTGGATGAGAAGAGTGCGTATCTTAAGGATGCGGGAGTCGAAGTTACAGCGCGCCTGGAGCACGGTTACCCGCGCGACGTTATCTGCGCTATCGCCAACAACGAAGGGTTCTCCCTGCTGGTTATAGGGCGCCACGAGCGCGGCGAATTGCGCGATGTTCTGCTCGGTTCGGTGTCCAACTATGTGTTGCACAAGGTCAAGTGCCCGGTGCTGTTGTTTTAGTGGCGCCCGGTTAAGACAAGTTACATTGTCCCCGTAATATTCCTCGTTAAAGGAGAGATGAACATGGATTCGATCTGGATTTTAGTTCTGGCGGTAGTTGTCTGGGTGGTACTCAACCGCTGGGTGCTGCCCAAGTTTGGTTTGGGCTGAAGGGCCGACACCTGCGATCTTCCGGTCCGGAAGAAAAAGAGCCCCACAGAGGAAAAAACCCACGATCCCGAAGAGTAAGTTCCGCCCTGTGAAAAGAGGCAGGCCCCACATTCCGGGGGCCTGCCTCTTCACTTCAAACCTGCTTTTTTACCTACACTGCAGAAAAATCCTTACTTTTCCGCTTTCCACAAGCCGTGCAGGTTGCAATACTCACGCGCCGTGAATGTTTTGGCCTTGCTGCAGAACGTCGCCTGCGGTTTGTCACCGGGCTTGAGGAAGGTTCGACAGCTCTCCCCATCGGCGATCAGCTCAATCCACTCGATGTGGTGCTCTTCAGTCATCGGATGCAGGGTGCTGCCGACGGTAACGGTGATCTTGTCGCCATCTTTCTCAATAACCGGCACGTGTTTTTCCTGCCCGGCATCGGTAGTATGGGTGTTCTGCAGTTTCATCTCTTCACCACAGCATACCAGCGCACCAACGCCGGTGTGGAGAACTTCAACGATGTTGCCACACACATCACACTTATATATACCTTTTTGTTCTGTCATTTCTAAGCTCCTTCTCTAGTCTGGTTTCAGGTTCCACTGCGGGCTTTGCGGCGCACCTTTTATGCCCGCTCACCCTCGCAATGCTTAAGGGTATTTTTTGTCCTGTGCTGTGCCAGCATAGCAAAGCCTTCCACAAATGCAACCGGCGCACACTCAGCCTGCGCTTGCCAATTATCCAGGGTGCTATCCAGCATGCCCCGAACCTGACACTGCTGCGCCTTAAAGGCAGGAGGACCCCTCACAGAAATGGGCTGAACAGGCGCAGGAAACGATCACTGAGCTTTGTCAGCAGAAATTGTGATTCAAGCTCCTCAAGCTCTACGTTGCGCGCCGCCGCTCGCGCTGCGGCAAAATGGGTGCGGAGCGCCTGATTCAGCTCACTGTCGTATATCTCCAGATTGAATTCAAAATTCAACTGCAGGCTGCGTGCGTCCATATTAGCGGAACCGACCAGAGCATAGTTATCATCCATAAGAATCAGTTTACTGTGCACAAAACAGCCCGGCTGGTACATGATTTTAATGCCATAGCGCAGCAATTCTGCGTGATTGGCGCGACTGGCTCCAGCCACAAACGGCAGGTTATTCTCCTGTGGCAGAATTATCTCCACCTTTACCCCTCTTAAAGCAGCGCTGCACAGAGCAGTGATCATGGTTGTATCCGGGACAAAGTATGGTGTCATAATACAGACTCGGCTCCGCGCGCAATTCAACGCCCCGGTTACAATCCAGAGAAGTTTTTCGTAATCTTCGTTGGGCCCGGCACTGACTCCGCGACACAGGGCCGCGCCATCGGGCAAGGGATCAGGGTAGGCGCGCGTCCCTACTGCTTCGCCAGTGGCAAAGTGCCAGTCTTCCATGAACGCTGCCTGCATGTGTCCCACCACTGGCCCCAGGAATTTAAAGTGGATATCGGCCACCGGCCTGCGTCTGCCCGGATTACTGACGTTGTGCCGGGTGCTGATATTCATCCCCCCGGTAAAACCAACACATCCATCCACAACCAGAATTTTTCTGTGGTTACGCAGATTTATATGGAGGCCGCGTTGTGACAGGGAGAACGGGAGAAACAGGGCAAAGCGAACCTTCGAATGTTTAAACAGTTTTCTGGCTCTGGGCAGGGTATACATCTCCCCCAAAGCATCCACCAGGATCCGCACCTCTACCCCACGTTCTGCAGCTTTAACCATCGCGCTGGCAAATTTCATTCCACATTCACGCGTATCGAAAATATAGCTGGATAAATCAATGTGGTGCTGCGCGTTGTCGATGGCGGCCAACATCTCTGGATACGCCTGTTCCCCGTTTAGCAGGGCCTGAACCTTGTTACCCTCTACCAACGGTCTTCTGGTTACGGCGTCCGAAAGCTGGCGTAACAGCACGTAATTCTGCGTTTTAAATGGAGCCCGTAGAATGGCCGGAACTTCCCGCGGGGGCTCTACCCCCTCGGGCAAATGGATTCCTTCGCCGCTGGTTTGCCACACCCGCGCCCGAGTGCGGATGCGGTTCCGCCCGAACAGCCAGTAAAAGAACGGACCAAATCCTGGTAGACCGAGGCAGACAGCCATCCATCCCAATGCAGCGCGCGGATCCTGCTTATGCAGCAGCACATGCACCGTTGCGATAACTGACACGCCGTATAAAATTACAATTATAAATATATCCAAAAACATCGGTCTTCCTATAGGCAGACGCGGCTGCAGGTGCAACTATTGACCGGTTAAATCAAGCATTTATTCCGTTAGCCAAGAACACAGAGCTCCGGCGCTGCGCCCATTACGGCGAACAAGGGGATAGCATAGCACAAACACCCGATTTCTATTACAGTACATATGCAAGGGGGCCTCTGGACGAGCGCTATGGCAGCTGCCCGGTTATTGTGGGCAGCATTGGTGACATGGTGCTGGATTTATGCTTAGATGCGCCACATAGTTAGAGGGTTAGTTTTTTCGGCACCATTGCATGACAAGGAGGATTTATGAACCGGATCAGACAGCGCATCCTGATTATTGGCGGCGTGGCCGCAGGAATGAAAACGGCCTGCCGCCTACGGCGTCTTGATCCCGATGCGGATATCAAAGTGATAGACCGCACCCGCAATATCTCTTATGGGGCATGCCCGCTCCCTTACTACATCGAAGGGCTGTATGATGATATCTATGAAGTAAGAAAAACCCCCACCGGAGTGCTGCGGGATGAAAACTTTTTCGCCCGCGTCAAGGGCTTTGAAACCCTTACCCGCACCGAAGCTCTGCAGATAAACCGAGCAGAAAAAACCATCCTGGTACGGCACCTGGACAGTGGAGAGGAGACTGAATTAGGTTACGATAAGCTGGTTATGGCGACGGGGAATGAGCCCATCATGCCACCACTGCCGGGGATGAATCTGGCTGGAGTGCTGCCCCTGAAAACCATGGAACAGGCGCAAGAGATAGATCGCTTAGCCCTCGAAGGGAAGAATGCGGTGATCATCGGTGCGGGCTTGATTGGTCTTGAAATGGCTGAAGCACTGAGCACGCGCGATCTCAATGTCACTGTAATCGAAATGAAGGATCAGGTGCTGGCAACCGCGCTGGATTTCAACATGGCCGCCATGGTGCACCATGAGCTGGAGCGCAACGGCGTGAATCTGCGCCTGGCTGAGGCCGTGGAGCGGATTGAAGGGGACAACCACGTTACCGCGGTGGTAACCAGCAAGGGGACTTATCCCGCAGATCTGGTTCTGGTCGCGGTGGGGGTGCGCCCCGCCGTTCAGCTGGCCAAAGATGCAGGTATTGAACTCGGCACCACCGGTGCAATCGCGGTCAATGCCTACCTGCAGAGCTCCGACCCCGATATTTATGCCGCTGGTGACTGCGCTGAATGCACAGACTTTCTAAGTCATAAAAAGGTTTACGTTCCCCTGGGCTCTACCGCCAATAAACATGGGCGGGTAGTGGCCAACAATATCGCCGGGCGCTATGAACAATTCCCCGGCATTCTAGGCTCCATGGCAGTCAAGGTGTTCGATCTCAACGTCGCCCGGACCGGGATGTCATCGGTGGATGCGCGCTTGATAGGCTTAGACCCTGAGAGCATGGTGGTGTCCGGGTTCGACTTTGCGCACCTGTATCCGGGCAATAAGCCTATCGTCCTGAAGCTGATAGCGGAGCGCAGCAGCCGCAAGATCCTCGGCGCCCAGGTCGCGGGGCCGGGGGTAGTGGACAAGCGGGCTGATGTAATTGCCACGGCCATCACCCTTGGGTGCACCATTGATCAGCTGGCGCAGTTGGACCTGTGTTACGCGCCTCCCTTTTCCAATGCCATGGATGTCCTGCATCAGGCCGCCAATGCAATGCGGAATAAGCTTGATGGCATCGCTGAAAGTTTAAGCGCTGTCGCTGTCAAGCAGCTGCTTGATAACAACGAAAAGTTTATCTTCCTCGATGTACGTTCCCCGGCGGAACACGCCAAGCAGAAAATTAAGGGTGCGACCCTCATGCCCCTCGGCGCGTTACGCCAGAAGTTGACGGAATTGCCGGTAGATGCCCTGATTGTTCCGTTTTGCAAAATGAGTCTGCGCGGCTATGAAGCGCAGTTGATACTGCAGCAGGCAGGGTTCAGAAACGTGCGCTATATGGAAGGGGGCATATTGGGGTGGCCGTACGCGCTGGAGGGATAGGGGGGCACTCACGGACGTGGCTCTGAACTAACCGCCCTGCCGGGCGCACAACTAAAAAGGCGCTCACCCGCAAGGGGAGCGCCTTTTTACATCTGCTCTGGATTCTGCCGGAGAGCTTACCTTACAGCGAGCTCCATAACCTGTTCTGTAAACGGATTGGCGAACAGAATGATCATGGCTACTACGAATACGTAGATTGCCAGAGACTCGATCATCGCCAGACCGATCATCATTGTGGTCAGAATTTTACCGCTGGCGCTGGGGTTGCGTGCAACACCTTCAACGGCTGATTTAATCGCCATCCCCTGGCCAATACCTGTACCGAATGAACCGATAGCCATTCCGAAACCAGCTGCGATCATACACCATGCAAAAAATGTCATCTTCGTTCTCCTTCTAACAATACGAGTTTATTCTTCCTATACAATATAGGACCATTTAACCGCCTGGCGGTTACACTTAAATACGTTAGTGTGCCTCTTCCAGCGAGCCGGCGATGTAAATCATGGCCAGCAGGGTAAATACAAACGCCTGGATAAAGGCGATCAGAACACCCATCAGCATCATGGGGATCGGCAACAAGAACGGCACCAGCGCAAAGAAAATCATCAGGACAATCTCATGGCCGTACATGTTTCCGAACAGACGCAGCGAGAGTGACAGTGGCCGCGCCAGGTGGCCGATAAGCTCGATGATGAAAATCAGCGGCGCCAGCACAATAATCGGACCCATAAAGTGCTTTAAATAGGCAATCTTGTGCTCTTTAAGACCGATTAAATGGGTCATGGAAAATACGGTAATGGCCATGGCCGCGTTGGTATTCAGATTTGCGGTCGGGGGATAAAACCCAGGCACCAGACCAATCAGATTTGAGACCAGAATAAACAGCGCCAAGGTGGCGATAAGGGGAAAATAGGTCTTGCCCTTTGGGCCCATGGTCTCCTGGATGAGGTTTTCAATCCCGCTTACGACAGCTTCCATGAGATTCTGCCATCCGCTGGGGACCTCTCTGATCCCGCGCGATACGATAAAGGCCAGCACTGTAAGCAGCAACATTACAAACCATGTATAGGTGACATGCTCCCCTACATGGGTATGCAGCTGCTGTTCGAGCCACTGAAAAATAAGAAAAGGATGTGTCATTTTGAGAACGCGCCTCCTCGTTTAAAATATGCGCTTCACTGTGGTCCAGAATACATTTATAACCACAACCGATAAACCGATTACAAGTCCAACGATGTTAACCTTCAGCACCGCTATCAAAACGCTGAGCACAGCTGCAAGTGCCAACAGGCGCAGCAGGTATCCTACCTGATAACTGCGCACCGCGCCCGCATCAGTACGTTGCAGTATTTTCACCAGCGCCCCGTGCAACCATTGATATCCGACCACAACCGTGAGGCCGCCACAGAGAATCCCCACACTGAATGCCGGGTCGCGCACCAAGGCGCTGGCTGCCAGGAGCAGCGCCAGGATTAACCAGTTACGCCGCGCCATCTGGACCAGCAAGCGCTCTTCTTCCGTACTCAAGATGCGTCCTTGGGGGGATCCTCATCCTGGGTGCTCTGGCGTCGAAGCTCGCGCCGGGTCAGAATGAAAATGTTCCTGAAGCCTGCGACAATACCAAGTCCGAGAAAAATCAACAACATCCAAGGTGCCGTGCCAAGCCATTGATCCAGATAGTACCCCATCGCCATCCCGATCAGGATGGAGGCGACCATACTGATGCCGACACTAGACAAAAAACCGAGGGACTTGAATAATTCTCTGCGGTCTTCAGCCATGAAATTCCTTTGGGATTGACGGTGCATAACTCATATTCTGCAAACGTGGTTTTCTACCATGCGGGACGGGAAGTGTCAATTGCTTTTCCGGCGAAATACCTTTACATTGCCCCTTCGTGCCCCTGCGCTCTGATTCTTTTTCCCTTTATGTGGCTGCATCTGCGGGTCGCAATTGCAGATTGAGTCACTTGGTCTGCATCCACCAGGCTGAACCGCCGAAAACGGATTGCGCCGGGGCCTTCCTCCCTCTCAGCCAAATTTATACAGGCCATTTTAAGCATTATGAAACGAGGATCTTCCCTGCTGAATCAGCACCTTATGGTAGATATCACCCAGGCCATTGAACATCTGGATAAAGGCTCTGTTTTTGTCGATGTGCGCTCCCCGCACGAATTTGCACAGGCTACGATCCCGGGTGCATACAATATCCCCATCCTTACCGAGGAACAGCGTATTGAGGTGGGGACCCTCCATAAACAGTGCAGCGCCAACCACGCCCGCAAGCGCGGCATGGAGCTTATTTCGCCGCGCCTGCCCGCCCTGATCGGGCGCGTCACTGCGTTGCAGCAGGAATTCAAGCGCCCGGTAATTGTTTTCTGTTGGCGCGGAGGTCTACGCAGCGCTGCCATGACAGCATTTCTTCATCTATGCGGGGTGCCGGTGTTTCAACTTCAGGGTGGACACAAGGCATTTCGCAGACATGTGCTCGACTATTTCGAACATGGGCACTGGGCCCGCATGTTTGTCCTGCGGGGGCTCACCGGCGTTGGGAAAACGCGCATCCTGGAGCAGCTGCGCACGCAGGGGTGGCCGGTCCTCAACCTGGAGGCACTGGCCAACCATCGCGGTAGCGCCTTTGGCGCCATCGGGTGCCCGGAACAGCCAGGGCAGAAGCAGTTTGAGGCGTTACTGTGGAATGAACTGCGCCACACCAGCGCAGACGATTATATGTTGACTGAAGGGGAAAGCAGACATATCGGCAGGGTTATGCTTCCGGCGCGGTTATATGCTGCGCTGCAACTAGAGACCACCCTGTGGCTGGAGACCGACATGGACGCCAGGATCAGGGTCATAGCGGAAGATTATGCGGTAGAAGATCTGCCGGCGCAGGCTTTTATCCCGCCATTGAATGCCCTGATTCAGCGCCTGGGGCGTGAGCGCGTAAGTCAACTACATGAACTGTTGGCACAGCGGAACTGGGCAGCACTGATCCGGGAATTGATGCTTCAGTACTATGATCCCCTGTACGCGCACACGAAACCACAGCAGCGGGTGGAAATCACGGTGGATCCGTTTGCTTCTGAGCACCAGGAGCTGCTACAGGCGCTTGGCGCAATTATCGAAAAGGCCTCCCAGCGCAGCGCTGATTCCGGGGGCTAAACCCCCTCCTCCCCCGCTATCCGGTTCAAAAAGTCCACCACATACGGGGTGAACTTCTCCGGTTCCACCAGAAACGAATCGTGCCCATAGTCAGACTCAATAAGATGGTATTCTACCGGCTTTTCAAGTCCTTGCAAAATATTCACCACCTCTTCGGTCTGTTCCGGACGGTAGAGCCAGTCGGACGTAAAGGCAAACCACAGCGATGGACAATGCAGCGCCGCCAGCGCTTCCTCCATGGAGGAAAAGTTCCAGCTGACATCGTACATATCCAGCGCTTTGGCCAGGTACAGAAATGAATTCGGATCGAACCTGGAAACAAAGTTGCTGCCGTTATAGCCCAGATAGCGTTCCACCTCAAACTGGCCAAAAAAATCAAACAGGCCGTCCCGTACCGAAAAACGCCGCCCGAACTTCTTAGTCATCGACGCATCAGACAAAAAAGAGATATGCCCTATGGAACGTGCCAGGGCAAACCCACTGGCAGGGGGATGTTCCGGCTTATAGGTACCCTTTTTCCACAGCGGATCGTTGTAGATGGCTTGGCGTGCGACCGCATTGAGGGCGATGGACATCGGCGAAGTGCGCCCGGTTCCGGCGATGGGGATAATTGAACGGGTCACCTGCGGGTAGTGGATCCCCCACTCCAGGGCCTGCATCGCCCCCATGCTCCCCCCGATTACGGTAATGAGGGAGTCGATCCCCAGATGATCGAGCAAATATTTGTGCGCGTGTACCATGTCGCGCACCATCACCAGCGGGAAACTGAGCCGATACGGGCGCTCGGTTCTGGGGTCAATGCTGGTGGGGCCGGTGGAGCCTTTACACGACCCGATTACATTGGCGCAAATAACAAAAAAACGCTGTGTATCTAGAACCTTGCCAGCCCCTATCAGATTATCCCACCAGCCGGGTTTCCGATCTTCCGGGGTATGCCGTCCTGCTGCGTGGCAATCTCCGGTCCAGGCATGGGTAACCAGGATGGCATTGGTGCCAGCTGCGTTGAGGGTACCGTAGGTTTCGTAAGCGATAGTGAAAGGACCAAGCAGGCGCCCACTTTCGAGGCGCAGGTCGGTATCAAAGGTCACATACCTGGTAGTTACTAAAGTGGTCTGTTCCAATAATCTGACCCCCGGACGCATAAAAAGACCCTATCCAGCTGAAGGGAAAGGGTCTTTCAATACAAGAACAGCAGCAGTATTGTCAGACTTCGTCCCATCTTTCCCCTTGTACTTCACGTACAAAAGGGTGGAATTAGCACCTGGCACCCGCTATGGGCCGGTTGCTGTGGTTTCATCGGGCCATTTCCCTCCACCACTCTGGATATTGACGTTGTCATGAGACAATCTAGTGCAACAGCCCCCAGTTGTCAATAAACTCGGGGGCTGCGGAATCAATCTCTTCTGGCTTTAGCGCACCGCCCATGCTGGATGGCTGCATCCACCCGGCAGAGGGAAAATCTCGCGCGCACCAGTGCCGTCCGCACGCATAATATACAGGCGCTTTTCCCCTAAAATATCATTGGAATAAATCACAAAACGCCCATCCGGGCTCCAGCGTGGATGCTCCTTGTTCCCCGCCCCTGTGGTCAATGGCTCTTCCGCGCTGCCGTCTGGGCGGATGCGATATATATTGAACACCCCCTGCTCCAGACGGGTGAACAGAATCCATTCTCCATCCGGACTCCAGGCGGGGGTTGCATTGTATTTCCCTGCATGGGTCAGGCGCTCTACCGCGCCGGTGAGCACATCGATAATGAAGAGATGCGGGTTGCCATGGCGGTTGGAAACAAAGGCAATCTGGTCCCCGAGAGGGCTCCAGCTCGGATCAACATCGATCCCCCACGCGCGGGTGAGGCGCTTATGGATTTTACCGTCTACTCCGATCAGATAGAGTTCGGCATTTCCATCCTGCGACAGGGTTACGGCTACCTCCCGACCATCAGGACTGTAGCGTCCGGCAATATTCAACCCTTCACGTGCAGAGATGCGTGCTTCCTTCGCTTGAAAAATGCTGCGCCGATACAGGTCGGGGTTGTCCTTGCGATACGAGGTGAAGATAACTTCGCGTCCCTGGGGAGAAAAATCTGGATTCAACACCAGGTTTCTGTGATCAGTCAGGCGCCTGATATTATGCCCGTCAAATTCTGCCAGGTAGAGCTCCTTATGCCCACTCGCATCGGAGATGAAGGCAATATTTGCATCAAACGCCCCTCTGGTTCCGGTCAGGGTTTCAAGTATCTGATCGACAAAGCGGTGCAGCATGCGGCGGATATCGTCTCGATTGCCCTTGTAGTTGTGTCCTGTCAGCAGGCGCCGTCTGTTGATATCAAAAAGACGCAACTTCAGCTCCAGGTGCCCATCTTTGATGACATAAGCCCCCTTAAGGAGCAAGTCTGCCCCCAGAAGTTTCCACTGGGGAAAGTTCACCTCTGCAGAGGTCAAGGCCAGACGCGAAGCGTCGTCAAGATAGGAGTTACGCTCGACGTATTCGAACATCCCGGTAAGATCCAGGTCTTGTGCCAACACCTCGTCTATGCTGCGTTCAATCTGCGGGTCCGCTGCACCAAGGGCGACAAAGGTGGGCTGTGCAATGGGGATGGCGGAACGTCCGGGCGTGGTTATTACGATATCCGCAGCCAGCAGACCCTCTGCGGGACAAAGTAAACACGCCAGCAACAGATAAAGCATATATCTCATTTATTCAGCATCTCATTGGGATCGAAGGTTATGGAAAATACACGTGCCCTTCCCGGGGGCGCCGGGAGCGTTTGCAACTGCAGAATACACTGTTCGACACTCTGGTCAAACAGGCTGTCGCCAGATGCGTTGAGCACCGTGTAGCCGCTTCGATTCCCCTGTGCATCAAAACGCAATACAACGGTGCTGCGCAGCCCTTTTTTCCAGTGCGTCGCAGGGAGAGTCCAACGCTGCGCAAGATATTCTCTGATCCACTCTTCAAAGGCAATACCGGCCTGAACCCCGGTGCCGGATGCGCTGCCCACTTTTTCTGGCGCAACCGTCGTGGTCGCCGGACTCTGCGCTGTTGCCTGCGCTGCCAGCTGCTGTTTCAGCTGTTCGATGCGGGCGCTGGACTCACTTTCGCGCCTGATCTCATCAATGCGCGCGTGGGTATCCTGCTGGTACAGGCGTTCAATGTCAGCGGCACTCAGCATGGGGCGCAGCGGCTGCGCTTCTACCTTTGGCGGCGGTGGCACCTCTGGCTTTGCAGCTGAGGACACCTTTTTTTCGGGTGGTTTAATCTTTGCCGGTGCCGGTGCCGGTGCCGGGGCCGCTTTTGGTGCCGGCACCTCTACCTTTTTTGCCGCCACTGGCTTGGGGACAGCTTTGGGTGGCACCTTGGGCGTGGGCACAGGCTTCGGTGCTGGTGTGGGTTCAGGTGCGGGCTTCGGTTCAGGTGCGGGCTTCGCGGCAACAGGCATCTCGGCCTTCTTTTTTGGCGCCGCCGCCGAGTGTCCGCGCTGAGGCTGTTCCACCGGTTTGTTCAGCAGATTTACTTTATAGATCTGGCGCTCAGGCACAGGCAAACGGCTGAACATAACCCCGGACACAACGATAGCGATAAGGCTATGCACCAGCACCGATAGCGCCAGCATGCGCCCAAAACCCGGCTCGCGGGCGGCGGTTCTCCTGCTACTGTGGCGTTGAGCCATGCCGTGTTTCATCGTGTTACGGTTCCGGCTCTGTGGCAATCATGCCCAACTGGGTAACACCTGCGCGCCGTACCGCCGCCAACACTTGCACCACGCGTTCATAAGGCACTGTTCGATCGGCCTCAAGATAGACCTCCTTATTTTTTCTATCCTTAAGAACCTGTTGCAGCACCGCCACCATCTTCTCGGGAGATTCCACCGGCTGCCGGCCCACATACAGGCGCCGCCCTGCATCGATACTGACGATCAGGGCTTCCTGGGCTGCCGCCAAGTTGGGTGCATGTTCAACCTCCGGCAGGTCCACATCCACCCCCTTTTCCAACATCGGGGCAGTCACCATGAAGATAATCAACAGCACCAGCATTACATCTACAAAGGGGGTGACGTTAATTTCAGCCAAAGCACTGCGCCGCAGCGAAGAGTTGTATTTCATCAGCTTCTCCGCAACTGATTTTCTATGACATTGAGGAAGTCCTGCCTGAAACCATCCATCTGCGCCAGCAGGATATTGACCCGGTTGAGAAAGTAGTTATAGGCCACCACCGCAGGGATGGCGGCCATCAATCCCATGGCGGTCGCGATAAGGGCTTCGGATATACCAGGCGCCACCACCGCCAGGGAAGCACTGCCACTCTCGCCGATACCGTGAAACGATCCCATAATGCCCCACACCGTACCGAACAGACCTATAAATGGGGTGGTGGAGCCCGTAGTAGCCAGAAAGGTCAAGCGGCTCTCCAGCCTCTCGGTTTCAGTGCGCACTACCCGTTCCATGGCGCGGTTGATAGTTATTGCTGCATCAGCCGGGAGCACCACCTTTTCGTTGTCCTGCCCGCGGTGCTGCCGCACCAGTTCCTGATATCCCCCTCTGAACACCCGGCTCACCGGGGAGGCAGGATACTGTTTCAGTTCCTGTGCCACCTGATCCAGCTGGCGGTTGTTCCAGAAGTAATCCTGGAATGCCACGCTCTGGTGTAATGCCTGGCGTAGAGCCTTCCACTTGAAAAAGATGATCGCCCAGGAAACTACCGAAAAATAAACTAGAACAAGCAACACCAGCTTTACCACTGGCCCCGCATTTAGAATTAAATCAATCACCGTTAAACTCCATCCGCATATAATTTCTTGTAAATCAGCCTGGTTAAATACCGATCAGCATAGACAATATTCGCGCCTGCCTGTGGATAAACCTGTAGAATCAACAGAGTTATCCACAGAGGCCTCCCTTGCTTTCGAGGCTGGCGTAGGCCGAATGGTTATGGATCGATTCGAAATTTTCACATTCCACCCGGAACCACTCTATCCCTTTAAGCTGCTGCAGGCGCAAGGTCACGGAGCGGACAATATCTTCAACAAACATAGGGTTTTCATAAGCCTGCTCCGTTACAACCTTTTCATCCTCACGTTTTAAAAGAGAATACACCGGGGCGCTGCCGCATCCCTCTATAAGCGCAATGAGATCCTCAATCCAAAGCATCTCGGAGATGCGCACGGCCACCGTGACGCAACTGCGCTGGTTATGGGCGCCGTAGGCACTGATTTCACGCGAGCACGGACACAGGGAGGTGACCGGCACGCTGACTTCGAGAATAGAGTCCTTTTCCTGCCGCAGAGTAGCGATGAAGCGGCACTCATAACTCATCAGCCCCTTCGCTCCACTTGCGGGGGCGGTTTTTTCAATAAAGTACGGGAAACTCAGCTCCATGTGGGCGCATTCGGATCCGAGCCTGGTGCGCATCTCACGCAGCAGCGGTTCCATGTCGTCGAGAGTAACCTCTTCGTCGCGATACTGATTGAGGATCTCCAGAAACCTGCTCATATGGGTGCCCTTGAATTGATGGGGCAACTCCACGTACATATTTACCCTGGCAATGGTATGCTGGCTGGATCTGTTTTTATCCTGTACTACTATGGGGTAGAGAACATTCTTTACCCCAACCTTGTCAATGGCAATCCGCCGCGTATCCGCTGACTGCTGCATATCCGGCATCTCCGGGATTTCATTGAGCATCTTATTCTCCAGAAACTGTTGTGTAGGTTATCGGGTCCTGCATACCCGCTTCCCTGAAGCCCTTTAAGCGCAGGACACACGAATCACATACGCCACATGCGCGCCCCTGCGGGTCTGGAGCGTAACATGAATGGGTCAGCGCATAGTCAATTCCAAGCTGGGTTCCAGTGTGAATTATTTGCGCTTTGCTCATATGCATCAGTGGGGTATGGATAGTATATCTCCCCTGCTGCTCCACCCCGGCCTTGGTCGCCAGATTAGCCATCTGGGTAAAAGCCTGGATAAATTCGGGACGACAATCGGGGTAACCGGAGTAATCCACCGCATTAACTCCGATATAGATATCGAAGCTCTGCATCGCCTCGGCCCACGCCAGTGCATATGCAAGAAAAACGGTGTTGCGCGCGGGCACATAAGTGATCGGAATCGCATCATCCATATCCCTGTTTCCCGGTACGGGGATATCGGCCGTCAGGGCGCTGCTTCCGATCTGGCGCATATCCACATCAAGAACCAGGTGCTTGACGATCCCAAGCTGCGGGGCCAACATTTTAGCCCGCTCCAGCTCTATACTGTGGCGCTGCCCATAGGAAAAGCTCAGCCCGTACACCGCATATCCTGCAGCGCGCGCGATGGCGACACAGGTGGTGGAATCCAGACCACCACTGTATAAAACTATGGCTTTTTTCATAGTATATATCTACTTTACTCCTGACTAGATTACTGCCTGCCCAACCATGTGGCTCCAGGAGCATGCACAGAGCATCTCCCCCCGGCGGAACCGCCAGCGCCCCTGGACTTTGCGGGCAACTCTACACAATGAAGCGGCAAAATGAAAGGTTATCAGGTTCGCATATTTTGAGCTATAGTAGTAGCATGAAACCCGCATTGGAAATAAAAAACCTGTCAAAAACTTATGCCGCTGTCAAGGTGCTGGATAATCTCAGCTTTTCTATTGCGCCGGGCGAAATTTTCGGCTTGCTCGGCCCCAACGGGGCGGGGAAAAGCACCGCTATCAATATGATTGCCGGTGTCACCCGTATCGGAGAGGGTGAGATTAATATTTTCGAGCATAAGGTCACTCCGCGCAAGCCTGCTCCACCCCAGGCGCGGAAGCTGACTGGAATCATGCATCAGGAAATTGTCGCCGACCCTTTTTTTACCATTGAGCAGGCCCTGGCACTTCATCCCGGTTTCTTCGGCATCAAGCGCGATCACCGATGGTACAACTATCTGATAGATCGACTGCAGCTCAGGCCCCATATCCAAAAGGGGATGCACCAGCTCTCTGGCGGTATGAAACGCCGCTTTATGTTAGCCAAGGCCCTGATTCACAAACCCAGGTTATTGATTCTGGATGAGCCCACCGCCGGGGTCGATGTGGAACTGCGCCATACGCTCTGGCAATTTATCCACGACATCAACGCCAGCGGCACCTCCATTCTACTCACCACGCACTACCTGGAAGAAGCACAACAAATGTGCAAACGCATCGCAATTTTAAAAGATGGACGTCTGATAGCGCTGGAACCCACCGATACCCTGTTACAGTGTGAACGGATGCGCCATTTCGAACTCCATCTACGAAACCCTGTATCCTCCGTCCCCCCTGTTTTGCACCGCTTCAACCCCACGCTGAACCATGCCGGCACCAGGGTTTCCTTTGCCGCAACTGCCAATGATGATATCGGTGCCGTCGTGGCAGAATTGGTCGCAAGCAACATCGTTGTGCACGATATTACCTCCTCCGGGCCCTCCCTGGAGGAGGTCTTTTTGCGCCTGACCGGCGGGACGCAACCAATCCATTAACATCGTCAAGTAATAGATAATCTTATATGCAATTTTATTCAAACAAGGGAAGTTTTTCCTCCCGCCGGGCTTTTTTCACCCTGCTTCTTAAGGAGGTGCGCCGCTTTACTCAAGTATGGGCTCAGACCCTGGTCACTCCCATCCTGATGGCATCGTTATATCTGTTTGTCTTTGGTGCGACCTTGGGAGAGCGCATCAGCGTTGTGGAGGGTTTCAGCTATGCGCAATTTGTGATACCAGGATTGATTCTGATGGGGGTAATAAATAACGCCTTTGCCAATACATCCTCATCGCTGTTTATGTCTCGGCATCTTGGGAGTATTGCTGATCTTCTGGTGATGCCTCTGTCAGCTAAGCAGATAGTGGCGGCGTATACTTTGGCAGGAATGTTGCGTGGGCTCCTGGTTGGAGCAGTGGTGGGGCTGGTTTCAACCCAGTTCGCGGTACTACCCTGGGTTCATCCGTGGTACGCGCTTTCGATGGCCGTACTCGCCAGCACGCTGTTCGCAGTATTAGGGCTGGTGGCTGGAATATACGCCGACAGTTTTGACGGCTTATCCCTGTACATAAATTTTGTAATCCTCCCTCTGGTCTTTCTAGGCGGGGTATTCTACCCCATCTCCATTCTGCCCCCATTCTGGCGTGTCGTGTCTCAGTGTAATCCTCTATTTTATCTTTTAGACGGATTTCGCCACGCTCTGCTGGGGATTGGGGACATCCCCCTGTGGCTTGCTTTTGCCCTGAGTGGAGGGCTGACGCTGGCCCTGATTCTTGTGGCTGTCTCTCTGTTCGAACACAGCAAGCGCTTCCGCGCCTGAGGCATATTCCAGCCGCAGTGCCGGGTGGTGCCCTATTTCAAGGTGCGGTGTTAAACGCAGCCGGGGACATCATCTTCTATGCTTTGCTCTTTTTTGGTATGAAGTAACACCTGGCCACCATAGGCAGCGTTTTTACGCACCAGCAGGTCGGCTGTTACGCCGTCGTTACGGCGAAATGCCTCCAGTATTTTCCGATGTTCTTGCACGGAGATATCCATCCGGCCGGGGATAGACAGTGATGCGACCCGCAGATATTCAAACTTTTTGAGTAACTGATAAATCATCTCCAGCAATTTTTGATTCCCGGCGGCGCGGATAAAATATTCGTGAAATTCGTTGTGGACCCGGAAGAACGTCTTTACATCGTTGCTCTTGCTCAATTTCGCCAAGCGGTTATTTATGGCTTCAAGTTTATCGAGATCTTTAGGGGTCATTTTTTCAGCCGCCAGGTAAGCAGCATACCCCTCCAGAACACTTTTTATGGAATAAAACTCCTCAATATCTTTTTCGGTATGCTTTGCTACTACAGCACCCTTGCGCGGAATCACCGTCAGGTACCCTTCAGACTCCAGCTGGCGAAACGCCTCGCGGATTGGAGTGCGACTAATGCCATAGCGCTCGGCGATATCCGGCTCAGACACCCGTTCACCAGGTTTAAGCTCCCCTTTTAGAATGGCATCTCGAATGTTCTCAAGAATTTTTTCGCGCAAAGTCTGATGCTGCACTTGGTGATCTCCATATAAGTTAAAAAGTTAGCGTAACATATTGCCTTCATTGGGCGTGGACGATTTATTCAGTTCAGACAATGCTAAATCGCACCCAAACGCTATTGTATACAGTATACAGTATAACGCAACAATTTTATCTCTTTTTATATGATGGCACCGCATGGCGGATGTGATGAACACGGCTGGTCAATCGCCGCCCATGATTTATGAATAGTTGCGAAGGATCAATTTTCAGTGCAGAGGGAAGGGAAACACATGGCTTCTTACAAAAAGGGAGAGAAAGCAAGTTGATTATTGCTGTGGTTTCAGAAGCTACCCGCTTCAATGCGCTCCAAAAAGAAACGCCAGATGGCAATATGAAGGGAGGGGACACCATTCGGTGCCCCCTCCCCCTTTTTTTAGTATATGAAAATCATAATTGCTTGCATGATCACCTGCCGCCGGCAACCTGGATGCGGATCAAGGCGCGTTTCAAAGCGGCTTCCATTATGCGATACTCCTTGTCCTCGGGATGCAATTTTTTAAGTGCTTCCTCAGCCCGACCTAACGCAGCCTTGGCACGCGCCATATCAATCTGGTCCGCTGGCTCTGCCGCCTCTGCCAGAACAATGACCTTATCGTCTTCAACTTCCACATAACCCCAATTTACCGCCACATGAAATGAAGAACCGCCTTTGCGATAGGTAAGCTCGCCAACTTTCAGGGTTGTCAGAAGAGGTGTATGCCCCGGAAGAATACCTAACTCGCCCACCATGCCCGGCATAATCACCTCATCTACTTCTTCCGACAATACCAGTTTGTAAGGTGTAACCATCTCTAGTTTCAATTTATCAGCCATGTGAAACTTCCTTTATAGGTGCAAAACAACCACGTCCTGACAACATAAGGTTACGCTGCCGCCATTGACTTGGCCTTTTCAACTGCTTCTTCAATGGTACCAACCAGGTAAAAAGCCTGCTCAGGCAGGTTGTCATGCTTGCCATCAAGAATTTCACGAAAGCCCTTAATGGTATCTTTAAGCTCAACATATTTTCCGGGAGAGCCGGTGAATACCTCAGCAACAAAGAACGGCTGCGACAGGAAACGCTGGATTTTACGTGCGCGCGCGACCACAAGCTTATCCTCTTCGGAGAGCTCGTCCATGCCGAGAATCGCGATAATATCCTGCAGATCCTTGTAGCGCTGGAGGACAAACTGCACCTCACGCGCAAGCCCGTAGTGCTCCTCACCGACAACCTGAGGGTCGAGGATTGTACTACTGGAGTCGAGAGGGTCTACCGCAGGATAAATCCCCAATTCTGCAATTTGGCGCGAAAGAACCGTTGTTGCATCAAGGTGGGCAAAAACCGTCGCTGGAGCAGGGTCGGTAAGGTCATCCGCAGGGACATAGACGGCCTGAACCGAAGTGATGGAGCCTTTATCCGTAGTGGTGATCCGCTCCTGCAATTCACCCATCTCCGTACTGAGGGTGGGTTGATATCCTACCGCTGAAGGGATGCGACCCAGCAGAGCCGAAACTTCAGATCCCGCCTGGGTAAAGCGGAAGATATTGTCCACGAACAGGAGAACGTCTTGGCCACCTTCATCACGAAAGTACTCCGCTACGGTGAGCGCAGATAGCGCAACACGCGCACGGGCTCCGGGGGGCTCGTTCATCTGGCCGTAAATAAGAGCCGCCTTATCCAGAACCCCGGATTCCTTCATCTCCTCCCAGAGATCGTTACCTTCACGGGTGCGCTCGCCAACACCGGCAAACACGGAGAAACCACCATGCTGCTGCGCAACATTGTTGATCAGCTCCATAATGAGTACAGTTTTACCTACACCGGCACCACCGAACAAGCCGATTTTACCACCACGGGCATAGGGTGCGAGCAGGTCGATAACCTTAATCCCGGTTTCAAATGATTCTACCGAAGTAGATTGTTTGACAAATTCCGGTGCTGGCCGATGAATTTCCCAGTGTTCGTCCGCCTCGATGGGTCCTGCTTCATCAACCGGCTCGCCGATTACATTCATAATCCGCCCCAGGGTCTGCTTACCTACAGGCATGACAATCTGCTTGCCAGTATCAAGTACCTCCTGGCCGCGAACCAACCCCTCAGTACCATCCATGGCGATAGTACGTACAGTGTTTTCACCCAGATGCTGAGCTACTTCGCACACCAGGTTCCATTCTTTATCACTGAGAGCGGGGTTGGTTATTTTAACTGCGTGAAAAACTTCAGGAAGCTTGCCGGCCTCAAACTGAACGTCAACCACCGGTCCAATGACTTGAACTACCTTGCCCTTGTTCATGATGAATTGCTCCTTTTGCACCACTATGTGGAGAGTTTTATTCTTAATTTTCTATTTTATTGCTTCTGCCCCGGATACGATTTCCATCAATTCCTTGGTAATCGCCGCCTGGCGCGCCCGGTTGTACTGCAGGGTCAGCTTATCAATCATCTCAGAGGCGTTCTTGGTCGCACTGTCCATACTACTCATACGTGCTCCATGCTCTGAGGCCACAGACTCAAGCAGAGCTTCGAAAATCTGCACTTCAATATACTTCGGCAGGATCGAATGCAATACCTTTTCGCTGCTAGGCTCATATATATAGTCCGCCACAAAGTGCTTATCTTCGCTACTGTCAGGGACTATCGGTAGTAGTTGCTTGACAGTCACTTCCTGATTTATAGCACTATGAAACTTATTATAGACAATATATACAGCGTCAAACTTTTCCACCTCGTAGTCTGCGACAAGTTCCTGTCCCAGCAATGCGGCAGTGGCGTAAGTGATACTGGCAGTAATATTTTCATAAACTTTATCGATGGTCAGCTCTTCGCGGCGTTTGAGCAGATCATTGCCTTTTTTACCTACAATGCGCAGCGTGTAATTGCTGTAAGCGTGGGCTTTTTCCAGCGCAAACTGGGCCGCTGCCTTGGCAATACTGCTATTGAAGCCGCCACATAACCCTCGATCGGCCGTGATCAACAACACCAGGGCGTTTCCCTTCTCCCGCTGGTGCAGCAGTGGATGGGTCGTTTCCACGTCTCGCGCTGCTATACTACACAGCACTTCGTGCATTTTATCCGCATAGGGCCTCGCTGCCACTACAGCATCCTGCGCACGGCGCAATTTCGCTGCAGATACCATTTTCATTGCATTGGTGATCTGTTGCGTATTCTTGACCGAGCTTATGCGCTTTTTTATCTCCTTGAGATTTGCCATTATTGAATCCTCAGCTGGTGGCTTATGCTACAAACTGACTATTAAACTCTTCAAGTGCCTTCTTCAGACGTTCTTCAAGAGCACTGTCTATAGCTTTTTTCTGCTGCAAATCCTTCAGGAAATCAGCGTGCTTCGTGTGCATTAAGCTCAGCAGTTCCCGTTCATATTTCTGCATGGAGCTAACGGGGAAACCATCTACATATCCATTGTTCGCGGCATAGATAATGACTACCTGCTCTTCAACAGCAAGAGGCTTATACTGAGGCTGCTTTAGAATCTCAACCAGTCTCTCCCCACGTTGAAGCTGCCTCTGTGTCGTCGCGTCCAGGTCGGATCCGAATTGGGCAAACGCTGCCATCTCACGGTATTGAGCCAGGGCCAGCCGGAGTGTCCCCGCAACCTGCTTCATTGCTTTGATCTGGGCGCTACCGCCAACACGGGAAACCGAGAGCCCAACGTTAATAGCCGGACGTACCCCGGAATAAAACAGATCCGTTTCCAGGAAAATCTGTCCATCTGTGATCGAAATAACGTTGGTGGGGATATATGCCGAGACATCGCCCGCCTGCGTTTCAATAATGGGGAGCGCCGTCAAAGAGCCAGCACCACGTGCATCACTGAGCTTCGCTGCACGCTCCAGCAGGCGGCTGTGGATATAGAATACGTCGCCGGGGAAAGCCTCACGTCCGGGTGGACGCCGCAGGAGGAGGGAGAGTTGACGGTAGGCTACCGCCTGCTTCGACAGGTCATCGTAGATAATTACGGCGTGCTTGCCGTTGTCACGGAAATATTCGCCCATAGTGACACCTGTGTACGGGGCGATAAACTGCAGTGGAGCAGGATCGGATGCAGTCGCGGCTACGACAATGGTGTAATCCATAGCACCGTACTGTTTGAGCTTATCCACCACCTGCGCTACGGTAGAACGCTTCTGGCCGATAGCTACGTAGATACATACAACATCCTCCCCCTTCTGGTTGATGATGGTATCTACAGCAACTGCAGTCTTGCCTGTCTGACGGTCGCCAATGATCAGTTCGCGCTGACCACGCCCGATTGGCACCATGGAGTCGATGGCCTTCAGACCGGTCTGAACCGGCTCATGTACGGACTTCCGATCAACAATACCCGGAGCCTTTACTTCTACTTGGCTATAGGTATCGGTTCCGATCTCACCTTTACCATCAATGGGAACACCGATGCCGTTTACCACCCGCCCAAGGAGCTGCTCCCCGATCGGAACCTCGACAATGCGCTCGGTTCTCCTGACGGTGTCGCCCTCTTTTATGTGTTCTGAGGCACCAAGCAGAGCCGCACCGACGTTGTCTTCCTCCAGATTCAGGACCATCCCCATGGTGCCACCGGGGAACTCCAGCAGTTCTCCCGACATAGCTTTGTCCAATCCGTGAATACGGGCGATGCCGTCGCCGATGGAGATAATGCTGCCGGTTTCGCTGACCTCTACACCGCCAGCATAATTTTCAATTTGCTTTCTGATTATCGCACTGATTTCTTCTGCTTTAATTTCCATGAGTACGCCTACCCCTTCTTTAAGGTATCTTCAATCCGCTGTAACTGGGTTTTAATACTACCGTCAAATACTTTCCCGCCAACTTCGGCCTTCAGGCCACCCAACAAGGCTGAATTCACTCTTGTATTCAGATTGACCGTTTTACCGGTTTGTTGTTCAAGGCCCTCTTTTATACTGGCTATCTGCGCTTTGGTGAGCTTTGTCGCGCTCTCAACCTGTGCCCGGACAATCCCTCCGATTTCATCTGCCAGCTTTATATATTCCGCATATATCTGGGAGATATACCGCAGCCTGTCCTTGAGTGTAAGCAGGCCGACAAAATTACGTATCCCCTCGGAACACTCCATAGCTTGGGCAACATCAGCCATCATCGCTGTCTTTTTTTCGACCGCAAGGGTCGGACTTTCCAGCAACAGGCGCAGTGCCGTCTCACGCTGCAACAAACTATTCATCTGAGCCAGCTCACCGGCGTAGGACTCCAGCAAATCTTTTTCGTTTGCAAGCTCTACCAATGCCTTGGCGTACCGCTTCGAAATCGCACTTTTACTCAATGCAGCTCTCCTACTTTAAGCTTGTATTCCTCAACCAGGCGCGCTTGATCATCCCGGTTAAAACGATCCTTGAGCATATCTCTGGCCAGCGCAACTGCCAGCTCCGCAGCCTCCTGGCGCAGGGCAAGACGAGCTTTTGCAATCTCATGCTCTGCGGTTTTCCCTGAATCTTCTTTGATCTTGGCAGCCATTTCTTCTGCTTGCGCAACGATGCGCTGCTTCTCCAGTTCAGCTTCTTCCCGGATATCGATCTTTATCTGTTCGATCTCTTCTTCAGCACGCGTCAGTTTGGCATCGTATTCAGCAAAGCGTTGCTCTGCGTTCTCCGCAGCTTCACGTGCTTTTTTAAGCTCATCTTCAATTCCCGCACGCCTGTTAGCCAGCGCATTTTTCAACGGCTTGGCGACAAAGTAAGCAAGACCACCAACCAGGATGGCAAAGTTCAACAACCGGTAGAGAAAATCTTTCAACAGCACGCCGCTGTCGGCGTGCTGTGCTCCGTCTGCTGCCGCAAACGCAACCCCTGCGCTCAGACCGAACAGACCCAGGCCAACCAGGCACGTAGCAGCATGCTTTTTTACTGCCTGCAAAGAAATCATTTAATCTTCCTCCCCAAAACCTTCCCGGCGATGGCAGCGGCAAGTTCCTGCGTCTCGTTTTTCAGGTTGCTCCGTGCTGCGTCTGCCTGCTTTGCGACCTGAGCCTTTATTAGATCAAGGTGCCCACTGGCTTCCATCCGTGCAGACCCAAGAATGGTTGCTTCGCGCTTCGCCGCATCTTTCCGCACAGAGTCAGCTGCCTGTCCGGCTTCTACTTTCGCCTCATACAGGCTTTTCTCGTAGCGCTCCATTTTTTCATTTATAGAGACTTCGAGATCACGGGCTTTTTGATGTTTGGCTTCAATCCCCTCCTGCCGTTGTGCCATCACACTGCGGAGCGGACGATACAGTAACACGTTAAGTATCACCATCAGTACCAGGAAGTTGGCAAACTGCACCAGGAAGGTCCAATCAATGCTTATCACGACGCTACCCCTCTTTTAATTTCGATACCTGAGATTTTTTAATTACAATTTGACCCACACGTAAGCCTTCAAACTCGTTCCAAACTACTCTGCAGATAGTCGCCTCAGTCTGCAGGTAGAACTCTACAAAAAAGCCCTGCAGCGCAGAGCAGGGCAGACTTAGCATAGGGCTCAGCTTAAAGTCAAGTTTTTACAGATACGAGCATATTTTAACCCGCACAACTGTGTGATATTTAATGTTTTTGCTTTTATTCAGCCCCAACTTCCCACTTCGGTGGCGGCAGGGCCAATGAGCGGATATTTGCCCCCACTCTGGGGGCCGATCCGCCCTGATTAAAAAGAATTTAACCAGGGTCTGATTTTGTACCTTTTTTGAAATTTTATACCAGATTGAGATAGTCGAGCAGGCGGTCGAGATCTTGCGCATCGCTGTACGCTATCTCTATCTTGCCTCCACGTCCCTGAGATGTGATTTTCACTTTGGCGCCAAGGTTTTTACGCAGAATATCCTCTAGCTTCCGCAACTCCGGGTTTGACTCTGCTGCGGGGCTTTTCTTCTCCACGCTGTGGTCAAAATTCTTTATTTTTTTGACCAGTCTTTCTGTTTCCCGCACAGACAGATTGTTATTAGCAATCCGGCTGGCAGCCTCCAGCAGCTCCTCCTCTTGTTCTAAAGCAAGCAGGGCACGTGCGTGCCCCATACTCAAGGTACTGGTTAACACCTGGGTACGGATTTTTTCCGGCAACCGCAGCAGACGTAAAGCATTTGTCACCGCTGACCGGCTCTTTCCAACTCGCTTTGCTACCTCTTCCTGGGATAGATCGAAGTGCTTTATAAGATAAGCGTAGGCTTCCGCTTCTTCGATAGGATTCAAATCTTCGCGCTGGATATTTTCAATCAGGGCGATCTCAAGCGCCCAGTCTTCGGAAACATCCTGAATGGTGACCGGAATTTCCTTCAAGCCTGCTTTTTGCGCTGCACGCCAGCGGCGTTCTCCGGCAATGATTTGATAGTAATTTTTTTCGCGCCGTACAACGAGGGGTTGAATCACTCCTTTTTGGCGGATCGATTCTACCAGCTCATCCATCTTTACCCCGTCAAAGTACTTGCGCGGCTGGTTTGCATGGGGTTTAAGCTCTTCAATCGGACAGAGGAAATATTGCCCCCTCCCTGCTTGTGCCGCAGAGTCCAGCAGGGCACCCATCCCTTTTCCCAGTGCAGGTCGTTTAGCCATTGGTTTCCTTCCTCTGAATTAACTCGCGCGCCAACTCCAGGTATGCCTTTGCTCCACTTGAACCGACATCGTACATCAGAACTGGCATCCCATAACTGGGTGATTCCGACAAGCGCACATTGCGGGGAATGACAGTATTAAATACCTGCTCCTTAAAATGGAGCCGCACTTCGTCACCAACCTGATGCGACAAGTTATTGCGCCGGTCGAACATGGTTAAAACAATGCCTTCCAGACTTAAACCCACGTTCAGCTGCTTCCGGATAAAACTGAGGGTCTGCGTCAGCCTGCTCAAGCCTTCCATCGCATAGTATTCACATTGGAGCGGTACTATCACACTTGAGGCTGCTACCAGTGAGTTTACTGTCAACAATCCCAGCGATGGTGGGCAATCTATTATTACATAGTCATAATTGTGTTTAATTTCATCAATTTTATTTTTCAGTTTTCTTTCTCTGTCATTCTCCCCTACCAGTTCTATTTCCGCCCCGATAAGATCGCTGTTTGCCGGGATAAGGGAGAGTCCGGGAAACTTCGTTTCAATTATGGCAGCCGCAGCACTCATCTCAGCGTGCATGAGAAGATCATAGATGGTGTACTCCGGTAAATTGACATCTATCCCTACCCCACTACAGGCATTTCCCTGTGGATCCATATCTACCAGCAGGGTCTTCTTCTCTGCCGCAACCAAAGACGCTGCCAGATTAACCGCTGTTGTAGTTTTTCCCACGCCACCCTTCTGGTTGGCTATGGCGATTACATCAGCCATATCAATCTCCATCTATTAACGCATAGTGTTTTTGATGCCCAACAACATTCACAACGCCGCACCATATCACACAGGATGCGGGCTACAACGTTTCTCTTTGCGGCTTCCTTTGGGGACGAGATTATTACACCTCTTTTTTACGCATAAATATGAGTTGACGTTGTGCGCCGGACGGCTTTAAATAGCACTCCTCTATCCGCTCCACCTCCATATTGGCGGCAGCTGCGGCGCTGTGCCCACCCTCCATCTCTTCGTGCCCCACTCGGCCCTTCATTGCTAGCAGCAGCCCCCCGGACTTCACATGCGGACTCCCAAACGCTATCAGCTCTGCTAATGGCGCCATCGCCCTTGCCGTAACAACGGCAAACCTTCTTTCCATCTCCAAATGGGCATCGAGTCTGGCGGTTATCGCATTGAAGCCCTGCAGATCAAGCAAGCGCTTGCAGTGCTTTTGAAAGTTTATTTTTTTCCTCACCTTGTCTACTGAGGTTACTTCCATATCCGGGCAACACAGCTTCAACGGAATGGCAGGCAAGCCGGCACCAGAGCCCATATCGAGCAAACTGGATTCTTGCATTATATATTGCAACGGTAACAGGGAATCCTGAATATGCTTTTCCCAGCATTCCGCCGGGTCAATGATCGCGGTGAGATTGATTCGGACATTCCACTTAAGAAGTTCACGCACATAGATGTCGCATTTCCAGATTATCTGTTCCGGGTCGGGAACGAGCCCTGTCAGCAGTTCCCTGATATAAGCTTTGCTGCGCTCCATTCAACGTCGCCCCTTCAGAAGCACAGCCAGCACCGCAACCGCTGCCGGGGTAACCCCTGATATTCTACCTGCCTGTCTTAAGTTTTCCGGTTGCACCGCGCTGAGCTTCTCCTTCACCTCAGCAGACAAACTCGCCACCTTGGAATAGTCAAAATCAGGAGGTATTTTTATTGCTTCTGTTTTTTTACTTCGTTGCACCTGTTCCAGCTGTCTGGCGATATAACCGGCGTATTTGATCTCCACTTCCAATTGTTGCAACACGTCGGGGTGGAGATTTTTTAAGCCATCCTCTATTTTAACCAACGTTTGAATATCGGTATCGGGACGCTTCAATAAGTCGGCCAGGTTATGGCCATTCTTCAATTCATCCATACCCATCTGGTGGAGAACATCCGTATCGCCAGGGCGCACGCGGCGGTTATGCAGGACCCGCTCCCCCTGCTCTTTAGCCTCCATTTTTTCCTGAAACAGACGCCAGCGTGCATCATTAACCAACCCCAGCTCCCTACCAACAGGGGTGAGGCGCTGATCCGCATTGTCTTCCCTTAAGAGCAATCTATACTCTGCTCTGGATGTAAACATCCGGTAGGGCTCTTTTGAACCCAGGGTTATGAGATCATCAATCAATACTCCGGTGTAGCCTGCGGCTCTACCCACAATCAGGGGGGCCTTATTTCTCAAATACTGTACGGCGTTAACTCCCGCCACCAGTCCCTGCGCTCCAGCTTCTTCATACCCTGAGGTGCCGTTTATCTGCCCGGCATGAAACAGCCCCTCAATGGCTTTGGTTTCGAGAGTATTCTTGAGTTGGATGGGGTCTACATAGTCGTATTCAATTGCATACCCCGGACGCATAATCTCTACGCGCTCAAGTCCCGGTATGGTGCGCAGAAACTTCAGTTGAATATCTGCCGGCAGTGAAGTGGATACTCCATTTGGATATACCTCTACCGTGTCCATCCCCTCTGGCTCCAAAAAAACATGATGGCTGTGTTTTTCCGGAAAACGGACAATCTTATCCTCTACGGAAGGGCAATATCGCACCCCAACCCCCTCTATAACCCCGCTGTACATTGGAGATCTGTCCAAACCACTGCGAATGATGGCATGCGTCGCTTCGTTGGTTTCGGTGATATAACAGCAAACCTGTGGACGTGTACAAGTCTTGTTCATAAATGAAAATGGGCGCGCAGGGTCATCTCCGGGCTGCCGCTGGGTTTTGGAGTAATCTATACTTCCGCTATGCAAGCGCGGTGGTGTCCCTGTTTTAAGTCGCCCCACTGCCAAACCATGCGCCCGCAACTGCTCAGACAGCCCTTCAGATGGGGGCTCGCCCCCTCTTCCACCGGGATAATTATTTAACCCTACATGGATGAGCCCGTGCATAAATGTACCAGTGGTCAAGATCACAGCATCCGCTCTGAACGAGATCCCTTCTTTTGTTTCTACTCCACATACGCGTCCCTGTTCTATGTTCAGCTTCTTAACCACTCCCTGCTTCAAATCCAGCAGGGGGTAGTTTTCCACCATATTTTTCATATAGCGTGAATATGCCATGCGGTCTGCTTGAGCCCTCAGAGCTCGTACTGCCGGACCTTTTTTGGTATTCAACGTTCGGAACTGAATCCCCGTAGCGTCAATAGCCAATCCCATTGCCCCTCCCAGGGCATCTATTTCCTTAACCAAATGACCTTTGGCCAACCCGCCTATAGCCGGATTGCAGGACATTTGCGCGACCGCGTCGAGATTCAAGTTTAACAACAAGGTCTTAGCGTTCATACGTGCTGCAGCCATGGCTGCCTCACATCCGGCATGACCTGCGCCTACCACTATTACATCATATTTTGTATCGTACATTGACATTCTTGTCGCCCATGTTTCACGTGAAACATTACTTTCCCACGCAAAATTTAGAGAAAATTTGGTTCAAAATATCTTCCGGCACCGTCTCACCAGTAATGCGTCCCAGCGAACTCATCGCTGCATAAATGTGACACGCAAGAAGCTCTCCTGGCAATTGTTCAGCCAGTCCTTGCTTAAGTGAAACAATATCATTTCTCACTTGACTGAAAATATCGAAGTGGCGCTTCTCGGTCAAAACGCTGGAATCAGATGTAGCAGGAACGCTGAATTCCCTTTCCACCTTTTCCTTCAGCACATCTATACCGAAACCCGTAAGTGCTGATATACACACAAATGGATGTTTGAGGCCGAAACATTCCGCATTGAAACCCTTATCGGTGAACTTATCTGCCTTGTTCACCACGACAATAACTGGAATATCAGAATCAAAAAATTCAGCAGCCGCACTCAATGAAACTTGCGGCAAACTTCCATCAACAACATAGAGGATAAGATCAACGCTACTCGCCTTATCTCTGGCGAACTGAACACCGGTCTGTTCAATAGCATCGCTGGAAGTACGTAAACCGGCCGTATCAACAAGCCTTATAGGCAAGTGGCCTAAAGTTATCTGCTCTTCAATAAAATCCCGGGTAGTCCCAGGAGTATCAGAGACAATAGCCCTATCATATCCCAGCAGATTATTTAGCAAAGAACTCTTGCCCACGTTTGGCTCGCCAAGAATAAGTACAGATAAACCTTCACGCAAAACTTTACCAGCATAAAAGGTGGAAAGAATAGAGTCCAGGGTGGAAAAAACAGTGTCAACTCTACTTATTAACGTATCTACATTAACAAAATCCACCTCTTCCTCAGGAAAATCTAAATATGCCTCAACTAAGGCCGCCATCTGCACCAGTTGTTCATGCAGCTCAGCAGCAATGGCAGAAATGCCCCCATTAAGATGTTGCATGGCAACTCTGGCCGAAGTAATGGAACCAGCATCAATCAGCTCAGCAATCGCTTCGGCTTCGGACAGATCAATACGTCCATGCATAAATGCACGGTAAGTAAATTCACCCGCCTCTGCCAGGCGACAGCCCATCTCCACAAAAAGTTCCAATATTTGGCGCACTACAAATGTATTAGAGTGACAGTGGATCTCCACCACATCTTCACACGTAAATGAAGCTGGGGCCTGCATATAAACAGCCATCACATGATCTATAGCAATACCATGCTTATTTTCAATAGTTCCATAAGTAAGAACGTGGCTCTGCAAGATTGACGGTGTGCGCGCTGGTGTAAAACAGCGCTCAAGACACTCAAGAGCCGTAGAACCTGATATCCGGATAATTGCTATAGCACCAACACCCACAGCGGTAGCTGGCGCCAGTATAGTATCGTCAGTGTTCAACATATGTAATCTCCATAAAAAAACCCCTCTACGCTAACATAGAAGGGTGTTTGAGATATAGTGGCTATGTCTATGTTTGGGTATATGGCTACAGAGTGCGCCTGCGCTGGTGTGTTTCTGCCCGAATCTGGTCAAGGCGCCATGATTCGGGCTGAGATAGGTGTGGGTGGCGCCTGAAGCTTGCCAATTAACCGTTAACTGAAACAGGTTTTCTATATATTAGATACTGCTGCAGAATGGTCAAAAGATTGTTTACCAGCCAGTACAAAACCAGACCACTCGGAAAATTAAGGAATATAAAGGTAAACACCACAGGCATGGCCAACATCATCTTTGCCTGCATGGGATCCATAGTGCTCGGTGTCATCTTCTGCTGAATAAACATCGTAACCCCCATAATTACTGGGGTTATATAATAGGGGTCTTTAACCGACAGATCTGTGAGCCACAGGGCAAAAGGAGCATGCCGAAGCTCAATTGTCCCAAGCAAAACTTTATATAAAGCGATGAAAACCGGGATCTGTACCAGCATCGGCAGGCAGCCCCCAAGAGGGTTTACCCGATGTTCTTTATACAGTTCCATCATATTGCGATTGAGGCCCTCTTTATCGCCGCGATATTTTTCGCGCAGCTTCTTCATTTCAGGCTGTAACGTTTGCATTGCCCGCATTGAAGTGTAACTTTTCTGGGTCAAAGGCCAGAATAGTAACTTAATAATTACAGTTAAGATGATTATTGCTATTCCATAATTATGCACAAATGTATAGAAAAACTTCAAACACACGTGCAACGGCTTGGACAAGAAGGCAAAAAAACCAAAATCAACAACCTCAGTCAAGTTTTTGCCGGCCGCGCTTAAGTAGTCAATATTCTTAGGGCCAAAATAAACCGCGAAATCCAGAGATTTCTTTGCTCCAGGAGCGATACTAAAAGCGGGCACATGTGCAGTATTGGAAATACGGTTTGCTTCACGTTCTAACGAAACTGTATCAAAAACATTATCTGTATTTACCAACGCAGATAAAAAATACTTATCGGTATATCCTGACCACGAAACATCGCCGCTATAAGTTTTTTTGCTGCTCTGAATCTCCTTAACCTCATCCTCATGGAGTTTCCCATCTACATATGAAGTAAAGCCAAGATAGTCAAAGCGATTTCCGGCCAGGGAATCATCCCAGTAGTTATTCAACTTTAGCTGTAATGCATCCGTATGGATTTCAGTACCAGTATTTTCAAACTCAAGATGCACGTTAACCAGATATGAGTCAGGTGTGAAGGTGAACACCTTCGACAACACAATCCCAGTGGGCAATGCGGTCGAGAGTACTACACTCTGTGTAGTAGCGGCATTTCGCTGACTATAAGTGTATATCTCATCGCCACTCAAGCCAAAACCACTCCCAGAAAAAACTCCGAGAGTGGAAATACCATGCTTCAGGTCCAACAACGCCACAGGGGGAGAATCTAAAGTGTTTTCCTGCAGATAATCCAGCAGTTCAATTGCGGACACGACCCCGCCGCGTAAATTAAACTGGATAGAGTACACCTCGTTGGAAAAGGCAACCAACTTATCCTCTGAACGCGTCTGAAACACACCACTGGACAATGCTGCTCTAGACACCGTGGCTCTACTCTGGTCTGGAGTTTGTACACTCTCTGTCTCAACTGAGCCCGCAGCAGCAAGATTCGCTGCTGCCACTGGCGTATTATCTCCTTTAATATCTTCATGCGGCGGAAATAATACGGTAAATCCTATCCAGACAAGCAACATCAGAAGCAGCGCTAAAATTGTGTTTTTATTTTCCATAACGAGACCTTATACTACTTTAAAGGGTCATATCCACCCTTGAACAAAGGGTTACATTTAAGAATACGTATACAAGTAAGCCAGACTCCTCTGCAGAGGCCATACTTTTCCAGAGCCTGGATACTATACTCGGAACATGTAGGGACAAAACGACAACAGGGGAGCATACAAGGTGAAAGGTATTTCCGATAGAAGCGGACAAGTGAAATTAAACATTTGCGCATCATTACTGGAACCCCAAAGTTTCCAACTTATCGAGTTCATACCTCAATGTACCCGAATCCATACCTGCAGGTAGCGGCTTCATACACACTACAATGTCGGTATGTGCCGGCAAATCTACATAGTGAGTGCGAAAATATTCTCTAATTATACGTTTATACCTATTACGCAAAAAAGCCCCACCGACTTTACGACTAACAACTAGTCCTAACCGAGTGGGGCCCTCTTTCTTCGCCAGAGAGTAGACATAAAAACTAGAAAAATTGAATTTTTTTCCTTGTTTAAAAACTGTCTTAAACTCGTGAGACCGCCGAATACGATGGTTCTTTGGCAAACTACAGGATTGCAATTACTTAACTGGGATCGTCGCTGCCAACCGGGCTCTTCCGCGTGCGCGCCTGTTTTTTATAACATTGCGCCCGCCGGGGGTTGACATCCTCTTCCTGAACCCATGAGTCCTTTTTCTACTTACCCTACTCGGTTGATATGTTCTCTTCATAACGTAATCTCCATATTTAACGGTTTAGCCATATACAAACCCGCAACATACACATTCTATTTACCCTGCACAAGCAAAAAAAAGTTCTGTTATATGGGCACTTGCTTCAGCACAGCCCTTAGTCCAATAAAACACCTTGCCAGTAGCCACCAGCTCTGATAAATTGTTGAAAACTTTAAAAACAAGGTAAGTACTTGATTTTTAAATAAAAAACAAAAACCCTCCTGTTGATAAATTGTTGAAATGAAAAAAATATCCGAAAATACAAACATATGGAATGAAATAAAAGCAGCTCTTGAAAAAGAGATATCTGCGCAGAATTTCAAAACCTGGATCCACCCTCTTACGTGTACAGAAGCAACTGCGGGATATATCAAACTCGAAGCAGCCAACCGCTTTGTAAAAAAATGGCTGGAATCCAATTATCTGTTAAAAATACAGCAAATAGCGCAAGAAATTGGCGAAACCGGCGTCACTGTTGAAATATCTATCGCCGACATAAACACCGTAATGCCGAAAAAAACAGCGCGGGACAAAAATAAACCAAAAAATGAGCCCATTGAGCTTAAACCAAAGCGGACGCGGCAAATCTCAAATATTAACACTGAATATAAATTTGAAAATTTTATTTCCGGCAACTCAAATCAATTTGCGGCGGCGGCGGCGATCGCCGTTGCCAATAATCCGGCAACCATCTACAACCCTCTTTTTATTTACGGTGGTGTCGGTCTTGGCAAAACCCATCTGCTCAATGCAATTGGAAATAAAATAAAAGAGACAGATGTAGATTCAGCCGTTTGTTACTACTCGTCGGAAAAATTTACCAACGAACTAATAAATGCAATCCGTTATGGCAAAATGGAAGAATTTAGAAATAAATTCCGCTCGATAGATGTTCTGTTAATCGACGATGTTCAATTTATCGCCGGCAAAGAAAGAACCCAGGAAGAATTTTTCCATACCTTCAACTCCCTGTACGATTCACATAAGCAGATAGTTGTTACCTCAGATAAATTCCCAAAAGAAATTCCAGGCCTTGAAGAACGTCTACGTTCTCGCTTCGAGTGGGGTCTTATAGCAGATATTCAGGCCCCAGATAAAGAAACTAAACAGGCCATTCTCGAAGCAAAAGCCGAAAAAAACAATATGGTGCTCCCGGAAGATGTTGCTGAATTCCTATCAAGCTCGGTCATCAGCAATATCCGCGAATTAGAAGGATATTTAGTACGCATTGGCGCATACGCGAGTTTGACTGCAACACCCATAACAATCGATATGGCGAAAGAGGTCCTGAAAGATATTATAGTTGAATACAGTCAGGAAATAACCGTTGAAGACATTCAGAAAAAGGTAACCAACTACTTTAATATCAAAATATCCGACATAAAATCAGCAAAACGCACTAAAAAATTTGTATATCCCCGCCAGATTGCCATGTATTTGTGTCGTCAACTCACACCGTGTTCATACCCTGAGATAGGCGAATACTTCGGCGGAAAAGACCATTCCACCGTTATCCATGCAATTAAAAAAATAGATGCCGAGCTAACCACCAATACCAGTTTGAAACAAAGTATAAAAAACATAAAGAATACCCTACTGCCAAGCTGAATTGGTAACAGGGCGACGCCATGTGCAAATACCCTTGATAACCTTGTGTGTAAAAAAAATAGCCCCAAACTGTAAACAATAAAGTTGGTTTATCCACAAAAGATAAAAATGTTCGAAACGAAAAAAACTAATTGGAATATAGATTTACCGACTTATCCACAATCCACAGTACCTATTACCTATTACTATCTTTTCTAAAAACATAATAAGCAGGGAGACTATCGGAATGCACATAGAGATAAACAAAGATCCCCTCACAAAGAATCTGCTCCTTATTCAATCTATTGTTGAAAAGAAAAAGACTCTCCCGATTCTGGCCAACGTTTTAATAGAAGCTGAACACGACTTTATCTACCTGACCGCAACTGATCTTGAAATCAGTATAAAAATCAAGCTAGAAGCAAACGTTATTGAAGCAGGAACCACCACACTTCCGGCTAAAAAATTGTATGAAATTACAAAAGAGATGCCGGAACAGCAAATTAAAATAGTTACCCAGCCCAACAACTGGATAACTATTCAAAGTGGAAAATCTGAATTCAATCTTGCGGCTATTGATGCAAGTGAATTTCCAGATATCAGAGAGGAAAAAGCCGAAATAGTAGCAATTTATAAAGCCAAAGAGCTGAAAAGTATTATCGACAAAACAATAAATTGTATTTCTAATGATGAAAAAAAATACAATCTCAATGGATTGTTTGTGCATACCGAGGATAAAATGATACATTACGTCGCTACTGACGGACATCGGTTGATAAGAATCAAAGATAACTTCCTGAATGAAAGTAAAAAACTGGAACAGGGATTCATCATTCCTAAAAAAGGTCTCTTGGAAATTAAAAAAATATGTGAAAACACCGACAGCGACCTAAACATGCGTGCTACTGATGGAAAAGTTATCCTGGATGTTGACTGTATCACCCTGTCAATACGGCTGATTGATGCCACTTTCCCTAACTACAGACGCGTCATACCAGAAAAATCGGAAATAAAAGCAAGTATAAATACCCAAAAATTTTTTGATTCTATAAAACGCGTATCTATTATATCTGATGAAAAAAATCGTACCGTTAATCTTTCTCTATCTGCAAACAATCTGGAAGTTTATTCTAAAACCGAATATGGAAACGCCACAGAGGGGATAGAAATTGAATATTCTCTTGAAGAAAGAAATTCTAAATTCAAGTCAAATTACCTTCTGGATATACTCAGCAATATTGATTGTGAAGATGTAGAACTGTTTTTAGGAGCGGGAGGAAAACCAAGCCTCATTCTGCCGCAACAAAACGATAATTATTGTGCTGTATTAATGCCTATAAGTGTGTGAAAGAGTAGAAATGAACCATACATACGATGCTAATAATATTAAAGTCCTAGAAGGACTGACCGCAGTTCGCAAACGTCCAGCCATGTATATAGGCTCAACCGGCAGCCAGGGTCTCCACCACCTCGTATATGAAGTTGTAGACAACTCTATAGATGAAGCGCTGGCAGGACATTGTAGTAAAATTATTATCAATATAAATGAAAATGGCTCTGTTACGGTAATTGACAACGGTAGGGGTATCCCTGTCGATCACCATAAATCAGAAAACAAATCTGCGGCAGAAGTGGTTATGACGGTGCTGCATGCGGGTGGGAAATTTGATAGTGATTCATACAAGGTATCTGGTGGGTTGCATGGTGTAGGTGTTTCAGTAGTCAATGCGCTTTCTTCCAGACTCGAACTTACTATTTGGCGTGGTGGGAAAAAATACCAGCAGGTGTATGAAAAAGGTAAACCACTTAGTCCGCTGCAAGAAGTTTCCGATACGGTTAATAGTGGTACTAAAATAACCTTCTGGCCCGACCCTGAAATTTTTGAAGAAACTGAATTTTCTTTTGAAATTTTAAGTACACGCCTGCGCGAACTGGCTTTCCTGAATGCGGGAATACAGATAGATATAAATGACTTTATAAATGATAAAAAGCATGAGTTTTTATATGAAGGTGGAATTTCCTCGTTCGTGGAATATTTAAATAGAGCTAAAACGCCTTTACACCCGCAAGTTATTTTTCTTTCCGGCGTCAAGGAAAACGTAGATATAGAGATAGCGTTTCAATATAGCGACAGCTATGATGAAAAACTTTTTTCCTTTGCCAATAATATAAACACCTATGAAGGTGGCACCCATCTTATAGGGTTCAAGACCGCTTTTACCCGCACCCTGAATAACTATGCAGCGGGCAATAATCTTCTGAAAAACGTCAAAACCAGTGTAACTGGTGATGATTTGCGTGAAGGTCTTACCGCCGTTATTTCGGTAAAAGTTCCCGACCCACAATTTGAAGGTCAGACAAAAACCAAACTGGGTAACTCTGAAATAAAAGGGTACGTAGAGATCTTGCTGAATGAAAAGCTGGGTATATTTATGGAAGAAAACCCAGCTGTAGCTAAAAAAATAGTAGAAAAAGGGATAGAAGCATCCCTGGCAAGGGAGGCCGCCAGAAAAGCTCGCGATCTCACGCGTAGAAAAGGTGCTCTTGATGGGCTATCACTCCCTGGAAAACTAGCCGACTGCCAGGAAAAAGACCCAGCGCTAAGCGAAATATATATAGTCGAGGGCGACAGTGCCGGCGGCAGTGCTAAACAAGGGCGTGATCGTTCTTTTCAGGCTATTTTGCCTCTCAAAGGTAAAATTCTGAACGTGGAGAAAGCCCGTTTTGACAAAATGCTCTCATCCAACGAGATCCGCACCCTCATCACCGCAATGGGGACCAGTATCGGCAAAGACGAGTTCAGTATAGAAAAAGCACGCTACCATCGCATAATAATAATGACTGACGCCGACGTCGATGGCTCCCATATCCGTACCTTGCTTCTGACATTTTTCTTCCGTCAGATGCCTGAGATAATTGAAAGAGGTTACCTGTATATTGCCCAACCACCACTGTTTAAAGTAAAGCGGGGGAAGCGGGAGACCTATATAAAGGATGAAGATACACTGCTGCAGTATCTACTCAATCTCGGGGTGGAAGCGCTGGAAATACATCTTACCAAGAGTGAAAAAAAGCTGCGGGGCAAACAGGCAATCCCGATTTTGAACACCATTGTAAGTTTTAACAATATGTTTGAAAAATTGGTTAATCGGGGCATAAAGCGTGAAATTTTAGAGATATTTGTTAAAAATAAATTACAGAATGGTTTTATAGAAACTGAAGACCTTACGGAACTGTTTGATACCCTGCGCCGCGTTGCCCCAGAAGCCAATTACACCCTGCACAAAAATCCTTCCAGGATACTTTATTCCATTGGCAGTATACGTGGCAGAATAGACCGTAAATTGCTGGAGCAATTTTCTCTGCAGGAGTACAAATACCTACTTCAATTGTATAAAAATATTGAATATCTCAAAGATGAACATATAGATTTTCTGCAGGATGGGAACATAATAAACCAGGCCGATGGCTTCCGGGAATTATTAGATTTTGTCCTCAATAGAGCCAAAAAAGGGCAGTATGTACAACGCTATAAAGGGCTGGGAGAGATGAATCCAGGTCAGTTGTGGGAAACAACCATGGACCCGGAAAAACGCACCCTGTTGCAGGTGAAAATTGAAGATGCGGTAGCCGCCGACGAAATATTTACCATTCTTATGGGTGATCAGGTGGAACCACGGCGTGAATTTATTGAGCGCAATGCCCTGAATGTTTCCAATTTGGATATTTAAGACCCTAAAAACGTAAAGCAAGGAACTTCCTGATGCTATCTCAACAAGATAAAACCAGTATTAATATAGAAAACGAAATGCGTAAATCCTATATGGATTACGCTATGAGTGTAATTATAGGGCGCGCCCTGCCCGACATCCGTGATGGCCTTAAACCTGTGCATCGGCGGGTGTTGTTCGCCATGCACGAATTAGGCAACGAATACAATAAGCCATACAAAAAATCAGCGCGTGTTGTAGGTGACGTAATTGGTAAATATCATCCCCACGGTGACTCCGCAGTCTACGACACCATTGTACGCATGGCGCAAGATTTTTCTATGCGTCATCCTCTGGTAGATGGCCAAGGTAATTTTGGCTCCGTCGATGGTGATTCTGCTGCAGCCATGCGCTATACCGAAGTGCGGATGTCAAAACTGGCGTTCGAATTACTCGCAGATTTGGATAAGGAAACAGTCGATTTTTCGCCAAACTATGATGAATCATTGCATGAACCGTCAGTTTTGCCGTGTAAGTACCCCAATCTTTTGGTCAACGGTTCTGAGGGAATAGCAGTAGGGATGGCGACGAAAATTCCCCCCCACAATCTTGGGGAGGTAATAGATGGATTGGTCGCGATCATAGATGATCCTTCTATTGGTTTCGAAGAGTTGGTTGAAAAAATACCTGGACCAGACTTTCCTACAGGCGCCTTTATCCTCGGCCACGATGAAATTCATGAAGCATATCGCACCGGCAGAGGAATTATTAAGCAGCGCGCCAAGGCTCTAGTGGAAATTGACAGTAGAACTGGTCGAGAAAGTATTATTATTAATGAAATTCCATACCAGGTAAATAAAGCCAAACTGATCGAAAAAATAGCTGATTTGGTCAAGGAAAAGAAGATAGAAGGAATCAGTGATTTACGCGATGAGTCTGACAGAGACGGAATGCGCATCGTTATTGAGTTGAAACGCGATACCTTCGCTGCGGTTATTCTGAATCAACTGTATAAAATGACCGTGTTACAGACATCTTTCGGAATAATTCTTCTCGCCATTGTAGAAGGGCAACCGAAGATACTGAATCTGCGCGAAATTCTGGATCACTTTATAGAACACCGTAAAACTATCGTTACGCGGCGCTGTGTGTTTGAGCTCAAAAAAGCAGAGGCGCGCGCCCATATCCTCGAGGGGCTAAAAAAGGCGCTGGAGAACCTGGACGAGATAATTCAGATAATTAAAGGTTCAGATGTTTCTGCTACAGCTAAAGTACGCTTGATAGAACGTTTCAGTTTTTCCGAAATTCAGGCGCAGGCTATCCTGGATATGCGCCTGCATCGACTTACTGGGTTGGAGCGGGAAAAAATAATAGCAGAATACAACGAAATACTGACCAGGATAGCACGTCTGAAAGAGATCCTCGGCAGTGACGTTGAAATTTTGAAGATTATCCGGACAGAACTGGTTGAAGTAAAAACTGGATTCGCGAATGAAAGACGCACCGAAATTATCCCCAGGACCAGGGATTTGTCGATAGAAGATCTTATTGTCGAAGAAGATATGGTGGTGACCGTAACCCACTCCGGCTATATAAAGCGCAATGCCGTTTCACTGTACCGCTCTCAGCGGCGCGGCGGAAAAGGGCGCTCTGGGATGAAGCCTAAAGAGGAAGATTTTGTTGAACATCTCTTTGTAGCCTCTACCCATTCATACATTATGATTTTTACCGATAGTGGCAAGGTGTATTGGCTCAAGGTTCATGAAGTGCCCCAAGGAGGACCTGCCGCGCGTGGGAAAGCTATAGTTAATATACTTCAACTGGAGCAGGGCGAACGGATAATGACCATCCTGCCGGTGAAAGAATTTGTAGAAAATAAGTATATAATCGCCTGCACCCGCAACGGGGTAGTGAAAAAGACCGAGTTGATGGCTTATTCAAATCCACGTCAAGGGGGTATTATTGCCATGACCATTGACGAGGGCGATGCACTGGTGGCGACGCGCATCACTGACGGCGAAATGGATATTCTCCTGGCAAGCGAACATGGAAAATCTATCCGGTTTCCCGAAACAGATGTACGCCCGATGGGACGCACCGCCCGCGGGGTACGCGGCATGCAGTTGGTTGGCGATGACCATATAATCGGTATGCAAGTGGTTACCGATGCGACTTCGGCGACGCTGGTTACAGTGACAGAGAGAGGCTATGGAAAGCGTACCTGTATTGATGAATACCGCCCGCAGTCCAGAGGTGGTAAAGGGGTGATAACTATAAAAACTTCGGCGCGCAATGGCTGTGTTGTAGATATCAAGCTGGTCAACGCTGACGAAGATCTTATGTTTATCACCGATAAGGGCAAAATATTGCGCACCAACGTTGCTGATCTGTCCATTATAGGGAGAAATACTCAGGGAGTACGCCTTATGGTGCTGGATAAGCAGGAACGCATAGGTGCTGTTGCCACCCTGGCTGAAAAAACTGAAGACGATTTTGTAGATGATGAACTGGATGATTCCGCAGAGTTGGGTGGCACAGAAGAACTGGACAACTCGGAAGAGTAGGGGATAACACAATAGGTGTCATTATGAAGATAGGGGTAGTTGGGGCAGGAAGCTGGGGCACTAGTCTGGCCAATGTTCTAGCAAAAAAAGGTTATACGGTAACGCTGTGGGCGCACGAAGCAGAGCTTGTGGGCTATATGCGCACGTACGGGGAAAATTATCAGTATTTACCGGGAATAAAACTGCATCGGAATTTATGCCCCAGCGCTGATTTAAAGGATGCCGTAAGCCGAGATGTGGTCGTATTAGTTCCCCCTTCGCAGCGGATGCGCGCGGTGCTTGAAAAAGCGGCCCCCGGTTTTAATCCTGAAGCGGTGGTAGTCTCTGCATCCAAGGGTATTGAAAACACAACCCTTGAATTGATGTCTGAAGTGATCGCCAAAACATTACAAGGGCGGCATGATAAAAAAAAGACTGCGTTTCTCTCCGGTCCTACCTTTGCACGCGAAATAGCGCTGGAGGTCCCTTCGGCGGCAGTTGTTGCTTCTGAGTGTGAAGATATAGCCACTATGGCGCGTGACCTGTTCAGCACCGACTACTTTCGTATCTACAGCAATGACGATGTAATAGGTACTGAAGTTGGCGGGGCACTGAAAAACATCATAGCCCTTGCTGCTGGAGTATGTGACGGCCTTAAATACGGCAATAATACCCGTGCTGCCCTGATCACCCGCGGTCTTGCCGAGATGAAACGGATAGGCATTGCTCTGGGAGCCAAACCAGAGACCTTTGCCGGTCTGGCAGGAATGGGTGACCTGGTGCTTACCTGTACAGGGGAGCTGTCGCGTAACAGAACGGTTGGCATCGCGTTGGGTGAAGGACAAAAACTAGATGCCATTCTAGCGCACATGAAAATGGTTGCCGAAGGGGTGGAAACTGCGAGGTCGGCCTATCATCTGGCGCATAAGTTGGATGTTGATGTCCCGATAATAAACGAGATGTACGCCCTTCTGTACGAAAATAAGGATCCGCGCCGCGCCGTAGTTGAATTAATGCGCCGTACCCTGAAGGCGGAATACATTTAAGTGGAGGTTTGATTGAAGAGCTTTATTTATCCTGTAGTTGCTTTGCTGCTGCTGACCATAGTTCAAACCGGACATGCCACAAGCCCAGAAGGTATGCGCGTTGTTATAAATACCAATGTTGGCAGTATTGAACTTCAGTTAAATGAAGTCGATGCACCAGAATCGACGCGAAATTTTTTGGAGTATGTCGACAGTGGCTTTTATGCCGGCACCATATTCCACCGCGTAATAAAGGGGTTTATGCTCCAGGGTGGTGGATTCACGGAGAATATGCTTAAAAAACCAACCCAACCACCTATCGTTAATGAAGCTCACAATGGCTTGAAAAATCGCCGCGGCACTATCGCCATGGCCAGAACTAATCAGATTAATAGTGCTACAAGCCAGTTCTTTATAAATGTTGTTGATAATGCCTTTCTGGATCACCGCAATATCTCCGCATCCGGGTATGGATATGCTGTCTTTGGGACGGTGGTAAAGGGGATGGATGTGGTGGACGAAATTGCGGCCAGCGCAACAACAGTGAAAAAAAACATGCGCGATGTCCCGGTAAAACCCGTTATTATTAATTCCATCGAGCGCATATAGAGACGACCCAATCGATTTTACAGGGGGCATGCTATGTCTGAAAGGTTACGCATTCTTTCGTTGAATTTGAACGGATGCACAGATATAGCGTTTTTACATGCATATATTCGCGAGATATGCCCAGATATTGTCGCGCTGCAGAATACTGCACATATTTTTTCATTAATATCGGCGCCAAAACTTGCACAAGAAGCCAATGCCACCGGAGTAAACAGCGGCGCCAGCCACTCTATGGCTTTTATGAGCTGGAAGGTACCGCTGAAGCTGGTGCAGGAATACGATCTGGGGGCCGGCTCCAACTGCATGGTTGCAGATATTACGCTGGGAAAAGAACGTTTTTTGTTTTTCAACGTCCGCCTGCGGGGTAATTTTTTCCAGCGCCCGGGGCAGATAAAGAAACTGCTCAGTGCGGATCTGCTGGGGCGTTACGATATGCTGTTGCCGACCGTTGTTGCCGGTGATTTTTTCGACACCCTGTGGATTACCGGGCATCCTCAGTTTCAGAGCCGCCTCCAACGCATCTCTCCTATTTTTATGCGCGCCACATATCCCGCATGTTGTCCAGTCGTAAGTCGTGATCGCTTCTATACAATTGGTGGAATCCAGGTAGAACGGATAAAGATAGATAATAGCGCCCAGATACGCAAAAAGCTTTTGCACCTGCCGCTGGTTCTGGATATGCAGGTACATACGCGTGGGGCTGCTTTCCGGACGGAGGCAGATGCACACGACAAGTTGGAGCGGGCCCTTTCCGGTTCGTCAGTGTTTAAATGTAATTGATAATCCACCGCTGCCCTGTGGATAACTCTGTTAATTACATTGATAACTCTTTTAGTAAATCGTCTGAAACACCATAAGCCCGAGTGAAATAGTTACCCATGAAAAGGGAAAACAGGACTGCAGAGTGTCTGGTTCGACTCAAGGCAGAGTATCCGCAGGCGAAGTGCTCGTTAAATTACACGTGCGCATTTGAGCTTTTAATCGCGACGATTCTGTCGGCACAGACGACAGATGCCAGGGTTAATCTGGTTACACCGGAGCTGTTCCGGAAATATCCGCACCCGGCCGCCTACACCCCAGAGGAACAGGGGCGAATAGAAAACATTATCCGCTCCATCGGCTGCTATAAGACCAAAACCACGCGCATTATTGATACAGCAGCCAGGTTGATTTCAACCTACGGCGGTCAGGTCCCCGCCAGCATGGAGGAACTGTGCACCCTGCCGGGGGTTGGGCGCAAGACCGCCAATGTGGTTTTAAGTAATATATTTAATATCCCGGGCTTTGCTGTGGATACCCATGTTAAACGGGTAAGCTATCGCATCGGCCTGACCCATAAAACTGACCCCGCCGGGGTAGAACAGGACCTGTGCGCTCTTACTCCACCCGCGAGCTGGGGCGCGTTTTCACATCTTCTTATCTATCATGGCAGGGCTGTATGCAAGGCCCGCACCCCCCTGTGTGAGGCATGTGTATTATATGATATATGCATGCGCTGCCTGCAGCGGCCTTCTTAATTGAGGCGAAAGAAATCTGTGGCCTGGTTCTTTTTTGTATCTATTGAGTAGGTGCTGGGAGCCGTGCCCGGGGCGAACATCTCAATGTACATATCCTGGCTGTCCTCTGGAACCAAGAGACCACTTTTAGGATCTATAGGATGAAATTCCATCGTATCTGGGATATGAAAGTGGCGCGCCGGGAGGTCCTGGCAGGCCTTGAGCATGAAATCGACCCAAGCTGGCGCCGCTGCCTTTGATCCTGTCTCTTGCCATCCTAAAGGGCGTTGCTGATCATATCCTACCCACGAAACAGTCACCAGCTGGGGCACATAACCGACAAACCATGCATCATGCAGATTATCTGTTGTCCCTGTTTTTCCCGCGGCGGGGCGCTTCAGGGCTCTGGCGCGCCAGCCGGTGCCGTTTTGCACCACCGATTCAAGCATGTTTGTAATGAGACATGCGTTCTCTTCTGACATAACCCGTCTTTTTTCCGAGGCTATAATTTCCTGCCCCTGTCCGGGGCCGGTTAAAAAATCTGCCGGATCGGTAGATTTAAGCACCTTGCCATAGCGGTCATATATCTTATCTATATATGAGGGGGAAATCCTGATCCCCCCATTGGCAAATACCGAGTATGCAGTCGCCAGTTCCAACGGTGTCACGGTATTGGTGCCCAAGGCCATACTCAGATCCATATTAATATCTGATTCGATGCCGAGATTGTGCAGATAATTCGCCGCGTATCTGATCCCGATCTGTTTCAGCAGTTTTATCGAGATGACATTATAGGATTGAGCCAGAGCTTCACGCAGAGTTGTCGCACCATAAAATTTATTGCTGTAGTTGTCCGGTTTCCACTCCTGCTTTTCCCCATCCGCAGTGGTATTTTTGTAAATAAGGGGGGTGTCGACAATTATGGATGCCGGTGAATACCCTTTATCCAGCGCTGCTGCATACACAAGGGGCTTAATTGCAGAACCTGCCTGCCGCTGTGCCTGGGTAACCCGATTAAACTGGCTGGTTGAAAAATCGTACCCGCCAACCATAGCCCTGACCTGGCCACTATGGGGATCCATAACCAGCATCGCTCCTTGCGCTTCAGGATATTGGAAATAATCGGCCTTGAAGGGCTGGGTTTGTGCATCTTTTATCATGATGTCGATTCTGGATCCCAGCGCCAGGGTGGTTGTCTTCTGCGCTGGTTTATTAGCGGCAGAACTAGCGTATTGGGCGTATGGAATGATGCTGAATGGTTCGCACCACTTCATATCTGCGCGTGCTATCCGTCCAGTGTGATTCCCATATTGCACCAGTAGAGCGCCATTTTCATCGGTCCCCGTCAGGATTGCGGGGTAGATGTTTCCATTCTCGAGTTTTTCCGGAATGGAGCTGAATGCCTCATCCCACTGATCCGCGGGGATGACCTGCTCTGGTGGTCTCAGCCCTCTGCGCCGGGTGTGGGCCTGCAGATTTTTGCGGACCGCCTCCTGGGCATTCTGCTGCATATCCAGATTGATAGTGGTATGAATCTGGAGGCCGGCAGTGTAGAGCTTCTCCGCACCGAACTCCTGCTCCAGATAGCGCCGCACCTGTTCGGTGAAGTATCCTGTGCCAATGGTGGTATTATCCTTGCGCGGGTGGATAAACAGTTCTTCATTTTGCGCCTGCTCTTTTTCGGAGCTGTTTATAAATCCATTGGCAAGCATGCGCTCCAAAACGTACTGTTGCCTTTTGCGCGCGCCGGCAAAATTACTATAAGGTGAATAGCGGCTTGGTGCCTGGGGGAGACCGGCAAGTATTGAGCATTGCGCCAGAGACAGATTCTCTACATCTGTGGCAAAATAGTTTTCGGCTGCGGCTTGCACCCCGTAGGCGCCGTGGCCAAGATATATCTGGTTGAGATATAGATACAGAATTTCACGTTTGGAGAAATTTTGTTCAATACGCCAGGCAAGAATGGCTTCCTTGAATTTGCGGGAAAACTTCCGTTCCGGAGTGAGCAGGAGACTTTTTGCCACCTGTTGCGTTATGGTACTTCCACCCTGCACTATACCGCCGGCACGCACATTTTTAAGGGCAGCGCGCAAAATGGAAATAAAGTCCAGCCCTTCGTGTTCAAAAAAAGCTGCATCTTCGGCAGCGACAAAAGCCTGAATCAGTTTTTGTGGCATGCGGTTAACGGGGACAACAATGCGGCGTTCGCGGTAAAATTCGGCAATTCGATGCCCGTCAGAGCTGTAGACACGGGTGATCACCGCAGGGGTGTAGTCTTCAAGCTTATCCAGCTTCGGTAAACTATGGGATATGAAAAAGTATGCCCCGATAAGGGCGGAACACCCAAGGATTACCCCGGCCAAGGCGATGATGCCGATATAACGGAGTATTTTAACAAGCATATGAGTTTCTCAATATGTAGCAGATATCCCTCTAAAGCGCGGGGAATCTGTCCGGGTAAAAGCGTGCGTGCAGGATGGCTCAGCATGAGCCATCCTGCGCCATACATCAATATCTATATATGGCTGGAACAAGCCTGCACCGCGCAAGGATTAGATCCTGCACGTAGAGTTGAGTTGTGCCTACCGATATAAATTTAATAACGCCAGGTTTAATCCTGCTGGCATTTTTTACTTCTGCCCTGTCCGCTGTAACTGCAGTCGGCGGGGGGATGTTGTTTATCTCCGTTCTGACCCTTTTTTTACCCATTCATGTGGTTATTCCGGTGCATGCGGTCACCCAGCTGGCGAGTAACAGCAGTCGGGTGGCTTTTTCTCCAGCTGCTATAGTATGGCCTATAACCATTCCGTTCGTCACCGGGGTAATTCTGGGAATTCCAGGGGCAATCGGAGTATATCAGAAATTTCAGGGGCAGTTTTCCGCCCTGCCCCTGGGGATTTTTGTGTTGTTGATGGTATGGCTACCGCCGCAAAAGATATGGAAGCTTCTGCCGGGGAATAACCATAAAGGCGCTGGATTCAGTTCTGGCCATGGCCGTGGTGCGAAAGAGCAGGGTTATCGGAAAACCAGACTGCAAGGGCTCGGGTTTGGTGTGCTTGGTTTTATCCAGACATTTCTGACCCTGTTCGTTGGTGCGTCCGCCCCGGTAAATCTCCCTTTTTTACTCCGCCTTCAACTCACGCGTGATCAACTGGTGATTACCTCAGCTACCATGATGACGGCGGTCAGTATAATAAAGATTTTAATTTTTGTTGCCGCCGGGTTTGGTTTTGCCACCTACTCAGGGTTAATCTCCGGTTTGATTATCGCAATGCTGGGTGGGTCCTGGGCCGGCACCCGTCTACGCCATCGAGTGCCTGAACACACGTTTAAATGGATGCTTAAAATAATCTTGACCGTGCTCGCCCTCAGGCTTGTGATAAATTGACGATAACGTATCATACTATCTTTTGCGGTTCCCGATTTCCAGCATAAAAACACAACAGAAAGTAGCATATAAATAAAAAAAGTCGCTATATATCAAGGCGTTAACTCTAGTAACGATTCTGAAGGTATTCTTATCTACGCCAATCAAATGATGTAATCATTGATAAAAGCGAGTACTTGCGGAATGGCGCAGAAGTCCTTCACTTTGGTCTCAAAGGAGGGGGGACAGGAATGTCCCCCCTCCTTTTTCCAATTGAAGATATTGCGGCGCACCATGTTCCAGGTCACCCCATAGGAAAAGCCAATGGCGAGGATGAGGTCGAGATTGTAGAGCTGGAGGGTGCACTGAACTTCGCGCGTGCCCCTTCGATTTGAACTGTCAAGGAATCCTTGACAGTTGCCTCGGGGCTCAATTCGCCATCCTCAAAGATGTTCTTGGCGAGGGTGCGGTTGAGGTTCCAGGCGAGGGAGAGGCGGCGGTTTTCGTCCTCCTTGAGGCGCTGGAATTCCTTTATGAGGTACAGCTTGAATTCCGGGCTGAGCCAGGAGCCGAACTCGAAGGCGATGTCCCGGTGGGCGAAGGTGCCGCCGTAGCGGCCAGCCTTGGCAATGAGTCCGCGGGCGCCGGTGGCTTCCACCCATTTCTTGGCGGAGAGGTAGAAGCTGTTCCGTCCGGCCTCGTTTTTAATTCCCTCGAATTCGGGGGTTTTAAAATCCGCGTTGTTGAGCTGTTCCCAGACGCCGAGGAAGAGGACAGTGTCCTTGTTTTTGAGCCATTGCTCGATAAGAGCGGGGCCTCCGTCGAAGTTCCGCACCATGTTCGGTGAGGGAGATGAAGTCGTCGTCCTCATGGTGGATCACTGTGATCTCGGAGCCCCGGACGTTGATCTTGGCGTTGATGGGCTTCTTCAATCTGGAACTCCTTTTCTCGTTCGTTCTCCAACGGCAGTTGTCCGGGAATTCCAGACAACTGAATCTTCAGTCCGGTGGTTCATGATACATTCTGTCGATCGGCCCTTCATATTTCCAATCGTTGGAGAATTTTTCGAGCGCCTTGTCTGTCTTCGCAGCTTCTTTTTCGATGCTCTTCAACCCCTAGGCGATCTCAGTAATCGGCCGGGGGAGATATTGTAGTCATTTTTCATCAGCTCGGCATGATCGACGCTGCGGCTGAGTTTGTCCTCTTCCTGCCATCCAATGAGGGTATCGGCGATGCGTTGGATACTTTCATCCGGAATGAAGTTCTTGGGGTCGCCTTTTTCGAAGAGCTGGCTGGCGTTGGGTTTGGCCCGGTTGAAAAAGAGGACGATGCCCGGTTCAGCATCCATCACCTTGGCCACAATTATGCCGACTTCTGCCGGAGTGTAGACCCCACCTGCATCTGAACTATTCCACCGTCACCGATTTGGCCAGATTGCGTGGCTGATCCACGTCGGTCCCTTTGAGTACTGCAATGTGATATGCCAACAGCTGTACGGGAATGGTGGTTAAAAGTGGCATGAGGTCATCGTGGATGGTCGGCACCTTAAACAGGGCGTGTGAATTTTCCTTGAGGGAAGGTAAAATACTGTCTGTTATGGTTATAAGTTGGCCCCCTCTGGTTCTGACTTCCTCCATGTTGGAGACAATCTTCCCGAACACATGATTGTAGGGGGCTATACAGACCACCGGCATGTTTTCATCGATAAGGGCAATGGGGCCGTGCTTCATCTCCCCGGCCGGATACCCTTCCGCATGGATATAGGAGATCTCTTTTAGCTTCAGCGCACCCTCAAGGGCGATGGGAAATTGATTGCCGCGCCCGATGTAGAGGAAATCAGTGGTGTGGATGTACGCCCTGGCCTCCTCTTCGATCAGTGGATCGAGCTCCAGTGTTTCCTCCATTTTACGCGGCAGGGTCAGCAGTTCAGCGATCAGGGCTGACCTGGTCTGCCGGTCCACGCTGTCTCTGAGTTCACCGGCGTAGAGGGTGAACATAAACAGGGCAACAAGTTGGGTGGTGAAAGCCTTGGTCGAGGCAACGCCGATTTCCGGTCCGGCATGGGTGTAGATAACGCCGTCACTGTCTCTGGCGATGGAGGATTCGACCACATTGCAGATGGCCAGCGCCTTGCCCCCTTTTTCATGAGTTTCCCGCAGGGCGGCAAGGGTGTCGGCAGTTTCTCCACTCTGACTTATAACAATGGTCAGGGTTTTGTCGGTTACGAGGGGATTGCGATACCGAAATTCGCTCGCGATATCGACCTCCACCGGAATTCTGACATATTTTTCCAGTAGAGATTTGCCCACCAGGGCCGCATGCCAGGAGGTGCCGCAGGCGATAATATATATCCGCTCTACGCTTTTTATCACCTCAGGATCGAGCCCTGAATCGGCCAGTACAACGGAGCTTTTATTTTTGTTGATCCGTCCGGCGATGGTGTCGGCGATGGCGCGCGGTTGTTCGTGAATCTCCTTGAGCATAAAGTGACGATATCCACCTTTTTCCGCCATCAGCGGACTCCAGGTGATGGTTTTACTGCTTTTCTCTAGCTTGTTTCCGGCAAAATCGATAAATTCAAGCCCATTTCTGGTGCAGATTGCCATTTCGCCGTCCTGGAGGAATATCATCTCCCGGGTGTGGGAGAGCATCGCGGGTATATCTGAAGCGACAAAATTTTCACCCTCACCCTGCCCTACAACCAGGGGTGATCCGGACTTGGCCGCAATCATCTGCTCCGGGTATTTGTCTGAGATAACCACGATGGCAAAGGCGCCAGCCAGAATGTGGGTAGCTTCACGCACCGCATCAACAAAACTTGCCCCCTGCTTATGCCGCTCCTCAATCAGATGCGCAATGATTTCGCTGTCAGTCTCTGATTTGAAATTATGTCCGGCCTCCTGCAACTGCTGTTTCAGTTCCAGATGGTTTTCTATGATGCCGTTGTGGACGACGACAAAATTACCTGCGCGGTGGGGATGGGCGTTGTCGGTCGATGGTTTGCCGTGGGTGGCCCAGCGCGTGTGTCCTATCCCAAGATTGCCGCTTAAGGGGGTTTCTTTTAACTGTGTTTCCAGATTAACCAGCTTCCCTTTGGCTCTGGCGGTGTGCAGTTGCCCATTTTCACAGGTAGAGATGCCGGCGGAATCGTAGCCCCGATATTCCAGTTTTTTCAACCCGTCCAGGATGATATCTGCTGCGTTCTGCATTCCGATATATCCAACAATTCCACACATATATGTATACTCTCCGCAGTTTGAATGTCATCCCCCGAAAAAGACCCTGTGCTCAGATGAGGTGATGTTGGTGCCGGGCCGTGTTTTAACCTTTTTTCTTATTTCTCCAGCCAGGGATGATTTTTTGCTCCATGCGTGACAGAGCCAGAGAGTCCGGGGGGACATCCCTGGTTATGGTAGAACCTGCACCCACAAGGCTGTTGCGTCCTATAGTCACCGGCGCGATGAACTGGGTGTCGCTGCCGACAAAGACTTCGTCTTCGATGACAGTTCTGTACTTGTTTACACCGTCGTAGTTGCACGTGATGGTGCCACACCCAATATTAACATTTTTGCCCAGCTCGGCATCTCCTAAGTAGCTTAAGTGGCTAGCCTGGGAGCGCATCCCGATCTGTACTTTTTTTGTTTCAACAAAATTACCGATTTTATTAAACCCGTGCAAGTGGGTACCCGGGCGTAGATGCGCCATAGGGCCAACGGAGCACTGCTCCCCTATGGTTGAGTCTTCGATGGAGCTTGAAGCACGGATGTGACTGCGTGTGCCTATGCGACTATCGCTGATAACCGCACCAGTTTCTATAACGCAGTCGGTCTCGATGTAGGTAGTTCCGTGGAGATGAACCCCGGCCTGGAGATATGTATCCTCTTCGATCCGGACCGTGGCATCGATATAGGTGGTTTCCGGATCTTCCATACTTACTCCGGCGAGCATATGCTCCAGGTTGATGCGCCGGCGCATCAGGGTAGAGGCCGCGGCCAGTTGGGAGCGATCGTTCACCCCCATGCTCTCGTGAATATCATCGAGGGGGGCTGAACTTACCCGCAACCCCTGTTTGGCGGCGAGCTCTACAATATCGGTGATATAGTATTCCTGCTGGGCGTTGTTGTTGTCCAACTGGTCGAGCAGGGTTGCGACCTCTGGCGCCTGCAGGGCAAAAATCCCCGTATTGATTTCGCGGATCTTTTTTTGTTCTGCGCTGGCGTCTTTTTCCTCTACAATGGAGCAGATCTGCGCGCCATCTCTGACGATACGTCCGTAGCCGTGTGGTTGCTCTATCTCGGCGCTCAGAACAGATACTGTTGCCCCGCTGGTTCTGTGCACATGGAGGAGTTTCTCCAGGGTTTCGCGGCGCAGCAGTGGAACATCCGCACATAGCAGCAGCACCGTGCCGGAAAAACTCTCAAGTTCTTTCCAGGCAACTTGAACCGCATGCCCGGTACCGAGTTGTTCATGCTGGTGGACAAAATCTACGTGGGAGTCGCAAAATGAATCCTTGACTAAATTAGCTTCATGTCCGACAACCATCACCGTCTTGCTGCACCCAAGGGCGCGGGTAAGTTCGAGTGGATATGCCACCATAGGTCGTCCGGCGATGGGATGGAGTACCTTTGGGTGTTTGGATTTCATGCGGGTGCCCTTCCCCGCGGCAAGAATAATGGCTCCTAGGTCAGCGCTCTTCATTCGTAATCACCTGTAGTATATGTTAAAATTCACCTTCTAACGGAAATTAGAAGATCAGTCAAGCGGTACGGTCATAAGGATTATACAAGAATTATACAAGGGTTCGGTAACGATGAAAAGTGAACGGCAGCGCATCAGCACGCAACTCGATGAAATAGAACTTTTACTCAAAGAGGTGCGGATTAAATACGAGCAGTATTTTTCTGGTACTGAGAAGGTCGCACCCATCAAAACCAGGGATGAGCTGGAGCGCCAACTGCGGCTGTTGGGGCGCAGAAAAATTGTGCAGACCGATCTGCGCTACCGCTTACAAAATATCTCCAGCAGCTTTCACACTTACACCGGGATGTGGGAACGCGTTCAGCGCCAGATGGATGAGGGACGTTATGTCCGCCACACTAAAAAAAATGCGCTGCCGGCTGCCACACCCAAGGGTAACACTCGTGCACCTACACCTGCAGTTGCGGTTAATTCCGCGCAACTGTATCAGGATTATGTGCGGATGTGTAAAGAATGTAAAGTCCCGTCAGCTATTGATGGAATCAGTAGTATGGAGACATTTGTGCGCAATAAAGAAGAAGCAGTACAGCAGCGTTATGGCAACATCCAGTGCAGCTTTACCGTGGTCAGTGAAGATGGCAGACCCAGAATAAAAGTGAGGCTCAAGGGTTGAAGGATATGGATGCCGCCGGCATTGCTTCCGCCACGGTTGCGGGCGCCAGCGTGGATGTTGTGTTTGTAGCCTGTCATACCGGCAGCTTGCTGCAGGCGACCCCTCTGGCTGCAGCATCCCTGTGTGCGGAACTGCCTGCGGGCTGTCGCGCGCAGATTCTTAATCTCCCCCCCGACTTTTCCAGCGCTGCAGTGTGTGAAGCTATTCAGAGACTGGAGCCGCAGCTTATCAGTTTCAGTCTTTATGTGTGGAATCGTGCGGCGCTGGTGGAGCTGGCCCGTACCTTGAGACCCATAATGGGTGCGAGTGTGTTTGTGTGCGGCGGGCCGGAGGTCTCTTCCGCCTCCTGTGCAGGGACTGACTCCGGGATCTTCGCCGGGATCTTCGATGTAGTAATCCGCGGGAGCGGAGAAGCTCTGTTTCGCCAGGTGACCCAGCAGGTTCTGGCCGGAACCTTTGCGCGCAGGTCTGCTCCACTGATTTTAGAGGAAGAGCAGCAGCTTCTGCCTGGCTCTGCCTGGCTTTGTGGCGCCATCAGGCCGACGCGTGGTGTCCTGCTGGAAACGGCGCGCGGATGTCCTTTTCGCTGCGCCTATTGTTTTGATGCACGCGGCAGCCAGACGGTAACGCAGGTTCCCCATGCCCGTTTACGCCAGGAACTGGAGTTGTTTGTTGCCAGCGGGGTTGAACAGGTGTGGGTGCTGGACTCCAGTTTCAACGTTCCCTCCTCCCGGGGTAAGGAGCTGCTGCGGTTGTTCATCGAATACGCGCCCGCTCTGCACTACCATCTTGAAGCTAAAGCAGAATATATAGACGCCGAAATCGCGGAGTTATTGCAGCAACTTTCGTGTTCGGTTCAGGTGGGGTTGCAGTCAATACATAGCGAGGTGCTGAAAAACGTCGGGCGCAGTTTCAATCTGGGGAGTTTTGAAGCGGGACTGCTGGAACTGCACCACCGGGGGGTAACCTATGGACTTGATCTCATCTATGGTCTACCGGGCGATACCTATGCAGGCCTGTGTACCAGCATCGATACGGCCCTTGGATTTTATCCCAATCATATTGAGGTGTTTCCCCTTGCCCTTCTCCCGGGCACCCTCCTTGAGCAGCAGCGGCATAGCTACGGCCTTGAGGCGTTGCCGGAACCACCTTACACGGTGGAATCGAGTGCGAGCATGGGTAGGGAAGATTTTCACCGCGCTGCGTGCCTGGCCTCCGCTTTAAACCTGTTCTACAACACCGGGCGCGCGGTGGCCTATTTTGAGCTGCTCTGTGGCGCCTGCGCGCTGAGCGGGGTTGAGTTTCTGCACCAGCTTGCCCTGTGGCTGGAGCGCGAGCAGCATATGGTCGCGGGTTCGGGCGCGCCCGACTGGGAGGTTGAGCAGGCCCAGCAGTTGCAACAGGAGTTTGTCCGCCAATATTTTTCCAGCATCCACCTGGAGGAGATTATCCCCGCCGCCCTCGATCTTATCCAGTACCACCACATATATTCCGATGTGGTGCTTGCTCCGCCTCTGCCGTGTGCGGAAGAGCGCAGTTGCGCCTGGCAGGCAGATGGTGGCAGGGCGCTTTGGCGCCTGGCGGATGAGGTCAGGCTGGGGATTTTTTCCTACCCGGTAGAGCACTATCATAGCGACATGCTTGATGATCTGGTTGAGTTTGCATATCTGGAAGCGCAAAACCCCTGCGGGGCGTTGTTTTATCACACCGCAGATGCCGGGATGATATGCAGGAGTGTTCCGCCCGCGGTCATACACTTGTACAGGAGCTGCGCCGGGGTGGAACAGCTGCCTGAAACCTTTGGCGCTCTGGATCCGTCCGCCACGGCGAAATGGCTTGAGAGTGCGCGCGCCAGCGGTATTTTATTTAAGTGCCCCCTTCCGCTGGAGCAGGTTTAGCACACCTCTTGCTCTAAAATAGGTGTAATAATTACCATAAGCTACCACGTGTCGAGACGTTGCTGCGCTTTTTGTGCTTCCGGGCTGGTTGGGTATTTATCCTGTACTTTTTGCAGAATTATTTTTGCATTGCGGGTGTCGCCGAGCTCATAGAACGCCAGCCCTTGTTTCAACAGCGCCGCAGGAATTTTGGAATGGTGTGGATACATCTGGATCACGTCCTGAAACTGGAGGATGGCGTTTTCATATTTTTTGTTTCCGTACAGAGTCTCTCCGATCCAGTACATAGCGTTTACTGCTAACTCGTGCTCAGGGTATTTTTCCACAAAGGAGATAAACTTATCCCGCGCCGCGCTGAAGTTCATCTCCTGCTGTACCAGCTGCAAGGCGTCGCGATAAAGTTCCTCCGGGTCTGCAGAAGCGGAACCGCCCGGCACCGTTGGTTGTGTTTGGATGCTGCTTGCACCAGGGCTCACTTCAGCGCCTGGTGTTGCTTTACTTGTGGCTGCGGGTATCGGGGTAGTTGTTGCGGCGCCAGCAGCAGGGAGCCCCTTGCTTTCCTGCTCTTTTCTCAGTTGCTCAAAGTGATTTTCCAGCTTTGCAAGCCTGGTTTCCAGGTCATCCTGGCGCAGGCTGCGCTCCTGCCGCAACTGCTGCAGGACTTTCTCCTGATCGGTGAGACGGCCGTTAATGCTCTGTATGTCGATGCGCAGACTGTCGAGCTCGGCGCGCTGCTCTGCCTGACGGTGGAGTATTTCTTTGGCGGAGGAATTTTGCGCCAGACTCGCGGTGCGCTGTTCCAAGGTAGTTACTCTGTTCTGTACTCTGGTTAAGTCGGATTTGAGGGTTGGGTTATTCTGGACGGGGACACAGGCGCTCAGGCACCCGGCCAGGATAGCGACAGAACTGATTATCTTGTAATGCATGAGAAATTTCCCCTCCAAAGATAAATATCGAAGTGCGAGCGCATAAAACAAAAGCCGTACAACAGATGTTGTACGGCCCGTGTAAGCAACAGACAAAGGTTGTTAGGCTGCTCTGTGGTGCCGGTTACTGTTGCGCCAGTTACCGTTGAGATCTAAATTCCGCCCGGCGGTTGAGTGCCCAGGCCGCTTCATTGTGGGCGGGGTCAAGGGGCTTTTCTTCGCCGTAGGAGATAGTTCTGATGCGACTTTCGTCAACTCCAAGATTTACCAGATATTCAGCGGCGGCGCGGGCGCGTCTTTCGCCTAGTGCCAGGTTGTATTCGTCAGATCCACGCTCGTCGCAGTGTCCTTCGAGAACAATTCTGGCGCCGGGGTTCTGTTCCATATACAGGGCGTTATTTTGCAGAGTCTGGCGCGCTTCGGTGTTCAGGTCGAACTTGTCAAAGGCAAAATGGATCCGCTTCAGTTCAGCCTTAGCCTGCTTATCCGCGTATGCGTCTGCGGAGACAGTATCACTTACTTCGTCTTCGATTATTGTTGTATCCTCAGTGCCGGTTCCGTACCCACGGTCGACAACGCTTATCTCTTCAACAGTGTCATAAGTCTCTTCGGTTTCCTGTACGGGCTTCGCGCACCCGCTTGCCAGCATGGCGATCAGAGCCACCAACGGCAACATTTTGATAAGTCTCATTGCATCTTCTCCTTTTAACGTTTGCATAAGTTGTTTGTGACTGTTTATGTGCATTCTAATTCCAGAATCGCACGCTCAAGTATACAGAAATGGATAAAAAAGACAAACGTATATGTGTATGTATCTGAGCGCATATACAGGTACTCTTGCGCTTTGGCGGTTATTCTGGCTGGGTGTCAAATAGATATAACCACGCGCCATATCCGGCTGCTTCCATCTCTGCACGGGGTATAAAGCGTAACGCGGCTGAATTTATGCAGTAGCGTAGCCCGGTGGGAGCGGGACCATCCCGGAAAACATGTCCGAGATGGGAGTCGGCCTTGCTACTGCGAACTTCGGTGCGCGACGTGAACAGGCGGTTGTCTTTAACTTCTGTCAAACTGCCCTTGTTAACCGGAGTGGAGAAACTTGGCCACCCGCTGCCGGAATTAAACTTGTGCGTCGAACTGAACAAAACCTCGCCGGAGACAACATCGACATATATCCCCTCCCGGTTGTTGTCATGATACGGATTTGCGAAGGGCGGTTCGGTGCCATTCTTCTGGGTCACCTTGTATTGAAGGGGGGTCAGGGCGCGGCGCAAATCTTTATCATTTGGCTTTGTGGAGGGTCCCGCAGGGAGCATCCTGTCTTTTTCATTAGCTTCTGCTTTGCTCCATTGTTGCTCCTGGAACTGTTCCCGACCGGAATGGGAACGGTACGTATTGTAGCGCGCCGGGCTTTTGCGGTAAAACTGCTGGTGCTCTTCTTCAGCCGGATAGAAGGTGGTGAAAGGAAGGATTTGGGTTACAATGGGAGCCGCAAAGCGTCCGCTCCTTTGCAGCTCTTCTCTGGAGCGCAGTGCTGCCTGTTTTTGCACATTGTCGTGGTAGAAGATAGCGCTGGTGTAGTGGTGTCCGCGATCTGCAAATTGGCCTCCGGTATCGGTAGGATTGATCTGGCGCCAGAAAATATCGAGAAGCTCTGTATAGGAAAGCAGATCCGGATCATAGGTAATCTGTACCGCTTCCAGATGTGAAGTGGCTCCTGTAGCTACCTGGGTATAAGAGGGGTTCGGCTCGGTGCCACCGCTGAATCCAACCACGACCTTTTTTACTCCATGTATTTGGTCAAACGGATGTTCCATACACCAGAAGCATCCCCCTGCAAAGGTGGCTGTAGCATAAGCAGGTGCATTAGCTCTTCCCGCTCCAAGCGCAGGCTGAAGGGGAAGGGGGATGAGGACCAGTAAAATGCTCCACCATGACAATTTTTTGCGCGCCATAAAGCTCACCCTTCTGTTGGAGTGTTTTGCCAGTAGCCCGGGGGCCAGACCAAGCTTGCCAAAGTACGCTCATGCTGGCGTTTGTGCGGACGGGGGGGAGCAAACAAGCCCGGCTATTTTCGGTTGCTTGTCCGCAGGGACTATTTGTGTATGCTATAGTCACTCCCTGTTTGACAGTTTATCAGATTTTGCCCTACTATCTAGCGCCATCTTTAACTGCCATCCTCTAGCTGTTAATCGGCACGGGAGTTTTTATGGTTGGCTATACAGAACAGATGGAGCGTACCCGCAAATTGGCGCAGGAAAAAGGGTTACCTTAACCTAAAAATCAGTTTTTTATGTGTGGCAACGGGCGTTTAAGCAAGGGATTGAAAATATCCTGGCAGCGCCCGTTGCTGTTGGAGAGCATGTGACACAGCAAGATGACAGGTTTCAGGAGCGGTTTTATACCACGGTGCAGTCATTCAACACCGAAATGCGAACATTTCGCGGTTCTGCTGATTTGCTTGGGCTTAATGGCAGCGCCGCAGGACGCTTTCTGGCACCTCTGCTGCAGGCGGGGCAGCCTCCTCTGCTGCTTCTGGCTGCAGATCTGCCCCAGGCGCGCCGCCTGCAGCAGGAACTCCAGTTCTTCAGTTCCCGCCCCGAAGCGATCTATCTGTTCCCCAACTGGGAGGTTGCACCATACGACCCACTCACCCCCCACCGGGATATAGAGGCGACACGCCTGGAAACCCTCCTTGCGTTGCGGCGCGGCCGCGTCGAGGCGGTGGTTACCACGCCGACTGCAGCAATGCAGCGGGTGATTCCTGCGGCGGCCCTGGATGCCTTAAGCACCGAATTGGTGCTGGAGGAGGAATATGAGCGCGATATTCTGCGCCGGCGCTTGTTTGACCTTGGGTATCGGGATGTCGCCCTGGTGGAGGATATGGGAACGTTCTCCCTGCGCGGGGATATCCTCGACCTGTATATCCCCACCTGTGTCAAACCGGTGCGCATCGATTTTTACGGGGATTTCATTGAAAGTATGCGCTTTTTCGATCCCGAAACCCAGCGCAGCAGTGCAGATGGGCCGGAGCGTTTAGATTTGGTCCCGGCGCGGGAGATGGTCCTTGCCGGCGATTACCTGGAGCTGTTTACCCAGCAGCTTAAAGAGCGCTGCGATGCTCTGGAGTTACCCCGCACCACGCGTGAAGCGGTGCTCGAAGAGGTGCGGGAGGGGCTGCTGGCGCCGGGGCGTAATTTCCTCCTCCCCCTCAACTACAACGGGCTCGATACCCTGTTCGATTATATCAACCCCCATACCGTAATCCGCCTCGATCCGCCTGAGCTTGACCGGGCTGCCGACGATTTTAACAGCCAGATCAGCGCCGGTGCCCAGCGCGTTGCCGCGGGGACACAGCCCTTTGTCGAACCACACCAGCTCTATCTGAGCACCCATGAATTAGACGCGGCGCTGGTTGCCCCGCGCACGATTGATGTACGTTCACTGCAGGTCTTCGATCTGGATGCCGCCCACGAAGTATTCAGGGTCAACTGCCGCTCCAATAGCGGGTTTGCCGCGGCCGCGGCAGAAAAACGCCTGGACCTCCTGTGCCGCCAGATTAAGCAATGGCTGCAGCAACAGTGGCATGTGGAATTGGTGTGTCATAGGGAAGGTCAGGCAAAACGCCTGCATGACCTGCTGAGCCCCCACGGTGTAGAGCTGACACCGTGGCAAGATGGGGCCAGAGCAGCGGGAGTTGCTCTGCTGCGCATCGCCGATTTAACCCGCGGATTTCAACTGCCGGATGAGCAGGTGGCCATAATCACCGAAGAGGAGATTTTCGGTGCCAGAAACCGGCGGCGCGGCAAAGAGGGCGCGCGGGCCAAGGCGGCACTCTCGTCGCTGGCACAACTGCATGATGGCGACTACGTAGTGCACGCCGATCATGGAGTGGGGATCTATCGGGGCCTCGAACAGGTGCGCAGTGGAAACATCGAAGGGGATTTTCTGCAGCTCGAATACGCTGGCGGCGACAAATTATATCTGCCGGTCGAACGCATTGAAAAAGTACAGAAATACGCAGACGCTACCGGGCAGCATGTAAAGCTGGATAAAATGGGGGGGCAGGGCTGGGCCAAGACATGCCAGCGTGCCCGCGCCGCGGTTGAAGAGATGGCGCGCGAACTACTCAATATCTATGCACGGCGCAAGATGCGCAAAGCCCGTCCGTTCTCCCCCCCGGATGAGATCTTTCGTGCTTTTGAAGCGGCGTTCCCATACGAAGAGACCCCGGATCAGATGGCGGCTATCCAGGATGTCCTTGCCGATATGCAGTCAGATACCCCCATGGATCGCCTCATCTGCGGCGATGTCGGTTACGGCAAAACCGAGGTAGCGATCCGTGCCGCCTTCAAGGCCGTACTCGACAGCCGCCAGGTCGCGGTAGTGGTGCCGACCACCATTCTGGCGCGGCAACATTATTCGACATTTTCCGAGCGCTGCAGCGGCTATCCGGTCAATATTAAAATGGTATCGCGTTTTTGTACCCCGGCGCAGAATCGCGCGACCCTGGCGCAGCTAAAAGCGGGCAAGGTTGATATAGTTATCGGCACCCATCGCCTGATGCAGCGCGATGTTCACTTTAATGATCTGGGGCTGGTAATCATCGATGAAGAGCAGCGCTTCGGGGTTAAACACAAAGAGCATCTGAAGAAAATGCGTGCCGAGGTTGCCATGCTCACTTTAAGCGCAACCCCTATACCGCGCACCCTGAACATGGGGATGCTGGGGTTGCGGGATCTATCGGTGATCGACACTCCTCCGGTTGACCGTCTGGCGATCCGCACCTATGTGACCCGCTTTGACGACGACCTCATCCGCGAGGCGATAATGCGCGAACTGAAGCGCGGCGGCCAGGTATATTTTGTCCATAATCGGGTTAAATCGATCGCCGCCATGGCCGAATTCGTCCAGAACCTGGTGCCCGAAGCAAAGGTTGCGGTAGGGCATGGGCAGATGGCGGAAAAAGACCTTGAACAGGCGCTCATCTCCTTTATCGAAGGGGAGACTCAAGTGCTGGTAACCAGCACCATCATAGAAAACGGTCTGGACATTCCCCGCGCCAACACCATCATCATCAATCGGGCGGACTGCTTCGGCCTGGCGCAGCTGTATCAGATCCGCGGGCGGGTGGGACGTTCCAAGGAGCGTGGTTACGCCTACCTGCTGATTCCCGGTGAAACTACCCTGACCCGGGATGCCCGCGCCAGACTGCAGGTGTTGCAGGATCAGACCGAGCTCGGCGCAGGGTTTCGTGTCGCCAGCCACGACCTGGAGATTCGCGGGGCCGGAGATTTGCTCGGCGGACGCCAGGCCGGGCAGATAGCCGCCATCGGGTTTGAGATGTACGCAGAACTGCTTGAAGAGACGATCCAGGAACTGAAAGGGGCCGAAAAGCAGGGGAGGATTGATCCGGAAATCAGGCTGGGGCTCAACGCCTTTCTGCCGGACATCTATGTGGAGGACCCCAATCAACGCCTGGTGTTCTATAAAAAAATGGCAGCCGCTGCCGATGATGCGGAATTATACGACATTGTAGATGAGCTGCAGGATCGCTACGGAGCGCTACCCCAGCCCGGCCAGATTCTGCTGGAGATGATGAAACTGCGCATCGACCTGAAACGTCTGCGCATCGACCTGGCTGAATACGACGGGCGCGCTCTGGTGTTCGGGTTCCATCCCACCACCACCGTCAGCCCCGACAAACTGCTGCATCTCATCCAGCAAAATCCGAAGATATACAGCCTGGCACCCGATTATCGCCTCCGCATAGTTATGCCCCGTGCAGCCGATCTGGAGATGATTGAAGCGGCCAGAAAGCAATTGCAGAATTTCAACTGAGCATGGTAGTTTCACCCCTCAAGCAACGCTGAAGGCAGCGGTCAACATAACCCCTTGAATAACTGCGGGATATTTTCTATGTCAAAAACTACTACCCTTCTTCTGAGTATCTGTACGGGCGTATTGCTGTTGTGCGTTACCGGTGCTGGAGCAAGTACAACTGCCAGCCGCGGTGAAGTTATCAGCCGCATAGCTGCAGTCGTAAACGATGAAATTATCACCACACGCCAAGTGGATAAACGCCTGCAGGAGCAGCCCGCAGAAGCCGCCATAACGCAGGAGCAGATGCTGCAGGCCATGATCACCGACAGCCTCATTGAACAACGGGCCGCGCAGCTCGGCATCGAGGTATCGAAAGCGGACATCGACCGCGCAGTGCAGGATGTTGAACAACAGAACGATATCACCACCGAACAGCTCCAGCAGGCGCTGGAGGCGCAGGGGATGAGCATGCGTGAATACCGCGAACAACTGGCGAATCAGATCTTGCGGTTTAAACTCACCGGCATCGAAGTTAAAAGTAAGGCCGACGTGACTAATCGGGAAGTGCGGGAATACTATGCAGCGCATATGGATGATTACCAGCGTCCGGCACGCATCCGTTTAAGTCGAATTTCACTGCCATTGGGGCCACAGGGTAATGCCACCTATGCCCAGGCCGAAGCGATGCGCCAAGAGCTCGTGGCGGGGCACTCCGTAGAAGAGATCGTTGCGGCGCAACCTGCAACCCTACAGGTTGACGGGGGTGATATGGGCTACTTTAAGCCCGGTGAACTCAGCTCGATGTTCAATGAAGCTCTGGCCGGATTGGAGGCAGGTCAAGTTACAGATATCATCCAGAACGCGGATGTTTTGCACATTCTGCGGGTGGAAGAGAGTACGCCCGGGCGCATAGCGGCTTTCGAAGAGGTGAAAGATGAAATCAGCGCGCAATTACAGCGCGAAAAAATGGAAGAAAAATATGAAGAATGGCGCAAGGAGCTCAGAGAGAGTGCCTACATAGATATCCGCCTGTAAAATACCTGCTCCTGGCGTTATGGAAAATGATCTGGATGGAACTTCCCCAATATTCTCTGTCAATAGCAGAATATTTTGCGCTAAAATCAGTAACCGGCTATTTCCAGCACGGCGAAAACCAGCAGGATTAAAATGGCTACGGCTATTACTGCTTTCTTTTCCCCCACTCTGAAAAGCTCCGGCAGGGTAAGTTCTCCAAAATCCCCCAGAGGCTGGATTTTATCCCGAACCGTGGGATAGATGACGCTGTAAATCCCCGCCCCCACGATAATCCCCGGAATCCCCCCGAACAGAGCGTCAAGGGAGCCCTGGCCGACGGCTCCGACCGCCGTACCCGGGCAATAGCCCAACAGCGCAAACCCGACCCCGAAGATCAGGCTGCCGATGCCGGTAGAGCCGATCGAGCCCGCCTTGAGATGAAACTTTATCACTCCGCGCCGCTTCAGCGGATAGATGCCGAGCATCCCTACCAGGATGGCAGTCAGGATCACCTTGACCACGGTAAAGTCGGTGAGGAGCAGTTGACCCATGAGCACATCGTAGCGCGTAACCTGCCCTTTCTGCAGGAAAAAGCCAAAAAATATCCCCATTAGAAAGCCGAGCAGCAGCTGCAGGCGTTTATTGGAGTGCAGTTGTTGTAACATAATAAAATCCATCGCCTCAGAAGAGCAGAAGGGCGGTGGCAATGCCAGCGCCGAAAATACCGCAGGCGGCAATCCAACTGCTGACGGCCAGCTGCATGGTGCCGCTCAGAGCGTGACCGCTGGTGCAGCCGTTGCCCCAGCGCGCACCGATCCCGATCAGGATCCCGCCGCTGAATGCCAGGAACCAGCGCCACACTATGCCGGCGCCAAAGCGCTCCGTCCACAGCGGTGGCAGAAAGCTCAGCGTAAAATCGTGTGCGAGTTGGGCGGAAAGAAACGCGCCGCACAACAGTCCGGCCACCAGCATCCATTCCCAGTCGATGCCCGGCACAAAACGCTGGTAGTAGTCGCGTTTGAGCACCTGGTCGCCGCGCAGGGATTTTTCCAGCATCCCACTGGTTTTGGCGAAGGCGGTCGAGACCCCGAGAGGATGATCAGACAGAAGAAAGGCAAACCAGCTCAGGATGCCGATTCCGGCACCGGCGGCGTAGGGTGACCAGGCCTTCATTGTCAGAAAACCGATCATGCCACCTGACGCTTTAAGCTGAGCGGGGTCCGCACCTGCGGCATCGGTCTGGGCCAGCGCCAGGGCGGGTAATGCCAGTATTAAGCTGAAAAGCGTGATTGTTGCGATGAAAAATGCCCGCAAGAGCCTGTGGTTGTTATTGGATCGCTTCATACGCTCCTCGCCATTATGTCAGGACTTTATGGTGCAGCCGACGGCCTGGCAGGCTTGCATAGAACCCAGGCAGGTTTCCACTTGTTCAAATCCGCTGCGTTTCAGGAGTGATGACGCGATTATGGCCCGCATGCCGCTGCCGCAAAAGGTCACTATGGGTCGTTGCGGCGGGATTTCGTCAAGTTTTTGTGGCAGTTCGCCCAGGAAAATATGGGTGCTCTCCGTCAATTTCCCCTGTTCCACCTCATCCTGCTTGCGGACATCCAGCAGCGTGAATTCCTTGCCGTTCTCTTGCCATTGTTTGAGGTCGCCGGCAAAAAGGGATGGGATTCGGGTGTATTTACGCCCACTGATCTCCCAACCGTGGAGCCCTTCATCAAGAAAGGCGACAATGTTTTCATAGCCGATTCGCACCAGAGAACGCAGCGCTGGTTCGATGTCGCCGCTATTCTGCACAATCAGACCGATCTTCTGCTCAGGGGGGATAAACCAGCCGGCATAAGCCGAAATCATCTCCAGGGGGATGGCCAGACTGCCCGAGATACAGGCGCCGGAAACAGCTTCGGGACTGCGGATATCGAGGGCCAGCATCCCCTCTGCCATAGCCGCGGCAAACTCATCTGCGGAAAACGGCTTGGGCCACGGCAGTTTCCCCAGCAGGGGCGGTCCGGCCAGGTTATGTTTTTCCATCTGTCTGAAATAAGGGGGATAATAATGGGTTTCGGCGGTTTTATTGCGGATAAACTCCGCGCGGTCTTTTACCTGCAGCGCGGAGTTGAAGCAGCGCTCATATCCGAGCGCAGAAAACTCGCGCGCGGCCATCCCCGAACCACAAACCGACCCGGCCCCATGGGCGGGATACAGCAGAACATGATCGCCAAGGGGGAGGATTTTTCCAAAAATACTGTCGTACAGCAGCCCGGCGACCTCTTCGGCCCGCTCGGGATAAAAGTCGGTGCGCCCGACATCGCCGATAAACAGAGCGTCACCGGTGAAAACCGCCACCGGTTGTTCACTGAATTCCAGGTCGCTGAGCACCAGCGAGATGCTTTCATCCGTGTGCCCAGGGGTTTTAAGGATCTGCAGGGAGAGCTTGCCGAATTTGAAGATTTCCCCTTCGGTAACAGAATTACCGTATTCAAAGGGGAGGTCAGCGCCATGATAGACCTCGGCGCCCGTTTGCGCCATGAGTTCACATGATCCGACCACAAAATCTTCGTTCCGGTGCGTTTCAAAAATATGGGTGATTCTGCACCCTTCCCGATCCGCTATCTGGCGGTAAATGCCACAATCCCGCCGCGGGTCGATGACGGCAGCGCGTCCTTCATCCCCCAGAATATAGGACAATTGCGCCAGTCCTTCCGCGCGAATTTTTTTGAAAAACATAAGCGTCTCCACTGTTTGGCCAGGCGGTTCGGATCCCTCCTGTGCCGTCTATCCACATAGGAGGGCGGGAGAGATCCGTACTTCATCTCCGACTTTATAAAAACGTGTCTGGTATTTAACTTTATCTCCGGCGGCAGCTGGGGTGAGGTCACTTCCTGATATTAAGGTTGTTTTTGACCTCTTTCACCCCCGTGACCGCTTCCGCGATCTCTTCCGCACGCTCCTTGCTTTCTATAGTGTTGACAAATCCGCTCAGTTGAACCACACCCTTATAGGTCTCGACTTCAATCTGCAGCGCCTCAGTCAGTGAATCTGCCGCAAGCTGGGCCTTTACCTTAGTTGAGATGGTCTTGTCATCGATATAGGCACCCGTGCTGCGACTTGTTTCTGTGCCAGCGCATCCGCATAGCGCCAAGAGGATCAATATGGCAAAGTAGCCGGTAAAGCGGTGAAGTCTTGGCATGGTTATGTCCTCCTTCTTTTGAAAAAAGATGTTTAAATGCTTCCTGGCAACGCAATTTGATGCTGGATAATTTTTTTCTAGCTCCTTGGGCGGCGCATCCAACCAGTCAGCAGAGCAATTATAAAGAGCAGGATAAAGACAAAGAAAAGAACCCGCGCGATGTCAGTTGCCGCTGCGGCAATGCCGGTAAAACCGAACAGGGCTGCGATTATTGCCACTACGAAAAATATAACGGCCCACCTCAACATGGTTTACTCCCCCTCCTTTTTTTATTATTTACCTGCAGACTGTCACATCCTGAAGTTGGGATTGGAGTCAGTTCAGCAGGCTGACTACGCCGATCACAATCAGGTATGTCGCAACGATGAAGTTCAGAAATCTCGGAATCACAAGGATCAGAATTCCGGCCAGTATCGAAATGATTGGTTCCAGTTGTATGTACATACTTACCTCACCTCTCAGCTTTCCCCTGTATCTTGGCCGCGCATGGCGCGGTTTTCAGATCGAGCGTGGTTTTGGGTCACTTTTTCACGCTATCTTCGATTTTCTCTTTAGCCTGCTGGGCATCTTCCTTAACTTCTTCAGCCGCATCGTCGATTTTTTCTCCGGCTTTTTCAGCGGGTCCTTTTGGGTTGATGGCGTCCTTTGTTTTTTCAACCGCCTGATCAACTTTTTCACCGGCTTTTTCCATCGGACCTTTCTTTTCACATGCAGCCAGTGTCAGAGCGAGTCCCAGAATTAAAAACAAAATGGCAATTTTTTTCATGATTTACTCCTTTGAAGTTTTACTTGGTTCGATGGATACATCCGCCGCACCTGGAGTGTGGCGGGGCTTAGTTCTGTTTATTTAAACCTGGACCATGCGGAAGTCACCGCTTTATCCAGGGAGCGCCAGGATTTTTCCAGTCCGGCCTTTAAATCATCCCATGCGCTGTCGCCGGCTTTCTGCAGGGCCTCCAACTTTTCGGCAGTTTCTTCGCGCTGTTGCTTCAGGTGTTTGATCTCCTGCTTGAACTTCAGTTGCATTTCGGCGCTGGCCCCATCTGCCTTGGCCTGCAGTTTACTTATATCTGCTTTCCACTCGTCGAGCTTCGCCCTCATCTTCTTGATATAAAGCTGTCGTTCAGTCATTTTTTGCCCCTTTCTCTTGTCTGTGCTGTGAATAAGTTTAAATGACTATAACAGTTGATAGGCGAGGCACAAGCTGGGGAAAAAATTGTTGCTTAATTTTCTCCTCTTCCATATAGTGATAATCGTTTTCAATATCGCCGCGACATAGGTGCGGATAGTTCCGGGAATGCGGGAAATGTTTGTCTGGGGAGTCCTGTGCCGAAGCATATGCACGGAGTGAGATATGGGTCAACAGTTACAAACTAAAAAGCCGGAGGCGAAACCATAAATGAGGGGTGCTGTGCGTAATTTTGATTCCGAACTCAGAGCGTTGCCGCTGTTTGCCGATTTACAGCCAGCGACGCTGCGGGAGCTGCTGCACACGCGCCGCGTCCATCGCGCAACCCGGAACGCCATCATCGGTGTTGATGCTTTGGCGCAACGGCTATTTGTCCTGCTGGAGGGGCGCATGAAGATGGTGCGCCCCAACGGAGCCGGCGAAGAGGTGTTGCAGCAGCGGATCGGCAAGGGGGATATTTTTTGCCCCGTCGCTATGCTCGCGCCGTGCCCTTGCAGTAGTTACGCCCAATGTCTTGGGGCATGTCAATATGTGAGCTGGCCCCAGCGCCTGTTTCGGCGCCTGTTGGCAGCCGATGGACAGTTACAGGCGAACCTGCTGAGTTATTTGGCCACCCAGGTGGAAGTGGAGCGCACCAGGCGTTGCCTGACTCAAGGTGGCAACGTGCACGCCAGGGTTGCCACCTATCTGCTATCCAGATGTAACAGCGCTGCCACAACCGCCCAGGGTGTTCAGGTTGATTTACGCCCACTGGTTCTGACCGCCCAGGAGCTTGGCATTGCGCGTGAAACCCTTTCGCGCACCCTGGCCCTGTTTGAACGCGAACGGATTCTGCACTCCAAGCGTGGAGTGGTGGAACTGCATGCCTTCAAAGTGCTGCGCGCAATTGCAGACGGAGAGGGCAGCTGCTGTTCATCTGCGGATGCGCCCTTGCAGCAAGATACCTTAAAGATCAGTGGGGTAAGGTAGTTTTCTCCCCCCCTTATTTTACCCAGCGCACAGCAGGATGATAATCCTCCTTGACAACCTGAACGTTCAGGCATAAAAAAACCATGCCCCTGCATGTGGTTGCAGTCTTTCCCTTTTTTTACTCGGCAGGTGTCACGACCTGAGGTGCCTTCAGGATTTCCATGCTAACGTGGTGACCAATTGAGCAATTCTGTGCGCAACCAGCCTCATGAAATGTGCAGAACCCTGTACGACAGAGTGTTTGCGTATATGACCACGCAGCTCTCTACCCTGTTGCTGATTGTTGTGCTCGGGCTG
>Ga0265295_1000648_pt1 | contig 67710 bp, 55 predicted proteins | sample Munlansysbiofilm_FD_192503 | JGI IMG/M metagenome (GOLD analysis project Ga0265295, IMG submission 192503) | Leachate microbial communities from a municipal landfill in Southern Ontario, Canada - Methane capture system biofilm | ecosystem: Engineered > Solid waste > Landfill > Unclassified ...
GACCTTAAGGAGAACAAGGAGTATACCCGCGAGTTTGACGCAGTATTCATCTTTGTAGGGATGTTGCCCCAGACTGCACTGCTGGACAAGACACTGCTTGACCATGATGGGTATGCACAGACCAATGAAAGGATGGAGACCAGGCTTGCCGGCCTCTATGCAGTTGGCGATGTGCGCGACACCGTTTTCAGGCAGCTGGTGACCGCCGCCAGTGATGGAGCTGTCGCCGCACACTGTTCAAGTGAGTATATTGATGAACTGGAAGGGATGGAATACGTCTAAACCGTACTCCCAGCTCATATATCAGTACTTTATCCTTGACGAGAACTGGTCCTTAGTGGTCTAATTAGGGCCATGAAGATACTCATGGTCTCAAGTGAATCAGTTCCCTTTTCAAAATCGGGCGGGCTGGCGGATGTGGTAGGCGCTCTCTCTTCTGCGCTGCATGACTTAGAATCTGAGGTGCACGTGCTCTTGCCTTGCTACGGCAGTGTGGACACCTCGGATTTTGTTGACAGCAAGCTCTCACTGGACATTGACCTTCTTGGCAAGCAAGAAACGGTGACGTTCATGGAGAGGGTCTTGGACGGTGTCACCTACCATTTCCTGTGCCACCCCATGTTCAGTGCAAGGATGGGCATCTATGGCAATACCTCCTTCACCCCCTATCCGGACAACCTTGAGAGGTACTCCTTGCTCAACAAGGCTACGCTTCCCCTGTGCAAGGCTCTGGATTGGAAGCCGGATGTCATCCATAGTCATGACTGGACCTGTGGCTTTGTGCCCTATCTGCTCAAGCAGGACACCTCCGGCTTCTTCACCGGGACCAGGGGCGTGATAACCATCCATAATTTGGCTTTCCAAGGGGAGTACTCCCGCCTGCAGCTGCTTGGCACGGGTATTGAGCCACATGAGAAGATGTTCCACGGTCCCTCGCCCACAAAAAGAACCAACATGCTCAAGACCGGCCTCGAGTTTGCCGATGCCATCACCACCGTCAGCCCTACCTATTCCCAGGAAATCCAAAGCTGTGAGTATGGGTGCAATCTTGAGCAGCTGCTCACAAGACGCAGCGATGTGCTTACAGGCATCATCAACGGCATCGACTACCAGGAGTGGAACCCGGCAACCGACGCTTTCATCGAGGACCATTTCTCAGTGGATGACCCTTCGGGCAAGAGCGCTACCAAGGCAGCCATCCAAAAGGAGTTTGGCCTGCAGGTCGATGCAAGCATCCCGCTCTTCTCCATGATAAGTCGCATCGCAGACCAGAAGGGATTTGTGGAGCTTCTGCAAGGCTCTCCCTGTGCCCTGGAGAAGATGGTGCGTGACCTTCCCATGCAGATGATCATCATCGGAACAGGTGAAAAATCCCTAGAAGACAAGCTTATCGAATTGGGAAGAAAGTATGACAACCTTTCGGTAAACATTCTCTTCAGCAACCGTGCAGCCCATAGGGTTGAAGCGGGTTCTGACTTCTTCCTGATGCCCAGCAAGTATGAGCCCTGTGGGCTTAACCAGCTGTATTCATTGCGCTACGGGACCATTCCTGTGGCAAGAAGGACCGGGGGCCTTGCAGACAGTATCATCGATTTGGATGAGCACCCAAAGACAGGAACAGGAATTCTCTTTAGTTCCATGACCTCTGATGCTATACTGGAAGCGGCCAACAGGGCGCTGCAGTGGTGGGCAAAGGGAGTTCAGGTTATCGCAGAAATCCGAAAGAGATGTATGCAATGGGACAGCACGTGGATCAGATCGGCTCGTTCGTACCTTACTATCTATGAGAACAAAACAGAACATGAAGGGGAAAAGTAAATGAAAAAGAAAAAACAAAAGGCTATTGCTATCGTATTGGGTGGGGGAAAAGGGACGAGACTCTATCCGTTGACTATGGATCGTGCAAAGCCAGCGGTCCCCTTTGCAGGGAAGTATCGTCTGGTGGACATTCCCATATCCAACTGCATCAACAGCGGAATCCGTCAGATCTACATCCTGACTCAGTTCAATTCAGCATCACTGCACAACCACATCTCCAACACCTACATTTTTGATACCTTCAGCAGTGGCTTTGTTGAGATCCTCGCAGCTGAGCAGACCAATGAGACCAACACCTGGTACCAGGGGACTGCCGATGCCGTGCGCAAGAACCTGAAGCACTTCCATGACCAGAATGCCGACTACTACATCATCCTCAGCGGTGACCAGCTCTATCGGATGAACATCCAGGATATGCTGGACCGCCACATAAAAAGCGGAGCTGAACTTACCATCGCCTCCAAGCCCATCAGCCGCGAACAGGCCACAGGGCTGGGTATCCTCGGCTGTGACGAAGACGGAATCATCAACAAGTTCTACGAGAAACCAGCCAATGACCTGGACATCTCCGAATACAAGGTGTCCGAGTCCTTCATGCTCTCCTCCCTGAACAGGAAGGTCGACTCTTCCAATGAATACCTTGCAAGCATGGGCATCTATGTCTTCAATGCAAAGACCATGGAAGAGGTCCTCAACAACGACAAGACCGACTTCGGCAAGGAGATTATCCCTGGGGTCATCGACCACAAAAGGGTGGCAACCTTCCTTTTTGATGGGTTCTGGGAGGATATCGGAACGGTCAAGGCGTTCTATGAGACAAACCTTGATCTTGCCTCCATCAACCCACAGTTCAACTTCTACGATGAGGAGATGCCGATCTACACCCACCGTCGCCACCTGCCGGCGACCAAGGTCAACTTCTGTAACATCAGCTCCTCGCTGACCTCTGAGGGCTCGATAATCACCAACGCGTATATCGTCAACTCAATCATCGGTGTACGCACCCTGATCGAAAGTGGTGCCTCCCTGGACGGTGTCTACTGCATGGGTGCCTCCTTCTACGAGACAGAGGAGGAGAAGCAGGAAAACTCTCGCAATGGGATTCCCAACATAGGCATTGGAAAGGGTACCATCATCCGAAAGGCGATCATCGACCAGAATGCCCGCATTGGTGATGGGTGTCGCATCGGCATTGATGACATCCCCCGCCAGGAAGGTGACTTTGCCATGTACTCGATCCATGATGGGATCATCGTCATCAACAAGAATGCCATCATAAAGAATGGGTCGGTGCTCTAAGAGCATATGACTAAAGAAAAAAAGCGAAAGACCAAGAAATAAAACAATTGGATTGATAGGGAGAAAGGATTTGCAGCGATGCAAATCCTTTTTCTTTTACTCTTTTGCCATCCTCACCAATGCTCCTGATCACCGCATGGGGATGCACTCCAAGACAGAAAAGGCCGACGATGATCAATCGTCGACCAGAAGGAGAAAACCCAAAAATAGTACTACCGCAGCTTCCAGGCAATATCTGAGAGGAACAGCTGCTGCTTCAAAGAGTGTACAGTTGTATCCTTGTTGATATGCACATACTCAATGCCCATGATCTCACACCAGTCCTCAAGCATCTGTGCATCAGCGTCGTAGCTGAGAGTCGCATGGTGTGCCCCTCCTGCGAGGATCCAGAGATGAGAGCCCGTCTTAAGGTTGGGTTCAGGCCTCCACATCACGCGAGCCACAGGGAGGTTGGGCATCTTGTAGATGGGGATGACAACCTCGATATCCTGGACAATGAGGCGAACCCTGCCGCCCATGTCAATGAGGGAAGCAAGGACAGCAACGCCCGGATGGCCTTCAAAGACCAGCCTGGCCGGGGGTTCCTTCCCTCCGATACCCAGCTCATGTACCTCGATGGTGGCTTTTTCCTTGGAGATGGAGGGACAGATCTCAAGCATATGGGCACCTAGGGAGAGCTCGTTTCCCTTTTCCAGGTCATAGGTGTAATCTTCCATGAAGGTGGTTCCTCCCCCCATGCCCTCGGTCATCCTCTTGATGAGAGCTGTCATGGCGGAGACCTTCCAGTCCCCTTCACCGCCGTAGCCATAGCCTTGGCGCATCAGGTCCTGGGAAGCAAGGCCTGGGAGCTGACGCATCGCCTGCAGGTCCTCAAAGGTGTTGGAAAAGGCATGGGCCCCCTCCCTTTCGAGGAAACGCTTCATGGCTATCTCTTCACGCCCCTGATAGCGCACACTCTCCAAGTTGTCTGTGCCAAACTCATACAGTTCATGGTAGATGAGCATCTGCTGATCAACTTCCTCTTCGGTCACACTATCCAACTCCTCGATGAGGTCCCCTACCCCCCAGGTGTTGACCTGCCACCCCAGTTGCATCTGAACTCCTACCTTGTCCCCTTCCGTGACGGCGACATTGCGCATGTTATCGCCAAAACGGACAAGCTTGAGCTTTCTGCTCGCCATAGCACCAATGGCAGACCGCATCCATTTGCCGATTCCCTGCTGTACATCCTCATCCTCCCAATATCCGACGACGATCTTGCGTTTCAGGTGCATGCGGGCTGCTATGAAGCCGTGTTCACGGTCCCCATGGGCTGACTGGTTCAGATTCATGAAGTCCATATCGATGTCCTGGTCGGGGATGTTGCGGTTGAACTGCGTATGGAGGTGGCAGTAGGGCTTCTGTAATAAGGAGAGCCCATTGATCCACATCTTTGAGGGGGAGAAGGTATGCATCCAGACGATGATGCCGGCACAAGTGTCATCATAGTTGGCCTCCTTGATCCATCTCTCAATCTCTTCGGGAGTTTTCAGGGTGGCCTTGTAGATCACCTTGCAGGGGATATCGGCAGAGTCATCGAGACCTGAAGCCATTATCTGGGACTGCTTGGCCACCTTGTCCAATGTTTCAGGTCCATAGAGAAATTGCGAACCGACAAGAAACCAAAACTCATATGTTTGTAGGGATTTTCTATGCATCAATGTATCCTTATCCTATTTTTAAACGCTTGTAAATTTTTACGTTACAATATATCTACAATGCGTTAACGATAACGCATCTTTGAAAACAAAACCATCCAAAAGATGTTTGACTAACTCTACCATCGGTAAAATGAGCCGTCAAGCTTTTTTATGAGGGTATGTACAAAGAATTCTTCCGGCCATCCTCCCTTTGGGGAGTATGGATGTCGGTTGTGGATATGTCCAGACTGAAATCATGTGTCCTATCTTTTTTGAGTACAGATACATATGCTTACAGCAACTATCATGTTGCAGGAATAATCATTGATCCTCCAATGGTTTTTGTGCAATGCATGCATTGAAGGAATCCGCGATCAGGTGCGGATAGTGCTTGTGACGGTTGAACAGGCTTCTTATGAGCCCGCCCACCCCTACCACATCGAGGGAAAACCCCGTAATGGAGACACCTGTTGACCAGTTGGGAGGAACTTGACATATTCGAGGTCCAAGTCATGTAGCACGTCCTATCAAAAGGCCTGCTCATGCACCACGCAGTATCAACATTATAGCTTACGCCCCGATAGGTATGGCAGAGGAGGGTATGGTCATGAAACTTGGATACTTCTGGATGGAAAAGTATGTACGGGTCGGTACTGCATCCTATGATTGGGACCTAAGCAATTATGATGTTCCCATGCGGGATTTGTCAGGGGAATAGATCGGGCTTTATTTCCTTCACCCCTAATTATCACAGGAGGCAAAGCATCATCACGGAACAGGGTTTCAAACGTAAGGTTGATTTGCTCTTCCACTCTGGCTGCTGTCTCATACAGCATCACTTTGAAGGTAAGATGCGGCCCTAGAACTCCCCCCGAATCAATCAAGTGGATGGCTCTTTTTGCAGCAATTGGTGGGCATCTTGACCTGTACAACAATCCTCCGAACAAATTTTCTGTCGGCTTCATCGGGTCCCCTCAGAAGCGAGAACCACGTATCCCCAGCTACTTCCAGAAGGTAGGTTGTTGGTAAGATCGAACCAATTCCTGGTTCAGCTCAGACATCTAGATTTCCTTGTTTCCCTACATGGTCAAGGAAAGTTCTTTGATCCTGAAACCGAACGTGTAATCAAATAAGTTTCCTATAACAAATCACCGGCTCAGAAATGAGCTGGGTTTTTATGACCCCTGCGAATCTCATAATTCACAGGGGTCATACAGATTCAACTCTTCTATAGATTTACGCTATCTTCGATGATCTCGATTTTGAATACAGGTCGAATGCAACGGCTGAAAGAAGGACAAACCCTTTGATTGCCTGTTGCCAGTCCGTGCTGATACCGATGATGGACATACCGTTGTTCAGCACTCCGATAAACAGCCCGCCTACAACAGCCCCTATTATCGTTCCGATACCACCAGAGACAGCCGAACCACCTACATAACAAGCGGCAATGGCGTCCATTTCGAAGTTCTGCCCGGCCTTGGGAGTGGCTGAGTTCAGACGCGCAGTAAACACCATCGCTGCCACCGCAGCCAGAACCGCCATATTGGTATAGATCCAGAACATTACCCATTTGACCTTTACACCAGATAGTTCTGCAGCTTTTCTATTACCTCCAAGAGCGTATATATGACGGCCTTGAACAGTCTTGGATGCAACGAACTGATAGGCAATTACCAAGACGCCCAACAGGATTAGTATATTGGGAAAACCCTTGTATATTGCAAAAACTACGGTGAAAGCAATAAGAATAGTGGCTATAAATATCACCTTTGCAAGCCATATCCCTGCAGGAAGGAGGTCAAAGTCATATTGTTTCTGTTTCTTCCGTTTTTGTACTTCACTGAAAATGATCAACACAACAATCAGGAAACCAATAAACAACGTAAAGAGATGTAAATGTATGGTTCCTATCGTCAAGCCCCCAAATGGGTCAGGAATATACCCGGATGACATCAACTGGAATTCCCGAGGGAACGGAGCCTTTGTCTGTCCTTTCATGATCACCTGCCCCAGGCCACGGAAAACCAACATACCAGCCAAGGTTGCTATGAACGGTGGCACATTCACAAATGCAATCCAGAACCCTTGCCACATACCGACCAATGCACCAACTAGAAGCGCAATTAGCATCGCTACGTACGGATTCCACTGCAGGTCGACCATCATGACACCACACAATGCACCGATGAAACAGACAATGGAACCCACGGAAAGATCGACGTTTCCTGTCAGGGTACACAGCAACATGCCGACGGCAAGAATCAGAACATAGCTGTTCTGAAGCACCAAGTTCGTCAGATTTACCGGTCTGAAAAAGATACCGTCCGTCAAAAGTCCAAATGCGACCATCGCCACCACCAAGGCGATGACCATCATGTATTGCCTTACATTCTTTTTCAAAATCGCAATCAAGCCACTCATCCAACACTCCTTATCGTATGCACACAATCAAAAACTCACCAAATTCTACGTTACCACATCGCCAAGCAAACAGCGTTATCTTAGTTGTTCAGGATATTACGCATGATCTCTTCCTGAGTCGCAATGTTACTAGGCAGCTCAGCGGTGATCTTGCCCTCGCTCATCACATAAATCCTGTCACTCATTCCGATAATCTCCGACATTTCACTGGAAATCAGCAAGCACGCCATCCCTTGTGCAGCAAGCGAATTGATGATCGTATAAATCTCATGCTTTGCCCCGACATCTATGCCACGCGTAGGTTCATCAAGGAGCAGGACCCTTGGATCAGTGAACAACCACTTTGAAAGTACGACCTTCTGCTGATTGCCTCCCGAAAGGTTTCCTGCCATCTGGAGGATTGTCGGGGTTTTCGTATTAAGACGTTTGCAAAAATCTTCCGCAACGATATTTTCATCATGTTCGTTGATCACCGATACCTTGGCAATTTTCTTTAACTTTGCGATTGTCGTATTCTCCTTGACGTTCTGAATCATCACTAGTCCAAGTTCCTTGCGGTCCTCTGGTACATAGGCAACACCTTGGGCAATTGCCTTGGGTATCGAACTGATATCGACTTCCAAGCCCTCGATCAACGTTTTTCCAGTGATATCCTCACCGTAAGCACGGCCGAACACGCTCATGGCAAGTTCGGTACGTCCGGCTCCAACCAGGCCAGCCAAGCCGACGACCTCTCCGGCGCGAACATTGATATTCACCCCATCGAGTTTCTTTTGCTCCGGATTATCAGGATTCTGAACCGACCATTCCTTGATCTCGAACAAGATATCCCCGATGGGATTGTTTCGCTTGGGAAACATCTCAGTGATTTCCCGTCCTACCATCCCTTTGATTATTCTTTCTTCACTGATTGAAACAGTCCCTTGCTTGGATCGAACGACATCCAGCGTCTCGATCGTTTTGCCGTCCCTCAGAATTGTAATGGAATCGGCGACGGCAGCGACCTCGTTGAGCTTATGGGAAATCAACACGGAAGCGATGTTACTTTTGTCACGGAGTTCCTTGAGGATTTCAAGCAGATGCGTGCTGTCCTTTTCATTGAGTGCGGAAGTGGGCTCGTCAAGAATCAGCAATTTGGCATGCTTCGCCAAGGCCTTGGCGATTTCAACCATTTGCTGCTTTCCCACCCCCAGCCTGTTTACAGGAAGATTAGGGTTCTCATGAAGTCCGACACGTTCCATGTATTTCATTGCATCTTCACGGGTCTTGTCCCAGTTGATGATATTGAATTTTGCCCGCTCATCACCGATGAACATATTTTCTGCTATGGAAAGGTAGGGACTCAACGCCAACTCCTGATGAATGATGACGATTCCAGCCTGTTCACTCTGCCTTATACTGGAGAAGGTGCAACGCTTACCCTCGAAGAATATGTCCCCGTCGTAGGAGCCATGGGGATATACACCTGACAGTACTTTCATCAGCGTCGATTTTCCCGCGCCGTTTTCTCCAACCAAGGCATGTATTTTACGTTCTTTGACATCCAGACTGACGTCATCAAGCGCTTTTACGCCTGGAAAGGTCTTGGTGATATGCTTCATCGACAGCAGAATAGAATTGTTTGGCATATAAGTCCCCCGATATACAGACCGGAACCCGATTCCAATTCAGCCTTAGGCAGATGGCACCGGGTTCGCGATTAGGCGATCCAGTTCCGGCTCCTATGAAGAAGCCGGATACATACTCTTACAGGCCAACTTCAGCTGCGGTATGGTAGCCAGTATCGACTACTTCAGCCTTCAGGTTATCCTTTGTAACGATGACGGACTTCAGCAGAACGGAGGGAACGATGTACGGTTTGCCGTTCTTGATGGAGTCGTTGTTGTAACTGGTGGTATCGAGACCTGTGGGAACTTGTCCACGCATGATTGTGTCAACGAGCACGACGGTGGCCTGGCCAAGTACGCGGGTATCCTTGAGGACTGTCGCATACTGATCACCAGCAAGAATCGACTTGCAGGAAGCAACAATGCAGTCCTGTCCGCCGACTACCGGCAGAGGCTTGCTAGCTGTGCCGTATCCAACTGCCTTACAAGCTTCAAGCGTTGAAAGACTGATTGGATCGTAGGGAGAGAGAATTCCATCGAGCGTCTGGTTGGTATAATGGGCGGAAAGGAGGTTCTCCATTCTGTACATTGCCAATTCATTGCTCCAGCGCAGCGTTCCAACTCTATCCATGCCCTTCTGGCCTGAACCAATCTTGAGCGTACCGTTGTCAAAATAGGGCTTAAGCCTATCCATGGCACCGTCATAGAACTTATATGCGTTGTTGTCGTCGGGAGATCCACCGAACAGCTCGATTAATAGCGGCTTTTTCTTTGGATTGTTCAGGTTCATTCCCTTTATAAGGATATCACCCATCTGCTGACCGACTGCATAGTTGTCGAATGATAGGTAGTAGTCAACATTCGGCGACTTCATGATCAGGCGGTCGTACGCTATTACAGGAATTTTTTCCTCTGCAGCCTTCGCAAGCACATCACTCAAAGCCGATCCATCGATCGAAGCGATGACGAGCACTTTGGCTCCCTTGGTGATCAAATCTTCAATCTGACGTACCTGGGTGGGGATATCATCATCCGAGAACTGCAGGTCAACCCTGTACCCAAGTTTTTCCAAACCGGATTTTACTGCAGCCCCGTCCTTGTTCCAGCGCTCTTCAGACCTGGTGGGCATGACGACACCGATCATCCCCTTGGAGGACGAACTCTCCCCAGCACCTGCTGCAAATACCATGGTCACCGAGTATAACAGGACCATTCCCACTACTAGTAACTTTTTCATAAACAGCCTCCTTAAGCTTCGTGCGTTAACGATAACGCATTTTTGAAAACATAACCATCTAAAAGATGTTCGATTAACTCTACCATCGGTAAAATGAGCCGTCAAGCTTTATTATGAGGGTATTTCTCATGCATATTTTTATGTTCCTTATACTAAACTTGATATTGGTAAACACAAAAAGGAATTACTACAACAATATATTTTTTACATATTGATATTTTATAGTACATGCAACATACTAATAATGCGTTATCGAACCTCATATATTAATCAGGATTTATACCATATGACCATCTCTGAAATTGCCAAACTAGCAAATGTATCCATCGGGACAGTAGATAGGGTCCTGCACAAGCGGGGCCGTGTCGCACCAGATACCATCAAGAAAGTAATGGCAATCGTTGATGATTATGGCTATCAGCCTAACACCTTTGCAAGAAATCTCAAGCTCAATAAGGAATATAGAATAGGTGTCCTGCTACCACTGCTCCACTCAGAATACGGATATTGGAACCTCATCTATGAGGGAGTCTTGAAAGCTGCAAAGGAACTCTCCCCCCTTGCTGTCTCCATCTCAGTAGCAGAGTTCGACCGATTGAAGCCTGACTCCCTTCTGGAGCAGGGGCAGCAGCTTATGCAGGAAAGTCCTGATGCCATCCTTATGGCACCGGTGCTTCCCGATGCATCCAGAGCCTTCCTTGCAAAACACCCCCAACTCGACTACGCCTTCATTGACTCACCACTACCCGATCTGAATCCAGTCTCTTCAGTTGTCCAAGATCCCTTCAGAGGAGGATATATGGCAGGGCGTATGATGCACCTGCTCAGTCCCCAAGAAGGTACGTACCTTACCATCCAGACGCACAAGACAGCTTTCAACTCCCTTGAGCGTGCAAGGGGTTTCAAAAGCTATTTTGCAGACAAGCCAGCCTATAAAACGCTTGAACTTGAGATGAAAATAGGCAATGGAGGGGAGACCTTCATTGAACAAGCTTATAGGGAACATGCCGATATACGGGGAATCTTTGTCGTCAATGATGCAGTACATAGGATCGCAACCTTTGTATCTCTACTTGGCAGAAAGAGTCAGACCATCCTCATCGGCTATGACCTCATAGACCAGAACCGCAAGGCGATGCTGGAAGGCAAAGTGGACTGTCTCATTTCACAAAGACCAAATTTCCAAGGATACACAGCTGTCTACCAGCTCTATCGCAAGGGAATGCTGGACCAGAGCCCTGATAGGAACATATGCGTACCGATAGATATCGTGTTGCCTGAAAATCTTACCGACGAAGAGTCCTTCTGCATATTGCCCAATACCTACAAGTAGATGCCTGCAAGCATACTGAGGTAATCATTTTTTCCCCAATCAGAAGAAGCGCACCATCGCCTGAAATCAAACAGCCAACACGGTAAGTTATGATTGCTAGCTCGTATACCCTCCGTTATACTTGTCATGAAGCATCTATAAGGTACACATCTTCTTATATCTTATATGCATATATTATTTATACATAATACCTTGGAGGACATATGGAATATCTGTTGGGAATCGACAACGGGGGAACTGTGACAAAGGCCGCCCTCTATGACAGCAGTGGCAGGGAGATTGCCATCAGTCGCATTGATACCAAGGTCATCTCTGAAAAGGCCGGCTTCACCGAGATCAACATGGATGACATGAAGGGTTCCATCTTCCGCGTCATCAGGGATTTACTCTATTCCAGCAAGGTCAGAGGCGATGAGATCGCAGGCATAGCCTGCTGCGGCCATGGCAAGGGGCTCTATCTTGTCGATGAAGCGGGAAAGCCGGTGTGCAATGGGATTCTCTCCACTGACAACCGTGCCCTCGAGTATGTCGCCCTATTCGAAAAAACCCTGGACATGGATGCAATCTACGCAAAGACCTACCAGGCGGTGGTCCCGTCCCAACCTGTCTGTCTTCTCGCCTGGATGAAGGACAACAAGCCAGAACTGATTGCCAAGATCAAATGGATCTTCGCATGCAAGGACTACATCCGCTTCCTGCTCACCGGCATCCCCTATGCAGAAATCTCCGATTACTCTGGTTCCAACCTGGTGAACCTGAACACCAAATCCTTTGACAAGGAGTTGCTTGCAGAATTTGGGCTGGAGGAGTTCTACCCCTGCCTGCCTCCCCTCAAGAGTGCCACGGACTTTTGTGGAGGGATAACAAAAGAGGTTGCCAAGCTGACCAATCTGAAGGCAGGCACCCCTGTATTTGGTGGGATGTTCGACATCAACGCCTGCAGCATAGCCTCCGGGGTCGTCGACCCCACCTCCATCAGCATGATAGCAGGAACATGGAGCATCAACACCTACTTGAGCAAAGAGCCCGTCAAGGGCCGCCAGGTGATGATGAACTCCATCTTCTGTGATGGCGAGCACTACCTCGCAGAGGAGAGCAGCGCCACCTCTGCAGGGAACCTGGCATGGTACATCAAGACACTGTTGCCTGAACTGAAAACCCAGTCCAAGCAATCAATATATGCCATCACAGACGAGTGGGTAACTGAGCTTAAGGACGAAGAGGACTACCCCTACTACTTCCCTTTCATCATGGCCAGCAACGTGCATCCGAAAGCAAAGGCCTCCCTCATGGGAATGACCTACTACCATACCAGAAAACACCTCACCAAAAGCATCTATGAAGGGGTGGCATTCTCGCACCTCCACCACTACAAGAACCTGATGGCCTCATCCTCCGGAGAGTTTGATTCCATCAGACTCTCCGGAGGTGTGGCCAACTCCGACATCTGGCTATCGATGTTTGCCGATGTCCTGGGGGAGGAGATCACCGTAGTCGAGACCAAGGAGGCGGGGGCTTTGGGGTGCGCAATCACCGTAGCTGTGGCCATAGGCAGGTACAGCAGCTATCAAGAGGCATGTTCTGCCATGGTGAAGATACAGAAGGTAGTCAAGCCAGATATGGAGCGGCATCAGGTGTATGCAAAGCGGTTTGCCCAGTACTCCAAGATGCTTGATGCCCTGGAGAGTGTCTGGGAGTAAAGGGGGAAAGATATGAACAGAAGGAGTTCAGAACCCTACTCCTCCTTCTTCTCCTTTTCACGCTGGGCAAGCTCATCGGCAAGGGTCTTGACCTCATCTTCAAGCCCTTCCTTCTTGGAAGGATCATCTCCCTTTTTCAACGCCGCCAGCTCCTTCTTCTTCTTCTCATGGCTCTGGCGAAGATCCTCCAGCGATTGTGCCTCATCGGCCTTGTCGAAGACCTTCTCCTCAATGACATCTTCGTCCTTTGCCTTGGTTTTGGTTTTTGTGGATGCTTTGGGAACATACTGGTCAGCCTTGGCAAACTCCCTTCTGTCCATAAGGGTGGGAGAAGCTATCTCCATGCCCTTCGCGTGGAGAGTTTGCAGGACAGCCTTGTGCAGCTCGCTGGTCTTGCTGAGGCGCTCGGTGGGCTCCTCCAGCAGACCGTACAACCGATATCTGATCGCATGGTCAAGGAACTCCTCAATAAAGACAAAGGGGTCGGTAAGCTTGCACGAAAGGGCAGCTTCCTTCAGGGCCTCCTCAGCCTCTGCATGCTCCAGGGAGTATCCCAGGGAAACGGCAAGGCTGATGAAGGTCCCATCACGCCTGGTGACCTTGACCGCTTTCTGGACCAGCAGGAGGTTGGGCAGGCTCACCACATCACGGTTGACCTGCTGGATCTCCGTATGGAAGATTCCGAAGTCCGTCACGCGCCCGATCAGGGAATCGACCTCGATGAAGTCCCCACCCCGGAACTCATGCATCATCCTGAGCATGATGCCCGCCATGGCATTCCCAACCAGGGTTGTGGAGGAGAGCGCTATGATCGCACTGAACAACACTCCCAGGACGCTTAGTATCTGGTTCTTAACCTCGTGGTCGAGCGGAAGGAAGCCTATGCCCAAAAAGAGGCCAAGCAGGGCAATGCCTGCAGTTAGCAGCTGTCTCTGGTAGGGCCATTTCTTTGTGCTTTCCAGTGTATTCTTGAAAAAGAGCCGAACAAAAAAGATAAGAAGTGCAGTTCCGATGACAACGATGAACGTGGTAAGATACGAAAGCATGCCTTCCATAGGAGCCTCCAGGGCGGATTGGGTAGGTAATGATACTACACCGGAGAGGAAAAAGACATCGTTTTGGAGATGCACAGTGAGTCTTGTGCACTCTAGTCTTCATCCAATGCAAGTTCAGGATTTTCCTCAATCGCCACCTGAGACCGCTCTCTTGCTACGTAGGATGCTCCATACACAAGCAGGGCCGCTAACAGAGCAGAAGCTGAAAGAAACAGGAAGCCACTGCCCAAAGGGGTATACTTTACGATGGCTCCCATAAGGATAGGGAACAAAGCCCCTCCTATACCGCAGCCGGAACTTATCATGCCGATCACACTCGCACTCTTATGTGGATACATACCAGCAGCCATACTCATGATATACGACCATATGGGCCCATAGCTAAACCCAATGGCAGCGCATAGGAAGAGGAACAGGTAGGCGCTCTTACTCACATACAGGCCGACAAAGACCAGGGCAATGACGACAAACCTATGCAACAGCTGCTTGTAGAGGTCCTGTGAAGAGAGGCTGCTCAGTATCCTGGATAGGGCCATCGATGCCCAGTACAGCGACAGGGCATAGGACCCCAACGATGAAGCATACGACTCATAGAAAACTGATTCCGTGAAGTACCCAAACCCATTCTCAAGGCCCACATATATGATCATGGTGCAGAACAGCATGATGAAAAGTCTTGACTTGAACAGCGAGGTATCGACCAGTTGCGAAGAAGGGGGAGAGATAACCACCCTGAAACCAGACTCAAGGATGAGCAGAACTAAGGATATGAGGCAGATGCCAGCACTCACAAAAAACACCCATCTCCACTGGGGCAGCAGCCTGATGGCGAACAGTGGCGCAATGACCGCACCAATACAAAAGAATGCCTGGCTAAGATTAATATACCGATCGGCATCCCTGCCATATTGATCGCTCAGCAGCGCAGTGCAGACGCTTTCAGCAACCCCAAATCCCGCACCTATCAGAAAAAAGCTTGCAAGGGTCAGAGGCAACCAAGGAGAACTGCCTACCAAACAGGTCCCCAGACAAAACAGGCACATGAAAATCACGAGAATTCGTTTTTTACCAACCCTGTCGGCTATCCTGCCGAACAGAGCAGGCATAACAATGATGCTTACATATTGCGAAGCGACCAGCACTCCCATCGCTATCTTCCCCAGGGAAAAATATGAGGACATCTCCCGGACTACCGCCTGGAAGCCACCCATCTCAAAACCAATGGAGAGCATCAGCATGCAAGACATGATTATTTTCATATCGACTACCTTCTTTTTCACCATGCCCACATCCTCACCAGAAAACTGTTTTCAATCTCTAAACTATTCGCCAATTCGGTCTTACTGCGCACATCAAGACACAAGATTGCCTCTGCCACCAGGTCTTGGTGTAAGAGGCATTTCCTGCTTTACTGTAAGAATTAGCGAATCTCACACCTATCAAGCCCATATATGTGTGAAGCACTACCAAATGATTCTCTTGAACCAGATGGTCTTCTTGCACTAGTCATGCTTTGAGTTCGAATCAATCAAGACAACCACCACAAGGATAATGCCCTTGACGACCCACTGCCAGTAACTGTTGATGCTCATCAGGATCATGATATTGGATATCACCTGAAGGAATAGCGCACCGATTACCACCCCGAATATCTTCCCCCTGCCACCGGTGAGGGATGTTCCCCCAAGGACTACAATGGTCATGACGTCAAAGAGCAAGTTCTCTCCGATTCCTACGTTTCCACTCAAGGTCTTGGAGGTCAGGCCCAATGCTCCCACACAGGAGAGGACAGCACTGAAGACGAAGGCAAGGACGCCAATGAACTTAACATTGATTCCTGAGAGCTTACTTGCCTCTACGTTGCCACCCACTGCGTAAAAACTTCGTCCAAGCTCGGTATGTTGGGTAAAGATATGCAGCGCGGTTGCTACGATGAGCATGAGGATGACAGGGAAAGGGATGAATCCGATATACCCGGCACCAAGAAAGTTGAAACTATCAGGAAGGCCGGAAATGGGAAGACCCTTTGAGTAGATGAAGTAAATGCCCTTGATGATGTTCATGACCGTCAGCGTGGCAATGAACGAAGGCATATGCCCATAGATTGTCAAAAGGCCATTTATTATACCTACGGCAATTGCTAGCGCAAATACAATGACAATAGCCCAAAATATGGGAACTCCCGCATTGACAACCAGACCAGCAAAGAAAATGGAGGTCATCCCTATGATGGAAGTGATCGACATATCCATATTGGCAATGAGGATTACAAAGAACTCACCCAAGGCGATGATAGAGATAAACGATGCCTGGCGCAGGATATTCATGATATTATCGGTGGTCCTGAACTTTGCAGAACTTACACTACAGATGGCAAACAGGAAGATGAAGAGGAATAGGATCATCCACTCATTGAAGAAGGATTTGAAGCCTCCCTTGAACTTGTTACTCTTAGCTTCGAACGCTTTTACGTCAATCATTTCTCTTTTACTCCTAATAATTCATGGATTATCACTTCTTGTCTGATATCATCGCCTTCAACGACATCCATCACATTCCCCTCGTACATGACATATACCCTATTGGACAAACCAATAATTTCCTCAAGTTCGGGAGAGACCAAAACCACCGCTTTCCCTGCCTTCGCCAGCTCATTGATCAGGGAGTAAATTTCAAACTTTGCGCCAATGTCGATTCCCCTTGTCGGTTCATCCAATAAGAAGACATCACAATTTCGCAACATCCATTTGGCAATGACAATTTTCTGCTGGTTTCCACCCGAAAGCTTATTCACTTGCTGCCACAGTGAATAATATTTCAAGTTCAGTTTCTCGTTTATTTCAAATGCCGCTTCCGCTTCCTTTCGATGGTCTTGGAATATCTTCCACTTCTTGAACCGTCCCATCGAAGGCAGGGTCGTATTGTCCTTTATGTTAAAAAGCATGTTGAGGCCAAGCAACCGTCTTTCGTCAGGAACAACCCCTAGCCCAAGCTTTATCGCCTGTTTTGGATTTTTGATCCTGACGGGCTTTCCCTTTATCAAAATCTCTCCACTACTGATCTTTTGGTTGCCGTAGATTGCATGCAGCAATTCCGTCTTCCCTGCTCCGAGCAATCCGGAAATCCCGATGACCTCTCCTGCCTTTACTTCAAGGGAGACATCATTGAATGCATTTGGAGAGGTGAGATGCCTCACTTCAAGTATGGTTTCCCCGAAATCAGTGTTTTTCTCAGGGTAGACATTCTTCAGTTCGCGACCGATTATCATCTTGACCAGTTGCTGTTTGTTGATTTCCCTTACATATCCACTGTTGATATATTTCCCATCACACAAAACGGTGTAGCTGTCACAACATTCGAAGATCTCATCCAGACGATGCGATATATATACTATTCCAATTCCCCTGGCTTTCAAAAGTCCGATTATCCTAAAGATGTTCTTGATACCCTCTTCTTGCAGAACTGCTGTCAGTTCGTCCAAAATGAGCACCTTAGGATCGTCCAACATCGCCTTGGCCAACTGTATTATCTGCTTCTCAGCAGTCCGCAAATGCTTTACCTTGATGCTCAGATCAACTTCACACTGCAGATAAGCAAGGATTTCCTCCCCTTTTTGCTGCAGTTTCTTCCAGTCGATAACAGGACCTTTCTTTTCATAGCGCCCTATAAACATGTTCTCCAGACCGCTCAAGTCCTCCATCAGCTGGAATTCCTGGTGAACAATTGCAATGCCTAGCGCACGGGACTTCCGTACTGAGTAAGAAGGAATTGCAATCTGTTCTCCCCGTACGTACAGCTCCCCCTCGGTCATCTGGTTGTCACCAATAATACATTTCGACAAGGTCGATTTACCTGCTCCATTTTCTCCTACAAGTCCATGACATTCTCCTGCCAATAACGTAAAATCTACATTATCAAGAGCACGAACCCCGGGGAAAATCATGGTACAATTCTTTACTTCAACGAGCTTTTCTGCATCCATTTTTTCCTCCATCCCTACAGCCACAACCAACCGAGGGCTTCTATCCCAGAACATATGATATCGGTATCCGGATTTTCAGGATGCCTGATGTTGTAGATCAACCGTTTGATTTCATGATACGGAAACATGCAGCTCTTCACCCCGGTTTCGCTTACCGGGTTGATGTCAAAGAACATCTCTTTGGCAATGGCAAAATCCTTTTCATTGTAATAGAGTATTTCATCCAAAATGGCATCTTTCTTGATCGGATCAGACTCCGCCTCATACCTGAGCGAAGCAAGCACCATCTCGTAGATCACCACATTCCGTCTCTCCGCATTCAACAGCTTGGCAAAATGAGGGGCCCAGCAATGAAGCTTTTCTGTATGTTCGCAAGCGTAGAGCAGTTCATTGAGCACCCCCATGAGGCGTGGATGATTTTTCTTTGCCTTTTCGATCGCGGGGATATCGCTCTCCCTGATCTTGTTCTTCTGGAAGGGAAATGGGGTGGTGTACAGTGGCATCTGGCTCTCATGGATTGTCAGGATCTCCTTCATCACAGAGAGGACCTTTGGCCCGAGCTCCCCAAAATGCAGGTCACAGGCCCTGCGGTAAAACTCTTCTGGGTCCATCTTGGAACCCCAGCCATAGTTACCATGGGCAAACTGGTGCAGGAACAGACCATACCACTCGAACATGAATCCATTGATACCATGCACCCCCATGTCGATGCTTCCCATGTGCTGGGCAATGTCAGTTTCGATGACCTGTTCGTTGGTCTCATCCTCGTACCGTATCATGTTGGAGGCAAAGGTGCGGTAGAGCCTGCCCATTGTTGAGGTAATGGAGTTTGACTCGGTGTCCCTGCCCCATATGTGCTCCTTGCCGAATGCCTCCACCCATTTTGGAAACTCCGTCTCAGGCACATACAAGCCGGGAGCCCAGAAAAGATTGATCCCCTTGGGCATAGTCTGTACACACTCTTGCAGGAATGCAGGGTCCTTCTCCAGCGGCGGCTGCCTGAAAGCCCGGATTCCCAATACGGTGTCAGGGTTCACTTGTTTGACCTTTTCCCATATCTGGTTCAAAAGCCAGATGTTTGCCTCATGCTTTGCCTCGATCGGAGCGGATGTCTTGTCGCCCCACTGCTTTTTGCAGGCACCACACTCACAAAACCAAAACCCCTCTTCACTCTCCTCCAGCGAAAACCCATCAAATCCAAGCTCAGCTATCCGTTGCATGGAAGAGAGGATATATTCGACATTACCCTCATCACTGAGGCAGAGAGAATCAAAGTCATTGAGGAACTGGCTGGTGGGGGGGGGAACCATTCTTGCTTCAGGATGCTTGATCGAATACCCACCGTTATAGGAGTTCAGCCCTACATATGCAAAAAATGAGAATCCCATTGCATGGCCCAAATCGATCAGACGATCCAGATAGGGCTTCTCAATGTTCGGATGGGTATACCTGATCTTCAGCCAGGAGTCATTCTCCGCATTCCAAATTTCCATGGGAACATTTCTGAGGACAGTCTCAGGATACTGGGAGAATTCAAAAGGCCAGTACCCATACATCACCATATTGAACTGATTTATCTTGTTGTCCATACTGATGTGCATGTACTCAACCCACTTCTCATACCCCCACAGTTGAGAATCGAAGCCTATCCTTCCATACCCTGCATACCAGGAAAAGGTAGTGGCTACCGCCCGTACTGCAACGGAGGGCCAGTCGACTATCTCACAACAGGGAAGGACATAGGACCCGTCCTTCTCCTGCAGCAACATCTTGATGGAGGTCAGTGCATTGATATATCCAGCTTTTTGCTCATAGTGCAACTGTATCGTCTCTTCTTCAATCTCAAGGCAATAGCCTTGTGCCTTGAACAGATCCACTTGACCAGATTCTCTATCTTTCAGGGTCGGGTGCAGCGAGATGGTCAGAGCTTCACCCTCATCTTCAACAAACATTGTTTGGTAATTCCAAAAACGGGTTTTTGCAATCTCAAGCAATTCTGTATCATGGGTCTCTATTCGTAAGGTAGAAAATTCTTTAGAGAATCTGTTTGCATCAACTACTCTCTTGGGTTCTGGCAATAAGTTAATCATACTTCACCTTGTGTCATGCATGCTGAAAATATTTGGGCGGAGGGAAACCCCTCCACCCAACTCCATTCGCTATGGTCTTATAGCCAAGACCAAGTCTGCCAATCATACTGTGCAACGTTTGCAGGGGTGATGGCCTCAGGCTTGGGAAGGTCCCAGACCTTTGCAATATTCTTTTTCTGTACAAAAGCCTTATAGATTGCCTCAGTTGCCTGGTATCCAAGATCAACAGGGTTCTGCAGGACTTCACCAAGCCACATCTCATTGCCATTGGTCACGTAGCCAAGGACATCCTTGTCACCAGCAATACCGATGAACTTGATCTCTTTCCTGTTGGCGGCCTTTGCAGCATTGTAGGCACCGACAACTTCAGCATCGTTATGGCCACTTACCACATTGATGACGGACTCTCTCTGCAGGACGTTTTCCATCAGACTCTGGGCAGAGTCCCTGGAACCGGCGCCCACATCACCTTCTTCAATAACTCTTGCCTGTGGGAATGAGGCCAGGATAACATCCCTGAACCCTTCAAAACGATCAACAGAGACCTGACCGGATGTAGGTCTGCTGATGAACAGACAAACAGGATCTTTCTTGCCAAGGGTCTTCAGATACTCAACTGCGACTTCACCGGATGTCTCACCAAGAAGCCTCATGTCATGTCCGACAAAGGTCTCCCATACGATGTCTGCTTCATTCTTCGGGTTCTGGGCATAGTCACCGATTACAAAGGGGATCCCCTTTTTGACATACTGCTTCATGGTAGGAATTGCAGATGAGGCATCAGCAGGGAAAAGGATAATGGCCTTTGCTCCCCCTGTAACCAGTGCATCAATGTTGTTCAGCATGGTGGATACGTCAGAACGTGAATCCTCAAACTGGAAAACAAATTTGGCCTCCGGATTATCCTTTGCCCACTGCAAGCATCCATCCTGTACCCCAAGATACCAGGTGTAAGCTGACAGCTCCATGATGCTTACGCCGATTTTTGTCGAACCGTCGTCTTCTGCCTTGCCCTGAGCGAATACCATGGTACTTGCCAAGACCAAAACCACTAATAAGATTGCAACACTTCTTAGCCCTTTCTTCATGTCTTTCTCCTTTTCTAGAAATACTAAACCTAGTGAAATTTATTTTATATGCTCTATAACATATAATTCCTTACTCGCGATCAGATGATGACCTCTCTCAACCACTCCAAGGTACAGGCAACCATGTGCTTGCCAAGCTCCGCACTTGCCTCCACAGCATCCTGGGCAAACCATTCGGTATTTCTTGAACAGAGGGAAAGGTCAACATGTTCGGGATAGGTGCCCATCATCAGGGAGGTCTCCCATTTGCCAGCATGATCGAATCCACCACAAGCATGCTGGGCCTCCTTGCCTATCAGGGGCACAACCTTGATATAGGAAAAAGGATCGTCACCGGACCCTAGATTCGCATAGTAGTCCTTGTAGCTGTTGCTCCCCCACCACCCTCTGCCAAGGGTATCCTCCATGTACTCCATCGTCACTTTCTTTGCTGCCTTGTGGCAGGAGATGGTCATCGGCATCAAACCGGCTTGCTCTGTCTGATGATGGGGCACCAGATAGATATTCTTCACACCCCCATAGAGCAAAGACTTTAAAAGGCAGTATACGTACTGGGTGTGGGTGTCCTCATCAATATGGATGGTGCCTGTCTCCGGGCCCCCTACTGCATAGGAAGCGACCCCATACCAAATAGGAGGCATGACCACGATTTCCTTCTCTTTCTCAAGTTCACGCAAACACCCGTTGATGACCATGGTGTCTGTTCCACATGAAGCGTGATGGGCATGATACTCAATGGTTCCGATTGGAATGATAAAGGGTACCTTTCTTTTTTTTGCATCTTCAATCTGATCAAAAAACATATCTATCAACTGCATATAAAGCCTCCCTGCATATAATTACCGTCTATTCGCAATACCCTGGTGTCGTGTAGAAATTGACTGTCCTTGGCTCTGCCCTACCGTATTGGGCTACCACAGGAACATCGCTTTCCAAAAGGATGGCATACTGTTCGCCGAAAACGGCTGTATGCTTGCCAAAGTCCTTCTCCTCATCAGTGCGAAGACAACGGACCCGTTTCGAACTGACCAGCGCAGCAGGGACCACCACTGGCTCCTTGTCAGTAAAGATCAGCGTTATGGTAACGGTTGCCTCCTGATCGGTGAGGTTCGTGATGATTATCGACTCATGCCCAGGGATCAAGTTGACGCCAACTGGCGGCAGTTCAGCATCTGGAAAAACCCAAACCTTTTTTCCGTAGTTCATTCTCTTCTCCTTAACCAGATACTGGATTAATCTGTACCAGGCATTCGCATAATCCAGCTAGATACCATCAAATGCAAGTACCAGTATAGTGTGGTGATGTTGATTTGCAAGAAATAAAACACATATGAAACTTATTTTCATTAAAACGTTTCAATGAATTTTCATCTATAAATAACAATTATTCTTGATAGTTACTTTTTCCAAGCCTACACTGTATGGGATTTTCAATTCTTACCAATTAAAAGGAGCTAATCTTGAAACTACATCTAGTACCAGCTCAATTCAGCACGACCGAAACCCTCTTGCTGGAAACCAGTGACTTTTCCATCCATGCGTTCACCTACAGCACGGGAGTGGAGGCACTGAGAATACAGATTGGTCGCGGACAGTTCGTCTGGCTACCCTTTTTCGGACAAAGCCTCTGGAGTTGGAAGCTGGATGGAGTCGAGCAGAAGTTTGAGGGGTTCGTACAGGAGCCTGATTATGCAGCGAGGGATTTCTTGCATAATTACGGTGCCTTCATGATCCACTGCGGCATTACGGCCATGGGCAACCCTACCAAAGAGGATACCCACCTTCACCACGGAGAATTGCCCCTTGCCAGATATAAGGAAGCATGGATAGAAATATCTGACGGGCCATACCCCATCTCCCTCTGTGGAAAGATGCAGCATCGCATTCCATTCATAGCAGCGTATGAATTTGCGCCCTCCTTGAGGATTCTTGGTGATGGAACCTCTGTGTATGTAGACAGCACGCTTAAGAATCTGCAGAAGACTGATTTGCGCTATATGTATTTGAATCATCTGAACTTTGCAATGACGCAGGCAGTACGTCTGGAATATGCGATGGATCAATTTACACAGGATACGGTGACAGTCCTGGATGAGGTTGTTCCGGGCGTTGTTGCAGATCCTTCCCTTTTCCTCAAGGTAGGCAACTATCCTGTATACAGCCCCGAACTGGTTGCCATCATGAAAAACCAACCCCAATTCGGACCAGTGTCTGTAAACAAGATGTACAGAAGCGATGGAACCGTAGTTTGGGTGGCAGCCAACACCAAAGAGCTCGACCACACCGTGGCTTGGCTTACAAAAACCCCAGACCGAGGTGCATGTGGATTCTCACTCCCTGCAACAGCAGGTCCTAGAGGGTTGGCTGAAGAAGGAAGACAAAAGAACGTAAAGACACTTGAAGCCGGAAATTCAGTGACTTTTACATATGTGTTTGGGCTGGATAAGCAAGCCGAGAATAAAAAATTACAACAAGCAATAGAATTGCTAGGAGGTCAGTATGAATGATAGGGTAAGGATACCAGAAGAGGAGTATTTCGAACGAATCGCAAAAGCTTCAAAGCTCATGGAAGAGGCAGGTCTGGATATTTTGATTTCCAACTGCAACGAAGCTGATTACTCATTTGTGCGCTATTTCACAAATTATTGGCCACTTTTTGAAACAGCTGGAGTTGCCATTGGTCCAAATGGAAGAGCAGCGCTTATGGTAGGGCCAGAAAGCCCGAAGTATGCAGCAGACAGAAGTGTCCTGAAGGACATCTTCACCCTCTTGGAATATCGAGAATCTGCAGACCCTGCTTATCCGGAAGCGAAGGTCAGCACATACAAGGATGTATTTGACTTTTTAGGGGTTAAGGGCAAGCGCCTACGAATCGGTGTCGCAGGATACTTGGTATCGAACCCAATTCAGCTTGAGGGGCTGCGCAGATGTTTCCCCGATGCTGAGATCATCAGGAATGAGGAGATCGTCAGATCCCTTCGCATGATCAAGAGTGAGAACGAACTGGCTTGCATCAGACATGGGTTCCAGATTGTTCAAAAAGCTACAAAAGCTGTAATGGAAGTTATCCGCCCAGGTGTTACAGAACTGCAGATGGTTGGAGTCGCCCAGAAATCCATTTACGAAAATGGCGCTGAGTATGAAGGCCTGCCCATGTATGTTTTCAGTGAAAAATCCACGAGCCATGCCATTTCTCGCTCCACCTACCGTACCATTGAGAAAGGGGACCTGGTCCAGCTTAACCTCTCGGCTAAAATCGAAGGGTACAGCCCGAGCATCGGCATGCCGATCAGCATGGGACCCTTGGTTGGAGAAAAACGGGATTTGGTTGAGTTTGGCCTGAAAATGCACAACTGGACACTTGAGCAGGTGAAGGTTGGCGTTGAGGCTTCCAAAATAGCTCAGGATTACTATCAGATGGTATTGGATGCCGGCATGGGGGCCCATTACGTCTATGGCCCTTGTCATGGAACAGGCATGATCGAGGTTGAGGCTCCTTGGATGGAGACAAGTTCCACCTACAAGCTGCAGGAAAACATGACATTCCAAGCTGATACGTATTTCTCAGCTGAGAAATTCGGATGCAGATGGGAAACGGGTATCTGCGTGAAACCAGGAAAGGCTCTGCTCATGAGTGATCGTCTTGGTAAGATTCACGAGATCTCATGCTAGCAGGCTCTTTGGACTAGGTATCGTACACCCTGTAAGTACCTCATTACAGGGTGTTTTGCTTTGAATATTTATCGACAATTCATCCTAGTTAGACTATTGTTTACCTAGTTAGGAGGGGAAAAGAAGATATGGCAACAATTAAAGATGTCTCTGCCCTGGCAGGGGTGTCAATCGGGACAGTTTCCAATTATTTGAACAACACAAAACCCGTCAACCCTGAAACTGCCGAAAGGATTGCTAAAGCAATTGAAGAGACATCGTATAAACCCAACTATCTGGCAAAAAACCTCCGTACGAAACAGTACAACGACATAGGTGTCCTCATCCCCAACTTCGAAGACAACTATTACATCAAAGTCCTTGAAGGCATCGAATCCGTATTTCGGGATACCCAGTATACGATCAATCTTGCGCTCTCGTATGAGAGGAAGGATTATGAAATATCCTGTATCGAGGCCTTCGCCCAAAAACAGATCTGCGGCCTGATAGTGTTTACCTGCATTCCGGACAAATGGAAAAAATACTACGAGACATTCACCGGCAGGAACATTCCCCTTGTCCTGATCGACCGCAAGATGGAGGGGCTGGACTCCAGTTTTGTAATGACGGACAACTATACGACAATCCTTAAAATCACCAAGGAACTTCTTGATGGAGGAAGGAAAAACCTCTTTCTTTTCACCGGTCCTGAAAAATACTTCTGTGAAGCAGAGTGCATGAGGGGCTTCTCCACCGCCTTTACCCGTTGTGGCATGGACATCTCATCAAAACAGATGGTGACATCCCTTCTGAGCAAAGAGGACTCCTTCAGGGCGATTGTCAACATGTCGGATATCCTGAAAGCCAATAGGCCTGACGCTATTCTCACCACTTCAGAGAATAAGGCAAAAGGTATCATCGAGAGCCTGATGTTTCTCGGCTACTCCCAAAAAGAGATTCCGGTCATTACCCTTGGGGAGGAGCATTGGAACTCCCTGACCTATTCGATGGCATCTCTGTCCACAAGCCGGCCTGCCATCAGGGTGGGGTCGACAGCAGCAACCATTCTTTTGGACGAGATAGAGAGGCCTGTTGTTGAAAGCAAAAACATTATCTTCTCAGATAGGCTATCCAAGGAGAATCTGGACAGGTATCCCCTCTTTTCACAAGCGCAAAAAAAGATTGCTCCGGCGAACAAGGAGCTCAACATCCTGATGCTGGACACCGCACAGTCCCACACGTTGAGGCGCATCATCACCAACTTCACCGCCCTGTCCGGCATACAGGCCAACATCTCGGTGATCCCCCATCAGAAGCTGTTTGACCGCATCATGCAAGAGAGGACCAACCCAAAGGGAGCAGACTCTGCTGATGTCATCATGTATGACATCCCTTGGCTTGAGACACTCATACAAAACGACATCCTGGCCGATATAACCGCCAGCACAAAAGAATCTGACAAGTATCATGATCTTTTCTTCCCTGGGACTGCTGAGTTCTTTGGGCAGTGGAAGGATACGGTGTATGGGCTTCCCTTCATGTATGCCCCGCAAATCCTGTACTATCGGAAAGATTTGTTTGAGGACGAAAACAACAGGAGCGCGTATAAGAAAAAATTCAGAAGCACCTTGCAACCACCTAAAACGTGGAAAGAATTCAACACCATCACGCAATTCTTCACTGCCTACAGTGACTCCATAGAGTACGGGACATCCTTTTCAGCGGCCTATCCTGAGTGCCTTGCCCCTGAGATCTACCTAAGGCTGCTCTCTTTCATCAAAAACGATTCTATCCTGCACTCTTCCATCAATTTGCTGCTCAACAATCAGAATGTTCTGAAAAGTTATGTTTCCATCCTGCGTTTGCTCAAATTCGTCAAACCCAACTATATGGAATCAAACGAAGAGAGTGTCGTCCGTGACTTCCTCAACGGAGAAACGGCGATGCTCATCACCTATCCCTCCTTCTTCAACAAGGTCGCCTTGCAAACCGACCAGGTCATCAAGGAGGAAAATATAGGGTTTAGTGAAATCCCCGGAGGAACACCTATATTAGGCGGTTGGGGCTTGGGGATCAGTGCAAACAGCACAAAGGTAGCCGAATCATATCAATTTCTCACATGGGCATGCATGGATGAAATAAGCCCCTACTTCTCAGTCCTGGGAGGCTTCTCCGCTGTACAGAAGACGTATCGCAACGATGAGCTGACAAAGCTCTACCCCTGGTTCCCTCTCTACTCCTCTTCCTATAAGCTAGGCAAGCCCATCCTGCCACCATCCAACGAACGAGGTGAGAAAATCCCCCAAAACCAGGTTGATACGATAGTCTGCAAGTGGTTTTACAAGTTGATGCATAAAGAGATCGACGTACAAAATACAATCAGGCATACCACTGAAGAACTGGCCAACCTCTAGGCTACTCACCTTTCATGCCTCCAGCAAGTTCCAAGCTCATAGCTACGTCTTTTTGAGGTTTGTTTTTTGCGCAATTTTCTTGTATTTTGCGGACTTCCATCCTATACTGGGAGTGATTCTACTCAAAGGTATGCAATATGGCACGTAAGAAGAAAGTTCGCTTGCAAGACATCGCTGAAAAGACGGGCTTCTCCATCTCAACCATCTCACATTTCATCAACAAGACAAGGAACATTGATGAGACGACCCAGCAGAGCATCGCACAAGCTATCCAGGAGATGGGGTACCAGATGCCTTCGAAGCGCAAACAGTTCTCCCTGCAAGCTGTCCTTGGTGTGATAGTATCAGACATACGGGTGGATTTTTTTACCGAACTGATCAAGGAGCTGGAAACCCTTGCCTACGAGCAAGGGTATCAGGTCATCATCATGGATAGCGAGGAGAATCCTGAAAAGGAGAAGCACTGCCTTGCCACCATGATGGCCCTCAAGGTGGCAGGACTGCTCGTTGCTCCTGTATCCACACGATCGGACCTCAGTATCTGCACCCCCATCCCCCTTGTTCAGATCGACCGTATGGTTGATACAGGAACCTATGATTTCGTAGGGATCGACAACATGATGACCTCCTTCGAGATGACCAAGCGCCTTTTGGATAGAGGCAGGACCAACATCGGCCTGGTCACCTTTGCCCAAGCTAATTTCTGTGTACGGGAACGGACAAAAGGCTACCGCTTGGCGATGCTTGCAGGTGACCGGTTCAAAGAAGAGCACATCCTTCGTATCGAAACCGATGCTGACCTGAGTCCTGCACTCCTGTCCAGATTCCTGCTTGGCAACCCGGATGTGGACACCCTGTTATGTACCAACTCAAACATCTGCTTTGAGGTGTTGGGAAAGATGAGGGAGTTGGGAGGGAGCAACCCTATCCGATTTGTCAGTACCTTCGACAACAACAAATGGCTTGACCATGTAGCCTTCCCTGTCGATGCGATAGCACAGCCGGTGACCGACATAGCGATGACAGCAATTGAGATGCTGAAGAACAAGATAACAACTGTGCAAACGACGAGTACTAGCAGGAGAATAATCCTCAACTGCAGCATAGAGGGCCGCTCTTCCCTATTCAGGGAAGGCGACAACGACAAACCACTGGTATTGAGTTAGAAAAACCAACATGATAAGGAAGAGAGCAATGGTAGATGAACAAACAAAAAAGATGATTCTTGACGGCGAGGCGGTTCTGGGTATTGAGCTTGGCTCCACCAGGATCAAGGCAGTGTTGATCAACGGTCAGAACGAACCCATAGCCCAGGGCGGCTCTGATTGGGAGAACACCCTTGTGGGAGGGTATTGGACCTACTCGCTTGAGGATGTCTGGAAAAACCTCGCCTCCTGCTTTGCTAACCTGAAGCAGGATGTACAGAAGAAGTTCGGCGTCTCCCTGACCAGGACCAAGGCATTGGGCATCAGCGCCATGATGCATGGCTACCTCGCCTTTGACAAGGATGGGCAGCTCTTGGCCCCTTTCAGGACCTGGCGCAACACCACCACCCATAAGGCGGCTGAGGAGCTCTCAGCCCTGTTTGACTACCCGGTGCCCGAGAGGTGGACCATCTCCCACCTCTACCAGGCAATCCTCAACAAGGAAGAGCATGTCACGGACATCGCCTACGTCTGTACGCTGGCAGCCTATGTGCACTGGCACCTTACAGGAGAGCAGGTGCTTGGTATCGGGGACGCATCAGGCCTGTTCCCCATCGACACAAACACCAACGACTATGACCAAAAGATGGTCAAGGGGTTTGACACCTTGGTGGAGGCCAAAGGCTTCCCTTGGAAGGTACAGGACATACTCCCAAAGGTGCTGGTCGCAGGAGAGGGTGCAGGCACCCTTACCCCTGAGGGGGCGCTTCTGCTTGACCCAAGCGGAAGCTTCGCTGCAGGAATCCCGCTCTGCCCCCCTGAAGGGGATGCAGGAACGGGCATGGTTGCAACCAACAGCATTGCACAGAGAACAGGCAACGTATCGGCGGGAACCTCGGTGTTTGCCATGATAGTGCTGGAGCATGAGCTTTCAAAAAGCTACAACAAGTTCATCGACCTGGTCACCACCCCTGACGGATCGCTTGTAGCCATGGCGCATGCGAACAACTGCACAGGCGAGTATGACCGGTGGATGGTGCTGTTCGCTCAGGTACTTGAGGCGACAGGGGCCACCATACCCAAGCACCAGCTCTACGATACCCTCCTGGGCAAGGCCTTGGAAGGGGCCAAGGATTGTGGCGGCCTGCTGCCGTACAACTACATCTCAGGGGAGACGATGACAGGCATCTATGAAGGAAGGCCCCTGTTCATTCGCCTCACCGAGAATGAGTTCACCCTGGAAAACTTCATGCGTGCCCAGCTCTTTACCGCCCTAGGAGCCCTGCGCGTTGGAATGGACATCCTCTTTGAGGATGAAAAGGTAGAGATCGACACCATCAACGGCCACGGAGGTTTCTTCAAGACACCCCTTGTGGGCCAGACGATGATGGCAGCAGCTCTGCACACCCCGATCTCGGTACTGAAGACAGCAGGGGAAGGGGGGGCCTGGGGTATCGCGCTGCTTGCCTCCTACCTGGTAGGCAAGCAGGATAAGGACCTGCAGGACTTCCTTTCTGAGAAGGTCTTCGCAACGAGCGAGGCCTCTGTGGTAACACCCACAGCTGAGGATATTGCAGGGTTCAACGCCTTCTTCATCAACTACAAGAAAGGTCTGGCAGTGGAGAGGGCGGCTGTAGAGCACCTGCCTTGAGCCGCAGGCTTTGATAGTACAAGGGGTGGGTGAAGCTATCCCTTGCTGGTTTGCTCTTGCTCTTGATCTCGTAAGAAGATCTGTTAGGGACTGGATTGCAAAGGTTGCAATCCAGTCCTTTTTCATGAAAACTGTAGATTGAAATCATTGCTGGTAAAGGCATATTCCGCGCTACCATTGAGGAATAAAATCTGTATCAAGGGGAAATACTGGACGCGTTATTCTCTTCAAATCCATATCCTGAAGGCGTTCAGTGCTAGTGCCTTTGGTAAGAGCCAGGATAGTCCGCTCAGATACTTCAGCCAGTTCCGGATAGAGATATCCTAACTTCACCACAACAAACCGATAAGCCTTGATATCTAAGCCAAGCTTTTCAAATATCCTCGGACGCACAAGGGCACACCTGTTGGCAGTCAGGATAACATCCACTCCCTGGGTTCGTATGATGGCGCACCTACCCGCATTTTCGCCATACCACCCTTCTATATCTCCAATATAGATGACCTTCGCCACAAGAGCACAGCGTATGGAAGAAGGTTCTATCGAACCACCAACAGATACATTCACCTCAGACCCAAGCCCCGCTCTCTCACATACTTCGACAGCTTTCCTATCGGTAAGGCCGCCTACGAGGACATCACTCATCTTAAGAGCCAAAATTCGTGATAGGATGAAAGCATTATCACCAGCTGCTCCGGCAGTGGTGTTATCACCACTGTCTGTAACAAATACAGGTCGATCACTCTCTGAAAGGTAGGCCAGCTTCAGAGCAAGTTCTGGCTTGTAGTTTTCGAACGAAAAGGAAAAGTCATGTCGAGACTCAAAAAACTGCTTGCCTATTGTAAGTGCTGCCTGCTGGGCTATTTCCTGATCCGTCTCATGATAACAAACAATTGAAGGACCCATGTGAGGTGCATCGACCCATGGCTGGCCATTAAATACATTGCAGATGACCATCCCCACACTATTTTCCAACTTTTGGGCTACCCTCATAATCGAAGACAAGGGCTCTTCTCCGGTTAGGACGCAATCACCTGGGACCACTACAGGGACTCGGACATACCCGAGCTGTGGTGAGAGCTTTTCTTGGATACAGCGCAGCAGTACTTCTGCTGCCCGCACCTGGGTCTCTTCCATGTCGATGTGGGGTGCAGTCCGATACCCCACCGTACATGTTGCCAACCTAAGAAACTCATGGGTGTTGTTGGCATGAAAATCAAGAGCTATACAAATGGGGACCTGCGAACCGACTTTGCTCCGTATCTTTTCAAGCAACGCCTGTTCACCACTGCCGACACCTTGAACTTCCATTGCACCATGGAGATACAGCCAAATCCCATCGAAGCCATCACGGGGGATCATATCAACAAGTTCATCAGCAAGCATCATGAAATCTGCTTGGGCCAATGGTCCTCCTGGTACAGCTTGGGCATACAGTGTTGGCAGTAAGGTCACCCCTCGTTCAGCAAACAACGAAGCAACTGCAATTTTAGAGAGCATCGCAGAACCGCGGTAGATCGTAAAATCATCATAATGACTAATTCTTGAAGTGAGGGTATTCGATTCCTGTTGTAATGAACCAACCACAATTCTCATAGGAAAGACCTCCTAACGACCAATTTTCTCGGCCCGCCGTCTGGTCGTGTAGACATCAAAAACCACTACAGCAATAAGGACCAATCCTTTGGCTAGGTTTTGGTAGTAAGCCTGCAGACCAAGATAAATAAGGGCCTTGTATAACACAACGATAACCATCATTCCCAAGGCTGTCCTTATCGCATTACCAGCCCCTCCCGACAACCGGGTACCTCCAATGACAGTAGCGGCCACGCAAGTGAGCGCTATATCCGTGCCATATTGGGTTGAGCCGGCGCGTAGCATGGTTACCAGCATCATACCTGCAATTGCACAGAGCAGACCCATACTTGAAAAGGCCATCGTTTTTTGGAAGCTGGTATGTATGCCTGCTAATCTTGCCACTTCTATGTTTCCACCTGTAGCATACAGACGTCTTCCAAAGTTTGTGTATGCCAGAACTACTGAGACCACCACTAAAACTCCGATATAGATGTAAAAGAGTGATGAGACTCCTAGAATCTGCGCTTGTCCTAACGTCTTGACAAACTCATTGCGCGTGCTGACCATGTTTCCGTTGGTAAACACCAGACATAAGCCACGGATCATGGTCATCGTCCCTAAGGTTGCGATAAAGGAGTTAACACGTAATTTTGTCACGATCAGGCCGTTGAGGGTTCCTAGAACCAGGCCCGACACTAAGGTGACAAGAATAGAAAGAAATGGATTGTTGGTTGCATTCAGCATTGTCACAAATAAGATCTGGGCCCACATATATTGTGAAGAAGCACTTAGGTCAAACTCTCCGCTGATGATCAGCATAGTCATACCGCAGGCAACAACACCATAAATTGAGACATCAAGAAGAATGCTCTGAATATTCCACCACGCCAGGAAGGATGTTCTGACAATGGACATTATCACGATAAATGCTAGCAATAACAACAAAACAGTCTGGTTGAGGACAAATTCAAATACTGCAGTACGATTGTGGATAGTCTTTTTCATATGGTTGCCATCCTTTGTGCGGTCTTCTTATTCCACATATCGAGTGCTACAGCAACAATAATTATTCCTCCGCGCACCAATAGCTGAGCATTGGCATCGACGCCAACCACGTTCAAGGCATTCCCCAATACACTCAAAACAAGTACTCCAATAATGGTATTTACAATGCCGCCATTGCCTCCCGACTGGCTGGTACCGCCAACAACTACAGCGGCAATCGCCTCCAACTCATATCCATTCCCTTGTAAAGGAGAGGCTGAGAAGACACGTGAGGTGACGACAATAGCCGAGAGTGCAGCAGTCATTCCGCAAATGCCATAGGTGATGGTCCTCAATAGCCGCACCTTTATCCCAGACATCCTTGCACACTCCATATTCGCACCGATAAAACAAATCTGCTTGCCAAAGGTAGTATATGTCAGCACAGCATGCATGACGAGTGCAATGGCTAAAAACAAGAAAATGGGAAACAAGCCGGTTCCCAGCTGTTGATACAACCCGTCCGTAAATGTCCCGGTAATAAATTGTCCTCCACTGTATAGCAAAGCCAAAGAAGCCACCACAATTTGCATACCATAGGTAATGATGAACGTTTCTCCAAGCCGCCCGTTGATGGAGGTGATAATCGAACCATTCACCAACCCGATTAAGAACCCTATTGCGGCTATCAAGGCAACAACGACGAGCGTCAAAGCACTTGACCCTCCAGTTTGTCCGTAGGTATTCATCATCCGGATGGCAACTACAGAGCACAAAGAGACAATTGCCCCCACTGATAGATCCATACCTCCTGTCATCATGACAAAGGTAACACCAAGACTCACAATTCCTATTACAGAAGCCTGCCTAAGCATATTGAGCACATTGTTGGCGGTCAGGAAGGTCGGTTCCATTATTGAAGCTATAACTATAATAAGGACAAGACCTATCAAAACCCCATAACTACGCAACACTATGGTTATGCGGGACCAAAACTTCAATTTCTGCGGTCCTCCTGCCATTTTCTTCCCCTCTTTCATAGCAAAGCCATGCGCATAACGCCTTCGGCATGCATTTCATCTGCTGCTAATTCACCCTTTTTGCGCCCTTTGTTAATGACCATGACCCTGTCGCTCATCCCCAATACTTCAGGAAGTTCAGAAGAGATCATGATAATCGATTTGCCCTGTGCAACCAGTGAATTCATGAGTAAATAAATCTCATATTTAGCTCCAACATCAATTCCCCGTGTAGGCTCATCCATAATAAGGATATCAACATCGCTGAAGAGCCATTTAGCCAAAACAACCTTCTGTTGGTTGCCACCAGAGAGATTAATCACCGATTGTTTTGTTGAAGGGGTACGGATGCCTAAATCTTTAACGGATTGTGCTGCTGATTTTTGAGCCATGGCTCTACTATATACCCCTTTCTTTGAAACCCTTGGTAAATTTGAAATTACAATATTGTCAGTTATAGAATAATGGAGAGCCAAACCGGTCTCCTTCCTGTCTTCGGTTACTAATCCTATCGAACAGGCCTTACCCTGGGAGGTATTACCGATATTGACCTTCTTGCCATGCACCAGCAAGGAGCCTCCTTGCAGTGGACGGGCCCCAAAAATTGCTTCGACCAGCTCAGTACGTCCCGACCCCACCAGCCCTGCAATACCAAGAATTTCCCCTTTGTGCAGAGTGAAGGAGACATCCTTGACATAGGAAGCACAAGAAATGTTATCGGCTTCCAAAACCACCTCGTCCTGAACCTTCGAGCTCCGTTGTGGATAATTCATATCGACCGGCCGACCAACCATTTTGGCGATCAACTCAGCGTTAGATGTATCCTTTGTAGCCTTGGTATCAATTATTTGACCGTCCCTGAGGACAGTAATCGTGTCTGAAATGGAAAAGACTTCTTCAAGTTTATGAGAGATGTATATTACTGTAATACCCTGTTCCCTTAACCTGTTGATAATCGTAAATAGCTTGTCAATCTCTTTTTGGGTCAGCGAAGAAGTCGGTTCATCCATACCAATGATTTGAGCGTTCACTGAAAGGGCTTTCGCAATTTCAACCAACTGCTTTTCTGCAATGCTAAGATCTTCCACCCTCTGACGCACACTAAAGTTGAAGCCAAGATCCTGGATCAGCTTACTTGCAGATTCCCGCACATATTTCCAGTCTACAAAACCACCCTTGTGAGTATGCAAATAGCCAAGATAGATATTCTCGGCAACACTGAGGGAGTTGACCAGATTAAACTCCTGATGGATGAGGCTTATGCCGCAACTCTCAGCATCCTTGGTCCCTTTGAAGACGCGCTCTTTCCCATCGATAATAATAGAACCTGAATCAGGTTGAAACACTCCACTGAGGATATTCATCAACGTTGACTTTCCAGCACCATTCTCCCCGACCAGAGCATGTACCTCACCTGGAGAAACTGTAAAAGAGACCGAATCCAAGGCCCTTACTCCAGGAAATAACTTGGTGATGTCACGCATTTCTAAAGCATACCGGTTCATGAGAAACTCCTTACTATGAAGGGGGAGGAACCCCTCCCCCTTTTATTGTCTTAGAACCAGTTATAGTTGTCGATTGTAGCCTTAGTAGCCGGTTCAATTGGCAACTCAACCCACTGCGGGGCCTTCTTGCCCTTGATGATGTCCACTACCGTTGAGACCGCTAATGCTCCTTCTACTCCAGGATCCTGTGTCGATGTTCCATATACATGGCCACTTTTGATAGCATCGTAGATTATCACATTGGATCCGGCGCAAACGATTGGAATTGAGCCCAACTTACCAGAAGCACGTAGGGAAGCAACAATACCGGCTAGCATTCCTCCATCATGCGAGACGATAACATCAATCTTATTGCTGTATTTTGTTAAAAAGTCATTCATCTTCGTCAATGCTTTATCGGCATCGAAATCAGCAGGCTGACGATCTAGGAATGTTATTCCGGTTCCAGCAAAATCCTCTTTGAAAGCCTCGTTGAATGCGATAGTCTGGGCATGTCCAGCAGTCCCTTCTATGGCCACCAAATTCCCTTTGCCTGAAGGCAGTAGTTCCTTGATTAGCGTAGCCATATTATGCCCATGCTGCTTCACATTTGTCCCGACATAGACCGGTACGTTGTTGGCAGCAAGAGCATCCAGAGTGTAATTGTTGACAATTACATAAGGCAGATTTGCTTTGTTCAAAGCTTCGACGATAGGAACAGACCCATCGACATCGGCGGGAAAGTAGATAAATCCTGCCGCTTCCGAAATTGCCAAGCGGGCATGTTCCAGCTGTTTTTGCTGATTCCCCTCACCATCAAGAATTTGTAGCTCATACCCAAGTTCCCGAGCTTTCTCAATAGCTGCAGGATTAAAGGCTGCACAATACGGTGCCGTATAGTAGGCATTCGACAGTATGAGTTTCTTAGAATCCCTTGCAGACTCTTGAACACCGGCGGCAAACAAGGTTGTGCCCAACAAAACCATTACCAAAATCAAGATACCAGTTCGTTTCATACGTTCCTCCTTTTGCAATGGGAAGGTCTAGGACCTTCCCCTATCAACTCATTCTGCGTAGGGTGCAACTGGATAGTAAGCTACATCCTTGCGCCGATCTAAGCGTCCAAACACAGCCACAACAGGCATATTGCTCCGTACGATCACAGCATATTGCCCTGGGGGGATGAGATACTCATCACCCCAAATCTTGTGGTCCATCCTAAAGCAGCTTGCTCTTTTAGCAGGAGCTATAAGTTGTAAGTTTTCTTTAGGTTCTCCATCTTCAAAAAGCAGCGTGATCTTTAGGATTGCATCCTCTTTGCCATCGTTGACCACCATCAGCGCTTCATGCGCTTTTGGTTCTCCCAAATTCTCCGGATGTGGGGGCAGATCCCCATCAGCAAATACCCAAGTTTTCTTACCAAGCATACTCTTTACTCCTTATACCATTGTCGTCAGAATCTTATCCATTTCAGGACATAGGGGTTCACAGCCAGTTTCAGTAATCACATAGCCGGTCTCAATGCGGGCACCATGGAACTCAGGATGTCCAAAGAAACTGATGTCTACACAAACCGTCATCCCTGGGACAAGCACGTCGTCACTGTTTGGGCCGAAGAAGGGACCTTCAGCTTCCATCAGACCAATGGTGTGGGCGAAGGGACAAACCAAGTAGTCGATAAGACCATTTTTTATAAACGACTTGCGGGCAGGAACATCGAGTTCTCGCCCCGTTACACCAGGTCTTAGCATTGCCTTGGTCAGTATGAATGCTTCGCGAAGATAGTTCACACAATCTTTTTGGCGTTGGGTATAGACTCCATTAACAGGGAGGGACTCACCCATAACACCAGCATACCCATTAATTCGAGGTGCTATACCGACCATGACCATCTCGCCGGCAAGCATCTCTTTATTGAGAGCAGTGGGAACAACGGCTTTGGCTCGCTCTCCGCTTCCAACAATGCAGGAGAAGGCAAAGCTATTGGCTCCAGCCTTGCGACACACATACTCACCTTCAGCGGCAACCTCATGCTCGTAGACCCCAGGTGCTGTAATCTTTTTCATGGCCATGTAGGCATCAAAGGTCAGACCAAAGGCCTTTCGGATTTGTTCAACTTCCCAAGGCGACTTAAGGGCCCGCAATGCTTCATATTCATCAGTGATATCAATGAGCTCACTTCCTTTGAACCCAGCCTGAAATTGGGTATAGACATTGTGCGGCAGTGCAGCAGTACCTACGACACCAATTGTGCGCATGGGGATCTTAGCGCCATCAAGCTCTTTATAGAGGCTTTCAAACGTACTAATCTGAGCATTGGGATACTCTTCGTCGGGGACCATAAAGGGAGTGAAGTTTCTGGTTTCAGTGATGGCGCTACTCATTTTAGCAAAAGGCTCACTTTCCGGACCACCGAGCAACAATGGTTCACCATCGACTGGCAGCAAGACACATCCCTTTTCAAATTGGGGGCACCAACCTGTCAGATACCAACCGTTAGCAACGTTCAACTCATCATAATAAATCAACGCAGCATCGATCGACTTTGCACGAAGGACTTCCCTTACCTTCTCAATACGGGACTCGGTCTCTTGTAAGTTGTAATACGACATAGTTTTCTCCTTTTTTCTTGGTACAACGTTGTAAAAAGATAGCTTTAGCACCATCTACACCATTGCTACGATTACTGTTTCAATGTTAGTCAAGAAAATTTACAATTTTCTACTGTAATACTTAGCGAATAAAGATTTCCAAAGGAAAATTGGTAAGGTTCTCAGCCTTATCTTTTCCTACCCGAACACTATCCTCGACACGGAATCCATGACCATGCTCATCATGCAGGAAGATATCAACACAATAGGTCATATTTTCAAGCAACTCGTAATCACTGTTTGACTCGATCCAAGGCGGCTCACCCTCCATTAGGCCTGTAGCATGACACGGCCCATACAGGAGCCAATCGGCATACCCGCGACGCTTCATAACCTCTTCATATACTGCTGCCACTTTAGATGCATTATTACCTGCATAGAGTTCACGACAAATCAGAGCATGTGCCTCATACGCTGCATCAATAGCATCCAACATCCATTTTTTAGGTTCTTTCATTATGACCTGACGCCCTATCGATGAAGCATACCCTTCATAACGAGCTCCTACACCGATATGGACAAGATCACCCATCTCCAGTATTTTCTGACGAGCACGACTAATTGCCTGGTCGCCACCAACCCCAGACAAAGTCCACATTGGATACGCTTCGTTTTCAGCTCCCAATTCATAGATCTTAGAGACTCCCAGCCCTCGTACCTGCAGTTCGCTCATACCTACTTTGATAGTATCGATGACATGGTGCATGGCTTTGTTTGACATCAGAGCGGCTGTTCGCATGCATGCGATCTCATTGTCACTCTTCACCATGCGCGGACGCATCACCAGATCATCCCCGTTGACTATCGTCTTGCAAGAAAAACTCTCCAGAGCCTTTGCAAAATCTCCATACACCAGGTGCGACACAAGATTATACCCTGCTATTGCAGCCTTCTTCACTATTGTACTCTTACATACATCCCTGATTGCATCGGAGAATGAATCAAGAGAGACTCCAGGGTATTCTGGGTTGGAAGATTCACGGAATGACTGGACACGTCTAATTTCAGAAATTCTGGAACGATCTTTAGCATACGTGGCACTTTCAGGCCCAATAACTAAAATGGGAAGCCCCTCTTGGCCGAGCAATACGGCGGCCGTCTCAAAGGAGGGCCAATAATCACTAAGATATCTGACAAACTGAGGCTCTGCTTCATGAGCATACGCCAACAAGACATCAACATCGGAAGCTTTCATCAATTTCTGAACAGCTTTATACCGGTCAAGAAATTCTGCATCTGGAATTCGCGGAAACTTACTCATCTGAACTATCCTCCTTGTGCATCCTGTTCATCCAGTTTTCGCAATATGAGCGAACAAATGGGGATAATGAATCGGCACCATCGGCAGTTATTACAAATCCTTCTTCAATCCGGTTTGAGCCACCAGGAAGACCAAACAGGCTAATGTCCGTATTTACCGTGGTTCCAACAGTAAATGGCTCTTCAGTTCCTTCATGGGGGTACGGTGATTCAGCTTCAGCACAACCAATCCCATGCAAGGGGGGATAGACATCATACTTTGAAAGGCCAGCCTGTTTATAATGTTCCTTTACTGCTTTGACAAACTCTTTCATCGGAATCCCAGCCTTGAGATAGGGCTTTCCAGCGGCACTGGCACCAATGAGGACATCTATCACATGTTGGGTGTCCTTACTCATCTTCCCAACGGCAAAAGGTACTTCACAAGTTGCCACATACCCTTCGTACTGGATGGCCAGGGCGCACATGATCATATCCCCATCTTCGATGATTTTGTCAGTGGGTCTTCCTATAATGGTATGTGTTCGTTCTCCACTACCCAAAACAGTAAATATCACATGTTCCGCACCTTCAAAGCGAGCGGCGCCTTCAATCACTCCAGCTGCCTGCAACTCTGTCATTCCAATCAGATCACTCTCCATAAAAACTTTAAATGCTGCATCAGCAATTCGGTTCGCTTCAGCCAAACAGGCAATTTCCATACTGCTCTTTGTCCTACGCATAGTTTGAAGAAGATGATTGCAGTCAACAATTTCAGAGGGAAAAGCGCTTTGTATTGTTGTATAGAGAGGCTGTGACATCGCATCTATGCCTACCAAACCCAAACGGTTAACATCACCTTCCTTCTCCTGCAGCTCCTCCACTAGGGACGGGAAATCGGTATACGTTGCCAAAGGATAATCAATCTTATCGGGAACCGTTGCACAAAGAAAATCAGGAACAAGACGGATATCTGGCCAAACAGACATTTCATGAGCAACTTGCTCACCTTCAGGAGCACACAGCAAAATGGGGGTACTTGCTCGTCCAACGATCAAAGCGCTACGCTCAAACATAGGCCAGTAGTTGGAGACATACCGGAGATTTTCCTTTCGATATTCATCCCCATAGATCAACATGACAGCCATGTCATGTTTCACCATCCATTTCTGAATGGTGCTTATGCGGTCTTCAAACTCTTTTTTTGAGATTTTTGGTCTCTCCATGCCTCGCTCCTAAATAATATTTTTCATAGAACAAGCCAGTGGCGCTCGCCATGGCAAAACGCCACCAACCCGTATGTAGAAATTAGAACCAGCGATATTTGTCAACATCAGCAGCGTAAATGGCGCCTGTAGGAGTGGCAACCCATTTCTCGATCGTTTCACCCTTGATAACCTTATCAAGCATCTCAACCGCCAACGCACCCTCTGTAAACGGGTCCTGTGCAACGCTGGCATACAGCTCGCCATCAAGTAGTTTTTCTCGAACAATCAGATCTTGGCCCTGACACAACAAACCAAGTTTACCCACATATCCAGCGGCCTGGATTGCTGAATAGGCACCTTGGAACATGCCTCCATCTTGCACCACCACGAGGTCAATGCTCCGTCCAAACTTGGTCAACATATCTTCCATGATTACCATGGCTTTTGTTGGATCGTACTGAGCATATTGATGATCATTAAGGATGTTGATGTCCGAGCCTTTCAATATCTCGTTTACTCCAATGGTCAGGTTTTCCGTATAGCTGGACCCTGGGCTGCCCTCAATATAGATTACATTTTTTGTCTTACCAGGATTATCCTTGAAATACTTGATAATCAAACGCCCCAGCCACCTACCAATCTCAACCTCATCAGAGGCTATCATGCAAGGGACAAGGTCTATGACAGAATCATCGACGACGGTGTTCAACGCGACCCAAGGCAGTTTGGTTGAATTCAGATACTCCACAAGTGGAGGGGATGAAGCCTGGTCACCGGGCCAATAAATGAGGGCATCATAGCCATCAGCTACAGCAGCCTTGAATTGTGACAACTGTTTATCGGCGTTTTCTTCACCATCGACAATCTGAACCGAATACCCCAGAGCAGCAGCTTTCTCCTTTACAGCTTCCTGCAATGGTGCTCCATAAGGAGCTGTATAATAGGCACTAGACATGAAGATTTTTTTTGCTCCATCATCTTCCTTCTTTCCAGCAGCCGATACCATCGTACCTACCAGAAGCAACGAGAGAACGATCAAAAAAGTTTTTTTCACAAGAATCCTCCTATTTTTTGCTACCTATGGCAGCATGTTTCACCTATTCCCTTTGCCTCTTAACCACCACCGCATCAAGCATGATGACAGTAATCAAGACCAGGCCACGTATGAACTTCTGCATCGAGCCACTTACACCGAGCAAAGTCAAAGCATTGAATAATACAGCTAGTAAAAGCACCCCGATTACGGTTTTGTGTACTCCACCATTTCCACCCAGCAAACTCGTGCCTCCGATGATGGTTGCAGTAATACAATATAGGGAGAGATCCTGGCCATATGGCGCCCACCCAGCCTTAATCCGTACTCCGTACATCATCCCTGCCAAAGCAGCTGCGGCTCCAAGCATAGTGAATACCATAAATTTGGAGAAGACAACGTTAATCCCAGATAGACGTGCTACTTCATAATTGCCCCCGGTTGCATAAATATCGCGACCGAACTTGGTGTACCGCAAAAACCAAAAGAACAAAAGAATAACTGCGAGATAGACTATGGGGATTATCGAGATATCACCTATATGGAAATTCCCTATAGCCCGAAGAGTTGCATTCGTAGTGTTTATGGGTTGGGCTTTGGTCACGACATAGGCCAGCCCCTTAATGGAAATCATGGTTCCCAGCGTTACCACAAAAGCTGGTATCCGTATCTTAGCCACCAAATACCCGTTAAAAGCTCCAAACAAGGCGCCGCAAGCAAGGGTAATGAAGAAGGCACCAACGATTCCTATCGTATTACAACAGAGGGTGAAAAGAACTGTTGACCATCCGAAAACTGAAGAAGCCGAGAGATCGAACTCCCCACTGATAATGACAACCGTCATGGCACAGGCGGCGATACCATAAATTGAACTTTCATTGATTATATTGACAATATTGTCCCAGGTCGAAAATGAACGCTTTGTAAATACCATGAAGATAATGAATCCAACCAAAAAGACGGAGACAGCATTTTCCAACATAAACGTGACTATTTTTTTCTTATCCGGCAAAGACTGTATCATGTGCCATCTCCCTCAACTTGATTTGTTTATTCAGAATATCCATACCTACGGCTACAATAATGAGCAATCCTTTTACTATTTGCTGGTGATATGCTGTGATACCCAGGATATTCAAAGCATTACCCATAATACCGATAATGACAGCACCCATTACGGTACGCAGGACACTGCCCTTTCCACCACTTAACTGAGTCCCCCCCACTACAACTGCGGCAATCACATCCATCTCAAAATTCAGGCCGACGGTAGGGTTTGATGAAGTGACGCGACTACAGAGCACGATGCCGCCCAAGCTTGCCAATAATCCCGAGATGGCAAAGAATGTAATCCTATTGAATTTGACATTGATACCACTCATCTTTGCAACATGCAAATTGCTTCCTATAAAAACCATCTTACGGCCATACTTGGTTTTAACCAGGACAAACTCCATGAAGGCGGCAAGACAAAGAAAGATAACGATCGGCATGACGCCTTGCCCCATTGATTTAAAGAATCCTGGAGAAATACGGCCAGATATAAAGAGTCCGTTAGAAGGAAAAAGGGCGATGGCAGCTACCACAACCTGCATGCCGTACGTAACGATAAAGGCTTCACCGGTACGACCATCAATAGAGGAGATGAGAATTCCATTGACAATACCGATTGCAACACCAGCCAAAAGACCATACAAAATCGCCATATACTCGTTAGTCCCTGCATTTATACTTAGAATGGTTATAACGCCCGATAAGGAGACTACGGACCCTACAGAAAGGTCAAATGCCCCTCCGATGATGCAATAGGTCATTCCACAGGCTACAATACCAACTACAGATACTTGCCTCAGTACATTTAGCAGGTTGTTAAAAGTCAAGAAATTCCGTTCAATTATACTGGTAATAATAATGAGAAGGAGTATCACCAAAATGATTCCATTATTTCTCACTATATCAATGACTTTCTTTTGATTCATCGTTCGTCTCCAACCTATTCGATTACTAATTGCATGACTTTATCGGCTGTCATATCCTTGCCCCTAAGTTCACCCTTAATCTTCTTCTTATGCATGACAAGAAGCCGATCGCTCATGCTCAAAACTTCTGGCAATTCTGAAGATATCATGATAATTGACTTCCCATGTTCGGTCAGGGTATTCATGAGACAGTAAATTTCATACTTTGCACCGATGTCGATCCCTCGGGTTGGCTCATCGAGAATCAAAATTTCAGCATTCGAGAATAGCCATTTTGCTAGTACAACCTTCTGTTGGTTCCCTCCCGACAGGTTATACAGGGTCTGGTTGATCGAGGGTGTCCTTATGTTGAGTTTTTCAACATACTCCGTGGCAACGGCAGCCTCTTTCTGTTTCTTTATGACTACACCCCTGCTGACTGCTTTGAGTTTTGTAACTGTAATGTTTTTAGTTACACTCATATCCAGCACTAGTCCGGTCTCCTTTCGATCTTCGGTGACCATCCCAATCGAATGTTGCTTTCCATCCTGGGTTGAGCGTATTGAAACAGGGGTGCCATATATTTCTATAGTTCCACTATCAGCAGGATCTGCCCCAAAAATTGCTTCAGCCAATTCGGTTCTGCCAGCTCCAACCAAGCCGGCTATGCCTAAAATCTCGCCTTTATAGAGATCAAATGAGATATCTGACAAGGCATTGCCCCTACTGAGGTTTTTGACCGACAAGACCTTTTCACCCGGCTTAACCGTTCGTAGTGGAAACTCTGCCTCCATGGCTCGCCCTACCATCAACTCAATAATCTGTTCACGGCTAATATCTTTTACAGGACTCTCTCCGACAATCCTCCCATCACGCATCACAGAAACCGTGTCGCAGATTTGAAAAATCTCATCCAGCTTATGGGAAATATAGATGACGGTGATACCCTCATCCTTCAATTTTTGAATAATTGGAAAAAACAGTTCAATCTCTTTCTTGGTTAGGGAGGAGGTAGGTTCATCCATCACGATTATCTTCGCTTGGAATGAGAGAGCCTTGGCTATCTCTACCAATTGCTTCTCAGCCGTGGAGAGCTTGCCCACCGGCTTGGTGATATCAAAATCAAGTCCCAAACTTTCCAACAGTTCCTGGGCATCGCGGTTTGTCTTTTTCCAATCAATCGTTCTTCTACCTTGGAAACGGCCCAAAAAAATATTCTCTGCAATTGAAAGGGTGTTTATGAGATTAAACTCCTGAAAGATCGTGCTGATGCCTTTCTCCTGAGCGTCGCGCACCCCTTGCAGCAAAAGGTGTTCTCCTTCAAGGAACAGCTCTCCAGAGTTTGCGGTATATACGCCGTTCAGGATTTTCATCAAGGTCGATTTCCCAGCACCATTCTCACCAATCAAGGCATGAATAGAACCTTTGGCAACACGTAAAGAGACGGAATCCAATGCTACTACACCGGGGAAAGTTTTAGTGATCTCTTTCATCTCTAACACATATTCACTCATATGCTTTCCTTTCTATACATCTAAGAAGATGTACAACACAAATGAATTCCAACGTTGTAAAAATGAAAACAATGTTAATACAACGTTGTAACTATAATCATCATACACTACTTTTGCTGTTTGTCAATCAAAATCAATGCTTTTGTCAGTCACCCTTTTTTGATTGCTTGTAGACAAAATTACACAGTATTTTGTATTCCATGGTATGTGAGAAAGCTTTCTAAAGAATTGAGTGGAAAGAAACATCACACTCATGCTCGGCAAGTCGTGTAGCAAAAAATTCTATCTTTGGAATTATCCTATGCTGATACCAAGGGACAGGCTACAGGAGGGAGCGAACTGATGCACGAATTTTAAGTTCCGGATTAAGAATAATCTGAATCATTTTAGCATCTGGGTCTTCAATGCAGTTCAGTAGCATGGTAGAGGCTAATCTTCCGGTTTGTTCCTTGGGTTGATGAATTGTCGTGAGGGCAGGATTCAGATATTTAGTTGCGAAAATATTGTCATACCCGACCAAGCTGTAGGTACCCGGAATGGTAAATCCATACGTCATGGCTGCTTCATATACTCCAATAGCAGTCACATCACTGAGTGTCACTATAGCAGTAAAATCATCAGGTTTGACGGCATCATTACCATTGAGTATGTTTGCCAAAAGGCGAGAGGTTTGAGCTATATCTATTGCATTGAATTTTACTAACTCCTCGCGAAATACAATGTTGTTTGATTTCAATGTTTCACAATAACCCATCATGTATCGTTGCGAAGAGGGAAGGTTCTCAGGTCCATTGAGTAAAAGAATATTACGGTGACCTGCCCCTATGAGGTGGCTTACAGCCAAATTAGCAGCTGCTTCGTGATCAACATACACACAGCAAATATCATCACGACGAGGACGGTTATCGATGAATACCGTTTTCACTGATTCTTGGAGCAACAATTCTATATTTTCAGAGTCTTCGCTGACAGAAGAGACAATAAGGCCTTCAACACCTTGGCCGATCATCGTTGAGATGTTTTGTTTTTCAATAGCCTCGTCATATTTAGAATCAGCCAAGAACATGGTGTACCCATTTTTATGAAGCACATCTCCAATCGCTTTGTAGATTTCCGAGTAAAAGGGACTTTGCAGGTCGTTTAAGATGACGCCGATGGATTTGGTACGGCGGTTGCGTAAGCCTTTGGCAAGGATGTTGGGGCGATAATTATACTCCCTTGCGATTTTTTGAATGCGCATGCGCGTTTCAATATTTATTGCAGGATCGTCATGCAAAGCTTTGGCTACCGTAGAAAATGAGACTCCGGCCACCTCCGCCAAAAATTTTATAGTTACGTTAGAGTGTTTCATAACCTGTCCTAAATGATATGATCACCTACATTCTATAGAGAAATTCCAACGTTGTCAAAACAAAACCATTCACAATGTACCTTTGTACCTTTACTTCTTGCTATGAGAGTCTTCTTGCGCCCTATCTGGCAAACAAAAAAAGAACAAACCGTAAGAATTACTTTTCCTGAGGGCCTCAGACCTTAACAAACCTCTGGAAACCCGTACAACCAGACAAACCAATGGCCTTTGTATATGCAAAAACAGTGTTTGTAATCAAGAAGCATCTCTTTATGTTACAAAGATAAATGGATGTATATGCAGGCATGAAAACACCTTGATAAGTTCCTTGAAGACCTGTATGGTAGATACTCAAAGCCTCCATGTGGGAAAAGGTGGATGGCCTACATAGTACTACTAAAAGGTTATTGCCGTGAAGAATTTCAAACAGAGCCTATACTCTCTTCTTGTCCTGATCTTGCTCCTATGCTGTGCTTCCCTATTTGCAGTCGAACTGGTCTATGAACCCGCATCAGGGAAAACCTATGGATTCGACCTTTCACGTTCAGACATGCCTGACACCCCGTCCTCGTACACAACCACCCCAGATATATGGCGCACCAAGGCAGAAGGATTTGTTGGGCGCATCCGCTACCAGGGACCACCGACACGATTGACGTTTACCGAGACGGAACCCTTTGCCACAGGAACAGCCAACAACATGTTCTACTTCACCTACCTGACAGGGGGCTTTTCACAAGTATATATCTGGAGGGAGTTCTTCTTGGTCACCACGGTAAAAGGCCTTTTTCATAATGGAAAACAGGATGAATTCATTGGCTACAACACACCCATCTATGAGAACGGAGGGGGTGTTTCCATACCGGTGAGCTCTGGCCCTGAAACATGGGGATTTTATGAAACAGGCAAACCCGGCTACTCCTTGTATGGGAATTCCGGAACAAAGACATGGTCCTCGAATCTGTTTGCCTACAAGCACAAATACCAGTACATATGGGTAGACATGGTAGTCATCAGACGCGACCAGATAAGGCCGACGCCCCTGCCCAACGGGACCTATATAACCCGTTTCACTGCAAGGACCAGTGAAGGCCTTAGCCTGCCATTTGAACTGTTTGGGGAGAACAACCCAAGCGGGCCAAACGACACCTTCCTGTTCAAGGTGGAAAGTGTCGTTCCCAGATTCTTCCCCTATGAGACACTCAGAAACAAGAACACAGTGCCCCAGGCACTGCATGTAGGCAATCTCAGCTATTACTCCCTCAGCTCTTCAGCTAACCTCAGGATCGCCTCTGATGCAGCAGGGTCGGAGGCAACCTTCAGGCTCTACTCAGGTGGGGTGCCACCAATTCCCTTTGATGTGGTTTTTACAGGTACTAGCCCCCAAGGGCCCCCAAAGCACATACGCTCGCCCTATGAAAAGTTTCAGTCCATCAGCACAAACAAGAAATCCCCTATAGACGGGCAGACATCCGTAGCAAATGTCCTTGAGGGTAAGCTCAGTATCTTTGTCCCGGCCAACACCTTGCCGATGTCCGGCTCCTATACAGGGAACATCTACTGCATCATCACCCAACAGCCATAGGATAAAGTTGGACCTCTGCCGGGCTATTGGATTTTACCACGATCCAACAGGGTCGCAATAATCCTCTGGTCACTCGGGGCAAACGCAAGGCTCTGCAGCTCTTCAGCCTTCACCCACCTGTATGTGGTGTGTACGCTCAGCTTGGGTTCCTGCTCCTGGTTGCAAGAGACCAGGTATGCCTTCTGGTGGTAGAGCGTCCCCTTGTTAACAAAATCGTGGGTATGCAGAAGTGGGCCGGCCTCTATGTCGAGCCCAAGCTCCTCTTGGAACTCACGCCTCAAGGTCTCCTGTTCACTCTCACCCCACCTGTTCTTACCCCCGGGAAACTCCCACAAACCCCCGATGGAACCTTTGTCCTCACGTTTGGCGACAAAGTACCTATCATCTTTTGTGAGTATCCCGGCTGTGGTTATCCGCTGTTCTGTATATGCTTCCATCCTAACCCTTCCTCATAACAACACTGACATGGGGACCAGAAAGTGCAGCACGGCTACCACCAAGGTGATGAAGCCGAAGTTGCGCCTGTTCTTTTCAAAATACTGCCCGGTGGCTTTCAGCACTGATTGTTCGTCGACAATCTCATCGCCCTCTGTATGCCTGAGGGCATGGGAGATGTACCAGAGCGTGAGCAAAGCTGTGTTGGCAAGGGGAATGAGGTCCCCTAGCAGGGGCGGCCCCGGGGCTACAGGGAAAAAACCCAGGGCGAGGCCCAGGGCGAAGCCTGCTATGATCAGGACCGTCCTGAAGGCCTTCTTGGTACGGAACAGATACCTCAACGAGAGCAGGAGGGCGAACCTCCCCCCATATGCATCGCTGAGCAGGATTCCCGCACCCACCAAGAGGTAGGCAATGGATAGGAGATAGATTTGCATCACCGCTCACGCTCCATGACAACCTGTCCCAAAACCTCCACCAACGTCTCACTGTCATAGTAGCCGCACGTCTCCCTTGCAACAGAACCTGCCCTCTGGTGGAGCAAAGTTCCTATAAGTGAGCCCTCCTGGAGACCCATGCCACCAGCTACCAGAGCAGCTATGACCGCACACAGCACATCCCCGCTTCCGGCAACCCCCAAGGAGGGGTTGAGGCCCTCAACCACCCTGATGCTCTTGTTTCCAGGTGATGCAATATGGACCAGCGAACTCTTCACCACCAGCGTGGCATCGAGGCGGTCGGAGATGTCCTGGATAAGGGAGAAGAATGCAAGGGGGGTGTCCTCAGCTGCCTCACCATAGAGCGCGGCGGCAAGGCTCTTCAGCTCGCCAAGGTGCGGTGTGATGACCAATGGGCCATGCTCGATGGTTTTCCGTTCCTGCAGAAGTGCTGCATAGGCTGTGATGCCGTCGGCATCAAGGACCACCTTCCTTCCCAGCAACAGAATCTCCTTGAGCAGTGAGGATCGCCCCCCACCCCATCCCGGACCGACCAGGATGGTATCAAAGGCGGATAGCTCCTCTACACTATCCAGGATACGCACCATGACAGAGGGTGCCTCACCCGCTGCGATGAGGTAGACATCCTCATCACAAAAAAGAGTCACCAGGCCTGCTCTTGATGCGAATGCAGAGCGCGCCGAGAGCCTGGCGGCCCCGGTGTAACCCTTGCTGCCTCCGACTATGGCCAGATGACCGCGCTTGTTCTTGTAGGATGAAGGGGAAAGTTTCTGTAGGGAGATATCAGAGAAGGTGAACAATTGAGCAATCACAGGGGCGGCTTCCAGCAGATGGGGGGGGAATGAGGGGTTCTTCACCACCATCTCCCCACAATCGGCACGGGTAGAGGGATGGTACATGGCAATCTTGTCCAAGCCGAAGGTCACCGTGAGGTCCGCTTTGCAATGAACAGAGGTGACACTGACCCCATCGCCCAATCCTGAGGGGATGTCGATGGCAACCTTGTAGGCTGGGCTGTTGTTCGCAAGTTCTACAAGGGAGAGGGAAAGCCCGCCCAAGGGCCCGCGCAACCCTATGCCGGCAAGGGCGTCAAAGAGAAAGTCGGCTTCAACAATTGCCTTGTTTGCTTGAGAAGGAATGGTTTCATCCAAGGTGATGAGCCCGATGCCATAAGCCTTGAGTATCTCACGCTGGCGCTCACACGAGGGGGAGAGACGTTTGGCGGAAAGGATGCACAACACCCTCCGAAAGCCGCTGTTGTATGCAAGGCGGGCAACAGCGAGGCCGTCGCCACCGTTGTTCCCCCCTCCACAGAGGAATACCAGGGAGGCATCCTTGGAGGGTATCCTGCCTTGCACTTCACCCCAGACTCCCATGGCGGCACTCTCCATCAGGGCGAGTGCGGGCAGGGAGTACTCTGTCTGTGACAGGGCATCGATCTTGGCAATTTCAGAGGATAGTGCAACATGCTTCATACAAGTACTGTACAGCAGGAAAAGGGGGTGGTCAACAAACCGCGCTTGACAGCTAGGGGGAATCTCAGTAGGGTTAGAGGTGTCCTGGGGTGGCCACTTGGCCTGAGATCACACCCGTTAACCTGATCTGGATAATACCAGCGGAGGGAGACATGCAATTCTCAACAAAACCAATTCCCCATGGCAGAATACCACTAAGGAGGTGCTTAATGATTAAGCATCAGCGTCTTATAGCAGTTCTAGCCATTCTCCTCGTCTCTTCCCTTGTGTTCTCACAAGGAAAGAAGGAAACCGAAATCTCATCACAGCAAGAGATCACCGTCTATGCCTATGACGCCTTCTGTGGCGACTGGGGTCCCGGCCCTACCATCGTCACCGAGTTTGAAGCAAAAACCGGCATCAGGGTGAACCTGGTCAGTGCCGGTGACGCCATTGAGATGCTCATCAAGGTCAGGGGGGAAAAGAACAACCCCCTAGCCGATGTGGTGGTCGGCATCAGCGACGACATGGCGGCGAAGGCCTACGCAGCGGATCTGTTCGAACCTTACGACAGCCCTACTCTTGCCGACATCCCTGCCCTCTTGCAGTTTGACCCCCAAAACCGGCTCCTGCCCTTTGACTACGGCAACTTCGCCTTTGTCTATGACTCAGAAAAACTCTCCCCTGCGATGATCCCAACCTCGCTAGACGACCTTACAGACCCCAAGTACAAGAACAAGGTCCTGCTCATCGATCCCAGGACCTCGTCGGTCGGGTTGGGCCTGCTGCTGTGGACCATTGAAGTCTATGGGGAAGAGGGATATCTGTCGTGGTGGAAGGCGATGAAGAGCAATGCCCTGACCATCACCGAAGGGTGGTCCAGTGCATACGGACTCTTCACCGAAGGGGAGGCTCCGCTTGTACTTAGCTACACCACCAGCCCTGTCTACCACGTGACGTATGAGGGGAGCACCCGGTACCGCAGCGCCCTGTTCACCGAAGGACACAGCACCACCATCGAATCGGTTGGACTGCTCGCCTCAAGCAAAAAGAAGGATGCTGCCAAACTTTTCATTGATTTCCTGCTCACCGATGCACAGCTGGATGTGGCGACTGCAAACTCCATGTACCCTGTAAATAGCGGGACTGTCCTGCCCCCTGCCTTCGATTGGGCACCAAAACCTGAAAAAAGCCTCTCTCTTGATGCACTCGCTATTGAAAAAAACCTCGATAGGTGGCTAACTGAATGGACACAGGTGATGAGCAGATGAAGCAGAAGGTTGGAGGAGAGAACAAGGGGTTCTACAAGGCAATGCCTGTCCCAGGGGCTTTGGTCCTGCTGGCACTCTTTCTTGTGCCCCTCTTCTTCACCCTTTCGGCGGCCTTCCTCACCGAGGAGGGCTTCTCGCTCTCCCGCATCCGAGAGACCTTCACCTCAGCATACACGATCCGTATCCTGCTGTTCACCCTCTACCAGGCGGCGTTGAGCACCTTGGCATCCGTACTTGTCGCCTTGCCGGGGGCGTACCTCCTGGCAAACTACTCCTTCAGGGGCAAGCGCTTCATCAGGGCCCTGAGCACCGTCCCCTTTGTCATCCCCTCGATCCTGGTGGTCCTAGGCTTTGTCATCTTCTTCGGCAACAACGGCTTTCTCAACCAGCTTCTGATGAAGCTCTTCACCCTTGAGCAACCCCCGATACAGATACTCTACTCCTTCAAGGCGATCATCCTAGCCCACACCTTCTTCAACTTCCCCATCGTGATGAACCTCGTATCGACCTACTGGGAGCACATGGATACCCACTGCGAGATGGCTGCATGGACCTTGGGTGCAAAAAGGGGCAGGACGTTCCGTACCATCACGCTGCCCAGGCTCGCCCCCTCGATCATCTCGGCGGCCACCCTGGTCTTCCTCTTCTGCTACAACAGCTTCGCCATCATCCTGGTGCTTGGGGGGGGACCTCAGTTCACCACCATGGAGGTTGAGATATACCGCCTGGCGCGAACCTCCATGGATAGCGGGGGAGCTGCAGCCCTTTCGCTGTTCTCCCTCGTCATCACCTCTGTGCTGCTCGTCTGGTACAACAAGAGTCAGAAGATGCTCGCCAGAAGCGAGGAGTACAACAGCTCCTCTGCCAGGCTTTCCAAGAAACCTGCGACCCTTGCAGGCAAGGTTCTAGCCTTGGTCTACTCAGTGGCGACACTGCTGTTCATCATGGGCCCGATAGCATCGATTGTCGTGCGCTCCTTCATGGCATCGGCGACGCGCTCGGGGGGTGAGAGCTTCAGCTTCAAATGGTATCGCCAGCTCTTCGCACTCGAAAGGGGGACCGGCCATATGGGATCAGCGCTGCAGGCGCTGACCAACAGCCTGCTCATAGCAGCGTTGGTAGCAGTGGTGACCGTCCCCATAGCCCTGACACTGGCCACTGCGATCCGAAAGAAGGGCTTCGCCTCATCGGCCTTGGAGCTGTTCGGGATGCTGCCGATGACCGTCAGCTCGGTGATCATAGGCTTGGGCTACTACCTCATTGCAAACAGGATCCGCGCAGGCGTGTCGGTTGGCTATACGCTTGTGGTGCTTGCACACATGGTCATAGCGATCCCGTTTGTCCTGAGGACGATTCTTCCTGAGTACCGCAAGATGCCCCTTTCCTATATCCAAAGCTCCCTTACCCTTGGGGCAACACCGCTTCGCACCTTCTTCCTCATTGAAATCCCCCTGCTTAGGGCGGCGATGATAACCGGAGGCATGTTTGCCTTCGCACTCAGCATGGGGGAGATCACAGCCACCCTGACCTTGGCCAACAGCGCCATCATCACCCTTCCTGTAATCATGTACCGACTCATAGGATCGTACAACTTCCAAGGGGCCTGTGCCCTTGGCACTGTCCTTATCCTTGTCTCCACCATCGTATTTCTCGTCAGTGAACTGGCAAAGGGAGGGACCAATGGCCGATAAGGGTCTGACCTGTTTCATGAAGGCTTCCTATAAGGACTTCGCACTGGACGCCTCCTTCTCCGTCAAGGAGGGGGAACTTGCGTGCATCATCGGCCCCTCAGGGTGTGGCAAGAGCACTACGCTGCAGCTGGTTGCAGGGCTCATAACCCCAGAGGAGGGAAGCATACTGCTCAAGGGCAAGGACATCATCCATGAACCGGTGCACCAAAGGCGCATCGCCATGGTATTCCAGGACTATGCCCTTTTCCCCCACATGAGCGTGGAACAGAACATCGCATATCCCTTGAAGATCAGGAACACCAAAAAACGAGCTCGCACAGCCGAGGTGCAGCGCCTGCTGACCCTCGTCGGCCTTGATGGCTACCAGAAGCGAAAACCCCAGGAGCTTTCAGGAGGAGAGCGACAGCGTGTCGCCCTGGCCCGTGCCCTGGCCTCCAAGCCTGAGCTGCTGCTCCTTGACGAGCCCCTGTCCGCCCTCGATGCCAAGATGCGCAAACACCTGCGAACCGAGATACGACGGATCCACGACGAGACGGGCATCACCACGCTCTACGTCACCCATGACCAGGAGGAGGCCCTCGCCATAGCCGATACCATCATCGTCATGCAGGACGGACGGGTGAGCCAAAGCGGTACGGGCGAGGAGATATACCACAAGCCGAACTCGCTCTTTGTCGCTTCGTTCATGGGCGAGGGGAATGTCCTGCCCTACTCCCTCATACCCAGAAACCTCGCAAACCAGACAGAGGAGGACAAATATCCCATCAAGCCTCTGGAAGGCGAGCATGCGATCTTCTTCCGCCCCGAGCATGTCACACTCCAGGATGACAGCACCTTGCCGCTACCGGAGTTCTTCCCCCATCTGGAGTTCAACAACGCGCGTGTGGTCAGCATTGAGTTCCAAGGGGACCACTTCAGGGTCTCCCTACTCTGGGAAGGACACACCATCACAGCCCATACCCTGGACAGGCCACGATCCAAGATAGTTAGGCTTTCAGTAAGACTTACGCAGATAAGGCAGTTTTTGAACGGACAATTGGTTGCCAAATAGCGAATATACCCTAGGCAGGGAATAGAACAATCAAAGAGTATCTGTATACTGGAGGTATGAGACGAACAGTCTGGACCTTCCTACTCCTGCTCCTCATCTTCAGCACTCCCCTCTGGGCAAGGGGAAAGATCATATGCGCGCTCGATCTCTCAGACTCACTCTACGCGGCAATCCCCCATTTTGAAGATGAGATCCCCTTTCGCAGCAGCAATGCAACCTCGCTGGCCCTAGGATTCTTTGGATATGAAGAAGAGGCCTTTTCAGTAAGCCTGGACTTCCATGCCCTGTTTGTCACCCCGTCCATCCCCTTTGGCAACTACCAAGGGCGGGGCTTTAATTCCGTAGGTTTCAGAATACGGGGAAGCCATCAGTTCAACAGGGTAGTGGGACTGTTCACCAGCATCAGCGGAGAGGTAAACTACTACAGGACCATCAAGGAGGCATTCATCTCCTACTCGGTGCAGCTCGGGCCCCAGTTCAGAGTCATGCAAACAGAACAGCATGCCATAGACATAACCATCCCCGTTACCATCCACCTGAGAAAGGAGATCACAGCCCCCATGCTGGGAGTAGGCCTGCGCTACAGCCTCGCCCCATACAAGAAACAGGAGACACTATGAAAAGAACCTTGAGTTTTCTTATGGTGGCTGGCCTCCTGTTGCTTGCATCGTGTGAGCTCTACCTGGACGAGCCAAGGCAAGGGGATGTCTACCACATCAATGTAGCGCTGGACTACGAGAACAACAGCAGTGCCAAAGACAACCTGGGAGGAACGCTCAATGATGCAGAGGAACTCCATCTGGCCCTTGGATCGGTCACTGCCGGAGCGCAAAGGGCTGGCACCGGGTACCGCATGATACAGAAGGGATCGGGCTATGCAGGGGACCATATCTACAGCGTCAATTCCACCCTGATCTCCAACTACCCTACAAAATCCAACATACATAGTTTGCTGACAAACCTTTCCGCCGTTGTCCAAGAGGATGACCTTACCATCTTCACCTACTCGGGGCACGGGGTTGAGGAGAGTGGGCACCTGGTGCTTGCAAAGCCCGTATCCACCGTCGATGCTGAAACGCTGGACCCTACAACACTTCTCTCCTGGATGGCAGCCATCCCGGGCAAGAAACTGATCATCCTTGACAGCTGCTATAGCGGCATGTTTGTAGATGGGAGCCCTTCCTCAACCAGTACGGTCCTTGACAACTCCATCCAAAAGTTCTTTGAGACCTACCACTCTTCTGACAGATATGAAAAACCCGACCTTTTCGTCCTTTCAGCCAGTGCCCATGCCGACTCCTATGAGATGAATTACGGCACAGAAGCCAATGAGCACAAACATGGGGTTTTCACCTATGCACTGCTACAGGCCCTCGGGTGGAAGCATACAAGCAAGACCGATCCCTCCCTGGTGCAGATTTTCTCCCCACCGGCGGCAAAGTGGGGACGCATCACCGTCGATGACCTGTTCAAGTACATCACCAAGAACCAAGTCCTCCCGACACGCCTCAGGCTGTTCGGCTCCTGGAGCGAATACCAGCACCCCCTTACCACAGGAGGTCCTTTGGATCTTGCCCTGTTCAACCTCTGAAGCAGATGGTAGTATGAAAGCCCTTAGTGTTTGAGGTGTCATGTGAAAAAGGCGATGGTGCTCACTCTTCTGGTCTTCATTCTTCTCTTCCAAGGGTGTGAGCTCTTCATTGCAGAAGCACCCCTGGGCTCTATCCATGCCATCTATGTAGGGCTCAGTTATCATGGTACCGATGTGAACTACCTAGCGGGCACTCTCAACGATGCGACCGAGCTAGAAAATTGTTTTACTGCCCTATGCAACAAACACATACGACCAATACATTCGTATCCGTTATTGCAAAGAGGAGGTGCATTTGAAAGCTGGGGAGAGACAGCCCGCGGCACGCGATATCCCATATACAGCTATGACACTCCTGATACCTATGCAACCCTACCGACCAAAAGCAACGTCCTCTCTGTGATAGGGGCTCTAAAGCCTCTGCTTACAGAAAAAGACCTGACCATCTTCAGCTACAGCGGACATGGACTTGAGGGAGGCTCCCTGGTCTTGGCACCCTCCTCTCCAGACGACCCTACGATTTTCACCAGTGAAAACCGGGTTAAAAGTGAGGTGTTGCTCAGTGTAAGGGAATTGCTGGATGCACTCTCTGCCCTGCCAGGCAGGCAGCTGCTGATCTTGGACAGCTGCCATTGCGGCTCCTTTGTGGAGGGCAGCGGATCTTCAGTCTCCCTGATCGAAAAAGAGCTGTTCCTCGATGAGGCCCTCGCCCTCTATTTCTCATCCGATCAGTACTCCCCCTCCCTGTTTGTCATGGCTGCAACAACTGCGTCCAATACCAGCAAGGAGCCGGTCGCCTCATCACATATCCATGGATACTTCACCGAGGCAGTGCTAGATGGACTTGGGTGGGATCATCAGAAGAGTATATTGAAGGAGAGCTCTCCGGCCATGAAAAAGGGAGTCCTTACCCTAGACTCCCTCTATGCATATGTTCTTGAGAATCAGGACTTCCCCCTTACAGGGACAAATCCAAAGCGCTATCAGCACCCCACCATCAGCGGTGGAGCATACACACTCCGACTCTTCTAGGAGATGAACTGGCCATCCCGTATCAACTCGATCTCATCACGAATGACAGCAGCCCGTTCGAACGCAAGGTCCTTGGCCGCCTTGAGCATCTCCTTTTCCAGAGCCTTCACATACTTCTTGCGGTCGGCGCTGCTGAGCAGGTTGTACCCGCCCTTGAGGATCGCAAGGTCCTGCTTCTGGTTCTGCTTGGTATCTTCCTTCTCCCGTTCCAGGATATCCTGCACCGCCTTGATGATGGTGGTGGGCGTGATGCCGTGCTCCCTGTTGTAGGCGAGCTGGATATCCCGTCTGCGATTGGTCTCCTCGATGGCGATCTCCATCGCTGTGCTCATCTTGTCGGCATACATGATGACACGCCCCTCGCTGTTGCGAGCGGCTCGTCCGATGATCTGCACCAGGGAGGTTGCCGAGCGGAGGAACCCGATCTTATCAGCATCAAGGATGCCGATCAGGGAGACCTCAGGCAGGTCCAGGCCCTCTCGCAGCAAATTGATGCCCACCAGTACGTCAAAGACACCCAGGCGCAGGTCCCGCAGCAGCTCGACTCGTTCAAAGGTCTCGATCTCAGAGTGCAGGTAGCGCACCTTCAGTCCGAGGGAGGCAAAGTAGTCGGTGAGGTCCTCACTCATGCGCTTGGTGAGGGTCGTCACCAGTACCCGCTGTTTCTTCGCTATGGTCCTGCGGATCTCTGCATAGAGGTCCTCCATCTGGCCCTCTGATGAACGAACCTCTATTACGGGATCGAGCAAGCCTGTGGGTCGGATAACCTGCTCCACTATCTGGGTACTCTCGCTCATCTCCACCTTACCCGGTGTCGCCGATACAAAGACCCTCTGCTTCACCACGGTGGCGAACTCACTTGCCTTCAGGGGCCTGTTGTCCAGAGCCGAGGGCAGTCGGAAGCCGTAGTTCACCAGGTTCAGCTTTCTTGACCGGTCCCCTTCGTACATCGCCCCGACCTGCGGCAGCGTCACGTGGGACTCGTCGATGAAGGTGACAAAGTCAGGGGGGAAGTAGTCCAACAGGACAGCAGGGCGCTCGCCTGCCTTCCTGTCGGAGAGAGGGCGTGAGTAGTTCTCAATGCCGGAACAGTACCCTATCTCCTGGAGCATCTCCAGGTCGTACTCCACCCGCGTCCGGATGCGTTCTGCCTCCAGGGGACGGGCGGAGCTGTTGAAGAACTCAACCTGGTCCTCCATTTCGCTGCGAATCTTCTCGATCGCCGCCTTCACCTGCTCAGGGGGCATGACGAAGTTCTTTGCAGGGTAGAGCGTATAGGAAGGGACCACCTCCTGCTTCTCCCCTGAAACAGGGTCGAACCACTGGATGGATGCAATCGTATCCCAGTCGACGGAGATCCTTACCGCATTCTCCAGATAGGAGGGGCATATCTCTATGATGTCGCCACGGACGCGGAAGGCTCCCCGCTTGAGGATGGCATCATTGCGCTCGTACTGCATCCTCACCAGCTGGTCCAGTACATCGTGGTGGTGAAAGGGTTCACCGGTGGTGAAGGTCTGCACCATATCCCTGACAGAGACTGGGTTTGCCAGGCCAAAGATACAGGAGACGGTGGCCACGACGATGACGTCCCGCCTCTCCATCAGGGAGAAGGAGGCAGAGAGGCGCAGACGGTCTATCTCCTGGTTGATGTCGGCATCTTTTTCGATATAGAGATCTCGCCCGGGCACATACGCTTCGGGCTGGTAGTAGTCATAGGTCGAGACAAAGTACTCGACCGCATTGTCGGGGAAAAAGGACTTGAACTCCCTGAACAGCTGGGCAGAGAGGGTCTTGTTGTGCGAGAGGACCAAGGTTGGACGCTGGACGCGCTCGATGATCTTGGCCATCGTGTAGGTCTTGCCGCTGCCGGTCACCCCCTTGAGGGTCTGGAACTTCTGCCCATCCTTCAGCCCTTGTGCCAACTTCTCAATGGCCTGGGCCTGGTCCCCTGCCGGCTCATACTCTGCATGCACCTTGAAGGGCTTCTGCTCGTACATTACAGTGCCATGTATATTTTCTATGGGAGAACCACCCCATCGTTCGTCTACTCGTACTTCATCCATCATTTACCGCCGTATTTTACCTTACAAGGGCACTCACATGCTGTGCACTCCGTTCTATCAGAGGCACCTCTATCGTCCGGCTCTCGCCTTTGCGGTTGACCGTCACCTTGACCTTGTCTCCGCTGCGGGAATGCAGCAGGGCCAGGTACAGATCGTTGAGGTCATCGACCGCCCTCTTGTCGATGGCGGTGATGACATCCCCACCAAGGTAGATCACACTCGTCCCGTACTGGACCATCTGGGTGCCGCCCTTGAGGCCGGCCTTCTCCGCAAGCCCTCCGGCTACCACCTGGCTGACAAGCACCCCCTTGTCCACCGCTAGCTTGCCATAGGAGACCAGCTGCGGGGTGAGCTGAACAGGGGCGATGTCGAACCACCCCCTGCTTACCTTGCCGAGCTTGATGAGGTCGCCGATAATCGCAACAGCGGTGTCTATGGGGATGGCAAAGTTTATCCCCTGCGAATTGCCGTTGGTGGAGTAGATCGAGGAGTTGATGCCTATCACCTCCGCCTTGCTGTTCAGCAGCGGACCGCCGCTGTTGCCCGGGTTTATGGAGGCATCGGTCTGGATTGCATCCATGATGATCTTGCCCTCACTGGTGCGCACCGGTCGGTTGAGCCCGCTGACCACCCCGACGGTCATCGTTCGGTCATAGCCGAAGGGGTTTCCTATGGCGATGACCTTCTGCCCTATCTTGAGGTCACTGCTGGTGCCGAGTGTGATGGGGTTGAGGACGCTCTCCTTGTCCACACGTATCTGGATGACCGCAAGGTCATCCTCACTGTCCACTCCGATGAGCTTGGCAGGATAGGACTGTTCGTTGTAGAGCGTCACCTTCAGGCTCTTTGCCTTCTCCACCACATGTGCATTGGTCAGGATGTAGCCATCGAGGGAGAGGATGATGCCGCTTCCTGTGCCCTGGGCAGGAAGGACCTCCATAAAGGCATTCACCGGGGCATCGACGGTGGTGGTGATGTGAACCACACTGCGGTTGGCCTTCTCATAGACGGTGATGTTCTGCATCTCGGAAGCACTGTAGCGCCAGCTCTGGGGGCCCTCCTCAAAGAGGGTGAGCCCCTCATCACCATAGAAGATATCCGATACGGGGATGCCCGACAGGGAGAGCAACGCACGCTCGCCTTGGTCATCCACTATGGTGCGCAAGACTTTCTGTAGATTCTTCCTATCCTGGTCCGACTGTATTGCATGAGTCCATTTCCAGAGCACCATCGCCGTAAGTATGATGCCGATGGCAACCAAAGTGGCGATGATGGTCTGGATGACTCTTCTTTTTGTTTCCTTGAGCATGGCTTGAGTGTACTGCCTATTACCGTAAAGAGGCAATAACTACAAAGAAGCTAGGAGATCCTCAACCTCTTCCAAGGTCGGAGGGTCGCACCCCTTGCGCGAACAGTTGATGGAGGCGGCCACGTTGGCGAAACGCATCGCCTGGGCGATTGTCGCCTTGGAAAGATGCTCCAGGCGGGGCTCCTGCCCATCGGCACCGAAGAAGCCTCCCCTGTGCAGGAAGGAGAGGATGGCACCGCTGAAGGTATCACCAGCTCCTACCGTGTCTACGACAGGCAGGTCCACTATAGGCGAGTCAACGGTAAATTTCTCAGGGCTGTACCAGGTGCTGCCCTTCTTGCCCTTGGTCAGGATGATGTGCGAGCCGCTATCCCTGCTGAGCTTCTTGGCAGCCTCGTCCATCTCAAGGTCGGGGTAGAGCAGCAAGAGGTCGTCATCGCTGAGCTTGATGATGTCTGCAAGCTGGATGGCGAGCTCAAGGCGCTTGCGATATGCATCAAAATCCTCAATGACCGTGGGCCTTACATTGGGGTCGAGGAACACTACAGGAGCTGGCTTGTACAGGTCAACAGCAGCAAGGATTGCATCGCATCCGGGCTCGACGGCCAGCGATACCGAGCCTATGTGCAGGGCCTTGATGTCCGAGTGCTCCCCCAAGGCGGTGAGCAGCTCATCCCTGTCCACCGAGGTGGGGGCGGTATTCTTGCTGTAGAAGGCGTAGCTCGCCTTGCCCTCCTCATCGAGTGCGAGAAATCCTATCATTGAAGGTAGGGGGCTTGAGCAGAGGTCGGGGTCGAACAGAACATGGTTATCAACCATATGCTCCAGGATTCTCTCCCCGAACATATCAGAGGAGTTCTTGCCAAGGAAACCCACAGGACAACCGAGCCTTGCGGCGGCAGTCGCCGCATTGAGGCCGCACCCCCCTACATGGGATGCGAAATTAACCGAAGAACCTTCTTTTCCCTTGCCGATAAAATCTATAAGGGCCTCTCCTATTACTCCAATCATTGCTATCTCCTACAAATATCGTTTTTTTGGTTGTCCGATGACACCTGCGTATACCTCTACATGCTCCTTCGCACTGCTCATCATGATCTTGGGAAGGAGCACCTCCTCGATCTGAAAGAACCCCACATCGCTGGACATCTCGACATTGATGAGAATGGGATGCTCAACGCCCCGCTCGATGGTCACCTTCTCAATGGAGTTAGCCGAGTACTTGTGGATATCCCCTGTCTTGGGGGCGGTGGTGATGCTCATGGGTATGCGTGCCCGTCCCTTCTCCATGTCGCAACCGTCGGCGACCAGGAGAAGGCCGGCCTCAATGCTGAAGACCTTGCGCGAAGCCATATGCCCTATGACCCCTTCGGAAGCGACGCTCATGATCGCCATGCGCCTGGCCAGCTCATCGGGCAGCAGGGCCTTGAGGATCCGGTCCATGATGGGACGCGCTATGATGAGGCCGGTAAGCTCATGCTCGGTACGCGAGACGCTCATGCCCAGGTCATGGAGGAAGGAGGCGAGCAGGAGGGCGCACAGGCTGTCCTCATAGGTGCCGGAGTTCTCCAGGACCAGGGAGGTGGCGACATCCGCATCCCTGAGAAAGGAGAGCATCTTCACCCCGTTGTAGGCTACCTGGCGCATGTGTACCGGACCGTGGTCATTGTAGTTCATCCGCTTGATCGATACGGTGTTCGCATACTCCTGCAGGGCCTCGATCTCCTCATCGGCGAGCAAAAGCTCTGTAAGCCGATGGCTGACCGACCCTTTTTCCAAGAGACCGAGCAATTTCCTGCTTACTGTTGTTTCTTTGGGTGACTTCATACCAACAGGATACAACATGTTCTTACCAAGCGAAAGGGTATGTGGATAAAAGAAGCCATCTGCCCTATACTTGGTGCATGAAAAAAGTGACCATGAAAGATTTCCGTTGGCTGGGAAAGCCACAGATATGGCAGAAGACCTACAAGGATCTCACCCTCACCGTCGAAGGCAAGCTTTGCCTGCCGGACGGTCCGCTGCTGCTCGCGGTAAGCGATGAGGATTTCATCCTCTCCCTGGATATTACAACACCCCCACAAGGGGGTTTCTGCGGCCTCTGCCTCTACCACACCGAGCACAGCTACATCAGTGTGGGAAGGTCCAGGACGGACCTCCTGATCGAGAGCTCAAGCCTCCACTCCAGGACAACGAGCACCATCGCGCTGCCCACTGACCAAGAGAGCATACAGTGGCACCTTGAGCGCACAGGCACACAGGTGCGCATAGGGTGCGCCGATGGCTCTGAAGGGCAGGTGCAATGGGTCTGCTCGACAACGATGGCAGGCATGCAGGACTCCATAAGTTTCGGGCCTTTCTTTTCCAACTACACAAGCGTCCCCTTTGAAGCTATGATGCATGGCATGCGCTATGCAAAAAGAGCTGAGCAGACACTCGTACAACCCCCATTGATATGATACGATTGTCCATCTTCACATCACACCCCTTTGAAAGGGTACAAGGAAGGAGTCCCCATGCTAGAACAAGATGACCTGGAGGTCAAAGAGAAGGTATCGCTCAATTTCCTGGAGCGTATCATAGAGGACGACCTCGCCAACGGGCGAGTTCCCGACAATACCATTGTCACCCGATTCCCGCCAGAGCCGAATGGGTACCTGCACATCGGGCATATCAAGGCCATCTGCATAAACTTTGGCCTCGCTGACAAGTATGGCGGAAGGTGCCACCTCCGCCTTGACGACACCAACCCGGAAAAGGAAGAGCAGGAGTATATCGATGCCATCAAGGAAGACCTCAGGTGGCTGGGCTTTGACTGGGGAGTCCATGAGTACTACGCCTCTGACTACTACCAGAACCTCTATGAGATAGCGGTCCGCCTGATCGAGGAGGGCAAGGCCTTTGTCGACAGCCTTACAGCTGAGGAGATGAAGGAGTACCGCGGCACCCTGACAACGGCGGGGACCAACAGCCCGTACAGGGAGCGAAGCATAGAGGAGAACCTCCGTCTGTTTGAGGAGATGCGCCAAGGCCAGCATGCCGAGGGGACCCACATCCTCAGGGCTAAGATCGACATGGCCAGCCCCAACATCAACATGCGCGACCCCGCCCTCTACCGCATCAAGTTTGCCCATCATCTGAGGACAGGGGACAAGTGGTGCATCTATCCGATGTATGACTTCACGCACCCCATCAGTGATGCACTAGAAGGGATTACGCACTCTCTGTGCACCCTTGAGTTTGAGGACCACCGCCCCGCCTATGACTGGGCCACCGCAATCGACGGCATCGACCACACCCCTCGCCAGTATGAGTTCGCCCGCCTGAACATCAATTACCTGGTCATGAGCAAGAGAAGGCTTCTCAATCTGGTGCAAAGGGAGATTGTCACCGGTTGGGATGACCCGCGGATGCCTACCATAAGCGGAATTCGCAGAAGAGGCTATTCGCCCGAATCCATGAAGGATTTCGTCAACCGTGTAGGCGTTGCCAAGGCTGAAGGTATGGTCGACTACTCCCTGATGGAGTTCTGTGTCCGCGAGGACCTGAACAAGCGGGCTGAACGCCTTATGGTTGTGCTCGATCCCATCAAGGTGATCATAGACAACTACCCAGAGGGCAAGATCGAATATTTTGAGGCTGTGGACAATCCTGAAGACCCCAATTCCGCCACCCACCAGATTCCTTTCGGGCGCGAGCTGTATATCGAGAGGGAGGACTTCATGGAGGTCCCGCCCAAGAAATACCATCGTCTCTACCCCGGCAATGAAATCCGCCTGAAGTACGCCTACTACATCACCGCAAACTCTGTGGTCAAGGATGCCGAGGGCATCATCACAGAGGTTCACTGCACCTACGACCCCCTTTCCAGAGGCGGCACCACCCCTGACGAACGAAAGGTCAAGGGCACCAGCCATTGGGTAAGCGCCTCAGAGGGCGTCTCCATCGAGGTAAGGTTGTACGACAAGCTTTTCCTTGACGAGAACCCGGGCAAGACGACAGGAGACTACCTTGACGACCTCAATGAGGAGTCGCTGGTAGTGGTCTCCGATGCTAAGGCCGAGCCTGAGATCCTCAATGCAAAGGTAGGCGACTATCTGCAGTTCATCAGAAACGGATACTTCTGCCTGGACAACAAGGAGTGCCAGAAGGGCAAGCTTGTCTTCAACAGGACAGTCACCCTCAAGGACTCCTGGGCAAAGATGAAGAAGAAAATGGGAATGTAAGCCACACGACGGCAGGGCAGAGGTGAAAACCCTCTGCCCTGCATCTCCAAGCTTTGCAGGGGGTTGATATGAACTATTTCTTTGATCAGCATTTTCATGTCATGAATATCGAACATCCGAACTTGCTCTCTTTTTTCGCTTCCCTTGATACCGGACTTCCTGACCTCATAACCAGCGGGGCATTCTCCCCAAACTATATCTTCACCGCCAAAAACCGCAGGGGTTCGCTGATGCTTGACAGGATCACCAACACCCTCACCACCTTTGACCAGCCCATCGGCCATACGCTTGCCATGATGGAGGAGGATCTCAAGGGCAGCTTCGCTTCCCATGAGGAGGGGTCTCCCAAGCCGGAAAAGCCCTTCATCAGGGATGGCAAGATGCACATGCGGGATCGCACCTATGACAAGATGGCGATGTGCCCCCTTCTCATGGACTTTTCCAGCACTGATATAAGCAAGGAAGGGCTCTACTACCCACCCAAGAAGACAAAGAAAATCCTCAAGTACGTACAGGACACCCTGAATGGGTTTGACTGGTACAGGAAGAACAATCCCGAGGGCCTCTTTGAATTCTACCCCTTCATAGGCATTACGCCCGGGGCCCACTCCATTGCCTTCATCGAGGAACTGCTTGAAACCTATGTGGCAAAGGACCACAAGCGGGAAAGCCAGTTCAAAAAAGGGGACCAGAAGTTCTATGGGGTAAAGTTCTATCCGCCCCTGGGATATGACCCCTGGCCATCAGGCCAGAAGGAACTGGACAAGGTCACCCTGATCTATGAGTTCTGCACCGAGCACGACATCCCCATCATGACCCACTGTGATGACCAGGGGTTTCGCGGTGTCCCGCCAAAGGATGCCTGGAAGTTCACCTCACCTGCAACCTACAGGCCAGTGCTTGAGAAGTACCCTTCACTTCGCATCGACTTTGCCCACTACGGGTGGCAGTACAACGCGTTGCAGAAGAATCCGCTGACCATCATAAGTGCGGCCGCAAACAGGGTTCCCGACTCCCCGTGGTTCTATGAGCTGGTGGAGCTGATGCATCTCTATCCGAACATCTATGCTGATTTCTCCTTTACCGGGACAAACAGTGATTTCTATGCGCACTTGGACAACTACATACGCTCCCTCGATGATGCCAAGGCAGAGACAGTGCTGAGTCGTTCGATCTTTGGTTCGGATTTCAATGTACATCTGCTGAAGGTGGAGTCGTACAACTCCTACTACCGGATGTTCGAACAATCACCCTTCACCGATGATGAGGTCCACAGGTTCGTCCAGACAAACCCCATGCGCTTCATGGGTATAGTTGAGTAGGCTCGGCTATGAAGCATACCAGGTCCCACCTGACAGCCTAGGGAGGCTGAGTGCCCAAGAAGAGACCCTCACTGCAGAGCAGAGAGGGTCTTTTCTTGAGCAGCCGTCCCCAGGGATAAGATGGCCGGGGTAAAAACGTCGACTTGCCGGTACCATACATAAGGCAGACACACAATGCCTGCCGTTAGGAAAAGAGCCGTCTTTAGGGATTGCCCTTAGTAATTCTTTGCTACAAGTTCAAAATAGGCCTGGGGATGGTTACATACTGCACATAGTCCTGGAGCCTTCTTGCCGATGACGATATGACCACAGTTGGAGCACTTCCAGATCTGTTCGCCATCTCTGCTGAATACAACACCGTCCTCAACGTTCTTCAAAAGATCGAGGTAGCGCTGCTCATGATGCTTCTCAATGGCTGCAACCATCTCAAAGAGTGCGGCTATCTTGGTAAAACCCTCTTCCCGAGCTTCTTTGGCAAAACCAGGATACATATCGGTCCACTCGTAGTGTTCACCTTCAGCAGCGTCCTTAAGGTTCGTTGCAGTTGTGCCGATCTCTCCCCCTTCCTGAAGAAGCTTGTACCAAATCTTGGCGTGTTCCTTCTCATTGCCTGCAGTCTCTTCAAACAGATTGGCTATCTGGACATATCCTTCCTTGCGAGCCTTTGAGGCGTAATAGCTGTACTTGTTTCTTGCCTGAGATTCACCTGCAAATGCTGCAGCCAGATTAGCTTCAGTCTTTGATCCTTTCAATTCCATACATTGCTCCTTTACTGCACCTTGGCAGCATGCTTTATTTGACAATCGGGACACATCCCGTTAAAAACAAGTTCATACGACTCCAGCGTATAGCCACAGGTATCAATGTTGTCTGTGGTAAGTACAATGTCCTCAAGAAGTTCAACATCGCTGACCTGCTTACATGAGGTACACTGGATGTGATAGTGTTTGCTCAGCGTCCTGTCAAAATGATCAGGGCCACCAAGGACACGCACGCGCTTCACCCTCCCCTCGTCCACCAACATATTGAGATTCCTGTACACTGTAGCACGGCTGATGGAAGGGTGCTTCTGTACGATTGTATCATAAATCTGTTCTGCATTGGGATGATTCTGCGCTTCTGAAACAGCTTCCCAAATCAAGCCCTTCTGTATAGTCTGTCTTTTTTCTTTCATATTATTCCTAATTGGTATTGTTTCTTATATAAGAGGATAAACCACAGAATCGATTGTGTCAACTTCTGGAGAAAAAACAAAACAATTCATGGTGAAAATATGGTTAGCTGGTAGCACCCTGAGCGACAACAAGGGTCAGGCCCTGGTTTAGTCTCATGAAAAGAAGGATTCTCTAGCCAACAAGGGAGCCACCCATCCTAAAAACACTATACCACAGCAAGGAGGGAAAACCATAGTTGTTTTGTAGTTTTTTGGATGTTCTTGTGGGCAGACCAAAAAAGACCCCAAGCTAAGCCTGGGATCTTCTGTATTATGTCATTGGGCAAATGATTAGTTATCACCCTTCTTCTTGTCATCAAGCCAGAAGAATGAGTCTCTGTTCTCTTCATCACCTCTGGTACGGGTATCTTTGAACTTGTCAAAACCGTAAGGCTTGGGAGAGGACTTTCTCTCTCTTTTCTGGACATCTGCAGAAGGACGACCTTCTCTATCAAAAGGCTTGCGCTCTCTATCACTAAAGGAGGGTTTGCCACCTCGGTCATCACGATCCCTGAAGGAGGGCCTGCCACCATCGCGGTCAAAGGGCTTGCGCTCCCTGTCGCCATAGGAGGGGCGTCCACCATCACGGTCAAAGGGCTTGCGCTCTCTGTCGCCATAGGAAGGGCGTCCACCATCACGGTCAAAGGGCTTGCGCTCTCTGTCGCCATAGGAAGGGCGTCCACCATCACGGTCAAAGGGCTTGCGCTCTCTGTCGCCGTAGGAGGGCCTGCCGCCATCACGATCGCCATAGGAAGGGCGTCCACCATCGCGGTCAAAGGGCTTGCGCTCCCTGTCGCCGTAGGGGGGCCAGCCG